>Ga0315902_10006432_pt1 | contig 16262 bp, 21 predicted proteins | sample LakEriMetagenome_9_FD_203523 | JGI IMG/M metagenome (GOLD analysis project Ga0315902, IMG submission 203523) | Freshwater fungal communities from buoy surface, Lake Erie, Ohio, United States - Buoy 12 MA117 | ecosystem: Environmental > Aquatic > Freshwater > Lake > Lake biofilm | place: USA...
TGGCTCAAGGCGCTGAAAACGTTAAGCAAAAGGCAAGACAGCTTGTTTTCCTATAATTTCTTGTTGTCTTATTTGCTCTGTAGGATTGGAAGCTATCCAGACGCAATTCATATAACTGTGGGCAATTCATATAACATTTCAATTCAACGGTTCACCCTGCATTAATTGCTAGGCATTTTGTCCTCACAGCAGGAGGATTGAAATGGCGGGATATACGACCATCAAGTGGTCCCTTTACCTCAGGCTTATTGGCCTTGGCATGTCTCCGAAAGATGCCTGTGCCCAACTCAGCATATCCAATGCCACGCCCTACGTGAAGGCGGGGAGGGAGCCTGCCTTCAAGGCAGCCCTCATTGAACAGTCAGAGCGTGGGCAAATCCTTCGCCTGGCCTATCCCCACTACTGGGTGGATGAGCGGGGCGACCCAATCCTGTCCTCAGAATTCGAACCCATCCCCCGTGTGCCATCAAGCAAGCTGGCGCACTGGGTGCGTCAACAAATCCTCAAGAACCCACTGGTCGCCTTAGCCAGCTAAGAATGGAAGCACAGCATGACCAATCCAAAGCCTGAACTGGGTGTCTACATGCCCACGTTGCCAAAGATCAAACGGCAGGACTTTTTCTATCACAAGGTCCCTGCTTGCTATTCGTTTGTTGACGGGCGGGAATACCTGCTGAACCGATATGGCCGCGTTCCGCTTGCAGTCCGCGACTTTCTGAACCCTGTGTCTGAGCCGCCCCCTTTTATGGACTGGCAACTTGATACGGGCAAAGAGTTTGAGCTTTTCGATTATACCCACGTCCTCAATTTCAAATCGAACGCCCAGGTGCAGCGCGACATTTGGGCCCGTGAGCAGGTGCCTATTTTTCCAAAGCCGGACCACGACCCCAAGTGGCATTTGGACTTCTTGAAATGCAAAGGCCAGATGCTTGAGCCCGCAATGGCCTGGCGTGGCATGTTTGACCAGGAACTGTGGTGGGTGTCCAATACCATTATGGGGGCATTCCATCGTGGTGAGGATGTTCGCCCGTTCATTCTTACTGCCAATCGATATTCCGACAATCACCCAGCGGAATTCACCCCAGACATTTGGCCAGATGGCAAAGTCTTCCCGCTCATGAAGGACGCCGGGGCAAGCGTCGGTGCTAGGACTGAGTTGTAAGATGTTAGCTCCAGTCAAGGTGGTTCGGCGGGCGGGGGACAACAGCCGCTCCCGAGATAGGGCGTATGGTTACTGGTTTGTTGGACGAACCCGCACCGAGTATCTCTTTGATAGAGACTATAAGCCCATGGCTGCCCGAAGCTGGGACAATAAATCTCAACGGGTTCAGTTTCGACACGACCAGTGGATCAAGGACATTGATGCCCAATGTTACTTTTTTACTGATGGGGTGAAATTGGACCTATCCGACTGGGCGCCATACGACCTATTTGCCAATGGCTGTGATGTGCGCCACTTGTTTGTGACAAGCAGTTGGAGCTTTATTTGGCCTGACCTCATGGAAGTGGAGGAACGGAGGTCTATGGATAAGGTTTTCAGGCAATGCAAAAACGTCACCACTTTGCACCTTAAGCCAATCGAAGATTGGTTGCGCTGAGGCTTTCGGCAGTCCGGCCTGATACTCGGACGCCGAAGCTATTCCGAAGCCCCCCGGCTCAGCACACGAGCCAGGGGGGAGTATCTGGTCGCCAGGCCGAGCGCGCACCTGGTCAGTCCGACCGACCAGGCATTTGCTGGTTCTTCATCACCACAGTCCACGACATGCTGGCTACAAGCAATTGGAAATTCCATGACGTGAAAATCGTCCGTTTTCCTCATTGGTTCCAATAGCTTGGATGCTGCAAGAAACCAGACTTTTATAGGGCCCGATGAACCATCTCGCGACCATAGCCATTGAGCCACCAGGGGAACCCGTCCAGATGGCTTTCCTGGCTTCCTTGATGGAAGGCCAGGGACCTAATGCGGCGGCCAGGGCTGCGGGGACCAACCTCATTTCGTTGTATATGGCCCGCTGCGCCAGCCCGGCCTTTGATGAGTTGTGGCACTTTGCGGAGCTTGCCCGGCGGGACGAGATAATCCACTCCACCCTGCGCAAGGCAATGGTGGCGACCGGGACCGTGGTCGAGATGGAACTTCGCTCGCCTGACAATGGCGAGGTGCTGCTGGACGACAATTTCGAGCCACTGAAAGCTGAGCGCCTGGTGAACGGGAATGCAGCGATACTTTCGACGCTCCTGACGAAGGTCCTGCAATCGGCGGATAGGCCGAATGGCCCGTCCACACTGGTCCAGGTCAACAACACAAACAACGTGGGCAACGATTTGCCAGCCCGCCCGAGACTGATTAATCCGATGGAGGAACCCGATGGCTGAAACGCTCCACGTGGTCACGACCTATGTCCTTCCCTCAGGGATCGGAATGAAGCCCGTTGTGGATGGCCACATCACCTGCCGGGTTTGCCTCGGTCACCTCTGGGCACCTGGGGGTGTTCTGGCCGAAATGAACGGCGAGATGGAAGGGAGCGACCACTTCGGGGGTGACAGTCAGCCTGTGCCCTGGGTGGACAAGGCCACTCGCAACCAGGCGGCCGAAGAAGCGTCGAGGCATCCTGGCCTCAAGCCCGAACTGCAGGCAAAACTGGCAGCCCACATCAAGAAATCCGCATACTTTGAGGACCCACAATGACCTTTCGCGAGACAGTCGAAAAGGCGGCCGACAAGGCAGGCCTCAGCACCAAGAACTCCGTTGCTGCCAATGGGTATCTTTTGCTCGCGTGGTGCATCGTGGAACACGGCCAGTTGAAGCTGCCTCATGGTGGCCTGGCGATCCTGTCGCAAGTGTCGAAGGAACGGACTGGCCACGCCATACCGACCGGAAGCCTCCGGTGGTATCGGGTGCAGCTCATCAAGGAACCCGAGATGGTGGCAAGGGTCGTCTCCCTGCCGGCTGGGTTCGATTTGCTGGTCCGCGCTAGCCAGGCAGCGTGACATGCTGACACCAACCACGGAGAACGCCATGCTCACCATCGAACAACTTGCGCCCAAAGTGGCTGCATTCATCGCCAGGGGCCGTCGCCCAAGGGAATTGACACCTGCCGAGAAGCGGCTGTCCGTCAGCGATCCCGCTGCCTTTGACGCCGTGGTGAAGTCCCTCCAGGCTGAGACACTGGAAGACATTCGCAACGAGGCGGCGTTCGGGGTTCTCCAAGAAGACCTGGCACGCGAGCAAGCTGCCGAGAAGGCCAAGCGGGCCGCTGAGATGGTCACAGAACGCGAGGAACTTCTCGCACTCAGGCATGAAGCCAGCCTTGAGGTCGATGCGGCCCTGGCCGACGCAGACGCCTCCCTAGTGAACTTCCAGAACCTTTCGGCCCAAATCGCCAGCCTGGATCGCAATCTTGGGGAAGCTGATCGCCATCGCTCGAGCTTCGGGCTGACCGCCTTGGGTCTTAAGCGCTCTATCCGGGACAAAGCCCCCGCACTGTGGAAGCTCACTGGTGGGCGTATGACCGGGCAGGGCTCCAACAATGGCCTGTCCGCAATGTCTCGCCCTGCCGATTACGACCTGGCCTCCCGCCTGGGTGCGCCCGACCCACTCGATTGAAGGAACACACCATGACCAATCAACTTGATGCCCTCCTGGCGAAGCACGCCACCGAACAGGACGTCCGCAAGCGGGCGCACTCCCTGGTCAACGATGCCGATGGCCTCCTGGACGAAATGGCCAAGGACCATGCCGTCAAAACTGGCGCGAGCTACCTGGATGCTTACGAGCACGTGACCACGGTGGATGCCATTGGCAAGTCGCTGCTGACCCACCGGGAGGAAGCTGCGCGCCTGGTAGAAAGCTCCCCGGCCCAGGACTGAGAATTTCAATCGGCAACGCAGCCCCACCTCCAAGTAAAGTCGCGTTGCTGTAGGTCCCCCTGTTCTCCGGCAGGTGCGGACCATTGGGGGCGACTGGCGGCCTTTGGCGGGTTAAAACCAGTCGTCCCCACCCACATTCGGGCCTAGCGCAGGTCCGCAGAAATCATCGCTGGGTTTAGGTTGAAGTTTTCCCGGTGATGTAGCCGCCAGGGTGTTCGTAGCGTTCTGGCGGCATCATCTTCCCGGCCCCAGGTTGTCAAGCACCTGGGAGGCCGGGAGCCCTGGGCGCAGCGTTTACAGGTTCGCTGCGTCCAGGAACCATCTTCCCGCGTAGCCTGCTGCTCTGGGTGTTGTGGATGGGCTGCGTGGGTAAAGGCGAAGGCGTCAGGGTCAAACCTGGCGCCTTTCTGCTTTTCGGCGTCACAGGATCACTAGTCCTGTGAAGATGGAAGATTAACGCTTCCAGATCATGGCTTTGGCCCAACCACCCCAACATCGGGTCCAAACCGGGCTCGTTTGCCACCTGTTTTCAGGGCCACTTTGCGGCAACTTTTGCCTCTCGATCAGTAGGCACGGCTTCCCCTTCCTTCCTCAAGGTCATTCGATACCAGGCGATCGATGCAGCAGAGGCGTTGCTGTCGGGAAAGAGCTTGTGCACGTGGGCCAAGGTCTGCTGGTTGGTCGCGCCGGCCCGTATGGCCTCCATCGCAACTTCCCCGATTGTTCGATGTGGCTTGAAGGCAAACTCACGCGCCAGGGTGTCCCGCACCACGTCACTGATGTTGATGCCTTCGACCTCGGCCCTCTTGGCCACGGCGTCGTAAAGCTCATCCGGTAGGGCCACGCTGAACTTCTTCATGAGAAAATAGAACCCTCCTGCACATCTTTCTGCTTGCCTTCCGGCGATTCGTCGTCTAGTTAGATAGCACCCTATCACTAGCTAATAACACTAGACAGGTGACGGGTTCTGCTCACTAGATACAAGGGGAACACATGGAAGTCAATTTGGATGAAACGGAGCGGCCTTTGGTCGTGCTTCATGGCCTTGATAAGCAAGGCGGGGGCTTTCCAATGCCGAAAATTCAACGTGTGGCCGTCGCTGCAATTGCCCTCGAAAGCTATGATCCTCAGGCAATCAGCAGCTTCATCGGCCTTAAGAAAAAGGAGGTGAAAAACATTCTTGCAGAACTCTTCCATAATGGTTGGGACACGATGGAGGCTCTTGAAGAAGACCAGCTTAACGAGCGGGCGCACATGACCTCAAACGACAACTGCTACGCAATTTTGCAGAAGAAAGGGATCAAAGCGTGACCGCACTCAACAAGATGGAAACCAAGTCTTTCGGGGCCATCCCACTCAGCGACAAGTGGTCCGGCTACTACCTGACCGATATTGAGAAGGTGGGCATCGCAGCCCTTGCCCTGGGCACCACCAACCCCGAAGCCATCAAGAGCCTGATTGGATTGAAAAAGAATAACGTTAGAACGCTTCTGCGCATTCTTGAGGACGCCGAGTGGAACATGCACGTGGCCATTGGCTACGTTAGTCATGATCGGCAGGGCAACATGGTCTACAATCAGGAAGCCTACCCCATCCTGCGCATGAAGGGAGTTGCGGCATGAGCCAGGATCAAATCGACATCATCAACTCCCGTTTCAATACCTTCACCGAGCGCCTGCGGTTCTGGATGAAGTTGGAGCCCCAGGCTGACTGTAAACGGTATGCTGACCTCAGCGGCTTCAAGAATGAGCGCGTGGTTGCCAGCGTTATCTGCAAGCAGGGGTTGCGCAAGCACTAGGCTTCCCCGGCTATGATCCCAAAGACCGGCGTCTCACAGGGCGCCGGTCTTCTTCGTTCTTGGTGATGGCAAGCTGTCCGAACCGGCGCATCGGCCCGACCCGGATCATCCCCGGCTTCGTGTCCTGGTCACCAGGGCTTTCGGCGGCCGTGCGCCTGGCACTATCAGGCAGCCCGATCCGAGCGCCCAAAAGTCGAAGTATTTAGTGAGCAGGAACGGTGAGTTAGGGGGCGTTCGAGGTTCTGCCCACGCGACAGGATAGGTCTATCAGGTCGCTGTGGCCTGGTGGAACCTGGAGACTGACCATGACTGCCAAAGTTGAAAAAGAAGTGGTTGAGGCCACGCCCGTCGAAAAGAAGCCCACGATTGGAAGCGCAGTTGAAACCCTTCTGCTCGATGCAAGCCTTTCGTATTCTCAAATTGTGGATTGCATCCATGCCCAATTCCAAGGGTGTTCGACGTCCGCAAGGTCGGTTGCCTCTGTTGCTGCCCGCCTGCGCAAGAATGGCGTGGCTGTCCCAATGCGGCGCCAAGCAAAGGCGGCAGAATGAAAGTCCTGCTTCTTCTCAATCGAACTGACCTCAAAGAAAAACCTGCTGAGACTGCAAGACGAAGGGCCAAGGCGCTGAGTGAGCAAAGTAAGCGAGCAAGGTTTGAAGAAGCCCTGCAAGCTGAATTGGCCACGATCCAATGCCTGCGAGATTTGATGAAAGAGCCTGCGCCACGGTCAAAGTGGAGAAGGGCCATAGCGGCTCGCTGATCTGCCAAGAATGGAAGCAAAACGCAGGGGGCCGAAAGGTCCCCTGCAATCCGTAACAAATCGTCGTCAATGCAGGGCGTTTTGCCCGCTCTCGGGCGACCTGTTTCCCGACAAGATGATCCTATCATCAACGGAGACTGACCATGACCATCTACCTCTATGCCCTTGAAAATACCCGCGCCCACCTTTGTGCCAAGCAGGCCACCGTGTCCTGCGAGGAGACTGCGGACGTGATCGAAGCCATGTGGAAAGCCGAAGGGTTCCTTGTGAACCGCAGCGTGGAAAACTGAGCCATGACAAAACGCCTTTACACTGTGAAAGAACTTGATGCCCACCAACCCTGCCGCGTGGACGTGGACTGTGAAGAAGGTTTCTTCCGGGACGCTGTTCTGACGGGCGCCTACACTGACGGCCGGTTTGACCTCGCGCTTGCGGATGGCAAGACCCACATCGTCTGCGGCCCTATCAACAACGGCATGACCAAGGTTTTCCTCGCATGACCCGCATCAAGCTGACCGAAAGCCGTGACGCCAAAGACGCCCGCCTTATGAGGGCTTTCAGGAATGCAGGCGACGACTTCACCAAGCACCTGTTGCTGATCCAAGTGCAGGACACCATGGACGAACTGCCCGCCAGGTTGAAGGCGTGGGCAGAAGGTCCGAAAGGCCTTGCTGAGCGGATCGCCCGTATCTGACCTTCGGACGATCCAGATTGGAAACAGACAGGAGGCCTTCGGGCCTCCTTTTTCTATTCGCAGTCAGCCCCGGTTGAGCCTGTCCGGGTGCTCTCGGGCGCTAAGCGCCTGATGCGCATAAGCAAAACCGGCACCGAGCAGGCAATCATCAGTTACACGCCAATCAGGGCAGGCGTTCTCAGGCTGTTCGCCGCCCAAACCTTCAGCTACACTAGCCCTTGGCGCTGCGTTGTCCCTGGACACACGTTATTGTGGGCCAATCGAACCGAGCAGGGAAGAAAAAATGGACGTAATAGTTAAGAGCCCAAAGTTGAAGCAACGGGCCGACCTCACATACAAGCACAACACCGTCTCGGGCAGACACGGCTGGCTCAGGCTGACACCAGCTTACTCGGTCAAGGTCGTGGAGGAAGTCCTGCCCTCGGCGGGTGAAGGTTCCAGGGTGCTTGACCCGTTTTCAGGGACGGCCACCACAACCCTTTGTGCTGCGACGCACGGGATGGAAGCTGTCAGCATCGACGTCAACCCCTTCCTGGTGTGGCTCGGCAACGCCAAGCTCGCCCATTACAGCCGGGATCAGCTTGCGGCTGCCCGTGCGGCTGGCACCAGGGCAATGGCCTCAGCCTGTAATCCAAAGGGTCCGCGGGCTGATGCGCCACCATTGTTCAACATTGAAAGATGGTGGCCAGCAGACAGGCTTGAGTTTCTATGCAGGCTAAAAGCTGCGTTGAACGCTGAGGACGCCCTGGACAAAGGGGCTCACGACCTGCTTTCGGTTGCCCTATGCCGCTCGGTCATTACTCTGTCCAATGCGGCTTTCAACCACCAGAGCATGTCTTTCAAAAAGCCAACCGATCAGCCTGGGCTCTTTGAAGAATTGTCGGTCCATGCGGCCCAATACGAGGCTGACCTGGACCACGTGCTCAAATCGGCAGGGGAGAACCCGCCAGTCAAAGGCAAGGTTGTGGAAGGTGACTCCCGCAATGTGGCGGCTGCCCTTGAAGGCCGGTTTGACCTTGTTGTGACTTCGCCACCCTATCCGAACCGCATGAGCTATATCCGCGAGCTTCGGCCCTACATGTATTGGCTCGATTACATCAAAGAGGCCCGAGAAGCAGGCGAGCTAGACTGGAAGGCAATGGGCGGGACGTGGGGCATGGCCACTAGTGCGCTTAACACCTGGGAGCGACCGGTTGACGGGTTCTCAACGCCGCACTTTGAGAAAGTCCTGTTCGACATTGCCCACGCTGACAACAAGAACGGTGAAGTCCTTTCCCGCTACGTGGCCAAGTATTTTGTGGACATGAACAACCACCTGGCATCAATGCGGACAGTGCTCAATCCAGGAGCCAAGCTGCATTACATCGTGGGCAACTCGACCTTCTACGGAACACTGCTGCCCGTGGAACTGCTGTTCGAGGACATGTTCCGGGGCTTGGGTTTCACAGACATTAGCCACGTCGCCATTCGGAAGCGCAACAGCAAGAAGGAGCTTTTCGAATACGACGTGACCGCCACTTGGCCCGGTTAATCGCTAGGCGAAAGCAGGGCTCTTAGCACTGTGTCGACCTCACCGAAAATCACCTCGCGGTTCCGTTCCAGGAAGCCCGCGAGGTCATACCCCACAACCTGCTCCATGAAAGCGTAGGTGTTGACCAGAGGGTCGTTCCGATCACCCCCGCCTGTGATGATGCACCAGCGGTTTGCCCGATATCGGATCACCACATCAGTATCAATTTGCCCGGACATGATGGCAGCACAGGGTAGGTGGTCAATCTCGTAGGCCTTCGATCCATTCGCAATGTCAGCATTCTGGCGCTTGCTGTCCTTGCTCTTGTAGCCCTGCCTGACCTCAAAGACCGCCCCGGACAGTTTGCTACCATCCATGCCTACCTTGGCCGCTGCTGCGTCGATCCAGCCCCGCACCTTGGCACGCTTGCCCACATCGGCAATCCGATCCACCGGGATACGGCCGTCTAGGGAGAGGGTCCGCGTTTTCGCGCCAGGTGCTGCAACTTGGTAGCTCCAGGTGACATCGGTGGCCGAAAGTCCAAGGTTGTCTTTCAGCACTTCCCGGAACAGGCGCTCGGCACCCATGCCGATCTGGCGATAGACACTGGTCATGCCACCCGCTGCCTTGTGGGCGGCATACATCATGGGGTTGTCCAGCCCGAACCCTGCATAGAAAGTATCCCCCCGATAGAGGTGTTGAAACTGCTCCACCGTGAGGCCATCACCAAGCCCCTGACCAAACTTGGGCTTGTATGCTGCGCAGACCCTGATGGGCGTAAGAACAATGTTGAGGTATTTTTGATCTGCTGCGTTCAACTTTTGGCCCACCTGATTCCCCTACTTTTCACTAGGGGTAGCACAGGGAAGTGGGCGTTGCATCAAGGGGTTGCGTTAAGGATGGAAGGCATAGCCCAGGGAGCCTGAATTTGGCCAAGTATGGTCTAAATTGAGTTTTGTGGACTTTCGGAGGGCAATCGAGTGGCCTGTGCAACAAAAATTTGATAAGCAAAACAAGGCGTTAAGCACTTTCAGATAGCCCGGACTGACCAAATCGCCATCTATTCGACAATTACATGCCGCTTTCCGACTGGCGCGACGGGTTTGACCATGCCGATGCCCTGCAAGGCTGGCCCGCGATCTACGACCGGGGCTACCTGCAGGCCAACATCGCGGGCGGAGAGGGCTTTGACTGGTTCTATGCCAGCGCCGCGGATCGTTCGGCTCAGATCCGGACGCCGATCACCGACGGAGCTGCTGGCAAGCCGTGGGTCTTCCGCTTCAAGGATCTCCACGCCTGGTGGTCGAACGCGCATTTCAACCGGCCGGGCGGGATGGAGAGCGGCACGCCCACCGCATGGGTGCCGCAATCGAAGCCGATCTGGTTCACCGAACTCGGCTGTCCCGCCATCGACCGCGGCACGAACCAGCCGAACGTCTTCTTCGACCCGAAGTCATCCGAGAGCGCCACGCCGCATTTTTCCCGCGGTTGGCGCGACGACGCGCTCCAGCGCGCTTATCTCGAAGCGAGCTACCTGCACTGGGGCGAAACACCCAACAACCCGACCTCCACCGTCTATGGCGCCCCGATGGTCCATATTCCGGAATGCGCCGCCTGGACCTGGGACGCGCGGCCCTATCCGTTTTTTCCCGAACTGACCGGCGTCTGGACGGACGGCGCGAACTGGCGGCTCGGGCACTGGCTCACCGGACGGCTCGGCGCGGCATCGCTCGCCGCCCTCGTGCGCCACTTCTGCCTGCGCGCTGGGCTCGCGGAAAGCCTGATCGACGTGTCGGGCCTCTGGGGCGCGGTCGAGGGCTATGTGCTCGGGGCGCTGGAAAGCCCTCGGGCCTCGATTTCCACGCTGGCCCGGCATTTCGGCTTCGACGCCATCGAGACCGAAGGCGTGATCCGGTTTGTGATGCGTGGCCGCGCCTCGGTCGTCACGCTGGCCATCGACGATCTGGTTGCCAGCCGTGAGGGCGAGGCCTTCGAGCTGACCCGAGCACAAGAAACCGAACTGCCGCAAGCCCTGAAGTGGCAGGTCGCCCGCGCCGACGAGGATTACGACGCGGCGCAGGTCGAGGCCCGGCGCATCACCGTCGACACCACCCGCATCGCGTCCGAGTCCTTCCCGATGGCGATCCCGCCCGAAGAGGCGGAACGCCGTTGCCGCCGCGCGCTGATGGAAGCCTGGATCGGCCGGGAAAGCGCCACCTTCCGCCTGCCGCCCTCAAAGCTGGCCCTCGATCCGGCCGATGTGATCCGCCTTGCACATGACGGCCGCGAGGTCGAATTCCGGCTGGTCTCGGTCGCCGATGCCGAAGCGCGCGGCATCGAGGCGGTGCGCCAGGACCGTGCCGCTTACGACCTGCCGCCCGGCGATCCCCGGCCCGCAAATGTTGCGAGCCCCGTCGTCTTTGGCACACCGGAGGTGGTGATGCTGGATCTGCCGCAGATCAGCGAGGAAGTTGCCGCGCATCGCCCCTGGATCGCGGCCCATGCCAGCCCTTGGCCCGGCGAGATCGCGGTGTTCCGCAGCGCCTCGACAGACGGGTTCAACCTCCTGACGACCTTCGGCAGTCGGGCGCGGATCGGCACGCTGGCCTTCGATTTCTTTCCGGGGCCGACATCGCGCTTCGATTTCGGCAATGCGCTGGTGGTCGATCTGGCTTCGGGAACGCTGGAGAGTGTCACCGACGTTGCCCTTTTCGGCAGCGCGAATGCACTTGCCGTAGAGACAGCAGTTGGCGTCTGGGAGATCGTCCAGGCGAGTCAAGCCGAGCTGATCTCGCCCAGCCGCTATCGCCTGACCCGCCTCTTGCGCGGCCAGCGCGGCACGGAACACGCGATGGGCAATCCCACCCCGGCCGGGGCGCGGGTCTTGGTACTGGACACCACACTGGCCTCGCTGCCGATCGTAGAGGCGGACCTTGGCCTGCCCTGGAACTGGCGTGTGGGGCCAGCTGCGCGCGCCGTCAACGACGACAGCTTCGCCGCGCTGGGCTTCACGCCGACCGGGCGCGGCCTCGTGCCCTTCGCGCCGGTCCATGTCGAGCAGCCTTGGCGAACCGCCCGCAGCCCGGGCGATCTGACGATCCGTTGGACGCGGCGATCCCGCGCGCTGGTCGCCGATGCCTGGGAACAAATCGAGGTGCCGCTGGGAGAGGAACTGGAATCCTACGACGTCCAGATCCTCGACGGCGCTGCGGTCAAGCGCACGCTGACCAGCACCACGACCTCCGCCCTCTATACCGCCGCTCAGCAGACCGCCGACTGGGGCGCGCTGCTCGGCCCCGGTCAGACGTTGGCGCTCCGCATTTTCCAGCTTTCGAACCGCCTCGGGCGCGGCACACCCGCCGCGGTCACGCTGCAATTCTGATCCCAACTCACGGGAACCCCAATGTCCGACACCACGACCCATCTGGGCCTGCCGTATCTCCTGGCAGCCCAAGCCCAGAAGCACGTCACCCACAACGAGGCCCTGCGCCTGCTCGATGCCATGGTGCAACTCTCGGTCCTTGACCGCACGCGCACCGCGCCGCCCGCGAACCCAGCTGATGGCAATCGTCATCTGGTCGCTTCGGGCGCCACTGGCCTCTGGGCCGGGTGGGATCTGAATGTGGCCTTCTGGGTCGACGGGGCGTGGATCCGGCTGGTGCCGCGCACCGGCTGGCTGGTGTGGGTCGCGGCCGAGGGGCTGTTCCTCGTCTGGACCGGCAGCGCCTGGGAGGTGGTCGGCGAGCCGAGCAACGTGTCAGATGCCGTCTTCAGCCTCGTCAACGATGCCGATCCGACGAAGAAAGCGACCTTCTCGCTGGCGGGGATCACGGCGGGCACCACGCGCAGCTTCACCCTGCCAAACACCTCGTCGGAATTGGCGGTCCTTGCGGGCACGCAGACCTTCACCGGCAACAAGACGTTTTCGGGGACGCTGACCGCATCCGGAACCGTGACGGTCTCGGCGGCCAGCGCGTCGATCGGCACGGCAACGACGACCGCCACCTACGGAATGGGCACTGGGGCGACGACCACGGGCGTCACCAAGACCGTGAACATCGGGACAGGCGGCGCTTCCGGATCGACCACGGTCGTCAACATCGGCTCGGCTACGGGCGGCGCGGGCGGCACGACCGTCATCAACACGCCCACCGTCACCTACGCCAATGCCGTGACGCAGGTCGGCATGCCTCAGGCGAACCTTACCGCGCAACAGCTCGGACTCGGCGGGGCGACGGCGGACACCTATAACCGGCTCTCGGTCAACACGCCCGCAGTGCTTCTGAACAACGCAGGCGCCGGGATCGAGGCGACAGTCAACAAGGCGGCGGCCGCGAACGACGCGGCCTTTGCCTTCAAGACCGGGTTTTCGGCGCGGGCGCTGATCGGGTTGCTCGGCAACGATGACCTTAGCTTCAAGGTCAGCCCGGACGGGTCGGCCTTCTTCGACGCGATCCGCATCGACCGCACCAGCGGTCAGGTGGAACTGCCCCAGCCCGCGGTTCTGCCAGGGCTAGCGGCCCCGCCTTCCCCGCCACCCACCGGCAAGGCCGCCGTCTACGCCCGCAACCGCGCAGGCGCACCGTGGATCGACGTCATGCGACCCTCCGGCCGGGACTTCCCCCTCCAGCCACACTTCGGGGTCAACCGGATCGCCAACTGGGCGCGCTCGACCAGCACCACGATCACCGCCGAAGGGCTGCCGCTCACCTCGGTGGGCACCGTCTCGCATCCCACACTGGCCTCGACCAACCTCGCCGCCTCGATGCGGCGCTGGCGTCTGACCTCGGCCGCAGTGGCAGACTCGGTCGCCGACCAGCGCTCCGCAGGCTGGGCCTGCTGGCGCGGCAACGCCGCAGGCCTCGGCGGTTGGACCTTCGTCACGCGGATTTCGCTCACGACCCTGCAGGCGACGGGCATGGGGTTCTTTGGCCTCTACGGATCAACGGCCGCTCTCGCCACCACGCTGACGCTCGCCACCGCCATCACTTGCATCGGCATCGGCTTCCAGCGCGGGACGCACACCCGCTGGCAGATGGTGACGAATGATGCCTCCGGCGCGCCGACGCTGACGGACATGGGCGCGAGCTTCCCCATCGCCACCGGTGGCGTGCTCACCCTCTTCATCGCAGCGCCGCCGAATGGCAACTCTGTCTGGGTGCGCGTCGTCGACGAGGTGTCAGGCGCGGTGTTCGAACAGGAGATCGCCACCGACCTGCCCGCGAACACGCAATTCCTCTCGCCGCGGCTCTTCATGAACACCGGCGTCACGGCCGCCGCCGTCGCCTATGACTGTGCCGGGGTCTATCTTGAGACCGATTACTGAGGCCCGTCTTGCAGGTCCGACCGGCGCCCCCTGCCCTCGTGGCCAAGCAAAAGTCACTGCACCAGAACCGGCCGCAACATCTGATCGGTGTCGAGTTTCAGGGCCGCGCGCCAGAGCGGCGTCTTGAAGACCTCGCGCGCGGTAGTGCCGTAGGGCGCCTCATGCGGTTGCATCAGAAGGCCCGCCCATTCGAGCGGACGCAGCACGCAAGAGGAGAAGGCGGCCATGTCGCGCCAACCGGGCGTGTCCCAATCCTGCTCCTCGCCATAGAAGGCGGCAAAGAGCTTGCGCTCGGTGGTGCCAAGGTTCGCCTCGACATTGATGACATTCATCCAGACGTCCCATGTGCCGAAGGGGCGCTCGTCGAAACGCGCGTAGGAGGCATGGTCGAGCTCGAAGAGATAGTGGGGGATCAGCGCGGCGAAGAGCTGCCCCGGGGCCTGCGCCAACTCTGCGCCCCTTTTGGTCACCCGGAATTCGCCCTTGTAATGCCGACCGAGGCGCAGGCCGGTCAACAGGGCGTGCAACACTTCGAGCGGCGGGAATTCGTATTCGTTGATCACCTTGTTGTAGCGGAACATCTCCTCGGCGCTTTTTCCGGGCCAGTTGAAGGCCTCGACCGCCCAATGCACGAAGACCCGCTTGAAGGCATTCGATTTCGTCAGACCGATGGCGCCGTGCTCTTGCGCGTACTGCAAGGTGAGCAGCGCCGCGCGCAGCAAGGGGGAATGCGCGAGGTCGGGATGGTCATCAGGCAGCGGGCGGAATGCGATCATGGGGCGATGCTGCCACAGGTGATGGGCTGAGGCCAGATGTGAGACGGCGCCGCGCGCGATGCAAAGCCAATCTTGCGCGCGTGTTCATTCTTGCGTATCTTGAAGACAGCAGACGGAGGTCCCCATGTCCCAGACCACGACGATGACGGTCCGCATCAGCGGCGCACTGAGCGAGTTCGTGGCGTCGAACGTGGGTGAGAACGGGGCCTACGAGAACATCAGCGAATACGTCCGCGACCTGATCCGGCGCGACAAGGAACGGGTGGAGCGGGAGGCGTTTGATCGTCTGAAGGCAGAGCTGACGCGCGCCTTCGCTGCGCCAGAGGAAAGCTTTCGCCCGTTGACGGCGGCCGAGGTGATCGCCCGGAACCGGGGCTGACGACGTGGCCGTTCGCGTCCAGGAGGCCGCATCGCTGCGGCTTGACGAGATCTACCGCTACACGCGCGACCGCTGGGGCGCGGAACAGGCGGATCGCTACATCACCGAGCTCTTCGCGGCGTTCGACCAGATCGAAAGCCATGGCGTCGCATCGCACCCCATCCCGGCCGAGTTCGGGATCGAAGGCTTCTACTTCCGGCACGGGCATCATTTCGTGTACTGGCGGCGGCTGTCGAACGGGGACGTCGGCATCGTGACGATCCTGCACGAGCGGATGCATCAGATGGACCGGTTTCGGGAGGATCTTCCGAAGTGACGGATGGCACCGGCGACGATTATCCGCCCCGCCGATGGGGGGCTCGTAAAACGTTGACCAGGTGTTGACAAGAATATCAAAAGCAAAAACACGACGGTTTACGTCGGGCTCTATCTATTTGATATCGTTGTGAGATTTTGGTTGCGGGGGCAGGATTTGAACCTGCGGCCTTCAGGTTATGAGCCTGACGAGCTACCGGGCTGCTCCACCCCGCGTCAGGGTGTTGTGTCGCGAAGAGAGAGATGTTTTCCGTTTCTTTTCAGGTCTGGCGGTGACTTACTCTCCCACGTCTTGAGACGCAGTACCATCAGCGCCGTCGCGCTTAACGGCCGAGTTCGGGATGGGATCGGGTGTTTCACGGCGGCTATGGCCACCAGACCGGAGAAGAAACGGTTTCCAGGTCAGGCACGCTGTTGCGTTTTGTGGTGCATGACGTCTGACGTGGTTTCGGTTTTGCCGTTACCGGATCAGATCAAGCCTGTCGGACGATTAGTACCGGTCGACTGAACGCATTGCTGCGCTTACATCTCCGGCCTATTGACGTGATGGTCTTTCACGGTCCTCAGGGATACCTTGTTTTGAGGGGGGCTTCCCGCTTAGATGCCTTCAGCGGTTATCCTGTCCGTTCATGGCTACCCGGCACTGCCGCGGGCGCGACAACCGGTCCACCAGTGGAACGTTCGACCCGGTCCTCTCGTACTAGGGTCAACTCCTCTCAAGTATCCTGCACCCACGGAAGATAGGGACCGAACTGTCTCACGACGTTCTAAACCCAGCTCACGTACCTCTTTAAATGGCGAACAGCCATACCCTTGGGACCTGCTCCAGCCCCAGGA
>Ga0315902_10006433_pt1 | contig 16261 bp, 12 predicted proteins | sample LakEriMetagenome_9_FD_203523 | JGI IMG/M metagenome (GOLD analysis project Ga0315902, IMG submission 203523) | Freshwater fungal communities from buoy surface, Lake Erie, Ohio, United States - Buoy 12 MA117 | ecosystem: Environmental > Aquatic > Freshwater > Lake > Lake biofilm | place: USA...
TGGCCAAGGGCATTTCGGAAGCGCTGGCTGATATCGAGAATCCCCTCTCGGAAGACGACTTCCGCGAGGCGATCACCGAGTTCCAGAAGGCGATGCAGGAAAAGGCCACCTCCAAGAATGACGAATTCCTGAAGAAGAATTCGAAGGAAAAGGGGGTCAAGACCACCGACAGCGGTCTGCAGTACCAGGTGATCAAGGAAGGCAAGGGGAAGAAGCCCACCGCCAAGGACACCGTCGAAGCCCACTACAAGGGAACCCTGCTGAATGGCAAGGTGTTTGACAGCTCGTACGACCGGGGTGAACCGGCCCAGTTTCCCCTCTCGGGGGTAATCAAGGGTTGGACCGAAGGGGTCCCCCTGATGACCGTCGGCTCGAAGTACAAGTTCTGGATTCCTTCCGACCTGGCCTACGGGCCCCGCGGTCGTCCCCCGGTCATTCCGCCCAATTCGCTGCTGGTCTTCGAAATCGAACTGCTCGATGTCGTCCCCGCCGAGGGGAAGGTGAAAGAGGGTGACGAGGGCGAAGACGAGGAACTCGATCTGAAGGTCAAGAAGAAGGTGGGCAAGTAGTGGCGTTCTGGCGAGTTCACTGGATCTCCCGGTGAACCCCTTCAGTGCCCAGCGACCCGCGGTAACACGATGGAGTTGATCATCCGCCCGGAACTCTTCCCAGAGCTCCGGGCGGATTGCATTTCGGCTCTGGGAAAGCGACGTTTTTGGCCTGTGGTCGGTATCAGCAAATCAACAGAGACAGGAGGCCGCTGGAAGTCACGAACGGCCAAGGCTTGTCGAGCGCATCTTCGTCGTCCCTGCCGGCACGATCTCCCCCTCTGGCACGAGCTGTAGTCGGGCGGTTCGGTTTCGCTTGTGGAAGAGTCCCCGGAGGTGAGAGGCTCAAAGCCAACAGGCCGGAGCGGATTGGACCGCTTCGGCCTGTCAGGGAATTCGGTGACACGATCGTCACAGACACATTGAACTCAACGCCCACGGCGCATCCGCCGTACTACGATCCCCACCGCGGCCAACCCCGCCAGGATCAGGGTCGAGGGTTCGGGGCAGTTCGAGAGCGTCCACTCTCCGGTGATGGTCGCACCATTCGCATCGATGGCAATAAAGGTGGTGCGGGACATCGGCATGTAATCAACCGGACTGTCATTTGTTCCAGATTCTCCGACAAAATCAATCTGCACGACCGGCAGAAGCGGATCTTCACACAGGATCAACCTCGGAAATGCCGGAGGTGCTGCGTAAAAGTCGATGTCGTTGACCTCATTCAGCTGGATCGCACCAAGCGTGATGCTCAAAAGATTGGTCGTCGACGCGTCGAACGGGATGATCCCGGGAGCGATCGCCGTGGTGTCATCGAAAGTGGCTTGCAGCGAGATGGGATCGCCAACGTTCAGTCCAAACAGATTCCCCGCATCGGCAGTCAGGATTGTTCCAGAGACAGACACATTCTGGATGGCTCCCTCCGCCAACCCACCCGCCGACAGGGAGTACAATCCCATCACAACCAGACCGACAGCCCGACACAGACTCCGCATGGCACCCGCCTCCCTGAAAGTCCACGAAACCAAAGACTCCGAGCACGGACCATCCATGGACGAATCCGTAGAAATGGAACTTAGGGGATTTGTGTCGGGATTGTCAAACTGTCTTTTCGGGAGGTGACTCCATTCACGGACAACTCAAAGCATTCGCCAACCACGACAACCCGGCCCGTAGAAACCTGCGCCACCCCCTGCATTTCCGGACTGCGATCGGACTGGAACCCCAGCGGATCGCATGACACACTGATTGAACCAACTGGTTTGACCTCTGTTCTCCCTGCACTCCTTGGGAACCAACGCATGTCCCCGAGCCGCTGGTTCTGGATTCTGATGCTCTCCCTCACTGCCTCCCCTGCCGTGGGCAACGACGGTCCGATTCCCAATGTGGTCCTCGCCGTGCACGGCGGTCTGGGAGAATCTCCGGGGGTGCTGACCAAGGACGAAGAGCGGGCCGTCATCGCGGTCATCCAAACAGCGCTCCGAACTGGCCGGGAAGTGCTGGTTGAGAAACAGGGCTCGGCCCTGGATGCGGTCGAAGCGGCGATTCGCGTCCTGGAAGACGACCCCCAGTTCAACGCCGGGAAGGGAGCCGTCTTCACCAGCGACGGCCGCAACGAACTCGACGCCTCGATCATGGATGGCCGCGATCGCAAAGCGGGGGCGGTTGCCGGCGTGACGACCGTCAAGAATCCCATCCGGGCCGCCCGGGCGGTCATGGAGAAGACCCGGCACGTGCTGCTGGTCAGCAAGGGAGCCGAGGAATTTGCCGAGGCCGCCGGGCTGGAAATCGTTGATCCCTCCTACTTCCGCACCGAACGCCGCTGGAAAGAACTCGAAGAACGACGGCGCAAGGAACAGACACAGCCGCAATCGCGACTCGATCCCTCAGGATTCGTCCCCGGGACTGATCCGGGACGGCACTGGAGCACTGTGGGGGCGGTCGCCCGCGACCGGGAAGGGCATCTCGCGGCGGGAACCTCCACCGGGGGGATGAGCTACAAACGCTATGGCCGCGTGGGGGATTCTCCCATCATCGGAGCGGGGACGTTCGCCGACGATCGGACCTGTGCTGTTTCGTGCACCGGTCACGGCGAGTTTTTCATCCGCTGGCAGGTGGCCAGCGACATCTCGGCCCAGATCGAGTATCGGGGGGTGGATGTCCGGAAGGCGGTCGACACGGTGATCAACGGCAAGCTCAAGCCCGTGAAAGGGGAAGGGGGCTGCATCGCCCTCGACCGCGAAGGGCGGTTTGCCGCGGCCACCAACAGCGACAGCCTGTGGCGCGGCTGGATCACGGCGGAGGGAAAAGTGGTTGTGAAACTCTACCCCGAATGAGTTGGTGCGCTCTGCCCGGCGGGTTGCCGGACGAGCGGGAAACGGGGGCAGTGGCGATCGGTTCCGTCGGATGGAGCCATCCAATCGCCGGATGGTCAGGGGAATTTCTTGTTGAGGTGTTGCGATGCGTGGTTCGCTGGGAATGGTGCTGTTTCTGGGATGTCTGGTGGTGGGAGGAGCGTCTCACGTGAATGCCGCTGAGGAACAACCCCCCTCCCCCTCGCGGGCCCTGTTGGGCCGGTGGGACCTGACGGTCGCGGGCCCGGACGGAGCCTACCCTTCCTGGATCGAAGTGAAACTGTCGGGGCGGAACACCCTGGTCGGGGCGTACGTGGGACAGTTCGGCAGCGCCCGCCCCGTGGCGCGGTTCGAGGGGAACGGGCCAGTCTTCCGGTTCGCGGTCCCCCCCCAATGGGAAAACCGCTCCACCGATGTGGTGGTGGAAGGCAAGCTGGAGGGGGACACCCTTTCTGGAACTGTGACGGGAGACAAGGGGGAAGTTCTGCGCTGGACTGGCCGCCGCGCCCCCGATCTCAAGCGGACCGCCGCGCCCCAGTGGGGACAACCCGTGGAGCTCTTCAACGGGCGCGATCTGACGGGCTGGAAGGTCCAGCACGCCCAGGTCAAAAATGGCTGGAAAGTGATCGACGGTCTGCTGACCAACGCCGAGCCGGGAAACAATCTGCTGACCGACAGGAAATTCACCGATTTCCAGTTGAAGGTCGAGTTTCGCTACCCGGCCAAGAGCAACAGTGGCATCTATCTGCGGGGCCGGTACGAGCTGCAGATCGAAGACAACTTCGGCCTCGAGGCGGAATCGCACCGCATCGGAGGGGTCTATGGCCATCTGACGCCAGCCGTCAACGCGGCCAAACCGGCCGGCGAGTGGCAGACCTACGAAGCCACCCTGGTGGGACGCGTGCTCACCGTGGTGCTCAATGGCGAACGGGTGATCGACCGGCAGGTCATCCCGGGAATCACGGGCGGGGCTCTCGACAGCGATGAAGGATCCCCCGGTCCCATCCTGCTCCAGGGGGACCATGGTCCGGTGGAGTTCCGAAAGGTCACGCTCATCCCCGCGAAGTGAACACACCCAGTTCCTCCAGAGCGAGCTCCCCGGAGCGAGTTCCCCAGAGGGTGGAGTCGAGCTGTTACTTCACGGGTTCCGTGCCACTGCCGCCGCAGCCTGCTCACGCGGATGGGGCTTGACCGCCCCCCCGGGCAGCGTGGTCAACACCACGCAGATCGTCTGCGAACGGGGGTCGGCCCAGCACAGTGTGCCGGTCGAGCCCGTGTGCCCGAACGTCTCGTCCGAGCAACCGGGGCTCCCCGCCTCCCGGCCCACACCCCACCCGAGGCCGCGCGGGGTCAACCCCGCCGGATTGTGATTCCGGATCATTAACCGGGCGGTCTCGGGACGCAACGCGGTTCCCGGCGCCCAGAGAAACTCGGCGAGGAACTTCCCGAGGTCGGGAGCCGAGGCGTGCCCCCCTCCCCAGGGGGCCCCCAGCTCTCTCCAGTAACGGCTGTTCCAGTCCCAGTCCCGGGCGGCGGGATCTCCGCCCCCCGCCTCCGGGGCCGCCTTCTCGGTCTGCACGGGCAGCAAATCGGCCAGGCGAAACCGCCCCACTCCCAGCGCCGAATGCCGCATGTTCAAAGGCTGGAAGATCGCCTCGTCGACCAGCCGGGCGATTGGCTGATGGGCGATCCGCTCGGCCACGTGCGACAACAGCAGAATCCCCATGCTGGAATACTGATACCGGGTCCCCGCGGGAAACGAGAGCGGCGTCCGCAGCGTTTCTTCCACGAACTCCGGTAGTCCTGCGTGGCGACGCCGCAGCGCGGCGTTCCCGGCCAGTTGGTCAGGCAGCCCCGAGACATGCGTCAGCAGATGCCGGATGGTCACCTGGTCGCGCCCCTCTCCCCTGAATCCGGGAAGGTAACGGACGACGCGGTCATCGAGCTGGAATTCGCCCCGATCGAACAGCGTCATCACCGCCGCCATGCAGATCGGCTTGGTAATCGAACCCAGCAGGAACGGCGCGTCGTTGGAAGCCGCCGTCCCAAAATGAAATGAGCGCTGCTCCGCCTTCTCCGCAGCCCCCCGCCGCACATGCAGGGCCGCTCCCGAAACCACGCCGTCGGCAACCGCCCGGTCCAGCAGACGGGCCGCTGCGTCGTCGCGATCGTCGGCCCGCAGGGAACGGCCTGTCGGAGTCACCAGGGTACCGAGCAGGACGGAAAGAACATGACGGCGTTGCATGGCGTCTGTACGGAAGGAAAGGAAAAAATCGGATTCGCTGGGGAGACGGCTTAACCTGACGCGAATCCATCGCGGGGGACCAGGTCGCGAAATGGCATTCAATCCCCGGCTGGTGCTCCGCCGGCCAGGTCTGGCAACGGGCGATTGCCGAGGCGTCAGGTCGCATCTCGTGTAGTGACCTGGCGAGTGGACCCGGGTTTCCGGACACTGCCTTCGACTGCTCTGACGATGATATGTCTCTGGTCCCACAAATTCGAGAATATCAGCCGATTCATCGAGTCGACTCTCCTCCACGATCCCCGGTGACTTACCGACACCACACCGGATTCCAATGCGGGGTGGAGCGTTGCTTTACGGAACCCGCTCGGGAGTCATCCAGTCGGCCGTCATCGTCCGGGGAAGGCGCCAGACCGACTCACCGGACTGATTGCAGAAGTACAGTGACGACTCCGACGGCTCCAGCGGATTGCCATCCGCCCACAAGGCCCAGAACTCGGGATGGGCCTCGACCGGGCGGCGGGCGTAGGTGTGATTGAACCGGCTGTCGTGTGTGACCTGCCGCGTTTTGTGCCAGGTCTTCCCCTCGTTGTGACTGGTCCACAACACCAGCTCTCCCCCGGTTGTCCAGGGTTGGGGGCCCGGATCGGTCGGGGCCAGCACGCTCCAGCGTCCGTCACTGTCGATCGCCAGGAACCCGTGATCGTAATTGTGGTCGCTGGTTGTGAACTCGTGCCGACGCCATTCGGTCCCCGTCCAGTGCAGGGTGTACCAGGTCCGGAGCCCGTGGCGCGGGCCCGATTCAAATCCCCGAGCCACCAGATAAAGCACGACCGGTCGTCCCTGCTGGTCGTAATTCAGGTCCTTCAAATAGACCAGCAATCCCTCCTGGCGGGAGTTGTAGACCAGTGCGGGATTGTCGGCTTTGTGCAGCGGCAGTTTCAGTGTCTCCCCTGCGACGGTCTCCCACGTCGCACCTCCGTCACGGGTCTGGGCATAGTAGATGTTGGCCCGGGCGTTCAGTCCCACCGGAGTGGGGTGGTGGTCGAAGACTGTCCCCAACAGATCCCCGTGCCGCCAGGTGATCTGATAATCCCCCTGCTCGATATGCACCAGTGGTTGCCGGGCACTCCAGGTCCGGCCATCACGGCTGGTCTGCTGGAACAGCCCGCGACCCTTCCCGTACCGCGTCTGCAGGAACAGGAACCCCCGCCCCGGCAGCCACCACGGATGGGGATACGAGAAATTCGTCTCCGCGATCCGTTCAAACCCCGCGATCGACCACGGCTCGCGGCTGCGATGAATCCAACTGGGGCGGGCGGTGCCGTGCGAGGCCGAGAAAACCCACAGATGTCCCGCCTCATCCACCATCAGCGTGGGATTGTCATGGGCATCGGTCGTCTGTTTGTCGAGCACGATGGTGGGGCGCGACACCCGCCCCGAGGCATGGTCGAACTCTCCCACGAGGTGCAGCAGCGACGTCCCGTCGGCATTCCAGCCGCTGTAGCAGAAAAAGGTCTTGCCCACCTCCCGCACATGGCAGGCGCAGGGGAGCGTCTGGTGTGGATAGGTGGCGAATCCCCCGCTGTACTTGTAGCGGTACTCGTCCCCCGAGGGCTGGTTCGCATACCAGACACCACGATATCCCGTGTCGCGCGACGCGTCGGGTTCGGCCCCCAGTCCCCGGCTGTGAAACCCCGGCAGGCCCAGACACACAATCAGGACCAACATCACCTGCGGGCCAGAGGTGGGTGAGGCTCGCCGAAACCCGCTGGAGTGCCGCATCAAGACACCGCCCGACACAACGGATCGCACGAAACGGGCGATGATTCCTGCGCAGCGGAGAAGATGCATGATGCGACCTTCGCAGATTTGTGATTCAGTCATCGGCGGCTGGGGTTGGTGATGGCCGATCGTGCCGACCCAGATGCCGCACCCAGGCGACCAGGTCCCAGATCGACTCGGGCTCGGCCCACAGGATGGTCCGAAACGAGGGCATCGGGGTGCCGTTGATCCCCCCCAGGATCCGCCGGTAGATGTCGAGAGGGGCCGAACCTCCCTTCAGCCGGCCGGTGGTCAGATCGGCCGCCTGCACGGGATGTCCCCATACATCCCGCAGTCCTGCCTGCAGGTTCTGCTCGGTCTGCCCCCGGCCATCTTCGCCGTGGCACTTCGCACACCCTTTCTGCACGAACAATTCCTTCCCCCGCGCCACCCGGTCGGGGGTGAATTCCGGTTGGGGAGAAAGGGGTTGGATGATCTGCCCGGCCGCCTCTTTCCACTCGGCATCGATCTCGGCCGCGAGCTGGGCGACCGCGCTGGCGGCGAGCTCTTCTCCCTGCAGCTCGACTTCCAGCACGAGCCGGCTCTCGAATTCTCCCCGGCGGGCGAGCAGTTCCACCGCCAGCGCCAGTTGCTTCCGCTGGGCTTCCGAGAGATGTCCGAAGGGGGGCATCAGCGAGCCGGGAATGCCCCGGGTGATGGTCCGTTCCAGATCGTCCCGCACCGGACGGGCACCGTACGGGGTGGACTGGAATTTGAAGATCCCCCGGCGGAAGTCGCGGGGCAGCACCGGCAGCAGGTCCGACCAGGGGCCGGTCCCCTCGCCCGTCGAGCCATGGCAACCACTGCAATGGGTGTGGAAGAGGACCAGGGCGGCCGCCAGTTGGTCGGAGGGAACCGACCGGTCTCCCACCAGTCGGGGGGCGGCGGGGGTGCCGGTCTCGTCGTCCAGCTGGCGGATGGCCACCTCGGCCAACTCGGGCGAAAGCCCCAGCAGACTCTCGCTGGGGACAAACCCGGAGAGACTGGCCGTGGGGGGAGCGGTGTTCACACCCGAGGGGTTGCTGTTCGGCATACATCCGCCACACACAGCCAGTGTCGCGACCAGTACGACCCGCAAGCGTGCGGCCCGGGCCCCGTCACTGGTCCGCAGGTCTGCGGGTCCTCTCGCTGCCATCCCCAGACTCCCGTTCCAACGGTCGAACCCACCGCCTCCAGCCGATCCCCTGTCCCGCCAACACTCCCGTCACCACCACGGCTCCCAAGAGGTAGGGGACCCGATGCCCCGCCAGGTTGCCCAGAGCGCCTCCCACCGTGGTCCCCACGGCCATTCCCGCGGCGAGGGTTGCCTCGTGGAACGCCGCCGTGAGAGCCCGATTCTGTTCGGGATTCCCGGAAGCACTGTAGAACAGTCCGGAAAAATAATTGTAGCCAACCAGTTGGCCCAGCAGCGCCAGCCCCGCCAGCAGAGACAGGGGGGACTGAGCCTGCGAAATCACCACCAGCCCCAGGGCCCCGAAGATTTGGGAGACGACCGAGGGAAGCATCCGGAATTGCCAGCCGCTGGCGAAGTGCATCAGCAGGTACGTGGCAATAATCACCACCCGCCAGAGGGCCATGACCTCCCCCTGCCGTTCGGCGGCAATCCCGATGCTGACGGCGAGATCGCTGATGAGATGCAGGACCAGGCTGCCGCCGAACATGCCCCCCAGGTTGGCCAGCCAGCTCAGTTTCTGGAACGCCGCCGCCCGCTGGTGGTCTCCCACGGCGGCCAGGGGGGTCTGCGGCACGTGGGGCAGCCGAACCGATTGCCAGGAGGCCCACAGGGCCAATCCCAGGTTGGCGATCCCCAAAAGCACAGCCACCCCCAGAGCCACCGACGGCCCCCGGGCGAACAGGGCCCCCCCCGTCAACTGGCCCGCCATGATGCCGAGGTTCCAGGCGATGCAGAACAGAATCAGCCGCCCGCTCACTCCCGAACGTGCGGCCGCGCCGCTGGCCTCTCCCTGGTTCAGCCAGCCGATCAGCGGGGGATAAAGTCCCCCCAGGCCCAGACCGAGGGAGACATAGGAGGCGAGGAACCCCGTCGACTGCAAGGGGAGCTCCCGGCAGCCCAGAATCGACAGCAGCAGCGTGCCGGTGCCGGCCAGAAACGGTACGGCGGCTCCCCAGCGCAGGGCCCCCAGTCCCGAGGCGATGCTGGCGACGGCGGCGGCGAAGGAGAAGCCCGCCCCCAACAACCCCAGCGTGAGGGGGGACGCTCCCTCTTCGGCCAGCCGGCGCGTGACCGTGAAGGTCACGATGAACGTACTGCAGTCGGTCAGAACGCAGATCAGGTACAGCAGGATGCGGAACCGCTGGCGCTGCGCGTGCGGTTCCCGGTCGTATCGCGAAGAGCCCAAGGGTGGCTGCGGCCAAAAGTGCGGGGGACGTGGACCGCCGTATTCTGACCGGCACACCGGCTGATGAACAGCTGAGAACCCGGTGGATTGAATCCCGCGTGCCAAACCGATACCCTCACACTTGGTTTTCCACGAGAAAACAGGCACCCGTAGCTCAACTGGATAGAGCAATGGACTTCGGATCCATAGGTTGGGGGTTCGACTCCCTCCGGGTGTATTGAGGATGGGGGGTTCTTGTTTCGGTTGGAGGGAGTCGCTGCGACAGCCGCTGGGCGAAACGCAGCACTTCCAAAACAGATTCGGGATCGCGGGATTGTCAGGTTTCTGGCTGCTGACAAGATCGACGCCGGTCTGATGGAGAGGCCCTCGGATGGCCCCTCAAGCCTGGATCGAAGGTTGCTGATGGCCCAGCGTCCCGAGGCCAGCGTCCCGAGGCCAGCGCCCAGCTGCCACTGACTGATGTGAGACTGCTCGAGAGGAATGGTTGGCGACCGGGTTCCGGTTTGGGATGGGTGACTCTGCAAGGCCGGGCGGGTTGATGGTTTGGCTCGGCTTTGGGCTGTGTCTTATTCAGTCTGTCGTGGCGACGGCCACAGGCCCGGGAGGCGGGCAGACGGAGCGAGTGGACTCGCAGACGCGATCGGTTGGAAATTGGGTGGGCCGCGTGTGCCGGGACGACCGTGCTCGAACCGGGCGATTGGAGGAGGTTAAACCGCTGGCCCTCAGGGAAAGAGTCCTTTCCCGGTGAATGTGAAATCAGCCTTCTTTCCTGACCAGACAGCCTGACCGAAATGGGCGGGGCGCTCATCCTGGTCGCGTGAAGTGGCCCGATCGAATGGCCGGCGGCTTGAGAGTTCGACAACGAGAGTTTCGCAGCGGGGTGGCGATCGGGATTGGGAAGGTGTGCCCTGGCGTGGAACAACGAGATTTCCTGTTTTTGAGCGGAGACTGACAGATGGTTCGGACTGCGATTGTGTCCCTGCTGGCGATGCTGGCCGTGGTGATGGCGGGTGGGGTGAAAGCCCAGCAGCCACCCGCCAAAACCCCTCCCGTGGCCCCGGCTGAGGCGGCCAAAAAGGCGTTGGAGGCAACCCAGAAGGGGGCCCAGACGGCCGTGCCGAATGCCCAGGGGGCCGCCAAGGCGGCCCAGGAGGCGGCCGCGCGGGCCGCTGCGGCCCAGAAGGCGGCCGCTGCCCAGGCGGGACAGAAGCCCGCCCCCCCCACCAAGGTAACACCCGCCACCAAGGATTCCGCCACCAAGACCGCGGTCGACACGGTCGCCAAGGATGCCAGCGGGACAGATCACTCCGCCGATGATGAAGCGCTGATGAATCTGGCCGTCGAATTCGACAAGGCCTACAACGCCCGCGACGCCAAGTCGCTCGCGGAGATGTTTTCTCCCGATGCCCAGATGATCGACGCCGACGGTACGACCGTCCAGGGCCGCGAAGACATCCTCAAGGCGTTCGAAGAAATCTTCGCCAACGAACCCGAAGGACTGATTGAGACCGAGGTCACCGACCTGCGGTATCTCGGTCCCGCGGTGGCGATCGAAACCGGGCGCACGGTGCTCATCCCCGCCCCCGATCAGCCGGCGGTGATCAACGAATACACCGCCGTGCATATGAAGTCGAAGGAAGGGAAATGGCTCATGACCATGGCCCGCGACACCCCGACCGAGGTGAATGACCAGACTGAAAACCTCATTCCCCTGTCGTTCCTGATCGGCGACTGGGTCGACGAAAGCGGCGATGCGGTGGTCAAGACCACCTACGACTGGTCGGATGGAGACAAGTTCATCGTGGGCAAATTCTCGGTGCAGTTGCAGGGAGAAGAAGCCTTCTCGGGGACGCAGCGCATTGGCTGGGATCCGCTGGCCCGCAAGGTTCGTTCCTGGGTCTTCGATTCGAATGGCGGATTCCAGGAAGGGCTCTGGACCAACGTCGAAGACCAGTGGCTGGTGAACTACCGCGGAGTCAGCGGTGACGGCGAAGTGACCTCCGGCACCAGTGTGATGACGATGATTGACATCAATCGCTGGAGCTGGCAGTCCCGCGACCGGATTGTCGGGAATGAAGTGCTGGCGGACACCCCCGAGGTGTTTGTGGTCCGCAAGGCCCCGCCACCAGTCGACGCGCTGTCCGAGGAAGAGGCGGCTGCCGAGAAGGCGGCACTCGAAGCCATTCCCGCCGCGGTCGAACAAACGATCAACGCTCCTGCTGATGGAACCAAGTAAGTCAGTGAGGTCCAGTTTTTGACAGGTCGTCCGGGCTGTGGGGGGAAGGCCCGGATGCACTTCGTCCTCTGGTCAATTCACTCGACAGCCCGGCATAATTCTGATCTGACTCCTTTTTCGCAGTCACCTGGAGGCAACTTGAACATCCTGAATCACAGACGCTGGCTGGCGCTTTCGCTGGCCTTTTTAATGAGCAGTTCACCCTGTTTCGCCGGTCGTGGTGGCGGAGGCGGTTTCCGGGGAGGCGGAGGGGGTGGTGGTTTCCGGGGACCCGGAGGCGGTGGAATGGCCCGGCCGGCGATGCCCGCTGCCCGGCCTTCCATGCCGGCCGCCCGACCGTCAATGCCGGCCGCGCGTCCCTCGATGCCTGCGGCTCGCCCTGGCGGCGGCGGAATGGGCAACATGGGACGTCCGGCGGGAGGCATGCAGCAGCGTCCCAATCTCGGTGGGGGGAGCGTTCCCTCGATCAATCGTCCCGGCATGGGGGGCATGACCCGTCCCGCTCCGGGCGGACTGCCCGGTGGAGCCACCACCCGCCCGGCCCCAGGAGGGATCGCGGGCAGCAATCGTCCCGGTCTCGGCGGGGTGGGGAACCGTCCCGGTGGAGGAGCCACCACACTGCCCGGCAATTCGGGTGGCGGCGGGAACCGTCCTGGTCTGGGTGGCGGCGGCAACCGTCCTGGCGGTGGTGCGACCACCCTGCCGGGGAACATCGCCGGGGGAAATCGCCCCGGTCCGGGTGGCGGCGGGAACCGTCCTGGTCTGGGTGGCGGCGGCAACCGTCCTGACGGTGGTGCGACCACCCTGCCGGGGAACATCGCCGGGGGAAATCGCCCCGGTCCGGGTGGCAGCGGGAACCGTCCTGGTCTGGGTGGCGGCGGCAACCGTCCTGGCGGTGGTGCGACCAACCTGCCGGGGAACATCGCCGGGGGAAATCGCCCTGGTCCGGGTGGCGGCGGGAACCGTCCTGGTCTGGGTAGCGGCGGGAACCGTCCTGGCGGCATCAATAGCGGCATCAGCAGCCTGCCCGGGAACGTGGGATCCAACCGTCCTGGCGGAGGCAATTGGAATGGCCGCCCCGGATTGGGTGGTGGCGGCTACAACCCCGGCAACCGTCCCGGCAATGGCAACGGCAATTGGGGGAACGGAAACTGGGGCAACGGCAACGGTGGCAACTGGGGCAATGGCAACCACTGGGGTAACAGTGGCCACTGGAACAGCAACCACTGGAACAACAACATCAACAACATCAACATCAACAACAACATCAACAACTGGGGTGGTGGCGGTTGGGGTGGTGGTGGTTGGGGATGGGGCGGCTACTACGGGGGTGGCTGGGGTTGGAACAACCACCCCTGGGGTGCCTGGGCCGCCACGACGGCCGCGGTGGGGCTGACCAGCTGGGCGCTCGGTTCGTCCTTCTACAACTACGGCTACGCGTCGTATGCGAACCCGTACTACGTTCCCACCCAGTACGTGGTGGTGGACAGTCCGGCGGTCAATTACAGCCAGCCGATCCCGACGCAGATGTCGTACGCGCAGCCGTCGAATACGACCATCATCGTCAACAACGATCCCAACCAGAGCACCACCGCCACCACGCCCGCGACCCCCACCACGCCGGGGACTCCCCCGGGAACGGGTGACGCGGGGAGTGCCGCGACGGGACCGAACGCCGAAGCAACGGCCGCTTACAACAGCGCCGCCGACGCCTTCAAGGCCGGAGACTACAACGGCGCACTCAAGGGAGTCGAAACGGCTCTCTCGAAGCTGCCGGGCGACACGACCCTGCATCAGTTCCGCGGCCTGTGCCTGTTCGCCCTGGGCAAGTACCCCGAAGCGGCCGGCACCCTCTACGCGGTGCTGTCGGTTGAACCCGGTTGGGACTGGACGAGCCTGTCGTCGTACTATCCCGGGGTCAGCGTCTACACCGAGCACCTGCGCAAGCTGGAAGCGTACGTGAAGGCCAATCCGAAGGCGACCGATGGACACTTCGTCCTCGGTTACCACTACCTCTGTGCCGGCCACTCCGAAGCCGCTCTCAAGCAGCTGAAGATCGTGACCGAGCAGCAGCCGCAGGATCAGGTCGCGGCGGCTCTGGTGCGGATGTTGGCGCCTCCCGCCGAGGCCTCGACCGATCCCGCCGCTCCCCGCACGGCCCCCACGCCGGAAGGAACCGCCACCCCCGCCCCGGCTGCCAACCCCCCTGCCTCGCTGGTGGGAACCTGGAAGGCTCCCGGTCAGGGAGGTGGTGAAATCGCCCTCGACATGAAGGACGATGGAACCTTCGAGTGGAAGTTCTCCAAGGATGGGAAGGACAACGCGTTTGGCGGCAAGTACGAAATCAACCAGGACATGCTGGTGATGGAGAACAGCCAGGGCCAGACGATGATCGCCCGGGTCACCGACCAGGGTGGCAGCAAGTTCAAGTTCGAAGTCGCCGGTGGTCCTCCCAACGACCCCGGACTGGTCTTCGCCAAGTAACGGATCTCTCCGGCCACCACCCCTCCCGGGGAGGTGGCCAGTGAATCCCCAAGCCAAAACCCGCCCCCGAGCACGCTCTGGGGCGGGTTTCTTTTTTTGTGTCTCACCAGGATCTGCGAGTTGAACGCGCGGTGGGTCAAACAGGACCCAGGCGCCCTCCGGCAGCGACGAGGATCAGCATCACGGCGTCCGTAGCGTGGAACTTGTTCCACGCACAAAACGGCGAATCCCCGTTGGGCACGGCTGCTCATCGCCGCCAATTCGTGGGAACAGGAGGGGCCTCCCCTTGTTTCAACGCCTTCGAAAAGGGTCTCCAGCCTTGTCCGGACAATGTCTGGCCCATAATGCATCACAAGACGCCGCAACCAACCCATCCAGCCAATGAATTCAAAAACTGTGAACATCAATAACGGGCGAGTGAGACCGGTCACCGCGTCTGTCTGGAAGGCCTGGTTTCGGCAGGTCGGCCATGACTGTCACGGGTGCAATCGCAAAGTGTTGGGAGTCGCGCTGTTGGGGAAAGTTCATGGGCTTCGCAAACAAAGGGTGGCCCCAGAAGTCAGAGAGAACTCCTGGGAGTTTGAGTTGCTGGCGTTCGCTGTGATGACTCAGGAGTGGGTGATCAACTGCTTCAGGAAACTGGGTTAAGCCAAAGCGAGATCGCGCGAGGGACTCAAGCTGAGCGATTTGTGCTGGTTCACGATTGCGCGTCGACCCCGCTGACGGTGGATCGGGCCGCTGGGAGAGGGACGGGGTTGACAACCGGACCCTCTCCCCCCGCAGCCGTGTTTGCAGCGAAGTGCGGAGGAACCTGTCAGATGCGGCCGGACTCGAGGTCTTTCCTGAGGCTGGCTGGCTTGAGTCTCCGGTTGCGCAACAGGTATTTCACATCGGGCCAGTTGTCGACCGTCAGTTGCCGGATGTAATAGTTGATGTGCTCCAGGATGGCGAAGCCATTGGCCAGCAGGGCCCACGGCAAAAGATGCTCGGGCCCGATGCTCCAATCCGCAAGGACCAGCTGGACCAGCAACACGAAGGGCATCAGGCCGATCAGCCAGAGATTGCTGTGCTCCATCGCCCGGAACAACGCGAGTTCGCGGGGCTGATCCACAGGGCGATTGTTCAGCCTACGCAGCTTCAGACCCCAATAATGCTGACCCTGGAACAGGATCCAGGTCACAATCACCAAGCCATACATCAGGAACAGCGTGTCTGTCCAGCGGGTCGTGAACAGCACATACAGTATGACGCCCGAGGCCGCCACGGTGTTGAACAGTTCCGTGGGGTAGTACCAGCCCAGCCGTCGGATCAAGTGGGCCCTGCTCATGCTGGTGGCGTCCTCACAGGCCGCGCACAGCAGACCGCCGGTTGGCCCGAGACACTGCGGCCGTCGCCCGCCCCATGGCGATCCGTATTTTCCTCGCGGCCGCCCCTTGGCGCGGTCGCCAACTCAACATTTCCCATCCGTCTGGCGTCTCGTCGATGGAACCAGACTCTCCCCCGAACCCTGCGCGGCCGCTGCGCTCAGACCTCCCGCCAAAATGCCCAGCGCAACCCCGACTGTGGCCCCCACAATCGACCACCGCTCCATCAAGACGGTCAGAGACAAGATGGTCGCCACCACGCAGCCCATCAGGCACAGAGACCCCCAGCCTTCCCAAAGCTTCATTTCTGGAACTCCCTCGTTCTCTCCTCCCAGACACCCTGCCTGTACAGTCCAGGATGAAGTCCAAAGCGAACGGTGCGCGGTCTCGACCCCTGCATCCTCAAGTCCCTCAGTGCGATCCACCATCGGTGACGCACAGAATGCTATCACCGATTGAAGGCAGTTTCCATCACGGCAACTTTCTGCGGTTCTCGGGCCCAACCGCGTCTGTGCGTCTGGCAAGTACGTGGAAAGTTTGCTGCAAATGAGCAAATGAGGGGCCACCCCTTGTTTGAACGCCTTCGAAACCCGTCTCAAGCCCCGTCCGGGCGCATTGTCTTGCGCCAGGTTGCAAATCACGGCGCAGGCATCGGCCCATCCAGCGGGCAAAATCAAGACCTGGCGGTATCGCCGGGCGAGCGAGAGAGCCCGGTCAGAGTGGTCGCCAGAGGTCTCCTGTGTCCGTGGGTCACCGGGTGCAGTTGTTTCAATTCCCTGTGTGGCAAAAACCTGACGGCTATCCCAAACAAATGGTGGTCCCGTGCAGCTCGGGCCGCGTGCTTCTCAA
>Ga0315902_10006435_pt1 | contig 16257 bp, 13 predicted proteins | sample LakEriMetagenome_9_FD_203523 | JGI IMG/M metagenome (GOLD analysis project Ga0315902, IMG submission 203523) | Freshwater fungal communities from buoy surface, Lake Erie, Ohio, United States - Buoy 12 MA117 | ecosystem: Environmental > Aquatic > Freshwater > Lake > Lake biofilm | place: USA...
GCAAACTCGGGCTTGGGCCCGGCTCGGTCATCGAATGGGAGGAGCGTGATGGCGAATACGTGGTGCGGCCGGTGGGCCGTACCACATCACTGGAGATTCACGAGGAGGTCTTCGGGAGCACCGGCGCAGCATCCGGGCCACCCGCGGATGTCCGGCAGGGCATCACGGCCTACATCCGCAAGCGGCATGCGCGCGGTTGACACCAACATCCTCGTTCGGCTGATCGCACGGGACGACCCGAAACAACTCGTCGCGGCAGAGGAGTTCGTGGCTGCGGGAGCATGGGTTTCACACATTGTGCTGGTCGAAACGGCCTGGGTGCTGGATGCCGTTTTCAGCCTTCCTCCGGACCGGATAGCTCTGGCGCTGGAGATGCTGCTCGATCACGATCGTCTGAGGGTCCAGGACTCCGACATCGTCGCGCATGCGCTGGAGCACTATCGCTCTAATCCCGGCCTTGGTTTCTCGGATTGCATGGTGCTCGAATCCGCCCGCAAGGCAGGGCATCTGCCGCTCGGCACATTCGATCGCAAACTGTCAAAACTGCCCGGGGCCGAGCGTCTGTGAGTGCGGCCCCGAAGCGGGTTCAGCGCGGCCTGCGATTGAACGGAATCACCTCGTAACCCACGCCCTCGGGCTGGTCGTCGGTCATGTCGGCCGGGAATCCCTCGCCCAGCACCTTCACACCGCAGGGCTCTTCGTAGCGGCGGATGATGTTCGGCGAAAATTCGCGCGGGCCGTATTTGCTGGCGGCGTCCTTGAAAATGTTCACGATCAGCGGCGAGAGTTCGAGCGGCACGCCGAGGTCCTTCGCGATGTCGTCGAAGAGGCCCACGTCCTTGATGACGAGGTCCATCGTGAAATTGATGTCGCGGCTGCCGTTCAGGATCACCTGCGATTCCGTCTCGTGCACGAAGGAATTGCCCGAGGAGATGCGGATCGCCTCGTAGACGGTGTTCATGTCGAAACCCATCATCTTGCAGGTGGTGAGTGCCTCGGCGAGTGCGACCAGGTGCACGGTGCACAGGTAGTTGGTCATCACCTTCAACTTCGATGCGCTGCCCAGTTCGCCGGTGTGCAGCACGGCGCGGCCGAGCGTGGTCAGCACCGGGAACACCGCCTCGAAAGCCGCGCGCGGGCCGCCGGCGAAGATCGCGATATTGCCCGTTGCCGCGCGGTGGCAGCCGCCCGAGACGGGGCAATCGAGCGCCATGCCGCCTTTGGCGTCCACGAGCGCACCGAGGCGCACAACTTCGTCTGCATCGGTGGTGCTCATCTCGAGCCAGACCTTGCCGGGCTTGATGGCTTCCAGCAGGCCGTCGGGGCCTTCGACCACCGCTGCGCAGATGGCAGGGGAGGGCAGGCAGGTGATCACCAGTTCGCAGGCTTCCATCATCTCGCGCGGGCTGTTCGCGGTTTTGGCGCCTTTCTCGAGGAAGGGCGCGACCAGTGCCGGGTCGAGGTCACGCACCATGAGGTCGTGGCCGTTGCGCAGCAGGCTGCCCGCGAGTTTGGCGCCGACGTTCCCGAGACCGATGAATCCGACTTTCATGTTGTATGCACCCTGTGCTGTGAGGTGGGGGAGATAGAGAGCGATCAGAAATCCGTGGGCGCGCCGCCTTCGCGGATGCGCCGCTCGACGAAGCTGTCGAGTTCCTCGCGGCGCTCCGGTTCCATTGCGGGCTCTTCGTATTCGGACAGCGCGCGCTTGTAGACGGTGTTGGCGCGCTGCCAGGCCTCCGGCTTGCCGGCCGCGAGCCACTGCTGGTGGTTGCGCCAGTCCGAGATGATCGGTGCGTAGAAGGCATTGGTGTAGCGCGCGAGTGTGTGCTGCGCGCCGAAGAAATGCCCGCCGGGGCCCACCTCGCGGATGGCCTCCAGCCCGAGCGCGTCTTCGGTGGTCTCGAGGGGCGCCAGGAACTCCGAGACCATCTGGATGAGATCGCAGTCGAGCACGAATTTCTCGAAGCTCGCGACCAGCCCGCCTTCCAGCCAGCCCGCGCCGTGCATGATCAGGTTGCCGCCGCCCATCGTGAGGCCCCAGAGCGAGAACACGCTCTCGTAGGCCGCTTGCGCGTCGACGGTGTTGGCTGCGCAGGTGTTCGACGTGCGGTAAGGGATGCCGTAGCGCCGCGCGAGTTGCCCGCCCACCACGCAGGCTTTCATGTACTCGGGCGTGCCGAAGGCAGGCGCGCCGGATTTCATGTCGACGTTCGAGGTGAAGCCGCCGTAGATCACGGGCGAGCCCTTGCGCACGAGCTGCGTGAAGGCGATGCCTGCGAGGGCTTCTGCATTTTGCTCGACCAGCGCGCCTGCGACCGTTGCGGGTGCCATCGCGCCTGCCAGCGTGAAGGGCGTGATGCAGACGATCTGGTTGCGCGCGGACATTTCCATGATGCCGCGCAGCATCGGGTGATCGAGCTTGAGCGGCGAGTTGGTGTTCACGATGGTGAACAGCGAGGGCTCGCGCTCGAGCTGCTCGTGGCTGATACCGCGCGCGATGCGGGCGATCTCGATGCCGTCAAGGATGCGCTCTGAGCCGAGCGAGTAGGCGTGAAAGGGCTTGTCGGTCAGTACCACCGTGTCGCGCAGCGCTTCCAGGTGGCGCACCGAGGCGTGCACATCGGTGGGCTCCACCGGGTAACCGGCCACGAACTGAATGCAGTTGAAGTACTGCGCGAGGCGCAGGAAATTGCGGAAGTCCTGCTGGTTGCCGCTGCGCCGGCCGGTGTCCATATCGGAGCAGTTGGGCGGGCTCGCCACGGTGCCGAAGGCGATGGCCGGGCCGCCGATTTCCAGATGGTTCTCGGGGTTGCGCGCGTGGAAAGTGAAGCGCGAGGGCGCGGTCTTGATCAGCTCCTCGACCAGTGCCGGGTCGAAGCGTACGCGCTCGCCATCCACACTGGCGCCCGCCTTGCGGAGCAGTTCGCGTGCCTCGGGCAGCGCGAAGTCCATGCCGATCTCCGCCAGCACCCGGAGCGAGGTGTGGTGTATCGATTCGATCTCGTCTGCAGAGAGCAGTTGCATCGGCGGGAAGTGCCGCTCGACCTTGCGGCGCGGCAGCTGCGGGATGGAGCCACGGGCGCCGGCGGCGGGGCGGCGCGAGCCTTCGCGGCGACTGCGGCGCGAGGTCTCGGGGCTGGAAGTCTGGGCGTCATCTGACACGGGAGTGGTTCCTTTGGGCTGCGCGTTCCGGCGGCCGGCGTGAATCGCGGGGCTGCGCGGGCGAGGCCGCATGGTGGCCAGCACCCTGTACCTTGTCAATTTTGCCCCGCAGGTTCGGGCAGGGGCAGTGCAGACCGGTGACGAATTTTCAGTAAGCGCGAAAAAGATGAGGGTTTCGCGGGCTCCAGATGCCCGTCTTGTGCGACATATACTGCGTAAATCCCGACACTTGCCCCGCATCGAACCCCGAGGAATCGCCCATGAACGCACCCGAAGAAGCCTCCCGCCGCCGCGGTGGACGCGAGAGCCGCAAGGCTCTGCGCTCCAGGCCCATTCCGATCTCCGAGGCCGCGGTGCGCCCCGGCATGTCCGGTGGCCAGTACAAGCCGCTCACCGACAGCGAGATGCAGCGCATTCACCAGGCTGCCCTGACCCTGCTGGAGACGGTGGGGCTTGAGCGCGCAATTCCGACCTGCGTCGATGCGATGACGGCCAAGGGCTGCTTCATGAGCCCGCGCGGCCGGCTCTGCATCCCGCGCTCGCTGGTGGAAGACACGCTCGCCAGCTGCGCGCGTCACTTCGTGTTGCACGCGCGTGATCCCAAGCACGACATGGAGCCCTGGGACAACAAGGTCTACTTCGGTACTGCCGGCGCCGCGGTGCACACCGTGGATCTCGCCACCAACACCTATCGCGAGTCGGTGCTTGTAGACCTCTACGACGCCGCGCGCATCGTCGACAACTGCGACAACATCCACTTCTTCCAGCGCACGCTGACCGCGCGCGACATGGTCGAGCCGCGCGATCTCGACATCAACACGATGTACGCCTGCCTCGCGGGCACCTCCAAGCACGTGGGCACCAGCATGGTCGAGCCCGCGCACGTCGAGGAGTGCCTGCAGATGCTGCACTTCATCGCCGGTGGCGAGGCAGCGTGGCGCGAGCGGCCCTTCGTCTCGCAGTCCAACTGCTTCGTGGTGCCGCCCATGAAGTTCGCCGAAGACGCCTGCCGCTGCCTCGAAGTGGCCGCACGCGGCGGCATGCCCGTGCTGCTGCTCTCTGCCGCGCAGGCCGGTGCGACCTCGCCTGCTGCGCTCGCCGGCACCGTGGTGCAGGCAGTGGCGGAGTGTCTCGCAGGCCTCGTCTACATCAACGCCATCGTGCCGGGCGCGGTCGCGATCTGGGGCCCGTGGCCCTTCGTCTCGGACCTGCGCACGGGAGCGATGTCGGGCGGTTCGGGCGAGCAGGCGCTGATCACCTCGGGCTGCGCGCAGATGGGCCACTTCTACGGCCTTACCGTGGGTTCGGCCTCGGGCATGTGCGACGCCAAACTCCCCGACATGCAGGCCGGCTACGAGAAAGGCGTCACCGCCGGGATCTCGGCCATGACCGGCATCAACATGATGTACGAGAGCGCCGGCATGCACGCCTCGCTGCTCGGCTTCTGCCTCGAGAGCCTGCTGATCGACAACGACATGCTGGGCTCCATCAACCGCAACGTGCGCGGCATCGAGGTGAACGAAGACACGCTCTCGCTGGAAGTGATCAAGCAGGTCTGCCTCGAAGGCCCCGGCCACTACCTGGGCAGCGAGCAGACGCTCGCGCTGATGCAGAAGGAATACGTGTACCCGCTGGTCGCCAACCGCATGAGCCCGAAGGAGTGGGTGGAAGCAGGGCGCCCGGATATCCTCGAGACCGCGACGCGTCGCAAGAACGAGATCCTGTCCACTTACTATCCCGACTACCTCCCGCGCGAGATCGATGACGTGCTGCGCCGCGATCACCGCATCTTCCTGCCGCGCGAAGTGATGGAGCCAGGCGATCCGCGCTGGTCCTGAGGCGTCGCGCCGCCCGCGTTGATGCAGACAGTCGCCGCACAGGGATGCGCGGCGGCGTGAGCGAACAGGGAGGGCCTGCAGCCCGAAGCGCGGGTGGCATATCGCCTGACGTTGCAGGCATAGACTGACGGTTGCCGCCCGCTGAAGCTTTCTGGTCTACTCGCTGCGCTTTTTTCCCCGGGAGAGTGCCATGCCCCTGCAGATGAACCGTGACGTTTTCATCACCTGCGCTGTTACCGGTTCCGGTGGCACGCAGGACCGCTCGCACCTCGTGCCCCGCTCGCCGGAGCAGATCGCGAACAGCGCCATCGACGCGGCCAAGGCGGGCGCTGCCGTGGTGCACTGCCACGTACGCGATCCCGAATCGGGCAAGCCCTCGCGTGATCCCGCGCTCTACCGCGAACTCGTCGAACGCATCCGTGATGCCTCCACCGACGTGGTGATCAACCTCACCGCCGGCATGGGTGGCGATCTCATCCTCGGGCCGCCCGAGGCGCCGATGGATATCAATATGCAGGCCACCGATATGGGCAGCGCGGCGAGCCGCATGGAGCCCATCGCCGATTGCCTGCCCGAGATCTGCACCCTCGACTGCGGCACCATGAATTTCGCCGAAGCCGACTACGTGATGACCAACACGCCCGGCATGCTCCGCGCCATGGGCAGCATGATGACCGCGCTCGGCGTGCGCCCCGAGATCGAGGCCTTCGACACCGGGCATCTCTGGTTCGCCAAACAACTGGTCGACGAGGGCGTGCTCACGGGGCCTGCGATGGTGCAGCTCTGCATGGGCGTTCCCTGGGGCGCGCCGAACGACATGAATACGTTCATGGCGATGGTGAACAACATCCCGCAGGGCTGGGTGTGGTCTGCGTTCAGCCTGGGCCGTGACCAGATGCCCTACGTTGCTGCCGCGGTGCTTGCCGGCGGAAACGTGCGTGTTGGCCTCGAAGACAACATCTGGCTCGACAAGGGCGTGCTCGCCAGCAACGCCCAATTGGTGGAGCGCGCCGTGAACATCATCGAGACGATGGGCGGCCGCATCATGGGCCCCGAGGCCGTGCGCCAGAAGCTCGGCCTGCAGAAGCGCGCCCCGGTGGCACGCGCATGAGCAATCGTATTGCGGCGATCGTCGGTGGCGGCGTCATCGGAGGCGGCTGGGCTGCGCGTTTCCTGCTGAACGGCTGGGCGGTGCGCATCTTCGACCCGGACCCGGAAGCCGAGCGCAAGATCGGCGAGGTTCTCGCGAACGCGCGGCGCTCCCTGCCAGGCCTTTACGACGTCGCACTTCCCGCCGAAGGAAGCCTGCGTCTCTGCCCGACCATCGCCGAGACCGTGAGCGGCGCAGACTGGATACAGGAATCGGTCCCCGAGCGCCTCGACATCAAGCATCGCGTTATCCGCGAGATCCAGGCGGCTGCACGCGCGGATGCAGTGCTGGGTTCGTCGACCTCGGGCTACAAGCCCTCCGAGTTGGCCGATGGGGCCACCCATCCCGGCCAGATCATGGTCGCGCACCCCTTCAATCCCGTGTACCTGCTGCCGGTGATCGAGCTGGTGCCGCACCCCGGCACCGATCCGGTGCTGGTCGAGCGTGCGCAGGAGTTGCTGCGCAGCGTAGGGCTTAAACCCCTTCGCGTGCGCAAGGAAATCGACGCGCACATCGCAGACCGCTTCCTCGAAGCGGTGTGGCGCGAGGCGCTCTGGCTGGTGAAAGACGATATCGCCACCACCGAGGAAATCGACGACGCGATCCGCTTCGGTTTCGGTATCCGTTGGGCGCAGATGGGGCTCTTCGAGACCTATCGCGTGGCCGGTGGCGAGGCGGGCATGGCGCACTTCATCGCGCAGTTCGGCCCCTGCCTGCAATGGCCCTGGACCAAGCTCACCGACGTGCCTGAGCTCACCGACGAACTGGTGCAGAAGATCTCTTCGCAGTCCGACGCGCAGTCCGGCATGCACGGCATCCGTGATCTGGAGCGCATCCGCGACGACAACCTGGTCGGCATCATGCGCGCGCTGAAGCGCCGCGACTGGGGCGCAGGGCGCACCGCGCTGGAACACGACGCACGCCTGCTCTCGACGCACGCAGCCCCTGACTGGTCTGCCCCGGTGCTCACCATCGAGCGGGTGATCCCGCGCGACTGGACCGACTACAACGGCCACATGAACGAGACCCACTACCTGGAGCTCTTCAGCCGCGCGAGCGACCGCATCATGGAACTGGTGGGCTGCGATGCGGCCTACATTTCCTCCGGTGGCAGCTACTTCACGGTGGAGACGCATCTGTGCCACCTCGATGAAGCGCACGCCGGCGCCAAGGTGCGCGTGACCACCCAGATCATCGAGGGCGCGGGCAAGCGGCTTCACATCTTCAGCCGTCTCTTCCACGAGGACGGCCGCCTGCTCGCCACCGGCGAGCAGATGCTGATCCACGTCTCGCTGGAGACGCGCCGTGCCGCGCCGCCTGGCGGCGTGGTGGCAGAGGGACTTGAACGGGCGATGGCGGGGCAGTCGGCGTTGGAACGGCCCGAAGGGCTGCGGCTCGGGCGCGTATAGCGCGTGAACGCCTGTTTTCGGGGAATCCGCAGGGACAGGAGCGTCCGCAGGGCAGAATCCCGGCACTCGGGATGAGCGGTACACGCAGCGAATTCAAGGGCGGGATGCCTCTCTCCGAGCGGCAGCGCTTCATCTCTTCGATGGCGCTCATCTGCGGCCTGACTGCCGGCGGCTTCGCGCTCTCTTTTGCGTGGATCCTCGACGAAGCGCTGATTCCGTCCGACCTGGGGTCTACAGGCCTGGTGCCTACGGGTCTCATGGCAGGTGTATTCCTGCTCGCCTACCTGCTCGCGCAGCGCGCCCGTCTCGAGGTCGCCTTGTGGCTCGTCCTCGCGGCGTTGGCCGGGCTGATCGTCGTCCCGCCCTTTCTGCGTGGCATAGGGATCTATAGCCTCACGCTGAGCATGCTCTCGGTCCTGGTGCTGTTTTCCGGGCTACTGGGCGGTAAGGTCGTCGCGCGCCGCAGCAGCCTGTGTGCCGTGCTCCTGCTGCTCCTGCTGTACCTGCTCACCCGTTCGGGCTACATGGACAGCGCCCTCGTCCCCCTCATCGTAGGTTTCTTTCCTGCCGAGCAGTACCTGGTGGTACACGTGGTGATCGTACTGGTCACGGGGTGGATTACGGGCTGGTATGCCGCTGCCGTGAACGACTCGCACAGGCAGTTGCAGCAGCGGGCGCAGCAACTCGAGGAGACTGTCGGCGATCTCCAGGACGCCCGCCGCGCGCAGGACGCGCTGAACGCCGCGCTCGAAGAGAGAACGCGTGACGCCGAGGCGGGCAGCCGGGCCAAGAGCCGTTTCCTCGCATTGATGTCGCATGAGATCCGCACGCCGCTGAACGGCGTGATCGGAGTGGCGCAGTTGCTGAAGAAACCCGGCATGGACGAACGAGCGCGTTCGGATCTGCTTGAGACGATCATCGCCTCCGGTCGCGCGCTGCACGCCGTCACCACCGACATGCTCGATCTCTCGAAGGTCGAGTCGGGTCGTATGGACCTCCTCCAGCGTACCTTTGATTGCAACGAACTCCTGCAGCAGGCCCTGAGATTGTTCGCGCCGGCCGCACGTGCGCGGCAGCTGTGGCTGGGCGCCGTGTGTCTGGACGAGGGGCCCCGGCGCTATGTGGGCGATGACCTGCGTCTCCTGCAGATGATCTCCAATCTCGTGGGGAACGCGATCAAGTACAGCGAAAGGGGCGGCGTCAATATCGCGGCCCGGGAGATCGGTCGTGACAGCGACTCTGTCATGGTGGAGTTTTCGGTAGCGGATACCGGCATCGGCATACCCCCTGACAGCCTGCACCTCCTCTTCGAGCCGTTCTCGCAGGTCGAGGAGCTCCTCACCCGGCGTCAGGGTGGCAGCGGCCTTGGCCTGGCGATCGTGCGCCAACTCGCGGAGCTCATGCAGGGAGAGGTTGGCGTCGACAGCACGCCCGGCGAAGGCTCACGGTTCTGGTTCACGGCGAAGCTTGGCATTGCACCGGCCGAACCCGCGCGCACCTGAGCGAGCACATCCACATCGGCCACGCCTGAAGAGGAGCCCACCATGGAAGAGTCCCCCAGCGTCATCCGCGTCCATCCGGACCCGCTTGAGCCCTATGCCATCTCGCCGGGCTGGCGTGCGGGAGGGCTCATTTTCCTGTCGGGTCAGGCGGCGATCGACGAGCACGGCACGCTGGTGGGGGAGGGTGATTTCGATGCGCAAGTGGAGCAGGTGTTCCTGAACATCGACCGGGTGCTTGCCGCCGCAGGCAGCAGCCGCGCGCGGATCGTGAAGGTCACGATCTATCTGACTGACATGGGGAACTTCCCCAAGATCGTGGAGGCCCGCAAGCGCTACTTCAGCGCGCCGTGGCCGGCGGACACCATCGTGGAGGTGCGTTCGCTCGCGTTGCCGGGGTTGATGGTGGAGATCGACGTTATCGCGGCGGGCTGAACGGGGCGAGGTTGCTGGCACCCGACGAGGAAGAGCCCTGCCCCTGGGCCCCTCACGACTCCGCAGGCTGCGCCGAGTTCGCCCCGGAGGATTGCGATCACCGCTGCCGAAAGGCAGGCGCATAACTCAGGGCCTCCTCAGCGCCTGTCGACAGGGCAACCTGCTCTTGAAGTCTCGTTGTCGTTTATCGATCTCCGATATACGATTGGACCCATGATCGAAAGTTTTCGCTGCAAGGACACGCAGGCGCTTTTCGAAACCGGTCGCTGCCGGAGGTTCGCGGCCATAGCCGTCGTGGCAACCCGGAAACTGGCACAGCTTGATGCAGCGGTGACGCTCGAATTCCTGCGTAGCCCACCCGGTAACCGGCTCGAGAATCGATGTCGAGATCGTGGATTACCACCAGTGAGGGTTCGATGCCGAAGAATGGAATGAGGCCGGTGCATCCGGGCGAGGTACTCCGGGAGGAGTATCTGGGGCCATTGGGCATGAGCGCGAATGCGCTTGCGACGGCACTGTCGGTCACGGCAGCGCGCATCAATGACATCGTCAGGGAGCGAAGGGGCGTGACGGCCGATACCGCCTTGCGACTCGCCCGGTACTTCGGCGGAGATGCGCAGAGCTGGCTGAACCTGCAAACGGCTTACGACCTGCGTGTGGCAGAGATCAACAGCGGCAAGGCAATCGCAAGGGTGGTTGCGCCCCGCGCAGCCTGATTCCCATCCCCGCGACCGAGCCGCCTCAGCGCCCCTTCCACTCGGGTTTTCGCTTCTCCGCGAAGGCACGTGCGCCTTCCAGCTGGTCCTCGCTCGCGTAGAGCACGTCCACGGTGTTGAGCTTGCGCTTCGTGACGAGGTCGAAGGCCTCCTGCACCGGGAGATGCGCCGTCTCCCGCGCGATTTCCTTGATGGCAGCAAAGACCAGCGGCGGGCCGTCGGCAAGCATGTCCGCGATCTCGCGGGCGCGCGTCATCAGCGCATCGGCCTGGACGATCTCGTTCACCAAGCCCCACTGTTTGGCTTCCGCGGCGTCGAAGCGACGGCCCGTGAACAGCATTTCCATCGCGACGTGGTAGGGGATGCGGCGCGGCAACTTGATGGTGGCGGCGTCTGCCACGGTGCCGGAGTTGATCTCGGGTAGCGCGAAGGTCGCGTGCTCGGCGGCCACGATGATGTCGCAGGAGATCATGATCTCGAAGCCGCCGCCGAAGGCGATGCCGTTGATCGCGCCGATCACGGGCTTGTTCAAACCGGGCAGTTCCTGCAGGCCGCCGAAGCCACCCACGCCGTAGTCCGCATCCGGGGGTTCGCCATCGGCGGCGGCTTTCAGATCCCAGCCGGGGCAGAAGAACTTCTCGCCCGCGGCGGTGAGGATCGCGACGCGCAGTTCGGGGTCGTCCCGGAAGCTCGCGAATACTTCACCCATGATGCGGCTGGTGGCGGCGTCGATGGCGTTTGCCTTGGGGCGATCGATGGTGACTTCGAGCACGCGGCCGCGGCGCTCGGTTCGGATCGGTGCGTTCATGGGTTGCGCATCCTGATGAGGGCGTCGACGGCAACGGCGCCGTCGGGGAAAACAAGCAATGGGTTCACGTCGAGTTCCTCGACCAGCCCCTCGTTGGCGAGAGCAAAGGCGGCAATGGCCTCGATAGCGCGCACCACGGCTGCGGCATCGCCATGCTTGCCGCGGAAACCCGTGACCAGCCGCCAGACCTTGAGCGAGGCAAGCGCATGCTCGATTTCCGCGTGCGTGGCGGGCAGCAGCAGCGTGGCGGAATCCGCGAGCAGTTCGGTGAGCACGCCCCCCGCGCCGATCACCAGCGCCGTGCCGAACTGCGGGTCACCGGTGAGGCCGATAATCAGTTCGGCCACAGCACCCTTGTGCATGCGCTCGACCAGGAGGCGTGGCGAAAGCGCGGAGAGACGCGCGGCCGCTGCAGCCACCGCATCCGCATCGCGCAGATCCAGCATCACGCCACCGGCCTCTGTTTTGTGCGCGATCGCATCGGAAGAGACTTTCAACGTCACGGGATACCCGATGCGCCCGGCTGCCGCGACGGCCTCCTCTGGCGCGCATTCCACGCCTTCGGGCACGGCAAGTCCATGCTCCGCGAGCAGGCGCTTCGCCGCGAATTCGCCGATCGTTTTCAGCATGCTGCCGCGCACTTCCGGAACATGGAGCAGCGGGGGCTCGTCTTCCGCGGCCCAGCAGGCGCCGATCTGCGCCGCAGCCTCGAAAGCAGTGAGCGCATCGTCCATCCCGATCATCGGTGCGACGCCGGCCTCACCCAGTTCGGCCGCCAGAGCGAGCGGCATCCCCTCGGGCAGGGAACTCACCACCGCGGCGCGTGCGCCGGTACGGCGGGAGGCTTCCATCAGCGCGCGCGCCGTCGCCACCCAGGCGTCGGGTTTCATGTGCGGGCTGGTGGGCGTGTCGAGAATCAGCATCGCCGTGTCGAACTTTCCGCTCAGCACGGCGCTGAAGGTGGCGAGGAGTTTCTCGGGCTGGTTCCAGATGAAGGTGTGGTAGTCGAGCGGGTTATCGATGCTCACGAACTCGTTCAGCGTAGCCGCGACATGCTCGCGCGTGACTGCGTCAAAGGGCGGAAAGCTCAACCCGCGCCCCAGCGCCAGATCGGCAGCCAAGGCCGCTTCGCCACCCGAGCAACTCATCGAGACCAGTCGGCCGCCGGCGATGGGACCGCCGAAATGCAGGAACTTCAGCGTCTCGACGAAAGCGCTGACCGTGTCCACGCGCGCGATGCCGTGTCGCGCAAAGAACGCCGAGTAGAGAGCGTCGCTGCCCGAGAGAGACGAGGTGTGGCTCATCGTCACCCGTGCGCCTTGCTCGGATCGGCCGGTCTTCAGCGCCACCAGCGGTTTGCGTGCCGCGCGTGCCGCCCGCGCCGCGCGGTCGAAGGCCGCCACGTCGCGCAGGCCCTCGACGTGCAGACCGATCGCCGTGATGCGTGGATCCGCAGCCAGCGCCTCGACCATGCGCGCCATGTCGACATCGGCCTGGTTGCCGATGGCACAGACCAGCGCGAGCGGCAGGCCGCGTCGCGTCATCGTAAGGTTGCAGGCGATATTGCCCGACTGCGTGACGATGGCCACACCGCTCTCACAGGCGGCGATGCCGTGCTCGTCGGGCCAGAGCGCCGCGCGCGAGAGGCCGTTCACGTAGCCGTAGCAGTTGGGGCCCACCAACGGCATGCCGTCGGCTGCGGCGAGGAGTTCTTCCTGCAGCGCGCTGTCGCCGGTTTCGGCGAAGCCCGAGGCATAGATCACGGCGCCACCGCAGCCCTTGGCGCGCAGCGCGCGCACGACCTCGATGGTGGGCTCGCGCTTGACCGCCACAAAGGCTGCATCGATGGGGCCTTCGATGTCGTCCACGCTCGCGACTGTTGCAATGCCGCCAAGTTCCGCGCGGCGCGGATTCACCGCGTGGATCGTGCCGGGGAAGCCGTATTCGCGGCAGCGCTGGATCGCGATGGCGCACTCGCCGCCACCCACGAAGACGATGGATGTCGGGTTCAGGAGTCGGTGGAGTTCGTGGCTCATGTGGCGCTCCGGGCGCTGCGCCTGCTCAGCCGCCCAGCGGCCGCAGCAGGGCGCGCGAGATGATGTGGCGCTGGATCTCGGAGGTGCCCTCCCAGATGCGCTCGACGCGCGCGTCGCGCCAGATGCGCTCGAGCGGCAGATCCGACATCAGCCCCATGCCGCCGTGGATCTGTATGGCTTCGTCGGCCACGAAGGCGAGCATCTCGGTGGCCTTCAATTTGGCCATCGCCATGTCCATGTCGGTGACCGTGCCCTGATCGAATTTCCACGCAGCTTCCAGCGTGAGCAGTTCGGCGGCTTTGAGTTCCAGCGCCATGTCGGCGAGCTTGAACGACACGCCCTGGAACTTGCCGATCTGCTGCCCGAACTGCTTGCGGTCGACAGCCCACTGTTTGGCGTGCTCCAGCGCGCGCTCCGCGCGGCCCAAGCAGGTGGCGGCTACCTGCAGACGCGTGGCGCCCAGCCATTCGTTCGCCACCTCGAAGCCACGGTGCTCTTCGCCCAGGATCTGGGACTTGTGGATGCGGCAGTCGTTGAACTCGAGGATGGCGTTGGTGTAGCCGCGGTGCGAGACGTTGCGGTAGCCGTTGCGCACCGTGAAGCCGGGCGTGCCCTTGTCGACCAGGAAAGCGGTGATCAGTTTCTTCTTGCCGTGCGAGGTGTCTTCCTCGCCGGTGGCCGCGAACAGCACCGTGAACGCGGCTTCCTCGGCGTGGCTGATGAAGTGCTTCACGCCGTTGATGACGTAGTCGTCGCCGTCCTTGCGCGCGAAGGTCTTCATGCCGCGCAGATCCGAGCCCACATCGGGTTCGGTCATGGCGAGGCAGTCGGCGATCTCGCCGCGCACGGCGGGGAAGAGGTACTTCTCGCGCTGCTCGCCACGGCAGGCCATCAGGATGTTCGAGGGGCGGCCCACGCAGGTCCAGTGCAGGGCGTAGTTCGCGCGGCCGAGTTCTTTTTCGTAGAGCACCCAGGTGAGGGTGTCGAGGCCCGCGCCGCCGGCCTCGGCCGGCATGTTCGCCGCGTAGAGCCCGGCGGCAATGGCCTTCTGCTTGATCTCATCGCGCAGCTCCGTGCGCAACACACCGGTCTCTTCGATCTCGGCCTCGTGCGGGTAGAGCTCGTTCACCACGAAATCGTGCGTGGTCTCGATGATGAGCCGTTGTTCTTCGGACAGCGCGAAATCCATGGTTCAGCCCTCGGTCAGAAGCGGTAGACCACCTGGTTGAAATCGGAGACGGCGAAGACGTAGAGGATCTCGAGCGTCTCGTCGTGGTCGTTGCGGATGGCGTGCTCGGCGTCGCCGGGAATGAAGATCGCCGTTCCCGGTGTCACGCTATGCGCCACGCCATCGATCGTCACGATACCGCGGCCCGCGAGCGTGTAGTAGGTCTCGGGTTCGGAGTGGCGGTGGGGTTCGAGCGTTTCGCCGCGACGCAGAGTAGCGATGCCGAGCGTGACATTGGCGCCGTCTTCCGGGTTCCCCGCAAAGAGGTCGCGCCAGCGCAGTGCGCCGCGCTCTGCCTGTTGTGATGGCGGCCACGCGTCCCAGGGCTGGTCTTCCAGCCGGCGGACGATCGGCTTCACCGCACCGCTTCCCGCGGCTTGCCCGTGGCGTCCGCGCTCACGCGGGCCTCGAAAAACACGCTGTTGTTGGCGTCGTCCTGCGCGCTGGTGTCGTCGATATGGATGTCGACACGGATGTCGCCAGCGCCTGCTTCGACGGCGAGCGCGGTGGCCTCTTGTGTCGCGACCTCGCGGGCGAAAGCGATGGCCTCGGGCAGGGCGGCGAAATCACGCGGCCCCGCGGTGGTGAAGACACGGAAGACACCGCGTTGCGGTTGCGTGACCGTGAGGTGTACGCGCTGGCTCACGATGCCGAGCACCGCGCCCACGGCGTTCGCCACGTCACCGTGCGTGGGCACGGCAAGGTCTACACCCAGCGCGCGCGAGACGCCCGGGTACCAGCTCGCAGCCGGTGCACCCACCGCGACCAGCGGAAGATCTCCTGCGAAACGCAGATCGAACACCGGTGTCGGCGTTTCTTCCGGACGGCGCCCGCGCTCCAGCACCATGGCGGCGAGCAGGCGCGCCACGCGTGCGGCGTTCTGTTCGTTCATGTGGCCCGCATCGTTCAGGCCGGCCTCGATCAGCTTGTGGCAGATCGCGTCCACCACCGCCTCGAAGACTTTCTGTGCCGGGCCGCGGGGGTCGCCATCGGACCAGCGCCCGTAGCCGTGCAACTGGCGCATCTGGCGTGACCAGACGAGCGCGCCCTTCAGCGCCGCCTCGCCGCTCCAGTGGCTGGACATGCCGAGCACGTGAGCTGCGTCGGTGGGCGTGAAGCCGCTGTAGATCGCGAGGCCCTTGCGCTCGAGCTTGGCCACGGCGCGCGCGAGCGGGCGATCACCCACGTTCGCGCATTCGATATCGACGGGGCCGGCGCAGAGCTTCTCCCAGGCGACTTCCTCGGCAGGGGAGAGTTGCGAGAGCAGCGACTCGTCCGCCTGCAGGCGCAGGCCGAAACGCGCCTGGCTGGGGTGCGGGGATTCCTTGCCCTGGCGCTCCAGCACCTCGATGGTCCACGGATGCAGATGCCCGAGCAGGCTCAACGGCACCACGCGGCGTGGCCCGATCAGGATGTTGCCCGCGCCGCTGCCTTCGAAACGCAGTTCGGAATCGCCGCCCAGGCCGATGGCATAGACGCGCACTGCTTCGACCATCGGGCGCCAGCCGCCGATCATCGCGCCGTCGAAGGCAAGCGCAGGGCGGCCGTTGCGCACAATCGCGATGTCGGTGGTGGTGCCGCCCATGTCGGCGACCACGCCGTCTTGCCGGCCGCTCAGCGCGCAGGCGCCGATCACGCTCGCCGCGGGCCCGGAGAGCACGGTGCCGACGGGCCGCTGCAGCGCGCTCGCGGCGCTGGTGATCGAGCCATCGCCCTTCACCATCATCAGCGGCGCGTGGATGTCGAAGCGCGCGAGCGTGGCCTCGACGGAGGCGATCAGCGCCGTCACGTGCGAGATCATGCGGGCGTTCAGCGCCGCGGTGAGCGCGCGTCGCGGCGCACCGAGGCTGGAAGCGAGTTCGTGGCCGCAGGTGACGGGCCGGTCGCAGAGTTCGCGCACCAGCGCGCGGAGCGCCAGTTCATGTGCGGGGTTGCGCACGCCGAAGGTGGCAGAGATGGCGAAGGCCGCAACC
>Ga0315902_10006436_pt1 | contig 16256 bp, 10 predicted proteins | sample LakEriMetagenome_9_FD_203523 | JGI IMG/M metagenome (GOLD analysis project Ga0315902, IMG submission 203523) | Freshwater fungal communities from buoy surface, Lake Erie, Ohio, United States - Buoy 12 MA117 | ecosystem: Environmental > Aquatic > Freshwater > Lake > Lake biofilm | place: USA...
TTGGTTACTGCAACCGATCAGGAAGAAGAGCAGATCTCTCAGTTTTTGACACTCGTAAATGGCAGCATCCCGGAAACTGAAAGCGCAATCCCAAGATCTCTAACCCTGCGATCACTAGCGGGGGACATGCGTCGCGAATTAGCTAGCGGATCAGGGGATAGCGTCGAGCTTGCGATGGGGCTTGCCAGGTTAGCCTCGGCAAATGTTCCAGGAAGCGACCCATCGAGTTGGTATGGACTATTGCCAATCTCCACCGAGGAGCCACTCACAGATCTGGCTAATGACTTGGTTCGGGTTAGACCTTCTCAGCTTGATAGTTATCTAAAGTGCCCGCTGCACTGGTTTTTGCAGAACCATGGTGGGCGGACAGACTCCTTTTCTGCCTCTCTTGGAACCCTGGTGCATGAGGTGTTCGAGCTCAGCAGATCTTCTGACAGGGCAGAATTACAAGCTCTTACCGACTCACGTTGGCACAGTCTCGAATTTGAAGCTGACTGGTTAGAAGATCTTGGTAAACGACGTGCAAATAAGATGCTTGCAAACTTGGCCAGCTACTTGAAGCAGTTCGAGGACCAGGGTTCAGTTGTTTTGGGCAGGGAGCAAAACTTCCGCTTTGAGTTTGATCACGTAAGGGTGCAGGGTCAGGTGGACCGCATCGAACAACATGAAAACGGAACAATCATGATTGTTGATCTAAAAACCAATAACCAAGCTCCGTCTGAAGCTGACACCGCATCAAACCCACAGCTAGCGCTATACCAAATGGCACTTTTGGAAGCTGGCTTCGAAGAGATCGGCAAGATCAATGAAGATCAGCTAGCGGGAGCGAAATTACTGATTGTCGGTGGAGACAGCTACACCGAACGTTCACAGCCGGCAATGACGCAAGAAACCTCAGCAAATTTTAAGAAGTTGCTTCTGGAAACAACCAAGGGCATGGCACAGCATGTTTTTGTCGCGCAGCTTTCTAACCACTGCGAAGCAGACCGCGAATATGGAACCTGCAAGCTGCACTTGACCAGGGCGGTGTCCTATGTTGGCTAAGTACTCAGCGGCAGAGATTTTCAAGGTAATAAAAGGTAGGGAGCTTTCCCAGGAAAAAATCGACGCCATCGAACAAGCTGCCCTTGATTCCCCAAGCCTTGTTGTTGCTGGAGCTGGAAGTGGCAAGACGGAACTTCTTGCCGTGAGAGTTCTTTGGCTTGTGGCGAACGGTTTTGCAAGGCCCGAGCAGATTCTGGGACTTACCTTCACCAAAAAAGCTGCTACCGAATTATCAAAAAGAATCTACGAATCACTTTTGAAACTTCGTGATTCGAGTTTCTGGCCAGAGGATCTGGAGTTTGATTTTCAAGCGCCTACTATTTCTACCTACAACGCCTTTGCCAACCAGGTCTTTCGCGACAACGCTCTCGCGCTGGGCTACGAATCAGATGCCACGCTAATAAGCGAAGCAACCGCTTTTCAGTTAGCTCGGGAAGTTTGCGTTCGTTACGGCTCAGATGTTTCGGGAACGCTAAGCGATCTGGAGCTAAACATCGATTCATTGGTTGAAAAGGTTATCGAGTTAGCCAGAGCTCTAAATGACAATGGCCAAACCGCCAGCAACCTACAAAATGAAATTGCGCGAACTGTTGATCACATCTCTAGGCTTCCCAAAAAAGCAGGGGAAGAGGTCAGCTCCAGATTTGCTTACGTCGACACAATCGTTGAAGAACTAAAGCCAGCTCCCTTGATTGCCGAGCTTGCCGAGATTTTCCAGAATGAAAAGAAGCTGCGTTCCATGGTTGATTACTCCGACCAGGTGGCACTTGCTCTTCGGGCCGTTACCGAGTTTCCAGATGCTGCAACCAGTATTCGCGAGAACTTTAGCCAGGTAATGCTCGACGAATATCAAGACACTTCGGTGCTTCAAACCAGGTTGTTAGCAACCTTGTTTGCACAAAGATCAGTGTTTGCAGTGGGAGATCCGAACCAGTCAATCTATGGCTGGCGCGGAGCAAGTGCATCAAACCTTGAAGAATTCGGTGTTGATTTTGGAACCGCCAAGAACTTTAGCCTCAGAACCAGCTGGCGTAATCCCACTCGAGTTCTGGAAAAAGCCAATCAGATCTCCGCGCCACTTGCTAACCAGGCCAGCTTTGAGATCCCTAAGCCTTTGGAGCAGCGAGTGCTGCCAGTAAAGCTTCAAGCGATGCCAGATGCACCTAAGGGCGAAGTGCAGGTTCGCTTTTTAGAAACCATCGAGCAAGAAGCGCAAGAAATTGCCGAGTGGTTCAAGCCAGCACTTGCCAAAGGTGCAAGCTGTGCGGTGTTGATGCGCAAGCGCTCAGCTATGGCTCTATTTGTCGAGACGCTACAGTCCAATGGAATTGAAGTAGAGGTAGTTGGACTCGGCGGACTACTTGAACTTCCAGAAATTGTCGATCTGGTATCTGCTTTGAAAGTTATTCAACGGGTAGATGCTGGAAGCGAACTAATCAGGCTACTTACTGGGGCAAGATGGCGCATCGGAGCTAAGGACATCGATCGACTCTTCGTTATTGGAAGAAAACTATCTGGTCCAAAGCAAGAAGGTGTCTTTCGCCAAGAGCTCACAATTGTGGAAGCTCTCGACGAGGTAACTAGCGAAAGCCTTGAGCTTCTTTCTGAGTTCTCAGCTGAGTCGCTAAGGCGTCTGCGTGACGCGGCGGTATTGTTTAGAAATCTTCGTTCGGCAACATCGCTACCGTTAGCGGACTTTGTTCGAGTGGTTGCCGAGGAGCTTTGGTTAGACATTGAGCTTCGAGCCAACCCAAGGATTAAAAATCCCATGGCCCAGCTCGAGTCCTTCTATGAAACGGTTGCGGGCTTTGGCCAAGCTAGCGCAGCTTCACAACTTGGAGCGTTTTTGAACTGGCTGGATTATGCCGCGAAGAGAGAAAGATTTGAACTACCAAAGTCCAACCCGGCAGCTGGTGTGGTGCAAGTGCTCACGGTGCACGCGGCTAAAGGTTTGGAGTGGGATTATGTTGCGGTTCCGAATCTTGTGGAAGATGATTTTCCAAGCAAACCGCGATCAATTTCCGGTTGGCTTTCTGGAGCGGAGCTACCGTATCCGCTTCGAGGAGATGCCAGGTCATTGCCGGTTTTTGACTACGAGGCAACTAGAACACAGAATGACATCAAAGCAGCCAAAGATCAGTTCCGCGCAGACAACAAAGAGCATCAACTTCGCGAGGAGTATCGACTTATTTATGTTGCAATAACGAGAACCCAGCAAGCACTACTACTTACCGGTTCTTATTGGAAACCAGGAAACGCTGGATCTAGAAAACCCTCGCGCTTTCTAGAGCAGTTAGCCGATGAAGGTTTTGAGTTTCCGGAGATTTATAGCCAAACAAATCCTCTTGACCTGGAACCAAAAACAGCCAGCTGGCCACTCGATCCCGTGGGTGAGAAACACGCAAGTGTTTTGAAACAAGCGGCCGAGAAAGTTCAGCAGGCTACTAAGCAGTTAGCTAATCCAGCGAGTCATACAAAACAAACCAGCGTGCACGAGGAGATTGACCTGCTACTCAAAGAACAAGACGATCGAATTGCACGTTTATCAGTTGTGGATTTGCCGGTTCGAATACCAGCATCCAGATTTAAAGAGTTCGTCAAGGATGTTGACGCTATTGCTGCCAAGTACCTAAGACCCACCCCCTCAAAGCCCTACCGTGAAACTCGTATCGGAACGCAGTTTCACTCTTGGGTTGAAGACTTTTTGGTATCCGAGGTTGACCAGGCAAGTTCTACAGCGGTAAGCGAACTAGCTGAGATATTCAAAAACTCTAGATTTGCAAACCTGATGGAGTCCGAAGTTGAATTAGAAATCAACCTGACACAGGGCGTGAATACCTTTGTTTGCAAGCTTGATGCGGTTTTCAAAGTGGGGACCCGCTATGAAATAGTTGACTGGAAAACTGGCTCTCCTCCTGAATCTAAGGAGCAAGAGCAGGAAATGATTTTACAGTTGGCGCTTTATCGATTTGCTTACTCGAAGCTTCGAAATCTTCCGGTTGACCAAATTGACGTTTGTTTCTATTTCGTGGCTGATAACACTGAGCTAAGACCTGATGTAGTTCCGGAGCCAGCAGAGCTTATGAAGCTTTGGGAAAAGCTATTTGCCTAGAACAGCTCGTCGTTTTTGACGGGGTTCGAAGTGGCTTGTTCTGCACGGCGTTGCTGTGCAATTTCGGTGGCCAGCGGGGCAGCGGCAATCCTTTCAGCTTTTCCTGATTCGACTTCTTCGGTGAGCACCAAAAGCATTCCCACAGCATCTTCGATGATCTCTTGGCTACCCTGCGAGTAGCCGTGAAGTAGCCATCTGGCAAGTTCTAGTTCGCTATACAAAAGTGCTCGTGACCATAGGTTTACATCGGCAACCGGTCTGGCTTCGAAGTAACGAGCAATCACGCTCTTTGCAAGCTCAGTTGTTGCTCCACCCAATACCCAGGCAAGGTCTTCGGCAGGATCAGAAATTCTAAGTCCACTCCAGTGAAGAACTCCTGATACTTTTCCATCAAGTTCTAGAACGCTGTGACCATTGATTGCACCGTGCACCACGGTCGGCTGGTAGCGGAACATGCTGGAATCTTCCAAAGCGGTTTCCCAACGCTGCAACAGAATTGGCGGAACCTTGCCTGTTTGGGCAGCTCGATCCAATTCCATAATGCGGTATTTCAGGTTTTGCTGTGGGTCGAGTTCTGGGAATCCAGATTTTTGCACCAATTGGTGTGGCAGGTTGTGAATTGCGGCAATTGCAAAGGCAATGCTGGCTGTCAATCCAGAAACTGGATCTACCCGAGATAGCTCAATTGAATTTCCATATACAAAGTCAAAAACCAAGGCACGCTCACCATCAGAGTCCTTAGTATCTCCGACCAGTTGTCCAATTTGAAAAGGAAGATTTTGTCGAACTAGGGACGAAAAGCACTTTAGGGCCCTAATCTCAGCTTCGAGTTCTGTGCCAGCGGTTGGGCTGTTTGCCATCCGAACCACGAAGTGTTCGCCACTCTTGGCGGTTAGTAGAGCTGCATCAAAAGCACCTGATTGTCCAGCGTCCAAGTGCTTTACCTGTGCGAAGTCAAACTGCGGAACTGCGTCTTTCGCCAGTGCCGCTAAAATCAAGGGTGATCTAGCCATAAATTTAGGTTAGACAACATTGCCCAATCTATTCAGTATCGCCACGCGAGGATAAAGTGACCGAAATCAAGCTCCCACCCCTTGCTCGTTGGGAGCTCGATAGAGACTACTTATCTAGGTCAAAACCTGAGCTATTCGACGAGCTCTGGAGTCTCGAGACTACCCGCGTACTTGCTATGCATGGCGGCAAAGTTCTCCTAAGAACCGATTCTGAAACACCAAAACTAAATCTCATGCCAGTAGATCAAGTTCCGACTGCAAACCTTCGGGTCTACTTGGGAAAAACCACTTCGGCAACCTCGTTCGAGGCCGACGGGGCCGCGATTGTGTTGGCAATCGTTAACGAGAACTCTGCGAACCAAATTGAACCCGATAGCTCTAAATGGTTCGGTCTTCGAAGTCTCGGCGCAGTGCTATCTGATCGTGATGCTGGATTGTTCACGCAAGCTTTGGCGCTTTATAACTGGCATGAAACCAACCAGCACTGTCCTAAGTGTGGGACACCGACAGTTATCGAACAGGGTGGCTGGGCCAGGCGCTGTTTTAAAGACAACAATGAAATCTTTCCGCGCACCGATCCAGCAATTATTGTTGCCATCACCGATCAACAAGATCGAATCCTTCTTGGCTCTCAAGGTACCTGGGAGCACAATCGCTGGTCTGTTCTTGCCGGCTTCGTCGAAGCCGGGGAGTCTTTGGAAGCTGCCGTAGTTCGAGAGATGAAAGAGGAGTGCGGCCTGGAGGTATTCGACATCCAGTACCTCTATTCACAGAGCTGGCCGTTTCCACAGTCACTAATGCTGGGCTTCAACGCCAGAGCCGACTCAAGCATTGATTTCTTGCCCGATGGTGAAGAAATCGTAAAGCTTCGCTGGTTTTCCAAAGCGGAAATAGCAGCGGAGGCAAAATCCCTTTTGCTACCAAGTGATTCAACAATCTCTAGATCTCTAATAGAACTTTGGTACGGGTCTCCGATTGAATCAGGGATTGAAGAATCGAAAAATGGCCAACAGTAGCGCGGAGCAGGTTCTAGAAGGCCTAGATCCGAATCAAAAAGTTGCCGCTCAGTCGCTAGTTGGTCCAACTGTAATTTTGGCCGGTGCTGGAACTGGAAAAACTAGAACAATTACTCACCGGATTGCCTATGGAATTGCTACTGGACACTTCGCTGCCAATCGCGTGCTGGCACTTACCTATACCAATCGCGCAGCGGGGGAGTTGCGAGCAAGACTTCGGCAGCTTGGTGTGGGAGCAGTTTCGGTAAGAACTTTCCACGCAGCAGCGCTTGCTCAGTTGGAATACTTTTGGCCACAGCTCGTGGGTGTTCCGGCACCTTCAATTCTTGACTCCAAGGCAAAACTCATTGGCCAAGTTGCCAAGGTCATGTCAATCAATTTGGACCAAGCAGCTCTTAGGGACCTGGCGAGTGAGATCGAGTGGCGAAAGTATTCGATGCTTTCGATGGAAGAGTATGCCTTGCTTGCCGATTCCAGGGCTCAGGTAGCAGGGCTTAGCTTTGCTAAGAATCTTGAAATTCAACAAGGCTACGAGCAAGAGAAGATTCGGATGCAGCGTCTTGATTGGGAAGACGTTTTGATTTTGACCCTGGGGTTACTAAAGGCAGAACCTAGAGCGCTCTCACATGTTCAAAGTCAATATCGCTTTTTCACAGTGGATGAGTATCAAGACATCTCTCCTTTGCAGCACGCCCTATTGGATCAATGGCTGGGCTCGCATGCTGAGCTTTGTGTTGTTGGGGATCCAAACCAGACTATTTATTCTTTTACTGGTGCTAGCAGTGAATTTCTGCGTAGCTTCCCAGATCGATTTCCAGGGGCCACCGTGGTGGATCTGATCACCAATTATCGATCCAGTAAACAGATTGTCGCTTTTGCTAATCGACTGACCAGCGACTCAGCTCTAGGCGGCGATCTCGAAGCAGCAGGCGGTGCAGGCACAACCCCAACAATCGATAGCTTTGATTCCACAATCGCCCAAGCTAAAGAAGTTGCCAAAGCAATCAACGAAGCGATTCAGGCGGGAGTTCCAAGAAGCGACATCGCCGTGTTGTATCGAATCAACAGTCAGTCCGAAGAATTAGAGCGTGCACTTGGTGATTTAGGTATTGCCTATCAACTAAGAGGAGGCGAGCGGTTTTTTGCAAGACCGGAAATACGAACCGCGGTGCAGCTGATTCGAGCTGAAGCACTTTCGCCTTCTGGTAAACCTCTAGACCATGCAGTTAGCGACATTGTTCGATCTCTAGGTTGGCAACAGCAAAGACCAACGCAGCAAGGCGCTGTTGCCACTAAGTGGGAAGCACTGAATGCGCTGTTGTCCATGGTCGATGAACTTCCAGAAGGGTCAGGCATCAAAGAGTTTGCTTTGGAGTTAGCCGATCGTGCACACTCGCAACATGAGCCAACTCAGGAGGCTGTCACCTTGTCAACCATTCACGCGGCAAAGGGATTGGAGTGGCCAATGGTTTTCATAATCGGGTTGAACGAGGGTTACTTACCTATTACTTACGCGAAGACAGACGCCGCTATTCAAGAAGAGAAAAGACTTCTTTATGTTGGGATCACAAGGGCCAAGTCTCAACTGCGACTGTCATTTGTGAATCAAGATAAGGGTAGAGAGCGCTCACCTTCGAGGTTTGTCTCCCTATTGCAATCGGGTTTAGCCCAGTAAGTCTCTAAGCGCCACATCAAGTTCGTCATCTGGGCTTTGCTTTAGAGCTCGTTCAATTAATTTAGCTGGATCTTTGATGTCTTGCTCGGTAGGCAGCAAATCCGGATGAGACCAAATCGCGTCTCTTTTTTCTAAACCAACCGCATCGGTTACCTGCTGCCACATCGAAGATGCCTCGCGAATCTTTCTTGGCCGCAGCTCTAATCCAATTAGTGTCAAAAAAGTTCGCTCGGCAGGACCGATTGAGGCGCGCTTTCGCCTCATGGTTTCTGCAATAGCTAGTGATCTTGGAAGCCTCTTGGTTGCAGCTTGGGTAACACAGTCCACCCAACCTTCGATAAGTGCAAGCACTGTTTCAATTCGCTCCAGTGCTTTGGTTTGTGAATCAGTCCTTGGTGCAATCAGGGCACCGGATTCCAGAGCTTTTTGTATGTTGCCTATTTCAGCAGGGTCAAATCCTTCTGAGAGCTCGACAATCTTGCTGTTATCGATTGTGATTTCGCTGGCGTAGGAAGTTATGAGATTCACGATGTATCCACGTAGCCACTTGCTGTGCTTGAAGAGCCTGGAGTGTGCAAGCTCGCGCACCGCAAGGTATATGTAAACCTGATCAGCCTCTTCTTCCAGAGAGTTTACAAAGTTCGCTAGGTTTTGGGCAACGAAGGCTGGCCTTGCTTCCTGGAAGATTGGCAAACCGATATCGCCACCGCTTAGCACTTCTTCCGAAAGCTTTCCGAGCGCTTCGCCCAGTTGCATCGCGAACATAACTGACCCGGCGGATTTCATGATGCCGCTTGCTTGCGAGAGCATGCCGGCAAATTCTTCGGGAAGGTTTTCTTGGAAGTTCTCGGTAAGTGCAATCGCCATGCGCTCTGCTACCGGAGTTGCAAGATCTTTGAAGAGTCCAATTGAGTCCGCTACCCAAAGTTCTCTTGAAAGAAGTTTCGGCTCTATCGAAATTGGACCTAAATCAGTTGCTTCATCGAGCCAAAGATTTCCAGTTGCGGTCGAGGTATTAATTGATCGGCCAACTGACTCTGGAACGGCAACGGTGTTTTTGGCAGATATCTTTCTGGCTTGGGTTTGAACTAGATTCCAGTTCACACCTTCTGTTTGACCACCAGGAGCAATGGCGGCGCCGATTTGAGTCAGCATTTCCTGCAGCGCCTTTGGGTCAATGGGTAATCCTGCGGCTTTGGCCAGCTGCTCAGGATCTAGTGGTTGACCGGATAGGAACTTGCGCAGCATGGCCTCAAAGTCTTCGGGCTCTTGCCGGTTATCGTTCACTTCGCTACCTCTTCGCTCCGATTCAAGGCTACTTCCTATAGTTGCCTAAACTGCCTGAACAATTGCTTTGCTAACTGAGTGTTCGCCGAGAGCGTGGAATTTTGGGGCAGGTTGGCTAGTGGGCTCACTTAGGCTAATTGAAAGGCTTACAAATCAAGGCGGGCATGACTTTTTTCCAGCGACGCAAAACTAGTTCAAAATCTAGCGAACGCGCCAAGAGCGCTATCACATTCTTTACCGTGGTGACTTTTGCCGCGGGTTTTCTAACCTTGGCCCTACTGCCAACGCCCTACCTAATCGAACGAGCTGGCCCCACCTACGACGTTTTGGGTGAAGTTGATAATGAGCCAGTAATTCAAATTTCTGGAGCTCAAAGCTATGAGTCCGAAGGAACGCTCGAGGTGCTCACTGTAAGCATTGTCGGAAAGCCAGAGAACACTCCAAACTGGATTGAAATTGCACTTGCTTGGCTAGACGAATCTCAGGCTGTGGTTCCAGTAGAGCTTCTCTATCCAGATGATCGAACCACTGAAGAAATTAGATCCGAGTCCAGCGCGATGATGGAAGTTTCCCAGCAAGACGCTATTGCGGCAGCGCTGAATTATCTGGGTTACGAAACACCGAGGCAGGTATATATCGCCGAGGTGGTGGCGGACGCGGCAGCAAGTGGAAAGCTGGTCGCTGGTGATTTTGTGTTGTCGATCAACTCTGAGCCAATCGAAGATCTTGAACAGCTAAAAGGCATAGTTACTATCTGGGACGAAGTAGCACCACTGACAGTTGTCGTAGATAGGAACGGACGGGAAGTCACTAAGGAAGTTTCTCCAATCAAAGACTCCGAGGGAAACTTTAGGCTCGGAATTTTGGTGGGATACAAATATGACTTTCCGATAGAAGTGAATCTCCAGCTAGGAGATGTTGGTGGACCATCTGGGGGCATGATGTTTGCGCTTGGGATCATCGACCGACTCACTCCAGGGGATCTAACCGGTGGCCTACACGTTGCGGGCACAGGAACTATTTCCCAATCTGGTGAAGTTGGCCCAATTGGTGGCGTGGTGCAGAAGCTTTACGGGGCTTCACGCTCTGGGGCAACCGTGTTTTTGGCTCCAGCGGCTAATTGCGACGAAATTGCTGGAAACGTCCCAGATGGCCTGCGGGTAGTTAAAATAGAAACACTACAACAAGCACTTGACGCTTTAGAAAAGCTGTCGGCCGATGAGCAAGTGGAATCTTTACCAAGTTGCACGAACTAGGAAAACAGGAGAATCATGACCCAAGCTGCTAACCAAGGCATTCCAAGACCAACTTTGTCCCCGTCGACAATCGCTATTGGAATAGTTGTTGTTATTGGTGCCATCTTGCTCAGCGTTGCTGGTTTATACACCGACGTGTTGTGGTTTGACCAACTCGGATTCCTTAGCGTGCTAAGCACGCAGATCTTTGCGCAGAGCGCTCTGTTCACCGTTTCAGCTTTGGCATTTACGCTGATCACCGGATTGGGCCTTTGGCTAGCTTTTAGGTTTAGACCGGTCTATCTAAAGTTTGCTGACGAGAGGTCTCCTTTTGAGCAATATCGACAGCTAATTGACCAATTGAGAAAAGCGGTCATGATTGGTGTCCCACTAGCTCTTGGAGCTCTAGCTGGTTTGGCTGTTGCGCCTAACTGGGGGATTGTACTTAGCTACTTGAACCGCACTCCGTTTGGTGATACAGATCCACAGTTCGGTCTGGATATTTCCTTCTATATCTTTGAGCTACCGTTTTACATCGGCCTGGTTGGATTCCTATCCGCCGCGTTCTTGATTGCACTTTTGCTTGCAGCTGGTGTTCACATTATCTATGGAAGCATTAAATTCAACGGTCGCGAAACCTTAGTTTCAAGGGCAGCACGCATTCAAATTGGAGTGACGGCGTTTCTATACCTTCTTACTCAAGGTGCATCGCTTTGGTTGGATCAGTACAGCACCTTGACTAGCTCAGCAGGCCTGTTTACTGGCGCAAGCTATTCGGATGTCAACGCTGCAATTCCAGGTTTGCAGATCTTGGCTCTTATCTCAGTGGTAGTTGCCCTCTTGTTTTTGGTTGCAGCTTTTGTTGGTAAATGGCGTCTTCCGGTAGTTGCTACCGGTTTGATGGTTGTCAGCTCGCTAATTCTTGGAGGATTGTTTCCTTGGGCCGTACAGACTTTCCAGGTAATTCCAAACGAGCGTGTTTTGGAGTCCCCTTACATTCAAAGAAACCTCGATGCCACCTCTAAGGCATTTGGTATCGACACCGTAGAGCGCGTTGAATACAACGCCGTTGTTGACGCCGAGCCAGGCGCACTTCGCGAGGATGCTGAAACTACCGCTTCGATTCGAATCTTGGACCCAGCTCTTGTTAGCTCGTCGTTTAGACAGCTTGAGCAGTTCCGTCAGTACTACAACTTCCCAAACCAGCTTGATGTTGGTCGCTACGAAATTGATGGCAAAGTGCAAGACACAGTTATTGCCGTTAGAGAGCTAAACCAGGCGGGTCTTGGAGACTCGCAGTCTTGGTACAACAACGTGGTTGTTTACACCCACGGATTCGGTGTTGTTGCCGCTTACGGTAACCAGCGCACCCCGGATGGAAAGCCAGTGTTTATGCAATCCGGTATTCCTTCGGTTGGAGCACTCGGCGACTACGAGCCAAGGGTTTACTTTGGAGAAAACTCTCCAACCTATTCCATCGTTGGTGCACCTGAAGGGGCGGAACCGCTCGAGCTAGATTTCCCAGCTGGTGAGGGTGAAAACGACCAGACCTACAACACCTTCTCTGGCTCCGGTGGCCCAATGATTTCTGGAATCATTCCACGCCTTGCTTACGCTCTGAAATTCCAGAGCGAACAGATTCTGTTATCTGATGCCATCAACGCTGAGTCTCAGATTCTTTACAACCGCAACCCGCGTGAGCGCGTTGCCGCTGTTGCACCATTTCTGGAGTTGGACTCAGATCCGTACCCGGCAATCATCGATGGTCAGATTCTTTGGATTGTTGATGGTTACACAACCTCGAACAACTATCCATATTCCAGATCTGAGGATCTAGCCCAGGCAATTGCTGACGCTAACTCGCCGAGTGTTCTACTTCGAGGTCAAGCCAACTACATCAGAAACTCCGTGAAGGCCACAGTTAATGCCTACGACGGAAAAGTGACTCTGTATGAATGGGATGAAAAAGACCCAATCTTGCAGACCTGGAAAAAGGTATTCCCAGACACCATTAGACCAATGAGCGAGATGTCGGGCGAGCTACTTTCCCACGTGCGTTACCCAGCTGATCTATTCAAGGTTCAGCGTTCAATCTTGGGTAGCTACCACGTTGAAGATGCTGGAGCTTTCTACTCTCAGCAGGATGCCTGGATGACACCGAATGATCCAGTTGGTGGAGCAGGAGTTGGAACCTTGCAGCCTCCTTACTATTTGACAATGCAGGTGCCAGGTACCGATTCTCCTGACTTCTCGATCTATTCGACCTTCATTCCTCGCTCCACCGGTGAGGCTTCGAGAAACGTGCTGACTGGTTACTTCGTGGCAAACTCTGATGCTGGAACTACAGCGGGAAAGAAGTCGGCAGACTACGGAACACTACGGCTTCTTACTCTTCCAAAGAGCACGATTGTTCCAGGACCTGGTCAGGTGCAAAACAACTTCAGCGCCGATTCCAAGGTTTCTCAGCTACTGAACATTTTGAGACAGGGATCAACCAGAGTTCTAAATGGAAACTTGCTGACTCTGCCAGTTGGTGGTGGATTGCTTTACGTACAGCCGGTATACATCCAGTCCACTGGGGAAACCAGCTACCCGCTCTTGCAAAAGATTTTGGTTGCTTTTGGTGATCAAATCGCCTTCGAAGACACTCTTGATCAAGCGCTTACGGTTCTGTTTGGATCTTCTGGAATTCCAGATGAGACTGATCCAGTTGACCCTGTAGATCCAAGTACTGACCCAACCGAACCAGAAGCTCCAGCCACTGGTTCGGATGCGTTAGCTGCCGCTTTGCAGGACGCTCTCGAAGCTATCCAGGAAAAAGATGCCGCGATGGCAGCTGGTGACTGGACCGCATTTGGCGAAGCCGAAGAAAAGCTTCGCAAAGCAATTGAGGCAGCGCTGTCAGCCACTCCATAGTGCACTAGCAGCAAGTGTTCAAAAGTGGTAGATTGAAACTTCGCCGCGGGGTGGAGCAGTTCGGTAGCTCGCCGGGCTCATAACCCGGAGGTCGTAGGTTCAAATCCTGCCCCCGCAACCAATTAGAAAACCCCACCCATTCGGGTGGGGTTTTTTGCTGTGAATAAGTTCTGCGCTAAAAAATTAACGTACTTATGGTTTTGCGTATGTCAATTACTTCCAAACTTGCAGTCACGTTTTCCAGTTTGCTTATCACTTCAGCCCTAGTGTTTGTTGAGGCCCCAGTTGCAATAGCTTGTTCCACTGGCGGCTCCGGAAGTTCTGGTGTTTCCCATGGATCTGCCATGCATTCGGGTTCAGTGACAGTTTGTGTTGGGATTCAAACAACCACCCCAGCGCTAAATTCTCCATCCGCACCAAAACCTCCTAGCGGCATAACAATCAAGCCAGTAGCCAAACCCGTCTGTCCAACTGCTGCCCAACGCAAACAAATGCCAAAGTCCCCAGATGCTGCGGAGCGCTGGGTCAAGTCCGTTTGCAATCCAAGCCAACCATCCGCTTCCAAGCCGGCTTCGCCACCACGAGTGAGTTTTACTCCTGCGGCAAGCAACTTTGCTAGCGCTGCCGTTTCTTTCTCGCCAAATCCACTCAAGGCAGCTGTCTACCCGGCAACGCAGCTACCCGCTGGTGAGACATTCACATTTAGCGCAAACCCTTCGCTTCACTATGGGTCGCAAGTGATCCTTGGTCGACAGGCCGAGGTTCAGTTCTCACCGGCTGGGTTAGGCTGGCAATTCAGCGATGGAAATCGTATTCAAGGCGTGGAGATAAAGCGAAGCTTCGAACAGGCCGGAAAGTATCAAGCATGGGCAATCGCAAGCTATTTCGTGAGCTACCGAGTAGTTGGTGAGACGACGTGGCAAGCAATAGCTGGCCAGATCTCGGTGCTGAGTAATGTTTTGGACCTGGACGTGTCAATCAAGACTCCCACGGTTCCGCCAACACCGCCAAAGCTACTGCTCGTAGGTGGGGAGTGCCGTACAAACCCAAAAAGTTGGGGGTGCGTACCCTAGGGGGGCAATCTTATTTGCGTTCTGACATAGGCTTTTAGATAGGTAAAGGGTCAGCTATCTCCCTGCCAAAATTCAGACTTGTTTGCCATGATTAAGGCAAGACGAAAGGCCTCTAACATGAGCATTCAACCGCAAGACCCTAACAGTCTCGGTAGAAAAAACAGTTACAACAGCCAGTTCCTTTTTGACCCTCCAGTTGCACTTACACCTAAGAAGCTCAAGCAGAAAAAGACCAAAGAGAAAAGGCTGACTTTTTTCACCGCAACCTCGGCGATACTTTTGGGTGTTTTGATGGGGGCTTCAATTGGTGCGGGAGCAGGAGTTTTAGCTCAGAATTATCTGACTAGGCCACCGGCCATTGTTGTCAACAATCTGGAGGAAGTCAACTGGGTCACCGCTGCATCCTCAGCTGCGTCACCATCGGTAGTGACCATTAGAGTTTCTGGTTCTGGATCCGGCGGCAATGGTTCTGGTGTGGTGCTTACCAGCGATGGCTACATTCTGACTAACGCTCACGTGGTAACAATTGGAGGTAGTACAGCCAACGTTGAACTTTCGGTTCGCACCAATCTTCGTGAGGTTTACACAGGACGCCTAATCGGGACGGATCCAACCAACGATCTAGCCGTGATAAAAATTGAAACTACCAAACCGCTGATACCAATGGTGTTTGCTGATTCTTCAAAGATCAATGTTGGGGACCAGGTTATTGCCATCGGTGCACCACTGGGACTCGAGGCCACTGTAACCAGGGGAATTGTTTCAGCACTAAATCGAACCATTCAAGTTGCCTCCTCGGAGAATCCAGAAGAGACGGGATTGGAGTTTTGGTCAGGAAGTTCGGTTCCTCCCGTAAGTCTTGGAGTGATTCAAACTGATGCTGCCATCAACCCCGGAAACTCTGGTGGTGCTTTGGTAAACACCCGAGGTGAACTCATCGGCATCAACGTTGCTATTGCGAGAGCTGGCGGTGCAGTCGAAGGCGGCAGCATCGGTGTTGGCTTTGCTATCCCTTCGAATGTTGCAGACAGAATTGCCAAGGACATCATTGAAACCGGCGAGTCATCACACGGAGTGCTTGGTGTGCTCATCGGTGATGCTATGTCTTCAGAAAACGGTTCGGCGTTTCCAGTTGGAGCACTAGTTATTGAAGTAACACCCGGGGGAGCAGCCGAGGGCATTGGTATAAGACCCGATGACATTGTCGTGAAACTTAATGGGAAGACCATCAGTAGCGCCAGTGAGCTAACTTCTGCGGTGCGACAGGAAAAAGCGGGCACTGAAGTCAAGATCGAGATTCTGCGAGACGGTGAACGGCTAACTTTCGATGTTGTGCTGTAGTGAGATTTGCCCGTTCTAGAAAAGAGTAATCATGAGCGAACAAACCAATCCTGATTCAGGTTATGGAACTGACACTTTAGTAGAGCCCAAGCTTTTCGAGCCTAGCGATCACGAGAGATTTTCCCATTACGTCAAGAAAGAAAAAATCGTTGAGTCCGCGGTTATGGGAACTCCGGTTGTTGCTCTTTGCGGCAAGGTTTGGGTTCCAGGTCGTGACCCACAAAGCTTTCCTATTTGCCCGAAGTGTAAGGAAATTCACTCCAAGCTAAAGCCAGGCGATGAAGGTAAGGACTAAACAAACAAAGTCTGAATCGCAGGCTCGCCTTTAGTTAAGCGAAGAGCACTGGCGGGCAGTTGCGACTTTACTTTTGAGTGATGCGAACGTGCTAGCGCAACTCCAGCTGAGCCCTGGTACTTACTTTCCGGCACTCCGTTAGCTACAAGCTGAACAAGCAAATTGCGCTCACCAGCTATTTGCTCAGGGGTTGCTCCAGTTCCGATAACTTCGGCTGTTGCAATGGAGTCTTCAGAGTGCCGTCGAATG
>Ga0315902_10006438_pt1 | contig 16255 bp, 1 predicted proteins | sample LakEriMetagenome_9_FD_203523 | JGI IMG/M metagenome (GOLD analysis project Ga0315902, IMG submission 203523) | Freshwater fungal communities from buoy surface, Lake Erie, Ohio, United States - Buoy 12 MA117 | ecosystem: Environmental > Aquatic > Freshwater > Lake > Lake biofilm | place: USA...
ACTTTGGTCAAGATGCTTTAAGAGCTGCACAAGAAGCACAAGGTTTAGCTTCTACAAATAAGTATCAACAATTAAGAGATTTAAAACTTCAAGAAAATGCAGCAAGACAAAGAGGTAGAGGAAGTGCAAGAGGTGTTAATACTTTAAGAGCATTGGATTTAGCTTCTGATATGTTAGGTCAACAAGGAATGGAACAAGTATATAATAACTATGCTCAACAAATGATGAGTTTACTTGGACAAAAATCACAACTTGAAAATGTACAAGATCAAATGGTGATGCAAGGAGAACAAAATAGAGACTTAGCTGATAGACAAGACATTGATGCTTTCTACACTAATCTTGCTGAAAACATGGCAACTGCTTCAGAGTTTACTCAAAAACAAGGTAGAGATTTAAATGTAGCACAATACAATAAAGATATTCTTTCTCTTGCTAAAAGTTATTCAAGATATGGTATTGAAGTAGTTAGAAATCCTAAAACTAATGTTCTTGAATTGGTTTATAATGATAAAGTTATTAGTAAAGAAGAAGCAGAAAAAATAAAAAAAGAAGCAGATAAAAAATAAATAATAAATTATTATATATTATAACATGGGTAGATTTTATAAAACTGCTAAACCACAGATGATTGATTTTATGTATAAGCTTCCTGAGAATGCTATACTACAAGCAATTAAAGCAACTGATGATCAATTAGCACAACAAGAAAAAGGTATTTATGATTTGTATGGTAAATTACAAATTTCAGCTTTAAGTCCAGATGATCCAAGAAAGAAAGAAATATTACAACAATATGAATCTGAAATAAATACTTTAGCTGAAGAATTTAATAAAAATCCTTTAACTGCTTTACAAAATAAATCAAAACTAACTAATCTTAGTAAAAAAATGTTTGAAGATTGGACTAGGGGAGAAGTAGCAGGAATACAACAACAAGCTTTAGCAAGAGCAGATTTTAAAAAAAGATATGAAGAAGAAATGATGAAAGAAAAAGGTAGAATTATACCTGAACAAGTAGAAAATGCTTTATCTTTTTTTGACAATGAATATAAAAATAAAAAAGGATTACAATGGAATCCAGAAACAAAAACTGCAACTAATCAATATATAATAAGAGAACTTGCTTCTTATTCTGATGCTTATAATGAAGCAAATGAATTTGCTAAAGGTTGGGTTGAAGATGCTTCAGAAAGATTAGGAGCTACACTTAGTCCTGATGGTGATTATATTTATCAAACTGTAAATGGTCAAAAAAGAATATTAAAAGGAGAAATATTAACAGGTACTTTTAATAAATTAATGGCTGATGAAAAGGTTAGAAATTATTTTGATCAACAAATACAATTTGGTGCTTTAACAAAAGAACAAGTTTATGGGGAAAGAGATAACGAAGGAAAATTTATACCTATAATAGATGAAAAAACTAAACAACCTATATTAGATGATCAAGGTAATGTAATTCCTAAAAATGGAGGGATATTATATAATGCATCAAGTACAGCAGCTGAGAAATATGATAAAAGTGAAACTAAAGAAGGTATTACAAGTATTACTACTAATTGGAGAAGAAAAGAAGAATTTGAACAAGAAAATAGAAAACAATTAAAACAATTTGAAAAATCTTTAGAAGTTCCTGCTTTTAATTTAAATAATAATCAATTAACAGTAGAAGCATTTTCAAATGGAGCTGATAATATAAATGACATTACTACTAATTTAGAAGGTAATAAAAATGATTTAGAAAGAGATGTTTTATCTTTACAAACAAATTTAAGTTCTGCTATTCAAAATTCTCAAATTAAAGATAAAGCAACTGTTTTAAAAACTTTAAATGCAAAAATAGAAGAAGCTAAGAAAACAGGTGACTGGTCAAAATTAGAAACTTTTGTAGCAGGTAATGAATTTAGAGGAATACAAGTTAATGGAAAACCTTTTGGTTCAGGAATAAAAGAATTTGGTAATATGTATAATTCTCAATTATCTGCTATTAATAATCAAGCAACACAAGTTAAAGTAATTGCTGATGAAGTAATTCAACAAGAAGCAGAAAAATATGTAAGTCAAAAATATCCAAAAGCAACTGGAAATGAAAGACAAAATTATATTAAAGTAGCAAGAAATATGTATACAAAAGAATATGAAGCAAATAAAAATTTACCAGATTTAGATTTTATGGGTATTGGTATAGTAGGAAAAATTAATAATAAATTAAGAACTAGTGCTCAAACACCAATTTCTTTTACTTCAACTAATGCTTTTGATTGGTTACCTAAAAATGAATCAATAGAAGTTACTAATTTCTTTTCTGGATTTACAGAAAAAGAATTACCATCAATGTTAGCAAATAATGGAAGTTCGTTAATGATAACAGGTACAAATGCAGAAGGTAAAGCTACTTCTTTTAATGATTTATTAAAAGAAAATAATATTAGTTATGCTGATTTTACAAAACTTGATGAAAATGGTATATTAAAATCAGTAGGAGAAGGAGGTAAACCTGTAACTTTAAAATTAAATACAATGGGAATTACTCCTGAAAACATTCCAGGAATAGGTAGAAATTCTACATCTTTTACTTTAACTTTGCAAAAAGAAGAAGAAGTAAAAGATAAGGATAGTGGTAAACCTAAAAAAGTTATTAAACCTCAAACTTATACTTTTTTAATTCCTTCAAGTGATATAACATATCCTAAACATATTCAAGAAAAATTAGAAAGAGCAGGATCAGTTACAGCACCTAGAGAAATAATAAGAGAAGGAGATATGAGATTTTCAGGAGTTAAAAATAATTATAATGCTTGGGTAGAAACACCTGAATTTGGACAAAATGTAAAATATAATCCAACTATAGATGGTGGTATATGGAGTATAAAAACAACAGATGGACAAACAAAAACATTTAATAAAACTGAAGGACAAAATGTATATCAAAATTTATTAATTAATGGAGGTTATTATCCTTCTTTACAAAGTTCTTCTAGTTCTCCTTCTAATATTTCTTATAGTGAAAGTAGTAAAGTTTCTTTAAAATCAAGTAAATAAATATGAGCAATCCTAATTCTCCTATTCAAAATCAAAACACTACTCCTGTTGATAATACTATTTTAGATGTTAATGGTATTAAAATAGATGTAAAAGATATAGTTTCTAAAAAACAATCAGGTGATTATATGGCTTCTGATTATGGTCAACTTCATTGGTCATCAGGAGATAAAACTAAAGAACAATTAAGACATGAATTAAATTCTATTACTTCAAAAGTAGAAGAAACAGAAGCTATAAATAATTCTCAAAATGCATTTTGGAATTTAGGTGAATTAGGTTTAAACTTTCTTACTTCAGTATATGCAGGTACATTAGATACACTTGATAGTTTAAATCAAGCAGGAAGAGATTTACCTTATTATATTCAAAAATTAGCTCATGCTGATAATCAATTAGCAAATCCTATTGCAGATTTTATTACAAATATTTTTAAAAATCCTGAAGTAGACAAATATGAATCTGTTGAAGATTGGTGGGCAGATCCTAAAAATAAAGGTGTATTAACAAATCAAGAAATAAGAAAAAGTGAAAACTTAAAAGAATATACAAGTGAAATAAAAAAATATAGAGATGTTTACCTTCAAGCAAAATGGGGTAATGAAACTGCAGATTATCTTACAAATACAGCAGTTACTGTACTTGGAGAAATGGTCCCTTATGCAATGATAGGTACAGTAGCAGGGGGAACAAGTGCTTCATTAGGTTTTTCTAAAACTGCTGCAAGTATATTTAATAGTTATGTAATGACTAATGCTGTAGGTGTAACTTTAGCAGATCAAGCTAATAAATCAGCTTATGATATTTCATTAAAAAAATTAATTCCTGGATTACAAGAAGCAGAAGATGCTACTTATGCAGAAGCTTATCAAAATGCATTAAATAATAATTTATCTGAAGATGATGCTAAATGGGAAGCTTTAACTGCTGTTGAACAGTTAAAGGAAAAAATGGCTAATGAAAATTTACAAATAAAACAAGCAGCAGAAAAAGCAGGGATTAATGCAGGAAGAATTGCTTATGAAACTTATTTTATTCCTGGTTTATTATTAAATGGAATGACAGGTTTGATGTTTGCAAAACCTTATTATTTTTCTCAAGCAACTTTAAAAAATGCTAATATATTTTCTGCTAAAGAAATAGGTAGAGAAATGGCAAGTGAAATGTTTGAGGAAGCTATTGTTGAAAATTTAGCTGAAAACATAGGTGTTGTAGCTGCTACTGAAAATAGAAATTATACTTTTAGTGATGCATATAAAAAATTAAATTCTTGGGAAACTATTGAATCTGCATTATGGGGTGGTGTATTTGGTGGAGGTATGGCTACTTTTAATCAGTTTATGAATAGAAATGCTAAACAACAACAGTATGGTGGATTAACTAAAAAAGAAAGATATGAACAACAACAAGAACAAATTAAAGAATGGAATAAAATTTCTAATAAAGATTTTGTAAATGATGTTACTACTTTAAATTTAAATCAAGAAGAAATATTTAAATTAATAAAAGAACAAGATGAATATTTACAAAAAGGAGATCAAGAAAATGCTGAAAGACTTTCTAAAAGATTGTTAGCACAACAAGCAACTCAAGCTTTTGAAACTGGTACTGCTAAAGAATTAGTTGAAAATTATAGATCATTATCTATGAATAATGAATTAAATGAAGAATTAAGAAAAGCAGCAGGAGAAGCAGTTACTACTATTCAATCATTAGAAAAAGATTATAATAAAATAAGAGAAAAGTATCCTAACTATACAGATGTATTTTCAAATAGAGTAAATAATACTTTATTTGAATCTCAAATTAAAGATTTAGAAAAGAAAATAACTGATAAAAAAGTAGAAACTGAAAAAGCTATTGAAGATGCTGTTTATAATAAAGACATAAATCTTAATTATAAAAGAACAGTAAGAGAAAAATTAGAAGATACAGATGAGTCAGGTAGAAAAGTAAGAGAAATAGTAAAAGAACAATTAGATAAAGTAGGTTATAATTTAGATGATTTATTTACTAATCCTTTTGATAAAACAGAAAATCCAAATGGGTTTAATACTTATGAAAATTTTTATAAATTCTCATCTGAAAACATTACTCCTGTAAGAGAACTTTTAGAGTTACAAGCTAAGTTAAATACTACTTTAAAAAACAAAGCTGAAAATAACAGGCAGTATAATGAAATGACAAATCCTAAAGTACAAAAAGCTACTTATGCTCAAAGCTTATTTGTTAATGATATTAAAAGAAGAAAACCAGAATTAGATGAAGTAAAAGGTCAAGACAAATATTTAGAAATTGTTGAAAGTGAACTTAAAAAATATAAAAAACCATTAGGAGAAAATTATTATAATCAAATTTTAAATAGATATAAATATTTAAATGAATTAGAAAAAGCAAGTAATGATATTAAAAAACAAGATATAATAAAAGAATCATTTTCTACTGGTAAAGAAACCCCAGAAGATAAAGTAATGCCTAAAGAACCTGTTTTAAATTCAGAAATTTTAAATACTATAGCAAAAAAAATTAAAGAAAAACAACAATTATCTCCTGAAGAAAATGAAATAAGAAGTAAATATCCTACTCAAATACAAACTAAAGTAAATGAATTAAACACTAATGTTGAAACATCAAGTGAAGAAATTACAATTGCTGAATTTACTGAAAATGAAAATGAAAGGATAAATCAATATAATGAATTTAATGAAATAGTAGATGATTTAGAATTATCTCAAGAAGTTCCTACAGAAGTTAAACCTGCACAACCTGTTTCTCAACAAAAAACAGAAAGTACATCTGTTGAGCAACAAAAAGCTGATATAGAAAGAAGAATACAAGAAGAATTAAATAGGCAAACTCCAATAAAAAATGAAAAAATAACTGTAGATACAGGAATTGGAGAACCAATTGTTTTTCAAGTAATTACTTATAAAGATGGTAGTGTAGGAATTTCTGCAAATAATGAAAAGTCTAAACGATATGAAAAACTATCTAATGAAGCTTTTCAAGATTATTTAAAATTTAATTTTGAATTAGGTGCAAAAGGTATTATAAAAACAGAACTTGTAAAAGATGATTATACTGACCAACAATCTCAAGAAATAAGAGCATCTATAGAAAAAAGTATTAGAGATAAATATGCTGTTTCTACAGATGCTAAAGATGAACTAGCTGCTTTAGAATCTCAACAAGAAACTACTCAACAAGAAACTATTGATTCATTAATTGCTAATGAAACTGATTCTACAAAAGTATCTGTTTTAAAAGCAATAAAAGATGGTAAATCAAATGCTGTAATTTTAAGTAAAGCTAAAGGAGATGTTGATTTAGTTCAACAAATTAAATCAGAATTATTAGCTAAAAGAATAATAGATGAATCAAATAAATTAATTGAACCTGCAACTAATGAAGAAGTAATTGCTGTTCAAAATAACATTGATGCTTCTGATAAAATTACTTTATTAAAAGGTGGTGAAATTGAAGGTGTTAAAATTGAATATCAACCTGCTCCTGATGGTTCAGGAAATGATGTTTTGTTAATTCAAAAAGCTTTAATTAATCCTGAAAGTTTTGAAAAAATAAAACAATTAGCTGAAGAATTAAGTTATCAACCAGGTGTTAAGGTAACTATTAAATCTTCTAGAATTACTATTACAAAAAATAAAGATATATCTGCTGAACCTAAAGAGTTTAATAAAAATGTTCCTAATGAATTATTAAAAAAGTTAAAAGATAAAGTTGCAGAAATATATGAAGCATTAAAATTTGATTTAGAAAAAATTCCAACTTTTGAAGATGTTATTAGAGATGCTATTAAACTTACTCAAGACAAATCAAAAGTTAGAGATAATTTTAAATTATTTAAAAAAGGTTGGGAGTTAAATAATTATGCTCCTACTGATTTTGATAAAGTAGAAAAAATTATTTTTTATGATAGAAAAAGTGCACTTGATGAATTATATGGATTAAACTTAGATGATCTTATTACTGCTTCAGAATTTTCTAAAGAAGAAAAAGAATTAATAACTAAAGAACAAGCACAGGAAAATAATGAAAAATTACAAGTTATACCTACTGCTGAAGGAACAAAAGTTATTAGTGATACTAAAAAAACTATAGACCCCAGACCTAAAATAGGTTATAGTATAATGGAAGGTAAACCTAAAGTAGCTAAATTACCTGATGGTTCTGAAATTATTTATTTTGATTATTCATCAAAAGAAGTAGCTAAAAACTCAATAATAAAACCTTTTAAACTTCTTAATTATAATAAAGTAAAAAAAGGAACAACATTTACAATTGAAGTTCCTCCTCTTGAAATATTAAACACTATATTATTAACTAAAAGAAATAGTGAAGGTGAAGTAGTTATAGAAGATGGTGAAAAACAAACTATTACTTTTGGTGATTGGTTAAATGAAAAAATAAAAGAAAATCCTAATTTTTCTGAAACAGATGAAGAATTTGTTAGCATGGTCCCAATGCTTTTAAAAGATGCTGATGGAGATTATGTTGGATTTGTACATGATGAAGCTTGGTTTAATAAGTTTAACTTTTTTGGTGATGACATACAACAAGCTATTAATAATATTAAAAAAATTAGAAAAGAAGCTTATAATGCATACAAAAATCAAACACCTTATACTGTAATAGTTGATGAGGTTTCAGGAGGAATAGCTACTGATTTTAAAACTAAACCTAATGAAAGAGTTACAATAGCTACAGCAGATCCTACTGCTCAAATTGGATATATAAAAAATGGAAAAGTTATTGTAAATGGTTCTCCAATAAATGTATATAATCCTTCTACTAGTGGAATATTTTCTAGAAATTACATGACTGTAGAAGTTAGAAGATATGGTAATGATCAAAATGGTGAACCTATTTATTATGCTTTTTTTGTAGATTTTGATGCTGCAAATAAAGAAACCCAAGACACTTTGTTTATGGGAATATTGTCTTATTTAGTAACTAGAAACCCTAAAGAAAAAATAAATGATGAAAAATTAAGAACTAAATTTAACAATATAAAACAACAGATTTTAGAAAAAACAAAATCTATAAATACAGAAAAAATTGCATCAGGAGTTTCTGCAATTACTATTTCTGACTTTAATCATATAATGAGTTTTATAAATGATTTTGTTAGATTACCTTTACCTCCCAAAGGAGAATATTCTTCTTTAAATAAAATAACAAGTTATTATAACAACTTAAATCCTAATACTAATTCTTTTTATTTTTATACAAAAGATAATGGTAAAAAAATAATTTTTGGAGTATCTAATTTAATAGATGCTGTTGAAATTGAAGTAAATGAATTTGTTAATGGAATAACTCCATCTGTTCAAAATAAACTTGATCAATTAAAAGAAGCATTAAAATATACAAAAGGTAGTTATAATTTTAGATCTAATAATGCAATAGTTAATATTGATTTAAATGGTAATGTAACTAAGATTGCTAACAATAGTGAAGAGTTTGTAAAACAAACTTATACTACTAATATATTATCTGTTAATGTAGGTACAGATAGTGAACCTGTTTATACTGTTAGGTCACAACCAAGTATTTACTTTTTACCAAGTGAAGGGTTAGTTAATTTATCTCCTGTAAAAGTAAATGAAGTTAAAAAAGAATTAGAAGAAGCACAAGAAGTTTTAATAGGTTTAGAAGTATTATCAGATAAAGATAAATTAGATGCTATTAATAAATCAATTGAAGATGGTTGGTTATGGTCATCTACAAATGATGAAGATAAATTAAATGAGTTTAATAATTGGTCTGGTGAAAACTTTAATGAACTTGTAAATTTTTACAATAAATACATCAATGTAAAAACAAAAGAAGAAACAAAAGAAGAAATTGTTGAACAAAATAAAGAAGTAAAAACTGAAGAAGATAAAATAAAAGAAAACATTGAAATTTCTAAAATTATTAATCAAACTTCAAATGCTGTTAAATGGATTGATGAGTATTTTAACAATCAAGATATTTCAGCAGAACCTAAAGTTATAGATCAAGAATTAGTTAATGAACTAACTAAAGATTTATATAGAATAAAAGGAATTAATCCTAATCATCAACAAGAAATTATATATTCTTTATATGCATCAATAGTTGATGACATGATAGATAATATTGAAAACATTTCTGTAAAAGATATTATAAGTAACTTAAGAAATAACTTAAAAGAATATTTAGAACAACATTCTAACTTATTACAAAGCAACATCAATAAATTAAAAACTATATCAGAAAATAATGATGTTGATCTTTTAATTAAAAAACATGAATTTGCATTAAGTAAATTACAATTGTTAAAAGATAATTCAAATATTCTTGTAGAAGATGCTCTTCAGTTTAGCACTAAAATGTTAGGTTATAAAATAACTGGTGAACAAAAGTTAACACCTAAAGATGAAACTGATGAACCAATGGAACTTGAAGCATCTAATGAAGGTGGACCTTTTATAGATGATGCTGCAACTGATCAAGATCACATTTATTCTAAAGCTTCTTTTGAAGAAGATGGTAAGAAAAATATTTCAAGTAAATTAAGATTATTTATGTCTAAAATTGAAGACATAAATCCTAAAACTAATACTCCATATACAGGTGCATTAGGAGTAGCTAAATATGTAGATTTTGATACAGCATTTGATACAGTTAAAGGAATGCTTGTAGATAGTCCTGTAAACTTTGAAATATTTTTAAAAATATTAGAATCACATAAAACTTCTAAACCTTGGATTCCTCAATTAATAACTAAATTAAAAGAATCTGACAAACAATTACAAAATCAGTTTACTCTTGCAATGAGTGGACATGCATTAAAAATGCAATATGTTTTATACATGTATAAAGATGGTAAACATAGTTTTGTAATAAAAAATGCAAATACAGGTGATGTAACTTCAAGATTGGGTAGAGAATGGGAAAATTCATTTTTTAACAATACTAATTTAATTGAGTATATAGATGGTGAATATTTTACTAATCTTAGTGAAGTAAATAATCTATTAAATATTTACAACTCTTGGGGAATTAATACAAAGATTACAGATTTAACTGATACTGTTTTAAAAAATAATTTACTTTCAAAATTAAATAATGTTAGTCCTGATACAACTGAAATTAAATTAAATGATATAGAGAAAAAATTATTTAGTAAATTAAAAAATAACAGATTAGAAGTAAATAATAAATTTGGTAAAAAAGTTATTGTAGCTAATTATAATTCAGAAAATTCAACAATAGAAATATCAAATTTTAATCTTTCCCCTATTTCAGAAATAATAAATTTTCCTCAATCAGTTTCTATAGAAACAATGAATTTAGCAATTGAGCAAGTTCAAGATTGGTTAAATAAATTTGGAATAAATTTAAATTCTAATGCTATTCAAAATTTATTATTAAAAGGAATGCATGATGTAAGTGGTAAAGAAATTATGGCTAGTGTGGTATTTCAAAAAAGTGCATCAAGTCCAGGACCAATTGGTATTTTAGCAAATTGGTTAGAAACTAATAAAAATGAATCAATTAAATTAGACCCAGATTTAGTTGATAATGTTAGTGATGTTATTCCTGTTAGAAACACAAGTATAAAAAGAGCATTAGCTAAACATGAATCTATGTTTGGTAATTATGTACCTACTCCTAATTTTAGGTCTAACAAAAAAAATGTTTATGGTTTTGGACCATTTAAATATTTAATAGATAGATTAGATGGTTTAAAAAATGATTCTAATTTAATTAATACTTTAAAATCATTACCTTTTTCATCTTCATCTTTTTGGTTAAATCTTTTAGATTCTAATGATTATAAAAATAAAATTTCAATTTCTGAAATTCCCCCTTCAGCTCTTATTAAAAAAGATTCAAAGTCTTATGGAGACTCTTCAATTACAGGTCTTTCAAATAGAGACCATGAAGCTGTAAAAATAGGATTGTTTCAATCATTAAGACAAGGAGAAGTATTAGGATATATTTCTGATATACCTTTAAGAATGGCTTCATTCTTATTTCCTACAATGTCTGATAAAACATCTTATTGTATAGTACAAGCTCCTGCTCTTGATTTAAGAAGTAATATTGATAAGACATTTACTAAAACTAATGATGAATATGAATTATCTAATAATGTATTAGATGTATTGTTTTCACAAATAGTTTTACCAGACTTAAAAAGAATAATTAATTACAATAAGAAAAATAAAAAAAGCACTATTAAATCTTATGACAATGGTGCAAAATTATTTTTACTATGTCCTGAAATAAATAATTTAGAATTAACACTTTCTAAAACAGAAGGTGATCAAGTTAGAACTGTAACAGATAAATTAATTAATTTTATTAATAATCCTAATATTTATAATAATGAAAACTCTGAAGAAGAAATTCTAAATAAGATTCTTAATAAGTTTAAACCAGAAATACTAAAAGGAATAAGTAATATTGTTAATTTTTCAGTTAATGAAAAACTTGAAAATTGGAAGAGCAATGGTATAATAAATGAAAAATTAAAAAAAGAAAAAGTTGTTTTTGAATATGAAGCTCTTGATAATGAATACATGTCATTTTCAGATTTATCAATTCAAGATAAATTAATAATAGCAGCATTTGATTTTGAAGTAAATAATATTATTTCAAATGCAAATTCATTTATGACTATAATAGGTGACCCTGCTCAATTTTATAAAAAAGAAGAAAATACAAATAGTAAAGATTATACACAAGTTGCAAAAGATACTTATACTAATATAGGTAAAAGATTAGCTGCAATGATTGCACCTGGTTATAAAATTGTAGATTCTGAAAATGAACAATATATTCAAGTAATGATGCAAGACAGAAAATCAATGGCATCAAACATTGAATTTCTTACTGACTTGTTAGATAATAAAAAATTTAATCTTGAAGAATTTAATAGAATTAATAGTATACAAGATAAAGGATTTAAAAAATTAGAATTAGAAAAATTCTATAATGAATATCCTAACACTAAACCTTATTTTGAAATAGAATCTACTGATGCTCAAGAATATACAACTTGGCAAGAACATTTACACATATTAGAAAAGATGGGTAAAGTTTCAGATAATTTATCTAGTATTACTCCTGAAGAAATTAGAGAAGCTAAAGAGTTATTTGCAAACAATGTTCCATTAAAAAACATGACAGAAGTTCAAAAAGAACTTGTTAAAAAAGTAATGCAACCTATTAAACCTGTATATACAGGTCAAGTTTATGATGAAGAGAATCAAGTAATGAGAATGGTTTATATTAAAACTTCTTCTTTTCCATTAATTCCTCAAGTCACTAAAGGATTAGAATTAGATAAATTAAGAACCACAATGGAAAGCCTACAAACTAAACAAAAAATGTTTGTTAGAGCATCTTATCAATCTGGTAATAAAGTAGGTGCTGTTTCTGAAGCTGTTAAAATTTTTGATGAACAAGGATACATTAGTGAATTAAATGAAGAAAAATTATTAAACTCTTCTTTAACTCTTAATAGAAAAGATTTTAAAATACAATTAGATGTACCTTTTAAATCTTTAAAAAGAAATGAAGATTTTGTTAGTGTTGGTACTCAAATAATGAAATTACTTTTTGGTAATGGAATGATGAAAGAGTCTGAATTTAAATATAAATCAGCTACTTATAATGGAGAAGGTTTATATAATATTTATATAAATCAATTTAAAAAATTAATTAATTTAGAAACTAATAAATTATATGAAGAATTAGGTTTAAACTCTATTACAGGAAATGAAATTGACATTGAAAAAACAATGTTAAAACTTCAAGAATTATTAATTTCAGAAGCAAGATCAAGAGATTTTAGTAAACAAGATATTGATGCATTAGGATTAGAACCTGTATATGATAATAATAATGAAATTATAGATTTTAAATTTAATATTCCATTATGGATGAGTCCTAACTCAAATAGATTTGAATCTTTATTAAATTCTATTGTTAACAATAGAATAGTAAAAATGAAACTTCCTGGTAATGGATATGTTGTTGGTTCAGAAGAAGGTTTTAAATTTCAATCAGATTTAAATAATATTGATGATAATAAAATAGTATACACTAATAAATGGACAGGTGAATTATTACCTGCAATGTATGATAAAGAAGGTAATTTACAATATGCTCAAGTATTAGCACCATCTAAATTTAGAACTAAAAATGGCAAACTTGTAGATTTATTAGAATTTAAAAATAATGAATATACTTATGTAACTAAAACAGACACAGGTTTTAAACTTAAAGAAAACAAAATAGCAAATGAATTATTAAACTTTACTGTATTTAGAGTTCCAACTTCAGGACACATGTCTGGTGCTCAAATAGAAATAGTAGGATTTTTACCTCAAGAAGTGGGTGACTTATTAATTACCCCTAAAAATTTTACTAAACAAATGGGTCAAGATTTTGACATTGATAAACTTACAGGATATAACTTATGGCATTATACTGATGAAACAGGTTACATTAGACCTATTAAAGAAGGTGATCCATTAAAAAATATTGATGTTAAATTAATTCAAAATAATATTATAGAAATTCATTCTTCAGTATTTTCTAATAATAGTAAATCTGTACAAAAGAAAATTAATCAAGTATTATCTATTGATTATGCAAAAGAACAAGCTGAATTAATTGATAAAGAAGTTAATAAATCACAAAAATCATTTAACCCATTAAGTTCTGAATATCAAAAAAATAAAACATTTTTAGGTGCTAGTGGTAAAGTAGGTACAGGAGCATACTCTTTAGATGTTACTTCTCATTCTTTATTTGAACAATTAAAAAATAAAAACAAACAACTTGTTTTAACTTTAGAAGATTCTGATAAAGAATTTAAAATGAAATTTGATGGTTTTTTATCTAATGGAAAATTAGGTGAAGAAAAAACATTAGATAAATCTAGAACTATTTCAGAAGTATTAGCTGAATTGCAAAACATTGCAATGGATAATGAAAAAGAACAAGTAATGGGTAGAGTAAATCTAAACTCATTTACACTTGATGTTTCTAAAGTAATGGCAATGCTTGGTTTTGATAAAGGTACTGATGGAAATTCTATTCAATTTTTATTTTTATCTCAACCTATAATTAAAGATTATGTAAAAGAAATGGCTAATTCTTCAGCTATTACTAAAAAATATAATCCTGCTAATACTGAAGCAGCAGTTATTAATTCTTTAATTTTAAAATATAATAACCAAGAAGAATTAACTAAAGAACAAAGAGACAGATTGTTTACACTTAAAAGTGATGAAGAAATTTCTTTTTCAAATAAAAATTTGTTTAGTCAATTAAATCCCGAAAATCTTAATTCTGAATTTCAAATTGCTGTATTAAATAGATTTTTAAGATTAAAACAATATGGAGAACATATAAGAAAAATACAAGGTGCAATAAATATAGATTCTAAAGGTTTAGGAAAATCAATTGCAGAAAATTCAGAAAGAGTAAAATCTTTAATAACATTATTTGAACAATCACTTATTAAAAATGCAAATCAATTAATTGGAGATTTTGAAAACATTGATCTTTTAAAATTAACAGAAGAACAAATAACAGAAAAAATAGAAAAAGGATATGTTTTACTTGAAAACTATTTAATAAAACCAACAACTATTTCTGGTTTATTTGGTATTAATGCATTAAAAGTTTCTGAAAATCTTTGGGATAAACATTTTCCTTTTAATTCTAAAGTAATAAAAAAAATAGAAAATGAATTATACACATTAGCTAATTATGATAATATAAGTTCTTCTGAATCAAAAAGAGTTGATAATAAATTCTTTTTAATGGGAGAAGTTAAAAAATATCTTAATGCTTATAGTACAGGTTTAACATTAATAGATAAAAATATTACTGAAGAAAGAAAAAGATTATTTATTGATGATCCATCAATAAATAAAAAATCATTAGCTAATTATGTAAAAGAACAAATTAAAAATAATAATTTACTTGCAAACAATAAATTAATTCAAAGATTAGAACCTGTAATAAAGTTAACAGGATTATCTACTTTAAATTATTCTAATACTGTTAAAGGAGATTTTGATGAAGAATATTTAAACAATGCATTGTTAGAATTAATAGAAAGAAACCAACCACTTCCTAATTTTAATGGTCAACCTTATACTTCAAGAATGTTGGCTCAAGATTTAATTAACTATGCTTTATTAGAAGGTGGTGTTCAAGAAGCATTACAATTTGTAAAATACATACCTATTAATTATTTAAAAGAAATGGGTTTTACAAATATTTTAAATAAAATTGATCTTGATTCAAACATAGGGTATTCAGTTTTTGGGGTATCAGAAGATAATGTAATAAGTAATTTTACTATTCAATTATTACAACATCATTCTGAAATGTTAAGAAACAAATTTAATTTTAATGAATTTTTCTCATTAGAAGATAAAAATGAATTTACTAAAAAAGAAATTGAAAAAGCTTTATTAGATTATTCTTTTGAATCAGAAGAAGATAGAAATTATCAATTAGATAAATTAGATAGCTTACCTTCAATTATTAAAGATGGTTCAACTAATATATTTGTATTAGATGGTGATAAATATGTAAAAATTCCTAATCTTGGATATATTACTGTTTCTGAATATAATCCTTTTGTAAAAATTAATACTTCAATAGTACCATCAAATAATCCAACAATTAAAAAAGAAACAAATGTTTCTGCTCCTGTAACAACTAATGTAAAAACACCAGATAATACAATAGGACAAGAATTTAGATTTGGATTAAATTCTAATACATTAACTTCTATTATTAACAGTATAGAAAAAGATTCTACTGTACCTGAAAATTTAAAAACATTAATTTCTGTTATTAAAAATGTTATTGATAATAAAGTAACAATTAAAACAGATAATATACCTTACAGAGGTATATATGATTCATTAAATAATGCTATTGTTATAGATACAACATGGGCAAGAGAAGCAACTACTGAAGATTTAGCAAGAACTATTTTAAAAGAAACAATACATTCTATTACTGATAAAGAGTTATTAACTTATTTAAATGTTGATGGAAGTATTAAAGAAGGAAAAGAAAATGAAGTTCCATCTCATATTTATGCAATTAAAAAATTGTATGAAGAAGCATTAAAAATATATCCTTTACAAGATATAATAAATGTAATTGAAAAGATTAATAA
>Ga0315902_10006439_pt1 | contig 16253 bp, 8 predicted proteins | sample LakEriMetagenome_9_FD_203523 | JGI IMG/M metagenome (GOLD analysis project Ga0315902, IMG submission 203523) | Freshwater fungal communities from buoy surface, Lake Erie, Ohio, United States - Buoy 12 MA117 | ecosystem: Environmental > Aquatic > Freshwater > Lake > Lake biofilm | place: USA...
CACGCGTCCGCTCGAACGGGCCCGGGGGCAGCAGCAGATCGAACACCGGGCCGAGTGACTGCTGGATGTAGAACGCCGGATCGCGGCGCCAGGCGGCCGCCTTCTCCAGTTCCCATCGCACACGTGCAATGGCTGACCCCATCAGCCGATAGTCGACCTGTCGCGACACCGGAAGGCCTGTCGTCGGCATGGCCCGCCACCGCGCCTCGAAGTCGCGCAGGGCCGCCTGCCTGCGCGTCATCGCCTCGGGTGACCAGTCGGGCAGCCAGCCCGCCGGACGCTCGACGCGCGGAATGTCATCGCCCGTCGAGGGCTGGTGCACCACGCGCCAGGCCCAGAACTCAGTGGCGAGATCGTCGAGGGGGTCTGCCGTGGCCGGGGTAACCCAGGCACTGCACAGCAGCAGCGTGAAGAGGACAGGCAGACGCAGCATGGCAGGCCGATTATAGTACTGACGCTATGCCACGCCTCGCTTCTGCCCTGCTCGTATCTGCGTGTGTACTCGGACCGGCGTCCGCTGCCTCTGCACAGCCTGCGACGCCCGCCCCGCTCTCGGCCGAGCAGATCGCGTCGTATCCGAGCCTCATCGGCACGGCCCCGTCCAGCCCTACCTGGTCGCGCGACAGTCAGTGGCTCGCCTTCCGATGGAACGAGGAAGGCTGGCCCTTCCGCGACCTGTATGTCGTCGGTGCTGACGGCCGCAATCGCCGGCGCCTCACCAACCTCCAGCAGACCCATCCGGCTCCGCCGCCTCCGTCGGGCACGTCCACCGAGGCCCTGGCGGCACAGTCAGCGGCCCGGGCCCGGGGAGGCATCAGCGAGGTGCTCTGGCTGCCCGATCATCGGGCCCTGCTCTTCACCGCCAGCGGCCGGCTGTTCCGCGTCGGCCTCGATGGCAACGCACCTGTCGTGCTTCCCGCCGGGGAGGGCCTCTCGGACATTGCCCTGTCTCCCGACGGCAGCCGCCTGTCGTACCTCAAGGACGGCGACCTCTGGGTGTGGCCGCTTTCGGGCGGCAACGCCGAGCGGCTCACCACGGTGGGCATCGCGGGCCCGGGGACGGTACCACTCGGCTCGTACAACAAGCCCGATGCGGAAGTAGGCACGGGGGTGTGGGGCGCCGACTGGATGCCCTATCAGTGGTCCCCCGACGGACGCACCATCGCCCTGCACATGGTCGACCGGCGCCACATCCGGCAGGTGCGGTTCCCCTGGTTCCTGGGCGGCGACACGGGGCCCAACATCCTCCGCCGCGGCTACCCGGGCGACGAGAACGAGCGCCGCACGCTGGCCCTCCTCGATGTCTCGACCCGGCGGCTGCAGCCCCTGCCGCTGCCCGCCCCCGGGGCCCGGGCCATCAGCGACTATGAATGGTCATCCACCGGACGGCTGATGATCGATCAGGTCAGCGACACCGGCACCGACCGCTGGTTCTGGGTCCTCGAGCCCGGGGCCACCACGCCCCGTGAGGTGTGGCATGACCAGCGAGACACCCGCATCTATCCCGCCTACGTCTCGCGCTGGCATCCCGACGGCCGCCGCATCGTCTTCGTGGCCGACCTGACCGAGCGCGACCATCTCTACAGCCTCGAGGTTGACCGCAGCGGGGCCACGCCGCAGGCCCTGACCTCGGGCGACTGGGACGTCGCCGGCGAACGCGGTGCTGCCCCGCTCAGCATCAGTGCCGACGGCACCATCACCTTCACCTCGACGCAGGCGAGCCCCTACGACCGCCAGGTGTACCAGCTGGTGCGTGGCACGGGAGCCCCGGTGGCGATCACCTCACGCGGGGGTGTCCACGTGCCGAGCCTGTCCCCCGATGGCCGGCACCTTGCCACGCTCTGGTCCGACGATGTGACGCCAACCGAGCTGCTGGTGCGGCCCGCGCAGCCAGCGGCGACTGACGGGCAGGTCACCCGATCGCCACGTCCCGCATTCTCCGACTATGCGTGGGTGCGCCCCCGCTACGAAACCTTCCGGAATGCCGTCGACGGATTCGTGGTGCACGCGCGCATCCTGGAATCGGCCGGCCTCGACCGCAGCCGACGACACCCGGTCATCTTCGGGCCGCTCTACTCGAATACGGTCCGCAACCGGTGGGCTGGCCTCTCGGGCACCCTCCAGCAGGCCATGGTTCAGCGCGGCTATATCGTCGTGCAGGTCGACGTGCGCGGCAGCGTCGGCTATGGCCGGGCCTTCCGCGAGGCCTTCCTCATGGATTACGGGGGCAAGGACCTCGACGACATCGAGGCCGTGGTACGGGGACTCGCGCAGCGGCCCTACGTTGATGCCTCGCGCATGGGCCTCTGGGGCAGCAGCTATGGCGGCCTGCTGACCGTCTTCACCCTGCTCAAGAAGCCCGGGCTGTTCGCCGCAGGCGTGGCCGGTGCGCCGGCCACCGATCCGTTCGCCTTCGGCCCAGACGACATCGCCATCACGCGCACGCCTGCCTCACATCCCGACGCGTTTGTCCGCGGATCGGCGCAGCATCTGGGTGACGGGCTCCGCGATCACCTGCTGATCATCCACGGCGTCATGGATGACGTGGTGCCGTTCCGCACGACGATGACGCTCATCGAGCGGCTGATTCTGCTGGGGAAGGATGTCGATCTCGCGACAGCGCCGGCCGCCACCCATGGGTGGACGGCCCGCGAGCCCTACGCCATCTTCTTCTATCGGAAGCTGCTGAACTACTTCGACCAGCACCTGGCCCCGGCGCGCTGAGCGCGGGGTCAGGGCGTGCGGACGGAGAAGTTGATACCCACACGGTCGGGCCTCCGACCGGTGTAGGCCGTGGGCCCGGATACGGGCCACATGGCGCTGACCCAGGGGAAAGGGGTCGAGACATCCACCCAGAACAGACTGACGCGGCCGAAGCCGACGTCGACAAACGCCCGTAGGGCGCGCTGGCGATCGTTGCGGCCCATCTCGACCCTGTAGAGCCGGTTGAGCGCCAGGTACTGAATCATCGAGTCGTCGCGCGACAGTTCCTCGCGCACACCCGACACGCCGACGCGCACGCCGTTCAGCACCGGTGCCGACAGCTCCCCCCCGATCGAATAGCCGGCCTTGTCGATGCCGGGCAGCTCGCCGTAGCCGAGCATGTCGGCGGACGTGGCGGTCGGCCCCCAGGTGTATTTCGCGTACTCGCCAAACACAGCACCCCACGCCCCCGGTGACAGCCGGACGCTGAAGACCAGCGCCTTGTCGTGCCGCTTCGAGGCCCAGTAGGACGGCAGCCGTTCGACCTTCGACCCGGTATATCCCCACTTGTAGCCGGCACGCAGGTCGACGCCGCGCACGGGGCGGAGCCGGGCGGAGGCCACGGCGGTCAGGGCACTGTTGGTGTCGAGCGAGGTGTTAACGAAGTAGAACCAGTCATAGTCCTTCTCACGATTGCCATCGCCCAGCACGGCACCGGCCGCCAGGTCGAACAGCGGCTGGCCCGAGGGACGACGGGCCGAGAAGGCGACAAGGGCGCCGAAATTGGCCTCGGCATTGATCCGCTGAATGCGCGTGATGTCCTTGGCGGTCGTTGCGCCGGTTTCCTGCGGCGTCAGGCCGATGGGCAGGATGAACCGGCCGGCCCGCAGGCGCAGATGCCGGCTCATCTGCACGTCGAGGTAGCCCTCGCGCAGCATGCCCTGCTGGTTGATGTAGTCGAGGGCGAACGTGTTGTACGTGTCGACGCGCTTGAGTCCGTCCTCGACGTCACACGCCACGACGGGACCGGGCAGCGTGTAGAGGGACGGGTTGTTCGGATAGAAGTAATCAGCCTTGCCGCACGAGGGACGCGAAGCCGTCTCGTTGACGGGATTGACCGAGACGACGTAGCGGACGCGCGGACTCACCCGGCCGGTCACCGTGAAGATGGCCATGCCGACGCGGGCCTGCTTCTCGAGCCCCAGCGTGGCCTGCGCGCCATCGTGGGACCAGGCCGCGACAAACTCGCCCGATACCGTGAAGCGCTGCGTCTGCTGCGGCTGCGGCCCGAAGATGGTCAGCGGGGCGGGCTCGGATGGCGTGCTGGTCCCCGTCTGCGCAGCAGCGACGCCCGGCACCGCCAGCAGCAGGGCCGCGAGGGCGGGATATACACGGGGACACACACGACGGGCGTTCCGCGCCGCAGGGGTCAGCATGGGTGGCACTCCGAAAGGCGGAGACTGGCGGGGCGCCCCGGTCTAGCGCCGCGGCACCAGCTTGAAGAGACGCGCGGCAGGCCCGTCGGTCAGCACGTAGAGGGCCCCATCGGGTCCCTGCCGCACGTCTCGGATCCGTTCCTTGCCCTCGGTCAGCAGCCGTTCCTCGCCGGTGACCCGGTCCCCCTTCACCGAGAGGCGCACCAGGTCGTTGGTCGCATGGCCGCCAATGAACAGGCTGCCCTTCCACTGGGGAAACAGGGTGCCCGTGTAGAAGGTCATGCCGCTCGGGCCGATGACCGGATCCCAGTAGTAGGCCGGCTGCTCCATGCCAGCCTGCTGCTGGATGCCGCCGGTAATCGCACCGCCGCGGTATTCGATGCCATAGGCAATGGTGGGCCAGCCGTAATCTTTGCCCTTGCGCGCGATGTTGAGCTCGTCGCCGCCGCGGGTGCCGTGCTCGACTTCCCACAGTTCGCCCGTCTCGGGATGCAGCGTGGCCGCCTGAATATTGCGGTGGCCGAGCGACCAGATCTCGGGGCGGACGCCCTCCTTGCCCACGAACGGATTATCGGCAGGCACCGTGCCATCGGTTTTGAGGCGCACCACCTTGCCCAGCAGGCCGTCCATCTTCTGCGCCTGCATGCGACCTTCAGGAATCGAGCGGTCGCCCTGCGTGATGAAGAGCGTGCCATCGCGACCGAACACGAGGCGGCTGCCGAAGTGCAGCGTCGAGGCCAGCGTGGGGGTCTGGTGATAGATGACCTGCACATCCTCGACGCGGGGCACGGCGGCGTCCACGAACTTCCCGCGGGCCACGGCGGTGTTGTTGACGCCGTCGCCGCGCGGCTCGGCGTAGCTCCAGTAGATGAGCTGGTTCCGGCTGAACTGCGGGTCGAGCACCACGTCGAGCAGGCCGCCCTGGCCGCGGGCATCCACCTCGGGTAGCCCGACTGCCGCCACCGACAGAGTGCCATCCGCCGCCAGCACCCGCAGCCGGCCCGGCCGCTCGGTGATCAGCAGCTTGCCACTCGGCAGGAAGGCCACGCTCCACGGGTTCTGGAGCCCCTGCACCAGTGTGACCTGATCGAAGGCCACGCCGAGCGCCTGCACCGGCGCATCGGTCTGCCCGGGAAACGCCGGCGTCTGCCCGGTGCCGTTGGGCGGCCGGGGATCAACCCCCTGCCGGGCCGCGACAGGCGCAGCACCAACCAGCAGCAGACAGACCAGCAGGGAACCGGACACGCAGGCAGTTCGGGACACAGGCCACTCCTTAGAAATCGAAGAGCCGAGTGTACTTCACAACCACCGACCGCCCCACGGTCTCATACGAGGTCGAGCTCAGCACGTCACGGCGGTCATTGAACACCACGAACAGGCCCGTGCCCGAGCGGTTCAGCAGCGCCAGGCGCACGTTCGATGAATACTGGCCGGTCTGGCCGTTGTACTGCACCAGCGCCGACAGGCTGGCGAGGTTGGTGAAGGCATAGCTCGCCTTGAACGGGATGAGGTTGGCGACAAACGAGCCCTGGGGCAGCCGCACATCCTGGCGCGTCCAGCCGAGGCTGGCAATGAAGCGGGCCGAGAAGCGGTAGTCGCTGGTGATTTCAATCGCGTTGAAGTCGCCGTTGTAATACTCGCCGGTGCGGTAGCGGATTGATCCCGTCACCGCCGAGCTCGGGTTGTGGAAGTACTCGACGGCATGCTGCAGCCACGAGTACTGACCCGGCTGGATGGTGATGCGCTTGCCGTCCCGGTTGTAGACCGTGAAGGGCACGAGCGGGTTGTCGCGGTTGTGGTCGAAGAACCACCCGAAGCGCCCGCCCTGGATCGGCTGAATCTCGAACGGGTGGATGTGGGCGTACGACGTCTGGAGGTTACCGTTGAAGTCGTAGAACGAGTTGTAGGACAGGTGCGGCGCGACACGGCGAATCCAGCGGATGCGCTTGGGCTGGGGCTGGAAGAACACGCGCACTTCCGGCCGACGGTACCCGCGGCGCGGCAGGAAGCCGACCTCGGGATTGAACCGATCGCCCACCTGCGTGTACCCGCCGGAGACCTGCCAGATCGGATTGCGGAAATCGTAGAAGATGCGGCTCGAGTAGTCGCTGCCCGTCGCCCCGGGTGAGTCGGTGCGGGCCACAAAGGCCGACACCCGCTGGCCGGGCGACAGCTGGTAGTTGGCATCCACGCCATACGCGCGGTTCCACTTCGAGAACGACGTGCCCGCCACAGGGTCCGTCGTCTGCTTGTTTACGAAGATGGCACCGTAGCTCGAACGTCCAATCTCCTTCTGCACACGCATCACGCTGAAGTTGGTGTCGAGCGCGAGTGCACGGCCGCTGAGGTCCTGCTCATCGTTGGTCTGGATGTTCAGCGCGCCGACATTCCAACTGCCGCCGACCTTCCCGCTGACGCGGCCGCCGGCAATGATCGGAATGGGCTGCAGCGACGAGGCGGCGCCCGACAGTCCGATGCGCCGTGAGAAGAACAGGTCAATCTGCTGTGGCTGTCCGAACTGGAACGTCGTGGCGTTCTCGAGGAAAAACGGGCGCTTTTCCGGAAAGAACAGGTCGAACCGCGTCAGGTTGACCTGCTCCTCGTCGGCTTCCACCTGCGCGAAGTCGGTGTTCACCGTCACGTCCATGGTCAGGCTGGGCGTGATGCCCCACTTCGCATCGATCCCACCGTTGAGCTTGCTGTCGGTGGGCGCGCCGGCCCGCGTGAAGTCCTTGTTCGACGAGCCCAGGGCGTAGGGAATGAACTTGATGTCGCGCCGAGGCGGCATGGTCAGCCCCGGCACCTTGGCCGCCAGCGAAATGCGGTAGATGTCGAAGCCGCGGGGAATTTCGGACAGATACACCTGCTCGTTCTTGTGACGGATGTTGCGCATCACGTTGAAGCCCCAGGTCCTGTTGTCGCCCGTCGCATAGCGCAGCGTCTTGAGCGGAATGGCCAGTTCGGCTTCCCACCCGCGCTCGGTGACCTGCGCACGCACGGTCCAGTCCCCATCCCAGTTCGGGTTGAACGCGCTGATGGCGCCGCGCTGCGTGCCGGCCGCCCCGCCGCCGAACGCCACGCCGCCCGACTGGCCCTCGCGGGCCACCTGCCCGTCGTACTCGATCCCGAGGGGGTTGGTGCCGAACACAAATGCGTTCTGGTTGTCGTTGAAGGTGTCGAAAATCATGATGACCGAGTCGGTCTCGGCCAGCGACGCGTCGCGGCGCGCCTGCGACATGATGATTTTCGAGGGATCCTGGTCGTGACAGACGAAGCTCACATACACATGGGTGAGGCTGAAGAGGAGCCGGACATCCGTCTTCTCAGTCGCCGGTTCGCCCATGCGGGGGTCCTGCTGCGTGAAGGTGGAATAGGGCGCGACCCCGTCCCACACCGCCTCGTTCACCCGCCCGTCGATCACGGGTGGCGCTGCCCCCGACGCCAGCGTTCCCGCCGTCACCGTCGGCACCGGTCCTGTCTGCGCCGAGGCCCCCATGGCCATACACACCCACACCAACACGCCCGTGACAACACGGCTGCCCTGCATTCTGATCACGATCCCCCCAGGCTGACTAACGGTCGGGTAGTCTAGCATGCGCGTTCGTGATACCTTCGCGCCCATGCGGGCCTGCAGGTGCGGCGTATTGTCGCTGGTCGCCGTCGTCGTTGCCCTGGCCACGAGTGCCGCAGCGCAGCCGAAGCCGCCGTCACTGAGCAAGGCCGAGCGCGAGGCGCTGCGGGCAGCCGTGCTCGCCACCCAGCACCGCGAAGCCGTGCCCGAGGTGCCCGCGTCTGACGCGTCGGCCGACCTCTTCCGGGCCTCCGACGGGTCCCACTATGTCGCCCTCAGCCTGCCAGCCTCGAGCGACCTTCCAAACGATGGGCCGCTGGTGCTCTACGTCAAGCTGGTGCCCACGGCCCGGCCGGATGCCTCCGGTGGGCTCCCGACGGTCCCGACCGAGCCCCGGTCAGCCGTCATGGAGTGGCTGGATGGCCAGCGATCCGACCCCTTGCCGATGCGAGCACGCCGGGTGGTCACGGTGCCGACCGGTGAGTTTCCCGTCGGCGGCCCCGCCTCAATGTCAGGGCGCGACGGCGGCATTGGCCAGTCGACGGCCGCGCTTCGTCTGATGGACCGCCAGCTCGAACGACAGCGGGAACGCGACGAAGACCTTGCCCGGCAGCGTGACGCGGCGCTTGAGGGCCGAACCGTCGCCATGGCCGAACTGCTGCCCTTCGAGGATTTCGACGTCCACGCCCGCCTGACCGTGCGTCCCGGACAGGCGGCCAGACTTGAACGGGCCATCACGGCCGCAGCGGGCGAATATGACGTCGTGCTGGGCTGGTCCGTGCTCGACCCGCGCGGCACGCCCACCCGTGTCGGGGCCATGCGCCACCACCTCTCGCTGCCGCCCGCCTCCCGCGAACGATTGCACCTGGGCAGTGTTGTCGTCGCCGATGCCATCAGGGAAGTCGAGACGCCGTACACCGCAGCGCAGCAGACCGCGCATCCGTATGTGCTCGGCACCACTGACATCACGCCCGCCGCCGACCGACGCTTCACCAACGACGAACGCCTCTCGGTCGCCTTCCAGATCATCAATCCCTCCGGAGATGCCGACGGCAAGCCCGATGTCCGGGTGGGGTTCCGGCTGTACCGTCGCACTGGCACCGAGGACCTCCTCGCAGGCACGCCGTCGCCGCTGGCCTACAACGCCTCCACGCTGCCCGTCGACTTCAGCGTGAGCCTCGGGCATCCCCTGCTGGCGGCACTGGCCCTGCCGCTGGGCACGCTGCCCCGGGGCGAGTATCGCCTGGTCATCTCTGCCACCGACATGGTGGCCCGCACAGCAGCCTCCGCCGAAACCTCATTTCATGTCGTCCCAACGCGCGCGGCCCTGCTCGCCGGCATCCCCGGGCTGCAGCCGGTGCTCCGCCGGGCCCGGGCCATCAGTGACGAGGGCCTGGCGGCCGCCTTGCGTCCCCTCCAGCCACTGGCCGCCAGCCAGGCACTCGGCGAACTGATGGAGGCGCTGCAGCAACGGCGATTTGCCGACGGAATTCGCGAGCGGTCGTTGCCCGACAGCGACCGTGGGCTCGGAGAGCTGCTGTGCACCGTCGCCTACTTTGGCCTCGGGGACACCCCGGCCTCGCTGGGCATCCGCCTCAGCCGCGCCGAGGCGCTCGGGGCACCGGCAGCCGCCGTCCGCTACTGGCAGGGGTGGGTGGCCGGTCTGCTGCTGCGGGATGCCGACGCGGCAGCGGCCTGGCGCGACGCTGCCCGACACGGCTGGCCGCAGGCGCTGACCGCACCGCTCGAGGCCGATGCCTACCTGCGACTGGGACAGGTCGATGCGGCGGCCGCCGTCGCACAGGCCGCGCTGGCCTCAGGCGTGACCGACGAGTCACTGACGCAGGTCGCAGCGCTGGCGGCCCTCGAGGCCGGACGGCCCGACCAGGCACTGGCCGTGCTGACGCCCTTGCTCGACACCACGACCCACCAGGACACGCTGTGGCTGGCCATCCGCGCACTGGCCGTCAGCAGCCTGGCCACCGCAGGTCCGCTGCCTCAGCAGCAGCGCGACCGGCTCGCGGCCATGGTTGCGCGGTATCGGGACCAGCACGGCCGGCATCTCGACCGCGCCGACGAGTGGCTGCAGTTTCTCAGCGCTTCTTCTTCGGGGCCTTGACGGGGGCTGGCTTCTGCACCGGCGGCAACGGCCGATCGGGCTTCAGCGAATAGCTCTTCCGCGACGATACCGCGACGCCCGGCCGCTTCACGCGGACCTCGAGGTCGCGCACGCGGTCAAGCGTGTCGGGGTTCGATGAGGTGTAGCCGAGCACGTAGTAGTCACTGGTTTCCGCATCGATCCGCTTCAGCGCCGCCACGAAGTCGTTGTCGTTGACCACGGCAACGCCTCCGGTCTGCTCCGCCAGGAATCTCAGGCTGCTGGTCGTCTTTTGCAGGAACGTCCGCAGCTCGCTCTGGTCCACGTACTGCCCTACGTCGACGACGCCCGCCAGGCCGCGGGGGTCGATGGTGAACAGCGTCGTATTCGTGCGGTTGGCCGTCAGCGTCAGCTCCTGCATGAGCAGGAAGAGGTCGGCGTCGGCACGCACGCTGTTCATGCGGAAGTAGGGATTCTCGGTGTTGATGAGTTCCTTCATCGGGTCGCCGAACCGGCCCCCCATGATGCTGTCGCGACCGAGCCGTCCCTGGGCGAAGGGGTCGAGGTCGTACCCCGGGCTGATATACAGCACAGCCTTCCGCCGGTTACGTACCTGGTCGAGTGAACCGACCAGGCCGTACATGGTCTGGAAGGCCATCTGCGCCCGGAACCGGATGTCCCCGGGACCGCTGGACGTTTCAATCATCCGGAAGATTTCGGTGGGCGTCATACCGCTGCCGCGAATCTTGCTGGCCGCCGAGGCGATGAGCCGGTGATCGGACGTCGGGTCGATCTCGATCGACGAGGGCCCGCTCGAGACCATCGCGACCATGTCGCCCTCGTGCAGCATGGTATCGACAATCTGCTGCACCAGCCGCTTCACGTGCGGGGTGTAGTCGGCCTCGAAGTGCAGGTCGTCGATGAAGATGATCAGCACGCGCCCCGAATCGGCCGTGTCCGTCGGGCGCTTGCTCGGAGGGAGCACGATGCCCTCGGGGGCATCAGGCGGGGGCGGCTGCAGGAGGTTGTAGGTGCGGCCGCCGTGAATCATCACGACCGACTCGACCCGCTGCTCGACGCCGTCCTCCATCACCACGAAGTCATCGCGCCCGAGATCGGCCACGAAACTTCCGGACTCGGTGCGGGGAATGACATCGGTCGTCACCATCGTGACGCCCGCCCGGAACGTGGGCTGCCCCCCGCCTCCGGCCGGCGCCTGGGACGAGACCGCCACGCCCGTGGCCACGCACATCGCCAACGCTACGAGCACACGCATAGTCGGATTATATGGAGCCTTGCCGCATAATGGGCCATGCTTTCGAGGCGCCAGTTCCTGGGGTCGACGCTGCTGTGCTGCGGGCACCTCGCCGCACCGGCGGCGGCGCTCGCCGCGCGCCTGGCCGACGAATGCCTGGCCCCGCTCCCGGGGGGCCAGCTGGTCGGGGTGCTCCCCCTGACGGCCGACCGTCCGCGCCCGACCACGTTCGGCACTCCGCTCGGAGGCCCCGGGCTGGATACCCGCCAGTTCACCGACCTGTCCGCCGTGCAGCCCGACCGCCTCGTCACGCCGCTCTCCGAAATATTTGTCCGGACGGCGGCCCCTCCGGATCTCGCCACCCACCTGCGTGAATGGTCCGTGACGATCCACGGCCGCTTCAATTCCACGGGAGTGACGGCCGAGGAGCTCCGCCGGATGAGCCGTCCCATGGGGCCGCACGTCATCGAATGCGCAGGCAACAACGATCCGAACAACTTCGGGCTGCTGAGCCTCGCCGAATGGGAGGGCGTGGCGCTCATCGATCTGCTGCCCAGCCTCCGGCCCGACTACGACGACTACGGCATTCTCGTCACCGGCCTCGACGATGAGACGCAGGTGGCGCGAAGCTCGGTGCCCGGCGCCAGCTGGATTCTGCCTCTCGACGGCCTCACCGAGCTGGGCCCTTTCCTCGCCACGCGGATGAACGGAGTTCCCCTGACGCCCGATCACGGGGCGCCGGTGAGGCTCGTGGTGCCTGGCTGGTATGGCTGCTCCTGGATCAAGTGGGTCCGCTCGCTCGAGCTGGTGAAGCGCGACGCCCTCGTCACCTACCAGATGGCCGAGTTCGCGTCCCGAACCCACCAGGACGGCAAGCCCGTCGACGTGACCGAGTATGCGCCTCCGGTGATTGATCTGGCCGCCACGCCGATCCGGGTCGAGCAGTGGCGCGTCGGTCGACGGACCGAATACCGAGTGGTCGGGCTGGCCTGGGGAGGACGCACCGCCGAGCCCGCTCTCGAGATTCGCTGCCACTCCCGCGACCCGTGGCATCTGGTGCAGCGATGCAGCCCCGGGGCGGGGCCGCACGCCTGGACCCTGTGGAGCTACCGCTGGCGCCCTGAGGCCCCCGGTCCCTACAGCCTGTCGCTGCGCTCACCGGCGGCAGGCCAGCGGCAGCGGCGGCTGGATCTGTTTTTCTACACCCGGCGGGTGCAGATTGAACAGGTCTGAGGGCGCCTAGCGGCGGCCAAGCGCCGCCCGGACCTCGGTGAGTTCCGGGAGCGACTGGTCGGACCGCTGCCAATTGGCCATGACGCGCTCGTAGGCAACCCGGCTCCCGGCGGCATCTCCCATCCGACGCTTGGCCCGGGCCATGCCGAGCCAGGGGCGTGTCCGGTTGGGGGTCCGCTGCAGGGTGCGCTCGAACCAGCGCACGGCCTCGGGATAGCGACCGGCCTCATACAGCAGCTCCGCGTACAGTTCGTCGGCGCCCTTCACAGGGAACGGCCGACCGATGGGTTTCGGCATGCGGCCCTGCAGCTGGGTGGCGCCTTCCATCAGCGAGAAGGCCTCGGTGCGCTTGCCCTGCGCGAACAGGTGCAGCGCCTGCATCTCGAGCAGCATGATGCGTCCCTGCTCCTGCATCTCGACAGGCTGCCCGGGGGCCACCACTTTCTCAAACTCGCGGATGACCATCGCCGCCCGATCCGCATCGCCCAGCTTGACTGCGCTCAGGCCGAGCGCAAACAGGTCGTCAATGCCCTCGAAGGTGGTCACCCCTCGCATCTCGGTCCAGCGGCCCGACTCGATGACGTAGCGCGCGCGCATCGAGCCACGGTCATTGCGCAGCGCTTCCGGGCCCTGCCCTCGCCCGATGGTGCTGTCCATGTATTGATGACCGCCGATGACGTCGCCAGCCGAGGCGGTCTTCAGCGCCTCGGCCACGACGACCTGCGCCCCCGCGGCCTCGCGGAACCGGCCCTGCTGTGTCCAGGCGTAGTGCAGCCATGTGAGCGAGTGAAAGTCCCTGGCGGTCTGGGGCAGACGCCGGCGCGCCACCCACTGCACGGAGGCATCCCACGACTGGCGGTCTGCTTCCGCGGCGAGGTCCCAGAGCCCCAGCTGCAGAAACGTATGCGCCGGCATGTGCAGCGCATGGCTCACGCCCGGGGCAATCGACGCATACGCCTTCGCCGCCGGCAGGGCCCGCTCGGCCAGCGCCCCGTGGTCAAACGCGTGAATGATGTAATGCGCGGCCCCGGGGTGCTTCGGGTTTCTCGCAAACACTGCCTGCGCGATCGCGCCGGCCCGTTCGCGGATGGGCAGCGCCTGATCCCCGCGCGGCAGGGTCCCGAGCAGGCTCAGGGCATGGAACAGCTGAATTTCATCATCGGCGGGATACGCGGCGGCCATCCGTCCCATGGCGGCGGCATACGCCAGCGCCCGCGTGCGGACGTCTCCACTGCCCCACAGCTGCTCGACAGCCGCCAGCAGTCCCTGCTCGCGTGGCGTGCGTGCCCGGGCCTGGCGCACCGCAGGTGTAGCCGCCAGCTTCGCCAGCGCCGCGCGTCCCTTGTGCGCCTCCTCGGCGAACCAGATCGGCTGGCTGTAACACAGCGCCTCCCCCCAGTACGCCAGCGCAAATCCTGGATCAGCCTTCTGCGCGGCCACGAAGGCGTCAATCGCATCCTCGTAACCGAAGCTGTGCAGCCACGCCACGCCCGTCAGGAAGTGCGACTGTGCGGCGGCGGCACCCGAGTTGGGGAACGTGAGGGGCTGGACCGACGGGACCTTGGCTGCCGTGGTCGCGACGGGACGGACAGGGGTGGCACGGGTCGGCTGAGAGGTCCCCTGGAGGACGGAGTCGCCGGTCACGTTACCAGCCGCACGCGGCAGCACGGCGCAGGTGACCATCGCCGCCATCAGCGCAACTCGGACGGGAGCGGTTCGAATGCTGGCACCCCTGATCATACGAGCAGGGTAACGTACAAAAAACGGGCCGGGGATGACTCCCCGGCCCGTCGGATGGCACTACCTGAGATCTGCCTTAGAACGAGAGGCGGAACATCAGCTGCGTCAGGCGCATGAACCCACGCTGGGTGGTGATGCGGCCGAACGTCGTGGAACCAAGCGCCTGGGTGGGACCCGCGGTCTTGGCGAGGTTGGTGATGTTGAGCACCTCGTAGCGGATCTGGGCGCGAGCGCGGCCAGCCAGTCGGATGTCCTTGGTGGCCACGAAGTCCCAGTTGTTGCGCGCGGGCGTGCGGACATCAGCCAGCGTGCGGGGCGCGGTGCCCAGGTTGAACAGGCCCGGGTCGCTGAACGCGCCGGCGTTCAGCCAGAGCCCGGGGTTGCCGGCGTAGAACAAGCGGTCATCCCGGCTGCCGTCAGTATTCGGATCGGCACCCGTGGTGTTGACGCGCTGCATCAGGAAGAAGCCAGCGTTGAGGTTGTTCGAGTTGTTCGAGACGGCGATCGGGAAGCCGCTCTCGAGCGAGATGATCGACGACAGCGTGATGTTGCCGAGGATCATGGCACCAGCACCGCTGCTGGCCCAGCGCTTGCCCTCACCGAAGGGCAGCTGCACGATGGGCGACAGCACCAGCTTGTGGGGCACGTCCAGGATGCTGCGTGACCATTCGGCGTCGATGTTGTACGAGTTCTGCGGATTGCCATTCACCGCCGAGTAGGTGTTCGACTCGGCGAAGAAGTTGTCGTCCAGGCGCGAGAAGGTGTAGTTGATGCGACCGCCCCAGCCGTTGCTCATGCGCTTTTCGAACTTGACGATGGCCGCGTGGTACTGGCTTCGGCCGCCGGTGTTCTGGCGCATCAGGATGTTCAGGTACTGCGGGAACGGACGCAGCAGCTGCGCACGGGTGATGGTCGGGCTGTTCACGCTGACACCCTGCCCCACCGGCAGCCCGAAGAACGGGTTGGGCACCTGCTGCTGCAGGGCCGAACCGAGCGCCAGGAAGCTGGGGTCGAGCTGGTTGATGTTCAGCGTGGCATCGTTAGCACCGCCAAGGCTGGCGTTGCGGATGGTCGAGCCCGAGTACTCGAAGCCGATGGCGATATTGCCGGGCAGCTCGCGGTTGATGTCGAGCGAGTACTGGTGCACGTAGGGAGCGCGCTTGTCCTGGTCGATGAACTCGATCTGACGGCCCACACCCTCGAGGTAGCCAAGCGCATTGCCGCGAGGCTGCACGACGCCCGACGGGAACGGGTTGGTCAGCGAGGCCGTCGGGAAGAACTGCCCCTGATCCATGAAGCTATCCTGGCTGTAGCCGACCTGGCCGTAGTTGGCCGCGCCGACGAACTGGTAGGGCCACGGCGCCCAGTAGAGGCCGTAGCCGCCCCGGATGACCGTCTTGGTGTTGGCCGAGTAGACCATGCCGATGCGCGGCGAGATCTTGATCGGCGGCGGGTTGCCCTGCTGCGTCGCGTTGCCGTTGACGCCGGCATACATCAGGCCGCCGCGCATGGGCTGGTTGGTCAGCGGGTTGATGACCGAGCCCACCCGGCCGCCGGGGTTGACCGTGCGGTCGAAGCCGACCGTGAAGCGGTTGTCCTCTTCGCGCAGGCCGCTCTCATACTCGAAGCGGACGCCGCCGTTGATCGTCAGCTTGGGGTTGATGCGGAAGTCGTCCTGAAGGTATCCACCGTAGTAGTTCAGGAAGTAGTTGGCCGGCGCCGACACGTTGATGCGGCTCAGGTTATCGGGGTCGCCCGAGGGCAGGCCGAGCAGCATGCTGGCCAGGGCGTTGCCCGACGGCGTCGTGCCGCCCGTGCCGTTCAGATTGGGATTGCTCGACGTGTAGCGACGGTCGAAATTGAACACGCCAGCACCACCCGAGAACGCCTGGGTGTCAATGCCGATGGTGCGGTAATCGACGCCCGCCTTCAGGGTGTGACGGCCGAGCAGCTTCGAGACCGTGGCATTGGCACTCCACGAATACAGGTTACGGTCGGACGGGTCGATGGCGCCCATCGTGTAGTAGTCGGTGATGTTCGCACGGGGGAACTTCTGCGTCTGGATGGCGCTGCCGAAGGCAGGCGCGAAGCCCAGCGATGCCGGGTCGAAGCCGACCGACAGCGTATCGTCGTCGCGGAAGCTCGTCCACCCGGCACGCAGTGTGACCACGGTGTTGCTGCTGGGCAGCCAGGTGTTGTTGACGGCCAGCATGTTGA
>Ga0315902_10006441_pt1 | contig 16252 bp, 22 predicted proteins | sample LakEriMetagenome_9_FD_203523 | JGI IMG/M metagenome (GOLD analysis project Ga0315902, IMG submission 203523) | Freshwater fungal communities from buoy surface, Lake Erie, Ohio, United States - Buoy 12 MA117 | ecosystem: Environmental > Aquatic > Freshwater > Lake > Lake biofilm | place: USA...
TGCATCAACCACATCAACCGCGAGTACCGGCGCGAGGACGGGACGATAATGCGCCTGGAACGCGCGGGAATCGATTCTGGCTACAAAGCCGACATCGTGTACCAACTCGCCCGTTCCCATGCCTCGGCGGGCATTTTGACGCCCACCAAGGGCATTTCCGTCAGGGCTGGCGAAAACCCCATGGCCGAATGGAAGCGGAGCAAGGGGGAAGCGGTCGGCGACAACTGGCGGTATCGCGGCGTCACCGCCAACAAGGCGATTCGCCATCTCCTGTTCGACACCAATTACTGGAAATCATTTCTGCGTACCCGACTCAACACATCCATCGCCGACCCTGGCGCGTTGACGCTCTACAGCGGCAACAGCCACCGGATGCTGTTGGACCACCTCGCCAGCGAGACCCCGACCGAGACATACGGGCGGGGTCGGCGCGTCGAGGAATGGCGGCTGCGCGCAGGCGGCATGGACAACCACTGGCTCGACGGCTTGGTGGGGTGTTGCATGCTTGGCAGTGTGGTCGGCTGCAAGCTGCAAGTCAGCAGCATACCGGCAAAGCCGGTACAAACAAACCAACGACGGAGGGAGCGAGTTCGATACCTATGAGCAGTACAACCAGAAGCAAACGCCCGGCGGGACGCCCGCCCGGGGCAAAAACTGTCAAACGAGTGGAGGTCGTGGAGATCCGGCACCTGTTACGGTGCCCGCGGTGCGGGTCGACCGACCGTACCGGGTACAACCCGTTGACCAAACGGGAGACACAGAGTGAGATCGTCGAGCGCAAAAGCTGCCGGTGCCTCGGCTGCGGTCAGAATCTCTTGCACAAGCGGATCACGCGGAAGGCCACGGGCGAGAGCGTGGACCAACATTTCCCTGCGGTCGGCCCGTTCGCCCACATGAACTGCCGGGAACGGGGGCATCAGTCATGAGAATCGGACGCACATTCGAAACCGGCATCGGCGCATTGCGCCACATCGACCGCGGACAGAAATATGTGGAGGTGTACCCCGACGGGACGTGCCGGCGGGAGATAACGCTTATGCTGGGACTGCCCGCGAAATACAAAACGTACAGCCAGCACGCCCCGCCGATGGGCGAACAGTCGCCCGTGATGGTCGAGGTGTCGGTGCTGAACATGGTGCTGGACCAGAATGCGTGGATCAGGCTGGAGGTGTTTGAGCGATGAAATCGACCATCCACATTGCGTTCCGCCAGGGCGACACGTTTATTGAGCGGACGGCGGACGTTGACATGCCCGAGTGGGATGGGATGGGTTGTTTTACGACGAATGCCTGTACGAGACGCGGGTCAACGAGATCATCGCGGCCACGGTCAAAGGGTTGATGTGCGAGCCTGTTGACACGGTGCCGCGAGTGGGCGTAAAGTGATCCACAATGAAAACCATCGTCACGTCGATGCTGTTGTTGGGCCTGTGCGCGGTCGGAGCGCAGGCGGGACTAGGCAGAACAGACTCCGAGCTTGAGAAGCGGTTCGGTAAAAGCGTGAGGATCGTCAAGAACAGTCGGGATCCCGGCACGTATTACCATCACCAAGGTATGACCATTGTTTGCCAGATGCGTGGGGAAAACAGGACATGCAACGAGATTCTTCTGATTGTCTCGCGTAAAGTTTCGACTGGCGATGCCGCAATGTTGGCGACGGGAGTTGACTGGGGGCGATTCTGGAAGAACGCCACGAAGTCAAACGGCAACGACCGCATTGAGCGTTCCGACGGCACCGCATACGGGATCATTGAGCGGACAGAAAACTCTACAAGAATCCGACTGCTGCCCAAATAAATCCCCACCGCCAATTTATTCCATCACAGACGGCACACAGGCGCGCACCCGTTGTGCATAGATTCAAGCCGTCATGAAAACTCGGTTTGTCGGCTTTTTGTTTTTGGCAACAGCCGCCGTTGTCACGGTCTACGCGGCCGGCAATGGCCCCGGCGCAACCAACCCGTCCCATTTCGTAATTCACCAGGACCAGCTTGACGCATTTTCCCGGGTCGGCGTGGCGCAACCCACCACGCTGTTTGATTCCGCGTTCCAGTACGACGCGCAGCCCCTGCTGTGGGAGCAGACCACGAACGCCACGGCCACCATAACCCACCTTCCGAACGAGTCGAGCCTGTCTATGACGTCCACAAATGGCGCAACATGCGCCATCCAGACACGCCAATACCACCGATACCAGCCCGGCAAGGCGCAGCAGGTGTTTATGACCGGCACATTTGGAGCCGACGCATCGTCCACGGAGCGTATCGGCTATTTTGACGCACAAAACGGGTTCTTTTTCGAGGTTGTGGACGGGGATTTGTACGTTGTGCGGCGGTCAAACGTCACCGGCACCACCGCCGACACCCGCGTGGAGCGATCCGCGTTCAACCTCAACCGTTCAACGACAATCGACCTGACCAAACCGCAGATTTTCGTCTTTGACATCCAATTCCTCGGGGTTGGACGGGTACGCATGGGCGTTGACATCGATGGGCTGGTGGTTTGGCTCCATGAGTTCCGCCATGCCAACCGGGAGGGGACAGGGGTGTACATGACCACGGCGAATCTGCCATGTCGGTACGAGATCAAGGCAGGAACTGGCGCATATGCCACGCTCAAAGCCATTTGCACCGCGGTCATCTCGTCGGGTGGGTTCGAGGACGAACGCGGTTTCCCGTTCGCCGCGGCCAACGTCATCGACGTGGCGGCAACCACCACGCCCGCCTGCGCGATTGCCATCCGCCCCAAACTGACGTTCAACTCCATCACCACGCGCGCCCATATTATCCCCCGTGGCATCGAGGTGTTGGGTGGCGGCAACCCGCTGTACTACGAGATCCGATATGGTGACACATTCACATCGGCCAACTGGGTCAGCGCTGACGCCAACAGCGTCGTTGAATACTCAACGAACGCCGTCGTCAACGCGGCTGGCAGGTTGATCGATTCCGGTTTCGTCGCATCGAGCGGCGGCACATCCCGCAGCATTACGGCACGGGACATCGCCTCACGGTTGCCGCTGGTCCTCGACTCGACCGGCAGCAATGCCGTCCCACTCACCGTGATTGTCCGCACCACCACGCTCACCGCCAACACCAGGGCGTCGGTGTCGCGGAAAGAATTGCGATAAAATCCCCGCCGCCAATAAAACCCACTCATCCCCCCTTTTGTCGTGAAACTCTGCCGCGCAAAGTGGGCGCGTGCAAGCAGCCAGAGTCACGACTCTCAGCGAATACGTAGACCGTCACGTCGGGCAGATCGGCACCATCGTAGGGAAGGGGCAGACCCGCTTCGACTATGCCAAACTGTGCGAAGAGACGGGTCCAGTGTTTTTCATCAATGACGCCGTGCAGTTGGAGAAGTTCCTATCCCCCTCTCAATCGTCCTACCTGTTCTTTCTGGACTCGAATCAGGCTTACTGGCTACGCCAACCCGTCCGATCGGTAATCGTCGTTCCTGAGCGATTTACGGCGTCACCGGGCCGCCACCTGCAAAACACCCTTTGCCAGTATTCCCGACGGTTCGGCCACACCAGTCGCGACAAGCAGACCATCGCCAAACAGGGGAGCCTGTACCTCGCCAAGGGGACCATCTGCCCCACCATTGATTTCGCCTGGCTAACCGGCGTCACCAAGTTGCGGCTCATCGGCTGCGACGGGATCAACGATCGGTACAAGCTCGGCGGGTCCGCGTATGACGCCCGCCTCGACAACCCGTCCAACGGTCGCCCGCGGTGGTTGTACCAGGGGATTCGAGAGTGCCAAGAGAACATCCTGCGCCACCACGGCATCGAGGCCGAGTACGTAGGAAACCCGCTCGACGCCAAACCCGCCAAACCCATTTTCGTTAGCTTCGGCACCCCGCGATATTACCCGATGCTGGACCGGCTGGAAGCCAGCGCCAACCAGTTCAGCGTCGAAATGGACGTGGTGCGGTTGCCCGACGAGTTCCCGACGTGGGTCGCCGCGTGCGCCCACAAGCCGAAGTTCCTGCTGGAAATGACCGTCAAACATTGCGCCCGCCCGATTGTGTGGGTGGACGCGGACGCGGAGTTTCGGGGATCGCCCGAGCTGTTCGAGACGATCCCCGGCCAGTTCGACGTCGCCCACGGTGTCAGGCGAGACCATGAGGTGTTGAGCGGGACGGTATGGATCGCCCCGACCGACAACGCGAGGCGGATCGTTCGGACGTGGGCGCAATTCCAACAGAAGGCGGCGCGCCAGTGGGACCAACGCGTATTGGCGGACGTGCTTCGGACATTGCGTGTCCAAGCATTCCGTCTCCCGCCGTCGTACGTGTACATCGACACGATATTTGCGACCGAACACCCCGACGTGAAGCCGGTCATCTACCACCACCAAGCCAGCCGTCAATTCCGATGAAATACTCGTTCTTGCTCCCTTACTACGACCGGGCCGACCAGTTCGCGCAGACGCTTGAATCGTTCCGACGATTCTACGGGAACCGGGATGACTGGGAGTTGATTGTCGTGGTGGACACCAAGTCGTCGCACACCCCATCCATCAAAGGATTTCGCGGCATCGTGCTGACCCAGACCGTCCCCACATCCAACCCATGTCAGAGTTACAACAAGGCCGCGCTCGCCGCGATGGGCGACATCTTCATCATCACCAACCCCGAATGCCGTCACGATGCGGACATCCTCGCGGGACTGGACGCGATATTTGCGGCCAACGGCAACGCCTACGTGGTCTGCTCCTGCGAATCGTTGGACAGCAAGGGCAGGCATTTCATGTGGTACCAACATTCCCAGAGACGGAACTGCTGTTACCACTTCTGCACCGCGCTCACCCGCGAGAACTGGCACAGGGTCGGGGGATTCGACGAGCGATACGCGGACGGGATCGCCTATGACGACAACGATTTCCGCGAGTCTGTCCGCGCTGCCGGTCTGCAATTCGTTGTGCGCGACGACCTAAAAACCACCCACCTGTGGCACCCGAAGCCGCATTTGGAGATGCCGAACAAGGCGCAATTGGAAGCCCGCAACAAGGCGATTTACACGGCCAAGTGGGGGCTCACGGAATGACACTCCACCTCGGCGACTGTCTGGAAGTGATGCGCGGGATGGATGACAACAGCGTTGACTCCATCGTGACCGACCCTCCGTATGGGTTGAGTTTCATGGGTAAGAAGTGGGACTACGATGTCCCGAGCGCGGAGATTTGGCGGGAGTGCTTGAGGGTGTTGAAACCGGGAGGTCATTTACTGGCGTTTGCCGGCACCCGCACACAACACCGTATGGCGGTCAACATTGAGGATGCGGGGTTTGAGATACGGGATATGATTGCTTGGGTGTACGGGAGTGGATTTCCTAAATCGCTCGACGTGAGCAAGGCGATAGACAAGGCGGCGGGGGCGGAGCGGGAAGTGGTGGGGGAGCGTAGTACTAATCTGAATCGCCCGATTACAGACAAATGGGACAAATCAAGAGATAGGCTTAACGGCAGCCCATTTGAGCCGAGCGCGGGAAATGTGTGTCCCATCACCGCCCCCGCCACCGACGCCGCCCGCCAATGGCAGGGGTGGGGCACCGCGCTCAAGCCCGCGATGGAGCCGGTCACCGTCGCCCGCAAGCCACTCATCGGGACCGTTGCGGAGAACGTGCTGGCGCATGGCACGGGGGCGATCAATGTGGATGGGTGCAGGGTGGGGACGGATGATGACACTGGCCGCAAGACTGGCGCGTTGTTTTCTGGCATGGATAAGCCCGGTGGAATAATCGGAGGCGAGACCGTTACGCACCCCTCCGGCCGCTGGCCCGCGAACCTGATTCACGACGGCAGCGACGAGGTGCTGGCGCTGTTTCCGCAGACGACGAGCGGAAGCGGTAATGTGTGCAAGGGCGGCGACCGGGTGAACCCATCAGGATGGGTCGAAAAAAACAGGACGCCGAAAACGTGGCAGGGCGACACCGGCTCCGCCGCCCGCTTCTTCTACTGCGCCAAGGCGAGCAAGGCGGATCGGGATGCGGGGCTGGAGGGGTTGGAGGCGAAGTCTGCTGCTGACTGCGTGGACCGAAAGGCCGGGACTGCGGGCATGAACAGCCCAAGAGCAGGGGCGGGGCGAACAAGTGGAAACCGCAACCATCACCCCACCGTGAAGCCCACCGCCCTCATGCGTTACCTGTGCCGCCTCGTCACGCCGCCCGGCGGCATCATCCTTGACCCCTTCATGGGCAGCGGGTCCACCGGCAAGGCGGCAATGCTGGAGGGATTCCAGTTCGTAGGCATCGAGCGTGATGCCGAGTACATCGAAATCGCACGGGCCAGAATCAACGCCGTCAAGCAAGGCTCTCTGCTATGATCCCGCGCATCCTGCACCTCTACTGGGGACGGAATCGCCCCTTGTCGTATCTGCGGTACCGCACCTACGAGACATTCAAGAGACTGAACCCGTCATGGGAGATCCTGGTGTGGACCACGGACACTCCCACCATGACCGACTCATGGACCACGGGCGAGCAGTCGGGCGACAGGCATTGCGTGGACTGGTTCGACCGGATCCCGCACCCGCGTCCATTTTGCTTTGAGTCGCGTGGGTTCCCCATCGGCGCCAGCGAGGTCCACAAATCTGATTTTGCCCGATGGTGTCTGTTGTCCGAGGAGGGCGGATGGTGGAGCGATTTCGACATTTACTACGCCCGCCCGATGACCACCATGACGCACCTTGCGCCCGGCGTGTTCGACGCCCACACGGTCGTGTGCGCCCACAGGTGGCACTCCATCGGGTTCCTCGGTGCGCAGCCCGAGTCCCCGCTGTTCACCACCGCGGCTTACATGGCTCGCGTCAAGTACGCCCCCGCATCGTACCAATGCCTCGGGCGGACCCTGCTGGACGAGTTGTTGCCGCCCCCCGTCGCCAACGGGAACGGGATTGTCAACCTGCCCGAGTCGATTGTGTACCCGGTCAGGGCCAGCCCCAAGCGCGACATTCTCCGGCTCCGCTCGCACATCGACATCCCGGCCGGCCACGTCGGGGTCCACTGGTACGCCGGTCACCCCGACAATGATTACCTCGAAACCAGCACCACGCCCACCACCCCGCCCCCATTTGCATGAACTCATATTCAGACTTAAAAGCCGCATGGCACATCGACAAACTCGCCACCCTCCGCCGTGGCGGCCAGATCGTCCCGTCGCAGGTGCAACTCATCATCAGTGACCTGTGCAACCACGATTGCGGGTTTTGCTCGTACCGCATCAGCAACGGGTTCAGTGCGGAGCAATTCGCCGACGATGCCGGCAACCGCAACCCGAACAGAATGATTCCAGTTGAGAAGGTGGAGGAGATTTTGACGGACTGCGCCATCCTCGACGTCCGCGCCGTCCAGTTCACGGGCGGCGGCGAGCCGACTGTCCACCCTCATCACATGCGGATATTCCGTTACGCCCATCATCTCGGACTCGAGACGGCGTTGGTCACCAATGGCGGACTCCTGCGCGACGGCTGGCGCGACGTGTTCCCGCGGATGACGTGGCTACGGGTGAGCGTGGATGCTGCCGACGCGGACCAGTACGCGGCCATTCGTCGAGTCGGCAAGTCCGCCTACCACGTCACACTCAACAATATGCAGGCCATTGCGGGCCAGTTGCGGGACAGTAAATCCCCGTGCCTGTTCGGTGCTGGGTACGTGGTCACGAGAGATAATTTCCGCGGACTTGCCGACGGCATCCGTCGCATCCGCGACACGGGCGTTGCCTACGTCCGACTGTCCGCGATGTTCTCCAAAGATTTCGTGGAATACTACCGGGCAGTTGACCCGCTCATCCGAGACGAGATTGCACGGTCGAAGCAACTGGAAACCCCGACATTCAAGGTGCTCGATTTGTACTCGAACAGGATTGAGGACTTGCGCCAAGCCTCGCCCGATTACAAGTTCTGCGGGTACCAGCAGTTCAACACGTACATCGGCGGCAACCTCAAGGTGTACCGCTGTTGCAACACCGCCTACACGCTCCACGGCGAGGTCGGCGACCTGCGGGAGCAGTCATTCATTGAATGGTTTACGAGCCAACCGAAAAAATCGGCGTATGCGTGCTTCGATGCCAGATCCTGCGCGGTGTGCCAGTTCAACGGCAAGAATTGGGCGATCAATTACTTGTTGGACCCGTCGCCGGAACACATCCATTTCGTGTGACCGACTTTGTGCTATTACTGCTGTTATGCCATCGCAGTATGCCGACTGTTACGCAGCCGAAGTCCACGATGTAGTATGTTCCCCATTCCGCTTTGTTGCCCCACCGACTTGTTCCCCACCAGTTCCGGTTGAGCAGATAGCGCGGGTGGCGCAGCCTCAGTACCGGACGGCATGGCATAACAAGTCGCCGAAGCCAATTCGCACGCGCTTGGCCGGTTGGGGTGTTGGCGGTAGTCTCAGGGCGCGTGCTCATGGCTTGGCTCCGGCGTTGGCCACACTCACCAGAGCGGGCATGATTCGTTTCTGCCATTCTTCCCACGCGAGCCGCTTTCCTTCTTCGAGGCTCGCGCAGTCAGTTTGCATTTCGTCGTAGTATTCATCGAAGCAGTAGCCCCACTTCCAGCCGCCCCATTCTCCGGTCGGCTCGCAGTCCTCTTTGGGGCGTTCGACGTAGTAGCTGCCCATCGGCACTCGTGCTTCGTATCGTTCCTGCCAGTCTTGCGTGCCCCCAAGCCATTCGAGCGGTCGGATGGCGAACAAGCCGCTCGACGTAACGGAGGCCAGCGGTGGCGATTGGGGTGTAGTCGTGGATTTTTTCATCGCTGGACTCCGTCCCTCATCCGGTCGTTCGGAGTACTTGGCTTGAGGGCGCGGAGCACCCAGCGGAAGCGGATCGGCACGACCTTCTCGAAGTCGTGGGCTTGGCCGTTGATGATTACGTTTCCCATGATTCGGCACTCGCCTTTCCAGCCGCCTTTGCCGTGCTTCCAGACGGTCTGGTGGATTATGATCTCCTCGTGGATCACGTCAGCGGTGGCCACGTCCTCAGACTCCGAACCCGGCGATTGGGGTGATGTCATGGCTTCCTTTCGCCCACCCGTAGGTGAGCTTGGCGTTAGTTTTCGTTTCATTTTCAGTTTCCTGTTGCGTCGATACAGTTGCTCTTGTGTTTCCCGCGTCCACCGCAGCAGGCGAGCTTGGGTGTTTGGGACCATCTCGCCACGGCCGCCCGCCGCGCCTGTTCGGACGAGACGCGACGGGATTTGCTCTTGCCCCGTCCGCGACGGCCAAGCTCGGCCATCACGGAGCTGATTTCGTTGGGGGTGGGGGAGGTCATTGCGCATCACGCTTCATATATTCACGCATCACATCGGCCTGACTGCCGCCTTGCGCAATCAGTTGCCGCCATGTCAGAGCGGCGTCCATCAGTCCTCCCACGCCGCGAACGACATGGCCGCGTCGATCTGCTCGATCACGTCGTCGTCATCGCTGTCAAGCCCTTCATGCCGCGCGCACTGCTCCAGAGCCTTGCGCAGCGCGGTGCGTGGATCATGCCGCACGTCGGCCACTTGCAGCCCGCCCTCCAGATCACCCATAATCTGGCTGCTCGCCTCGGCCCAGTTCGCGCTGACGCTGATTTTGTCGCTGCCCCATTTCGTGATCAGTGTTGCCATCTCGTTCCCTTTCGTTGTTGTTTCGTTGTTCATCATGTCCCCACTATACGCCAACCGTTGCCGTATGCAACAAATATTTTCAACAATCACACCGATCCGTCGCAAGTCGTTGGTAATCTAGGAAATAAACTTGTGGGTTTTTTCTGTTTTCCCGCATTTCCGCCCGCAATCCGGCCACAAAACCTCATTCGGCCCGCATTCCTCACCGAATAAATCCCCCGCGCCAATAAAACATGCGGTCCGTCCGTTGTGCCTTTGTCCCACAAAGTCAATCGTGGACGCATGGCAACCAATGCGCAAATCGCCAGTGCGATTCGGACCGCTGTGCTCAACAGCGGCGGCGCCGTCCAGATCACCATCGACGGCATGACCGTCCGTTATGCGAACCCGACGGAGGCGCTCAAGGCCGTCGAGTATTACGAGCGCAAGGACGCGATCACCAACGGCACGCGCCCGCGAGCCATGACCATCAATTTGTCCCATGGGTAAGCGCGCCAAATCCAAACAATTTCGCACCGCCCCGAGCGCGTCCGTCTCCAGCGCGCTCGCATCCACGGGTGGTAACGGCGTTTCAGTTCCCGCCGCTACCACCCACCGATTTTCTTACGACGCGGCCTCCCCCGGCACGCGCCGCAGAATGCCCGCGACGCTGCTGTCCAAAGAAGATGAAATCCTAACCTACAGCAAGCGGCGGGCACTGGTTTCCACCACCCGTGATTTGCTTCGCAACTTCGCCGTCGCGTCATGGGCCGTCCGAAAGCACCTCGACTACGTGTCCACGTTCTCGTTCCAGTCCCGCACCGGCAACGATGCGCTCGACACGCGCATCGAGGCGTTGATGGACTGGTGGCAGCGACCCGCCAACTGTGACGCGGCCGGCAAACACCCGCTTCAACGCATCATCCGCATTGCCGAGGCCCGCAGGGTGGTGGACGGGGACGTGTTCGTCCACAAACTCGACCTCGGGCTGTTGCAGGGGATCGAGGGTGACCGGGTGAACTCCGAGAACCTCGGATTTCCGCAGGGAATGGCCGATATGGTCAAGTCCCTGACCAAAGAAAACGGTTGGTACTACGGCATCAAGCTCCAGGACGGCGGACGTGCAACCGATTACTGCATCACCTCCCGCGATGGAAACGCCTACCTGTTCGAGTCGATCATCCCGGCACAGTTCATCCGACACCACGGCTGTTTCGAGCGGTTCGATCAAATCCGCGGCGTCAGCCCGTTGGCCGCGGCACTCAACACGTTCCGCGACCTGTACGAGGCCCGCGATTACGCATTGGCGAAACTCAAAGTCGCGCAGATGTTCGGGCTGGTGTTCTACCGCGAGGCGTCCGAGGCGCTCGGCACGGTGACCGGCACCGACGACGGCAGCGACGGCGAGACGGCGCCCTACGAGGTGTCATTCGACAAGGGTCCGGTCCTGCTCGACCTCGACCCGGGCGACAAGGCGGAGTTCCTCGAATCGGGCACCCCGTCCAGTGAGACGCAGGCGTTCATCGAGAACTCAACCGCCATCGCGCTCAAATCGCTCGACATTCCGTACTCATTTTTCGACGAGTCCCACACCAACTACAGCGGCGCGCGTCAGGCGTGGATTCAGTACGAGCAATCCGCCGCCATCAAACGCGCCGATGTCCGCGCCCTGCTGGATGACCTGACCCGGTGGCGTCTCAACATGTTCATCCGCGACGGCGTGCTCGACGCCAGCCCCCGAGAACTCGCGTGGGAATGGATGCCGATGGGCCAGCCGTGGATCGATCCGCTCAAGGAAATCAAGGCGGACGTGGAAGCGGTCAACTACGGTCTGACCACCCGCGCCGATGTCATCAAACGCCGCACCGGCCGCGATTTCCGCGAGGTCATGGACCAACTCGCCGCCGAGCAGCAATACATCCGCGCCGCCGGCATCGAACTTGGCGACCCCGATGTCGTCAAGTCCGAGCAGACCGTCGACACCGACGATTCCAAGGAGGACCCCGACAATGCCGACGAATAATCTCACCCGCGAAATCCCCCGCAACGCCTGTCTCGCCTCCGGCAGTTCGATGGAGTTTGTCGATGTCACCAGCGACGGCGAGGTGCGCAAGTTCAAGTTCCGCATGGTGGGCCGCAGTGGCGAACCCCTCGAGCATCACTACTGGGGGCGCGTGGTCCACGATATGTCCACGTTCCAGCACAAGGAACGCATTCCGATCGATCACATCCACAACGACGACGAACTGATCGGGTACGCCGACAGATTCGACACGTCCAACGGCGACCTGGTTGTCGAGGGGTATCTGGTCTCGACCGCACCGGGCGACCTCGCAGACCAGATCCACACCAAGGCCAAGGCCGGCATCCCCTACGAGGCGTCCATCAATTTCGCAGGGCCGATGACGGTCCGCGAAGTCACCGACGGAGAGGAAATGGAGATCAACAAACGCACATTCATGGGACCGCTGACAGTCATCAAAAATTGGCTGCTCCGCGGCATCGCGGTCTGTCCCTACGGGTACGACCACCAAACGTCCACCAAGTTTTCCGCCAAAGCCGGCGACCCCGTAGTCGCGCAGGTGGAAGAAGTACCGGCCCCACAGGCCGAAACCAACCAACCAACACAAGAGGAAATCCAAATGGATGCCACCGAAGTCAAGCCCGCGGCTACGGAACCCGCAGTCGCCCCGCAGGAACCGCAACCCGCGCAACTCGCCATCGACCCGGTCGCGGCGATGAAAGCGGAACTCAAACGCTACACGGACCAGTTTGGCGCCGTGGCCGGCGTGGAGTTTTTCAACAACGGCAAATCTTTTGAGCAGGGACTGATCGACCAGAACACCCAGTTGAAGGCCGAAGTCACCGACCTCAAGAACAAATTGGAAGCCGCGAAAATGGGCAGCGTTGCCCCGGTCTCCAACAACCCGCAACCGGACACCGCCCCGAAGCCCCAAGGATTCGCCGGCGCCATCCGCGTTCGCAAATAACCAACCAACCAAGAGGAGTAACACACCATGCCCGATTCATTCCTGGGATTGACCGAGCTGTTGCGGGTTAACGACCGCAACCTCGCCCCCGACGAAGTAAACGCGATCCGACAGGCCGCGCCCGTCATCACCCGTTTGTCCGCCGACACCGCTCTCGAAGGAACGCAGCACAAGTACCTGCGCTACATCACCGAGCCGTCCGTCGGTTTCCGCGACCTCAACACGGGTCGCCTCAACACGAAGTCCGTTGACGAAACCGTCACGGTCACCTGCAAGCTGTTGGATGCCTCGTTCACCGTGGACAAGGCGCTGGCCGCAGGCTACCGCGGAGGCGCCGCCGCTTACGTCGCGATGGAAGCCCGTCGCATGTTGGCCGCTGCCCTGTTCCTCGCCGAGAAGCAGGTGTTCTACGGCGCCCAGTCTCCCGGCTCGACGTCCGGTTTCACCGGCCTCCGCGACAACGCGTACTACAACCAGACCACCGACACGCAGGTCGTGGACGCCCAAGGCACCACGGGTTCCACCGCGTCGAGCGCGTGGTTGATCCGCACCGGCCCGACGGACGTGCAGATGATCCTCGGCAACGACGGCTTGATCTCGGTCGGCGAGACCGTGGAACAGGCCATCGAGGACGTCAGCAACGGTGGACGGTTCACCGGCCTGTTCACGTCGATCCTCGGGTACCTGGGATTGCAGATCGGCGCGTCGTACAGCGCCGTTCGCATCTGCAACTTGACCGAGGACTCCGGCAAGGGATTGACCGACGACCTCATCGCCGAAGCGATGGAGAAGTTCCCGAGCGGCTACGGCCCGTCGATGATCTGCATGAACCGCCGCTCGCTGAGGCAGTTGCAGAACAGCCGCACGGCCACCAACGTCACCGGCGCGCCCGCCCCGTTCCCGCAGGACGCGTTCGGCGTGCCGATCGTGGTGACGGACGGCATCGTCTCGACCGAGGCCATCGAAACGTCGAGCTAGTCTCCCCATGGGCTTTGCTGCTGACATGGCCGGCGCGTTGTTCGCCGCACTCTCAGGAGTGCAGCCGACGCCAATCGTGTATCAGCGGGCGGGGGTTTCCTCGCCCGCTGAACTCACGGCGGTCCTGTCGCATGTCACGGCCCGTTCAACAGTCAACCCGGGTCTCATCGAAGGCTATGAGCACTGGGATTTCATTCTGGAAGCAGCCGACCTCGTTCTCGACGGCGAGGTCGTGCTGCCCCAGATCGAGGACACCATCACCCTTGCCGACTCGGACGGTCGGACATTTCTCGTCTCGCCGAATCCGATCGAGATGAACTTCAAGTATTCCCATTTCAACTATGTGGACCATGAGCGGACGATCCTGCGGGTCCACACCAAACTGGTGGAGGCGACCTGATGAGTTCCGCGGGATCAGCCGACATCATCCGTGTCACCGATGCGGTCGTTGACGAACTCAACGGCAGCGCGGGCATCTTTTCGCAGTCGTTCACCGCCGAGCGGAAGTACCTGGCGGAAATCGACCTCCAGACACTGAGCGGCATCAAGGTGTACGTGGTGCCGTTCTCGACGTCCCGTCAGGTCCGCAGCCGAAACGCCACGCGCCAGTGGGTCAAGGTGCAAATCGCCGTGCTGAGCAAGGTCGCCAATCTGTCGGTCGCCACCGTCGATCCGTTAATGGACCTAGTGCAGGAGATACGGGATTTCCTGCGGTTCCGACCGCTGGCCGCGACGCCCGGCTACGGCTGGCAGAACGACCAGAACGAGCCGGTCTACAGCGGCCAAGACCTCCATGAGAAGCGGCAATTCACGTCCATCGTCACGGTTGACTTTGTGAACACGGAATAACCGATGAATCTTCACGCTTCACTTTCTTCGGTCGCCCGCCTTTGCGCCCATTCCGTCGCGCTGCTGCTGCTTTGCGCGGTGATTTGGACCGGCCACCGATGGCTGCGAACAGTCGAGCAATTTCCTTGTTTGTCATGCAAACTCCAATTCCCATGTTTTGAAAACCTCGGGCAACTCGTACCCGCCGAACGGATCGGCGACGGGACGGAACGCATCGCGCTCCCGCGGTGTCACGTACTCGACGCCCAGCGCGGCGAAGATGTCACGCTCGGTACGGCTCGCCACGATCGTTTCGGTGTCACGGATAAACAGCCCGTACTGGCTCAACTTGTAGCCCATCCGTTTGGCGAACCCGCGCATACCCACATTGAAGTCGCCGCTGCCGGTCATCATCAACCGGCACGCGCCCTGGTCGAGTTCGCTGGCCTGCTTGAACTCGCACAGGAACAACCCGCCCACGGCGACCGACAACCATTTGCCGCCGCAGATGCGCACACGGCAATCGTAGTGCCGCTGAAGGCGATACAGTATCTCCAGCAACACCACCGGGTCTTGGCCGTCATCGGTCACCACCATGATGTCGAGGTCACCAATCGTGGCGCGCCCGCGGCGCATCGACCCGAGAACCTCGTGGGGGATGTCCCCGATGATTTCCGACAACTCCGCGCAAAAGGCGTCCGCCTCGGCGCGCGTTCGTCTTTCAAGTTTGTAACCCATGGCCGAAACGTAACCCATCCCGTTGGGTTTTGCAAGGGGGATTTTCCGGGATGAACTTGACCCCGCAAAACACCCAGTTGACGGCTCCGATGCGGTTCACGCTGGAGCCGGCCAAGTCCAATTTCTTCGACCGCAAGAAAATCATCGACGAGATCGGCGCCGCTCGCGCCAAGGTCACGGCGCAGCAAGGCAACTTTGTGATGAAGGCGGCACGTCGATTGATTCGTCCGCCTCCAAGCGAGAGGGTCCGAAAGAAGATTTTGTCGGGCAAAGAAACCAACGCCAAGGACGACCGTGATTTCCTCATCAAGCACGCATCCGCCGGCAACCCGCCGTACTCGCAGACCGGCCTGCTGCGCAAGTTCATTTTGTACGCGTGGGACTCCGCGTCACTGACCACGCTCATCGGACCAGTTTTGTTGACCGGCCAAAACATGGGCACCGCGCCGGCCACGCTCGAATACGGCGGCCCTGCCACCGTTCCGATTTACAGCCAGCGAGAGGGCCGACGCATCTGGAAGGACGTCAACTTGCGGCCCCGTCCGTACATGGCGCCCGCGCTCAACGCGTCGCTGCCTCGCCTCGCCGAAATCTGGAGGGACAAGATCAAGTGAGTCCCTCCCATAACCAACCAACCAACCGCCCCGCGAGGGGACAGAAGGAGTAAAATCATGGCTTACGTATTGGGCTTGGACGCCAAGCTATACCGTAACACCGCGACCTGGGGTTCCCCGTCGTGGGATGAGTTCACCAACGTCAAGGATGTGAAGCTGAACCTGCAAAAAGCCGAAGCCGACACGACCACACGCGGCGGCAACGGCTGGCGCAGCAAGACCGGCACGCTCAAGGAAGGCAGCATCGAGTTCACGATGGTGTGGGATCCGGGTGGCACCGATTTCGAGGCGGTCAAAAACGCGTTCTTCAACGACACGCTGCTTGACCTCGCCGTCCTCGATGGCGCCTACGCCAGCGGCAACGGTCTGCGCGCCGAGTTCAGCGTGCTCGACTTCAGCCGTGACGAGCCTCTCGAAGATGTGCTGACGGCAACCGTCAAACTCGGCATTGGCTACTCGTCGAACACGCCCGAGTGGTGGACGAACGGCTCATAGTCATGGCCACATTTCT
>Ga0315902_10006448_pt1 | contig 16245 bp, 34 predicted proteins | sample LakEriMetagenome_9_FD_203523 | JGI IMG/M metagenome (GOLD analysis project Ga0315902, IMG submission 203523) | Freshwater fungal communities from buoy surface, Lake Erie, Ohio, United States - Buoy 12 MA117 | ecosystem: Environmental > Aquatic > Freshwater > Lake > Lake biofilm | place: USA...
ACAAACACTAGTCATCTTGCATGCGTCGGTAATAATTTAAACTTTCTTTATAGAATGACGAAACAAGACGGGTATGGAAAAGTTTTAGAAAACATATATGGAGAAAAGAAATGAAAGAATACATAAATGGTGAAAAATCATTATCAGAAATGACTGACGACGAATTAAAAGAGTTTAGTCAAATGGCTAAGAATTTAGCAAATGAATGTAGAAAAGCGACTAGTGAAATGATTAGAGAAAATAAACAAAATTCTTTTACACAGGAAGAAGTAGAAATTGAGAAAAAACTTAATAAATTAAAAAAACTATGGAGAAAGAAATGACTGATTTTTTTATAGAGTTAGATAAAAATATAGAGCTTATTTGTAAAATAATTATGATATTGATTTTTATACTTGCAATTATAGCTGGAACTGTATTTTATATTAAAATTATATTTTTTTCTAAAGAAAAAGATAGGAAAGAAAAATGGTCCACTGCTTGTAATGTAAAACTCGGAGATATCATATACCCCCGATGGTCTTCTAATTTTTTTACAGAAGGAAAAAGGTATATAGTCAAAAATATACATCGATACCCGAATTCAAGGGAAGTAGCTTATATTATTGCTAAAAATGATCTTGAGGAAGAACAAGAATGTTGTGCGGAATATTTTTATTTTTTAAATGTGGAGAAAAAATGAGACCTATAGATACTTTTACTAGAAATGAAGTTTTAGAGATTTTACATAAGAATAAAGAAGAAATGGTGGAGGAAATATGTAAATGTAAATTTTTAGGAAGTAATGAAAAAGTATTGTTTTCATCTATTTTAGATGATTTTATTATAAAATTAAAAGGTTCTTTAAGATCAGAAATTTCATGTAGAAACTTTATTCAGGAGTATCAATAATGAGACAAATATTTGGCGTTCCTTATTTTAATATTAAAACACTTTGTAGAGATTTAAAAAGATGGGAAAACGGTACATGTGCAACAGAAAGTGTAACTATCTCATACTTTAAAAAAGAGGGTTTGTACTATGCACAACCGAGTCATATATTTATGCCAAATGCTGATGAACATTACCGAGCAAACTTTTTAATACATTTTAAAGGTAACAAAAAGAAAGCAACTGATTTTTTAGTAGAAAATGATTTAAAACCAAAAAATTGTGTAACAAACTAGGAGACTTTTTATGGAATTACAAAAAGATTTGATATTTGATATTTTAGAACAATCAAAAGAACAAACAATTTTATATGCTGAAAAAGTATTTAATAATCCTCTTGTAGACAAAGAAACATGTTCTTTAATGTTATCAATACTTACTATGTTTGAACTACAAGCACAAGTAAACATTTTAGATCATTTAAATAAAGTGAAGATTTAATATGGAAGAATACATTGGAATAGCTTTATTTTATATTTTATTTATTTGTATAATATTATTAGTAATATTTACATTTGCAATTATAATACTTTGTTTTTGTTCCTTTTTAAAAGGAATATGGTTAGATATTTTTAACACTAAAAAATAATAATTTAATAATGGAGTTCTTATATGACTAAATTAGAAAAAGAAATGTTAAAACAACGAATATCATTATATGAATACATGATTACTAGCTGTATTGTTACTCAAAACATTAATAATTTTAATAGATTAAAAGAAGAATTATTTCAGGATTTAATTAAAAAAATTAAGGAGATGGTATGAAAGAATTGCCAGACTGGTTAAAAAAATTACCCCCCGGAGAATACTCACTCGAAGGGATCTTCAAACATACAAAAGATATATGTACTTCAAACATATACAATGCTTTACAAAGCATCGGTGTTGAAAGGGTAAAAAAGAAAAAGAAAAGTGATTACAAACCAATTTATTATTACAACTGGAAAGGAGCAAGTTATTATTATCTTAGATTATATGAAACAAGGATTAAAAAATTGTGGGGGAATTGTGGATAATGAGTAAGTTTTCAAATTCAAGCCCAACAGAAAAGTTTAAAATATTAAAATTTTTTCTACTTTTAAATAATATAGAAGAGATAGAAACAGCAGAAGAAATTATAGAATATTTTAATAACATAGAAGAGACATTAAAATTAAAATTTGTAAAATTTGATTATAGAACTATTCAATATCTAAAAGACCCGTCAGAAGAAATACAATTAGCAGCTATAGAAAAAAATACAGATTCTTTCAGATTAATTAGAAATCCAACTAAATCAGTTAAAATAAAACTTATTGAAAAGTTTTTTGAAGTTTTAAAAAGTGAATATAAAACATTTGATTATGTTTCATATTCTTCCGATGGTTCTTCAGTAATTTTAAGTTTTTAGGAGTTAAAAAATGGTGTATATACTTTGTATTTTACATAAAAGATCTACTCAATACGTAGAAATTTTAGAAATTTTTTTAAATTCATCAATAGCTTTAGAAAGAATGAAAGCATACAATGTAGGTAGAGCATATGGTCGAGCTACGATTATAAACAAAAAAGTAACAAGAGAGGGTTAACAAATGAATCATGTATTTGCATTAATAGATGAAGACGGGGATTTTTTAGATTATGCTTTTTATGATGAAGATAATGCACATTCAATTGCAGTTGATTTTAAAAATGATGCAGTTAGATCCGGTATTGAATTAGATATTAAAGTACATTTAATAGATTCAAGAAATTTACCACATTTTGTGGAAATAATTTAATATAATTATAATTATAGAAAGAAAAAAATATGTCACAAATAAAACCACCTGCTAGTAAACCAATTCAAATACCTATAAAAAAAGAAGAAGTGGCATTAACTTTTAGAGACACTATAAAATTTAAAAGTCCTTTATTTGCAGCTACAAAAGAGTTATCTGAATTATTTAATATACCTCAGATTCCTATTCAAATAGAAGTTAAACCAAATATTGAATTATATAATTTTAATAATCCTTACGTAAAAAAGAATGATTTTCACGGACCGTTAGCAGGTCCGAGTCAAAGTAATGACTCAAAAAAAGACTTCAAAGGCCCATTCCCTGGACCAACAAATTAACTAATAGTATTATACTAAATAAATAAAGGAATAAAAAAATGGATTTTAATCAAATGTTGTTTTACGCAGGGATAGTTTTACTCTTAATAGTGATAAGTGGTTTTGCAATTAAAATAGTAGCACAAATATTATTTTGTATTAAAGTAAAAAGATTTAAAAGAAAATTAAGAAAAATATCTATAAATAGAGGAGAATAGTATGGAAGAATTAAAACACTGGATACAAGATTTAGAGAGTACAATACAAACATATGTAAACATGGCTTTAAACCCCATTTGGAGAGATTCTGATTTTGATGACAATAAAGAAACAAAAGAAGAGTATTGTAGAAGATTATTAAGCTACGCTGAGAAATATAGAAAAGAATTAAAGGAGGCTAAAAATGAGTATTATAACTTTGGATGATAATTTTAAATCAAGATGGAAGACTATGCTTATTTTTCTTATCGGATTTTGTTTAGGTGCATTGTTTTCTTTTATGTTCTTATTCACTCCGAGTAAATTTCATGTAAGTGATTATGTGAAAATAACACAAGGGGCTGGTAAAGGTTGTGAAGGGGTTATTAAAAAATTTCAACCACACAGGTTAGTAAATGTATTTGTAATTGAATGCCCTTTCCCAACTGACAAAAAGTTTGTAGACTTTCCAGAAGAATATTTAGAAATAAAAGATTAGAGGAAAATGACATGACTTTTGAAAAATATGTTCGTGAATATATTAACGATTATTTAGGTTTTGCTGTAACGTGTGTCTCTGTAATTCTTAGAAAAGACATTAATAATAATGAAATAAGTATATGTGTAGATTCAAATAACAATTGTTTTATATATTTAAGGGATGATTTATATGATAGAATAAAAACACAATATGAAAAATTGGAATATAAAAAAGAATATGTAAAAGGTTTAGAAAAAGCTCTTCAAATAGTACAACAATCTTATTCTAAATTTTGTAAAGGTGTAACAGATTACAATGTACATCATCATTATCATGACGTAATACATGAACTAAGAAAGGAATTAAAAATATGAAAGATTATAGAGGTAAAATATTATCAAATAGGTTGAGAAAAACAGGAGTTTATACAGGAAACATATGTGATATAAGACCCGCTGACGTAAGTGATGGTATGCCAGGTTATTATGTTTGTACTAGCAAAACTGGCAAACTTTTTCATATTTCTCCTGAGTTGTATGCAGAAATAATAGAAGAGTACGAAAAAGAATTAAAAGAAAATAATAATATTGAAAGTTTTCGTAGAGCATTGTTATTAATGAACTTGAATCCAAATAGATTTGGAGATCAGATTTTAAAGGGTGTTTATATGTTAGCACAACAACATATTAGTAAACTTTTAGAAGAAGAACTTGATAAATATTAATAAAAAAAATAGGAGTTGTTGTGGCACGTAGAGAATTTAAAACAATTATTGAGGAGCTGCAGGAGATATACGAAAAACAAGGTCATCCTGTAAAGCATGCCGCGTTTCAAGGAGACCATATCAGTTTTGGTAAAACTTTCGACTTAGAAGAAAAGTTTAAACGTTCTATATACAATTTTAAACAAAGTATACACAAAGAAAGTAAATTCAAAAAATCAAACTATGAAACTGAATATGATAAGATTTCTTCAAGACAAGATGAGAGAAATGAAAACCCTGTTGCTAAATCTTCTGCAGAAGCCGCATACGATGATTTGAAAACAGATAAATACGACGTGACCGGCAGAACATCCGCTCAGCTTGAATTAAAAGCTAGTTCAACTATACAACAAGCGGCTTACTTCCCTACAAAACAATATCTTGTAGTTGGGTTTAAAAATGGTGGATCTTATTCGTATGACGGAGTTGGGGAAGATATTATTGAGAGCTGGCAGGCAGCAGATTCCGCTGGTTCTTTCTTTTATTACAATATTCGTATGTCTTTTAAATATCAAAAATTAGGGTAAATTATGAAAATACTTTGTTATGGAATAGATAATACAACACAGGAAATGAAGCTAGAGGGAAATATTGAAAAGGTAAATGTTACATATTTAAAATATTTACCCTTAAATAGTTTCAATAAAGAGTATAAATATAGAAGATATATAGAAGATCCTGAAGACGGTTACCGGTCATTTTGTGAAATTGATGAAGTTGATTTTTCATCTTTGCCTTCTGATGTGGTGTTCAATTATGAAGGTAATCCGTTTCAGGCTGAATTGATGACAAATATAAAATATGAAGATGAATTCCCAAAGTGCTATGGAGGTGAAAGATATAATATTAATCTACCTTTTAAGGGTGACATTCTTCTTTTAAGAGGGATGGTTGTAGGGATATTTGGAACCATGAACACTGAAGACTATTACCCATATTGTAGGATTTTTCTTGCAATTGACCTTATTTTTTCCATATTAAAACATAAAAAAGACACGGAAGAAAATGAATGAAAATACTTTGCTATGGCATTTATAGAGATTTACCTTTCGTTTACCTAAAATACACTTATATAGACCATCACGACCTTAATTTTCAATATTTAAGGTTTACAAAATGTACAAGTTTAAAGGTTCCTGAAGCAGTTGAAAGTTCATTTTGTTTTATAGAAAACTTCTCTAACTTAATACCTGAAAGAGCCGAATTTAGTTACGAGAAAGTTCCATTTGAATGTGATTTATCTTATGTAGAAGGTGAAGAAAATACTTGTCTTTATAATGTTGAGTTTGGCGGGTATGAGTTAAAGATAAGTGAAATAAGAGTTGGGTTTTTTGGTACAGAATATTATAAAGAAGGAAATTCTTATTTTACTGCTTTTCTTGATAGTTATTTAATACATTCACTCTTAAAAATACATTCTGATTATATAGAAGAATTATTTAAAAATGATTTAGAACTTACCGCTAAATAAAATTCCTAACTTAAAATTAAATAAGGAGAAAGATGAAGCTCATAGGATTGGATTGTGAGTTTTTTAACTCTAATGAAGAAATCATGGATGTTGTAGCTGCTTGTTTGGCAGACGAAAAACCAAAATCTGTTTCTCAACATTTAGACTATAATATGAAGTTTAATATGTTAGATGAAGATGATAAATCAGACTTTATAAGCAGAATGCAAAGTTACATAGGTACTAATACCGTATTAGTTTCTTTTGCGGTGATAGCGGAAGCTCGCTCTCTTTTATCGTTAGGGATTGATCCATTACAGTTTCAATGGATTGATTTATACGTTGAGTTTATCATGTTATGTAACAGTAACAACAAATATAAACATGGTGAATACATAGATTCTAGTGGAAACGTAGCTTTCAGTATTCCTGTCGATATGGAAATGACGGAAGAAGAAAAAGAAAAAGATACCGCAGACCATACAATCACCCCTAAAAACTTAATAAATTGTGCTTTTAAAATGCTTGGTGAAAGACTAGATGCAAAAGAAAAAGATGCAATGAGAGATTTGATACTTTCAAAGAATTTATCTGAAATAAGAAAATATATGAAGTACATCTTAGATTATTGTGAGTCAGATACTAAACATCTTATCCCAATCTATTACGCGATTAAGGAAGCTTTAGAAAAAGAAGGTTTGAGAGATTTTACAAAAGATCAACTTTCGAGAGGAAGATATGCAGTCGCTGTAGCTAAATCAGAATCTTTAGGGATTCCAATCGACACAGTACTCTTAGACAAATTGATAAAGAAAACCCCACAAATCTTAGAGATGCATGAGAAGGAAGTAAATTCTTTCTTTCCTTTCTTTGTGCCTGAAACAACTCAAGAACCAAAGACTTTTAAGAACGGCAGAATACATCATTATAAACCTGTCCCCAAGCACAAAGATATGGGTGCATATCAAACTTATGTAGAGAGTCTCAAGATAGAAGGTTTCCCTAAAACAACAAAGTCTGGAAAGTACAAGTCAGACAGAGATACTTTAGAAGAATGGGGATATTGGAAAGGACTTGAAGCACTTTGGAAGTATAATAAGACTGAGTCATCACTTAAATGGTTTAATAAAGACAACAAGAACGGGTTCTTTGATCGCTTAGGGTCAGACAATAAGATCCGACCTTACTATGGGATCTTTGGAACACAAACGGGTAGAAATGCAGCAAAAGCAAAAACGTTTCCGTTCGCTATGTCTTCATGGCTAAGGGCAATCGTATCCCCAGAAAACAAGAAACAAACTATTATTTGTGCAGACTTTTCTCAACAAGAGATTTATGTAGCAGCTCTTCTTTCTGAAGATCAAAATCTTTTAAACGCTTATAAATCTGGTGACGTTTATTTAGCTTTTGCAAAACAAGCAGGATTAGTACCAGACCATGCAACAAAAGAGACATATAAGTTAGAGAGAATGCTTTGTAAATCAACTGTCCTTGGTATTCAGTTTGGGATGGGGGCAGATAAGTTACAAACAAAGCTGAGGTTGGATTCCGGTCATGATGTGTCGAAAGAGAAGACGCTTGAGCTGATTGAAGCGCATAAAAACACTTACAGACAATATTGGCAATGGATTAGGCGAGTTTCCGACGAATACAAACAAGGAGTACCATTGGTCACAAACGACGGTTTTGTTTTATTTACTGACAATCAAGTCGCAACCAGTGTCCGGAATTATCTCGTACAAGGAAATGCAGCATCTATTACAAGACTTGCAGTAGTTCGATGTTGGGAAATGGGTTTGAAAGTTCTTTGTAGCCTACATGACGCTATTTACTTATTAAGTGAGCATCCGGACATAGATCAAGATGCGTTAGTTGAAATAATGAAATACGCCACTGAACAAATACTAAAAGAAAAGGAGGGACAAACATATATGCGTGTGGACACTAAATTGATTGAGTATGGAAAAGTTTGGGTAGAAGAAAAAGGTGAAAAGGATTGGAATAAACTAAAGGAGTTTTTACTATGATGTATGTATGGGTTGTAATGGGAAAAAGTGGTTTCTGGGAAGAGAAACGATGGTGTGTAAAAGTGATGGACAGCAAAGAAAAAGCAATTTCATTTATTAATAAACTTAAAGATATTATTAAATCAAAAGAAGAAATTGGAAAAAATATGAATGAAATTGAATATGGAGAAGTACTTCATGATGCTGTAAAACATTTTGACAATTATGTATATGTAGAAGACGGTATTCTTGATTACTTTTATGAACAAGTACATATAGATGCCGATTTTAGTGACAATAATTATTCACAAAAGTATGGAGGGTATGGATGTTATGCTTGATTTTAAAATAGATAAACTTGGGTATTATAAAAACAAGACGGGAAATATTATAAAAGTTGTTCATATAGATTCTAAAGTAATAGAATTCGATGTTAGTAATTTAGGTGAAGTCATCGGTATCAACGTAAAATATCGTGAATTAGTTGCTTATGATCTATTTGGAGTTTGTCGAACAAGGTATTCTGAGGAATTGGTAGAATATTTAGGAGATACTCCTATTTTTTTAATAGATTCCACCGGGTACTATAAAAATAGAGCAGGTAATACAGTAAGAGTTATTCATATTTGCGATAAAGATTCTTCTACTAATCCAATTTTTGTTATCGATGAAGGGATAGGGACATACTATAGAACAACACTTTACGGCAAATCGGATAGTACAGAAGATTTAGACTTAGTTGAGTTTGTTTCAAAACAATTTATTTAATTAATAATACAAGGAGTATCACATATGACTACATTTACATCTAGAGTTTCCCCAATTCAAATGACACATTCTAATCAATCTCAATCTGAACCAGCGCAAGTGAAACTAACTCCATTCTTAAAGTTTGGACCTTTTGACCCTGATAATTACAAAGCAAAAGAATTGCCAAAAGCTATTGAAAATGAAGAAAAATACACACCAGTTCGGGTATTACCTGGCCAAGTTATTTCTGGTGTGATTAAAGATTTTTACCCTTCGACATATGGTGAATTGATGTATCTCGACAATGTTTGTATTTCTTCAAAAGACGGTAGAAAAGATGTTGAAAAAGTAAAAGTTGGTCTTTCCGTTGATCTACTCAATAAAGTAAAAGTCTTTGCTAAAAAACAACCAGGTGATGAGATTCAAATTGAATACCTCGGTAAACACCCATCTCCTACAAACCCAACTAGGACTCTTCATAAATTCAACGTAAAGTGAGGTAGTATGTTCATATTTCATATGATCTTAAGTGTTATTGTTTTAACAGGTTTAGTTGTTTTACTTGTTTCGTGAGGTATTTATTCATCAATTCGTACAGATAGGTGGAAAGAAACTTTAAAATTTATAGGAGCTTGTTTAATTTGGTTTTCAGCACTTTTGTTGTGTTTTGGTGGGTAAAGTGAGGTGTTTATGAGTTACACTGAAATTATAGTATTGTATTGGGTATTAATATTTGTAATCTCTACTTTGCTATATACAATCTCAAGAAAATTAGAAGATGCATCTTGTATTTTTTTAATCATTTCAGGCTTAATAGGGTTTGTATTAATGTTCTATTTAGGAAATCATTAAAAATGAAGATCTTCGATACGAATCTTGTCAACAATTAGGAGGATATTTGAAAAGAACTAGTATTGCCATTATATGTTTATCTCCAGAAGGGAGGGTCTTATTTCATGACTGAACTAAAGTTTGTTACTGACTCGGATTACCGAGCTTTAGACCGGGAATCTTTCTCTTCTATCAAATACTTGCTCGAATCTCCAGCAATTTATTGGCATTACAAGGAGAAGCCTTGGAAGGGGTCGCCAGCAGCTTTGCTAGGTACTTGCGTACATCACTACCTCCAAGGCAATAAAAACCTCGTAGAGTTCAATTATTTGAGTCGAATAAAAAAGAACGAGGAAGAAATTTTACGACAAGAGCAAGAATTTATAGCAAAAGTAGGAAGCGAAGGAATTATAGCTCCTGGAAGCTTTAAAGAAAAATTAGATCGAATTGAGGAAAACTTTTTAGCTAATAAAATGGCTGTATCACTCCTGCAAGAGTGTGAGTTTGAAAAAGCATTTTTATTTGAACTAAATGGAGTTCCGATGAAAGGAAAATTAGATGGTTTAAAATCTAATCCAGACATAGAAACCGTAGAAATAAAAACAAGTAGTCAAGCAACTGACGTTTCTTTATTTAGAGAAGAAGCCTACGAAGCTAACTATGATATGCAAGCGTATTTGTATTTAACTGCATCAGGTGCTAAAAAACACACCTTTATTATAGTTAATACAAGAGAACCGTATAGGATTATGGTTCATCCGTCTTCTGCTAAGTTTATTGAATCTGGCAGAAAAAAAGCTTTATTAGCTACGGAACGCTATAAAAAACACATTCTAGGGAAGGAAGAATGGTCAAATGAGGTTGTCGAAGAAGTCTAATCCTGATGTTTCTATTCCGGTTAAGAAAAAGAAAAAGAAGCTAGAAGACGCAGTTATTTCCGAGTGTAAAAAATACTTATCTAACCTTGGTTGGGCTTCAGTCACTCTATACATGGGTGGAATTCCTGCTCGAGGTAGGTTAGTTAAAAACCCTGCCAAAGGTATCCCCGATAAAATTTTTTTTAACTTTTCTAAAAAGAAACTCATTTGGATAGAATTTAAAAAATCTCATTCTGGAATCGTTTCTAACGAACAAAAAGCTTGGCATATGATGCTTAGACATTGCGGACAGACTGTCTTTTTAGTTAACAGTTTGGAATCTCTAATAGAACAATTAATAGAAATGGAAAAGAATGATGAAACATTCGAGAAAGCTTCTTGACTTTGTATGCAAAAAAGAAGGTTTTAAAGCAGAAGCATATAAACCACTTGCAAAAGACAAATGGACTGTAGGGCATGGGTTAACTTATATTTTCGGTAGGGTTGTAAACGAAAAAGACAAGATAACTGAACATGCTTCTAGAGAAGAAGTAAACAGATTCTTAGATAAGATTGATATTTCACTAAACAAAAAACCAATACCTACTTCAGTAACTCAACAAGAGTACGACGCCGTTGTCTCTTTAGTTTACAATGTAGGGTTTACAGCTTTCAGTACTTCAGAAACAGCAAAGTTATTCTACGAAGGAAAATCAATTAGTCATAAATTTCCTTTGTGGAATAAATTTAATGGTGAAATTAATTTAGGTTTAACAAATAGACGACAGAAAGAAAAGGAATTATATGAAAAAGGCACTTATGCTTAGGATACAAGAATGTATTGAATACAACCCAGATACAGGATATTTGACGTGGAAAAAAAGTCCCGATGATGTAAAGAAAGTTGGGGATATTGCTGGATATACCCCTAGTCATACATATGCAAGAGTAAGAATAGATTCAAAAATGTTTTTTTCACACAAAATTGCTTGGTTTTTATATTACGGCAAATATCCAAAGGAATATGTTCGACACATTGATGGTAATAAAGCTAACAACAAGATTGTTAATTTATCAATAGGGAGAAAATCAACAAGAAAAGAAATAAATGATTCTGTCCCATTATTCGTTCAATATGTAAGAAATAGTGACAAATGGAAACTTTTTTACAAAAAAAATGGTAGGAAAGTAACGGTAAGATATTACACATCTAAAGGTGCAGCTATGAAAGCACAAACAAAAAGAGTAATTGTAAAATGAAATATGTGATTTTATGTATTTCATTAGTAATTATAAATTCTATTTTTTTCATTGTTTATAATACAAAAAAACCAAAAGAAATAATTAAAACAGTAATTGAAACTAAGGAAGTCGTAAAGTATGTGTATAAGAAAGATACTACTCAAATTGATCGAGTTATTAGGAAAAATCATATTGATGGTACTAGTACTACTGTTGTTGAGCGCATACGGAATAAGAGCAATATGGTATCTAAAAGTAAAGAAAAAAAGGATATTTCCATTTCAAAATCGATAACTACTTCTTTGCCTTCTTATCATTTTTCTGTTTTGATTCCGATAATAACAGAATCACCAAACTATTATAATTTACAATTTATAGGTGGAATTCGTTTAATAACATTCCCTATTTTTTTAAACCTAGGTGCCAATTTTAAACTAGATTCATTTACAGTCGGCACCACTATCGAATTTTAATATTGTGAAATAATACATTTTTTAAATAAATTAAGGATTATATGAAAATAACAGCAAACAAAACTACATATATAAAACAACCACAAACATACAAACCAATTTCACATTCTTTATTCTCTTTGTTGAAAAGTTGTTTAATATCTTTTTTATTCTTTACCTCAAAAGTAAATAGTCATGAGGTATTATTACATAATTACAACAGTGATCCTGTCGGTAAATTGTTTGGGGTATTATTAGCACCAGGGGAATCTTTTTATTGTTACAAAGGACTTTGTCTATCCTCTAAGCCAAATACATACGTTTGTTATACAATACACGACGTAGGTAACACAGTAAACATTAAATTACCTGATAGTTACAGTGAAAAAGGAGATCCTTGTGAATACATAAGAGTCTAATACTACTAGATGTAAAATCATATTAGTATTTAAAATAATTATAATTATATTTATTTATTTTTTATTTTTATAAATAGTAAAAATGTATAATTAGAGATTGTGTCCGAGATGACAATAAACTACTCACCTACCTTTGACATCCTTCCTAATTTATCCTATCAAATATTCCTCCCACCTTCTTCACCCCAGAAGACGACACATATGGCGGAGTAGTTTAACAGAAAACCCCACTACTTCCATACTTTTGGGACGATGGTCTCAATTCCATCCTCCGCCACTCTTTTTAACTAAGTACTTTGTTTAGAAATCTTGCGGTAAAGAAAGATATAGCAATTCCGCTAATCCATGTAATTGCTTTTAGTATTAATCCGTGATGGTATACTTCTCTTTTTAAAGATTCAAAGGAAGCTATTGTAGTTTGTAATTTTTCTACAGTTTCTTTTTGATGTTCTAAATGAGCTTCTAATCTAGACATCTTTGTCAAGATTTCGTTTAACAATTCCCTTGTCGTTGTTGTTGTTTTTTCCATGACGTAATTCCTCAAGACCACTGACACCTAAAGCAAGCCCGCAGATAATTGAAATCCATTCTGCGACTGCAGGGGTTGCTCTCACAGCCCACAGTCCAGCGATACATATAATTACCCTTGCTCTTAATAATCTAGCTACTTTGTGAAGTATTTCCTCAAGATATTTATTCATTATTTTCCTTGTCCATCTACGTTAATTTGAACAGAGCCTGTTGTTATTGAAAACAAAATTCGACAGTATTTATATCCGGGGTTGTTTGCTGATACTAAAGTTGCCGAAGTAGTGTTAATGGTATTTGTCACAACACTAGCTGATTCACCAGCTACAACATCAACAAAGTTACCTGCAGTAATAAAAGGGCCAGAAGCTCCTAAAAATGGTCCAGATTGAAAGTATGGAACCGGTTCAAAGTTATTAGACCATTGAAGTTTGTAAGTCGCTCCTGAAACAGTAACAGGGGTTATTGTAATTGTAGAACCTGCAGTACCTAACGCAGTAATGTTTACTTTACCTGGAGAAGTTGATACTCCCGAATTATCTTCGGTTGCAGCTAAAGCTTGAGCTAAAGTAGTAAACAAAGTAATAATATTATCTGAATTCACATATACAAAGTAAGTAGTTGCTAACGCAAGGCCGGTAGGTAATGTTCCTGTCGATGTTAATTGAACAGACATACCTGTAAAATAACCATGCGCTGTTACGGTATCTAAAGTATCATTTGCAATAGAAACGCCAGTATCGTTTGCTACTGTTCTTACTGTTGTAATATTTCTTGCAATTACTGAAAAAGATATAAAACTCATAGAACTAACATCCATAAAAAACCAAACAGTACTGCCGGGTTCTATAACTGTTGTTGGGTATTTGTGAGAATAAACTCTATTCAAACTTGACATAGTGGCTCCTAGCTACTTTATAGGTTGAGGATTGTTAGTGAAGGAAGACAAACACATAGAAATCAATTGCCCTTGATTCTCTATAAGATTAAAACATTTTCTAAAATTTATCTGTTTTTGTTGATCAAATTCATTGTATTTATCGAGATACATGTCTAGATACATTTCCATGTACTCTGGGTAAACTTTATAAAATGATTGAGCTACTTGTGGACTATCAATTTCTTCGTTTGTACACTTAGTATAATAATCTTGAGGGTTCAATAAAACACCAATTAAGTTTTTAAATTTATCTTTACCATACACATCTAAATTATCTTTCGGAGTATTATTTTTTATCTCATTAATGGCTGTATACAGTATCATAGATAAAAGAGGATCCGAAACAATATCGGTTAAATTAAAATCAAGGTCCGCAAGAAATAAACGATATTTATCACTGTATTCTGTGTATTTTTCTTTAGTTGAAAACGGGTTTCCTGCTGCGTACAAATTTAAAATATTTTTTAAACTAGCGTTGATTATTTTAAGATCGTAGTTTATTTGGTCCCTTTGTTTTACAACTTCATTCTCTAAATTTGCAGAATGTACAGCGTTTGCCATATCTTCATAATCTTTTAGATTGTTTGTAATGTTTTCCATTTGTTCAGATATTTGTAGTAAATGTTCTTTTACAGCATCTTCATACACTTTCTCTTGAAAATTAGATTGTGTATACGCAGTTTGAAACAAACCTAATAAAGAATCATCAGTACCTAAATAATATGGTTTAAGTATAGATTCTTTTAAAAACCCAGTTTTTGTAACTAGTTTCTTTTGAAGTTCTAACAAAGTTGTTGATAAATCATTTGTTGCATCTAATATTTTTAGATTACATACATTATTATGTAAGTCAACAAATTCTTTTGGGTAGATTACTCCTTTTAAAAAAAGAGAAGTTATAAATTCATATTCAAGGTGTTTATTGCAAAAATCCATTTAAACTCCTAACGTGTGTGGTATAAACTTCGATACGAGTTTAAAAAATCATTAGATTTAAAAGGAGATTTTACTTCAGCTTCTTCTTGAAAAGAAGATTCAACATCAGGTTTTGGGTTTACCGTTCCGACTGCGTTTGGAGAACGAAGGCTAAATCTTTGAGAAAGATCTCTTGTATCCATACTTAAATTAGTGCCTAGTAAGTGATCCGCAACAGCAGCAATACCAACACCCATTGTATTATAGTTGTTTAAATCTCCAGAAGAACTAACAGTTTTGTAAAGAGAAGTGTAATCTTGCATACTTTTTAATAAACGTTGTTGTAACTCAGATATTACAGTTTTTCCAACGTCTTTTGCGGTGGCAAATTTAGTTAAAGCTCCTACATTTTCAATAGCGGCTTGAGCTCCCATTAGCACTGATTGTTGAGCGCCGTAGTAAGCTGCAGTAGCAATTAATTTTCTATCTTTCGCAGTTAATAGTAAGTCACGTTGTTTTACTGCATTTTCCATAAGATTTTGATAATTTTGTTGTTGTGCTGCTATATCCCTATCAATATTTTTTTGAAACACTTGCATAGCCATATTAGGTTGTCCAGATAAACCGGCTCCAGCACCAGACAAAATAATTCCAATAGAAGATAACAATCTTCCACTAACACCTAACTTTTTTAAATATAAATCAGGATCTATTTCAGATTTTTTTACCGCCATTTCCATGGCCGCACCAGCATCTCTAGTAGCGTTATGCATAGCGGTTAGGCTTCGTTTATACTCTAATTTTGTACCCCTTAGTTGTTGCTTAGAAAACTCCAAATTATCTAATGCTGCTTCACTAGCTGCCTTTGCAACTGGGGTACCTAATCTGTTAGTGGTGTCTGCAGCAGACATTACCCCTTTTTGAGCCTCTGAAGTTAACCCTGGAAGAGAAAGAGCAGCAGCATCTGTTGCAGGAGTTGCTACCGAATTTAAACTGTTTTGTTGGAAATTTTTACTTTGTTGAAATTTAGCTGCGTTAGGTGAATCTAATAAAAAATCGACAGTCTTACCTACAACATTCGGTAAAACCTTATTCACAGCCTTTTTAGTGAAAATTTTATTTTTTTCTATAGTGTCTTGTGTTTTTTCGTCACGACCTTCTGATTTATTTTGAGAACTTTTCTTTTCTAAAACATCTTTTAGGCTTTGAGTTCCGTCGTCAGTTAATCCAGAAGATTTAACTGGTTGATTTTTTTTAATAGGTGTAACTGTTCCACTCTTTTCTGTACTAACACTTTCAGGTATACTTGGTTTATCTGTGTAGTTATTGACTGACTTACTAAGAGCTTCATCCACTGAATCTTGAACTATCTTATCAATAACTTTCTTTTTTTTCTTCGGTAT
>Ga0315902_10006449_pt1 | contig 16242 bp, 9 predicted proteins | sample LakEriMetagenome_9_FD_203523 | JGI IMG/M metagenome (GOLD analysis project Ga0315902, IMG submission 203523) | Freshwater fungal communities from buoy surface, Lake Erie, Ohio, United States - Buoy 12 MA117 | ecosystem: Environmental > Aquatic > Freshwater > Lake > Lake biofilm | place: USA...
ATTTCGAATCCGTCTGATGGACCACCTAACCGGCAGAAGGTTCGGCGTTCGAATCCTGCGTTACTCACCGCGATCCGATTGGGTTCATTACCGACCGGGATCACTGCGAACCGAGCGGAATGCGAACCACGCATTGGGTACCACCGTTCGCAGCGCGACTAAATCGCAACGTACCGCCGAGCCCTTGGATTACATTGCGTGTCAAGAAGACGCCGAGTCCCATCCCTTCTCCAACTTCTTTGGTGGTAAAGAATGGCTCACCGATTCGTCGCAGAACATCGTCCGTCATTCCGGAGCCTTGATCGACGATTTCCAAGACCCAGGTTCGCTGATCGTTCTCGGCGCGATGGATGGTGGAGTTGACATCAACGTGCTGGTTGGGTTTGGATGCATCCAAACCATTCTGCAGCAGATTGCGCAGCGCCTGGGAAAGAGCTTGTTTGGGAAGGAGCGCCTTGAAATCCGCGACCGCGCGTTCCATCGCAATGTGGACGCGCTGGGGCTCGCGCATGGCAACCACGGTTTCATCGAGAATTTCCTGGATCCTCACCGGATGCAAGTGCTCTGCAGCGGCTTCGCCCGCCCCGCTTTTCATCCGATGCAAAATATCTTTGCAGCGATTGAGTTCCTCTCGGATCAGCCCGAAATCACGACGAACTTTGTCAGGGATGTCTTGTTTGTCGAGCGTGCGAGACAACTCGCCAGCGATGACCGCAATGGTTGACAATGGGCTCGCTAATTCATGCCCCGCACCGGCTGCCAGGGTCGCGAGAGCCTCGAGACGCTGAGCCCGTTCGCGCTCTTTCTCAGCGATCGCCAAACGCCGATCCCGCTGTCGGACTTGCAAAGCCAACATGGAAACGAAGTAGGCGAGCACACCGCAGCATGTCGTGAAGGCGATCAGGAACGCCGCCTTGGTCACATCCCATGGTGAATCGGCAGCGAGTGGTGAATTGGCAAAGACAACATTGGGGGTCGCTCGGTTGAGTAGAAAAAACGCGCCGAGCACCGACGCGGCTGAAATTGCGATCGCCCAGAACCGAGACAGCACCACGCCAGCAACAACAATATTGGCCACATAGAACAATATAAACGGATTCGCCGCACCGCCGGATAGATAGAGCAGCCCCGTCAAAATCATCACATCGAACAACAGCAAGCCACCGAGAGTCCGTGAGCCAAGCGAACCATGATGGATCCCAAGGTTCATCCCAGTGTTCGATCCGGTATTGGCTTGTCGATCGATCTGCATCTCCGACGATGTATTGAGCGATCGTCGCGCAACGAACCACAATGCGACGTTGCTGGCCACAGTGCATAACACCAACGCCAACATCGAAACGATCGGCAACTCTATTTTGAGCACCAGATAGACAAATCCGATGACGAGCAGTTGGCCAGCGACAGCGATCCACCGCAATTGCGTCAACCACATCGCCGACGAGCCATGACCATACGGATCATTTTGAGTGCGGCTCAACCCGTTTGACGCACCAGCTTCCTGCAACATGCTTTCCTTGCTCCCGGTTCATTGGCAATAAGAAAATGTAGCCTTGTGCATGCCAAGGCAAATTGAGATCGCTAGGCCGATCGAAATCGCTAGGCCGATCGAAATCGCTAGGCCGATCGAAATCGCTAGGCCGATCGAAATCGCGGTGCCCACTAAGGTTCCTCGACCACGAGGATATCGCGATCCCATCCGTCGAGAGTGATGGTTTGCGATTTTCCGCGAGGCCAATCGATGGTCAACGACGGTGGACTCGTCGCCGCAGAGGAGGGAACTCCGAAATGAACAAGCGATTCGCCGGTTGCAGCGTAGGAACCACCCCCAAAACGCTGGCGAACCCAAGACTTGTCGCCGGCTTCCAATCGGATCGAGGTTCCGATGGCGTCTCGATTGGACGACGTCCCAATGAGACGGACTACGATGTATTTTCCGAGTCGCTTAGAACGGTTCTCCACCAAGGCGGCTTCCATATTGAGGCGACTCACTGCGTAGTCTAGCAACCCATCGCGATTAAAATCGGCCATCGCTACGGCCCGCGAGGGTTGAGGCAGGGCCAAATAGTTTCCGTCGCGAGGCACCAAGCGAAAAAACTTGCCGTCGACGTTATCGAGGATCTGGGGTCTTTGGTCAAAAGCGGAGCCGATCGCGCGGGTTTCGATATGCCCATTCGCCACGACTAAATCTTCATCACCATCGAGTTCCATATCGACAAACGCGGTCCCCCAGCCCACCGACGCTTCATCGGTGGGACCGATTCGAGCCGTAGTCGATGCGTAGGTGAAAAAGAGATTCCCATTGTTTTTATAGAGCGCGTTGACTTCATTTTGATAATTGGTGACCCAAAGATCTAATTTGCCGTCGAGATTGTAATCACCAAGGGCGATCCCCATGCTCCCCTCGGGTATTCCGGAATCGTTGCATGCGACACCGCTTCGACGAGCCACCTCGGTAAAATGAAAATCTCCGTCGTTTCGATACAACAAGTTAGGATCGACATCGTTGGAGACGTAAATATCGACGTCGCGGTCGCCATCGAGGTCCGCCGCCATAATCCCGAGTCCACGGAGCGTCTCATCGATACCAACAGACTCTGAGATGTTGGCAAACGTACCATCCCCTCGGTTTTCGAACATCGCATCGGTCAATCCTTTGAACTCTCTCGGTCCGCAGTAATCGACAACGCTCTCCGAACTGCCAGGGCCCGCAGGAACTTTGCAGATAGGGTTGTTTTCAAAGGACCAGTTCGCGTAGTGCGCTACGTAAAGATCGAGCAATCCGTCGTTATTGGCATCGAAAAACGCCGCGGACGAACTCCATTGGAAATCTCGAAGTCCGATCCCAGCACCTGCTGATTCCATCGCCGGTGCCGTGGCACGTTCAAGGGTCCCATCACCGCAATTATGAAAGAGCTGCAAGCCCGAATAACCTGTCGTCAACACGTCGGGGAAGCCATCGGCATCATAATCCGCGATCGCAATTGCGCAATTGTAGGTCGCGGACAGGTCGAGTCGCGATAGTTCCGAAGCAGACTTAAAAACGAATCCGGATTGGTTTCGCAGCAAGGCCCCTGAGAAACCTCGCATGGTTTTGTTTGGTACGTCAGGCGCACCACCACCTGCCGAAAGAATATCGGGGCGACCATCGAGGTCGTAATCGAGTACCGCGATTCCACCACCGGTGGTCTCGGGGAGAAACATATTCCCCAGTTCGCTGCCATTGCGATACAGGGAGCCAGGCAAAGCTCCCTCGTGCATATGAACCAGGATGTTGTTGGCCGGAGACGTTGAAGCTCCAGAACCAGCGGCACCGGACGCGATGGTACTCCTTGGATTGCTCGCGACTGCACCGTTGGGTTTGGTGGCATTGTTTCCAGCACTGTTGTTTCCAGCACTGTTGCTTCCCGTGCTTCCTTTGAGGAAATCGGGGGGGGCTTCCTTGGGTTCGCAGCCCGTCAACAGCATACAGAGCCCCACACCGCCGAAGCAGGCCCTTATCACTGGCCATCGTAATAGCCTGAGAAACAAAGGGGCAACGAAGAAGGGGCAAGCGTCCTGGCTCACTGAGTTCCCCTGCGGAGGTTAATGTACCGCTGATGCCGAGCAGCGAGTTCCGTTTGGTTGGTTCTGGTGAAGTAGATCACAAGATCTTCGTGAGCGGGCAAGTAGTTTGCGTCGACCATCAGTGCCGAGTTCAGCCAGTGCAAGCCATCCTCTCGCGATTGTTTGTGAAGAAAAATGTGTCCCAGCTCATAATTCTTTTCCGCCGATTGATCGGTGCCTGAGAGAAGTCGGGCGATACGATTGTCGATCGACTGCACGTCGGCTTGCCCGGCCTCTGCAATCTTCGCGTACCGCTCGGCTTCAGCATTGTTTCCTAGAGCCTGGTGCGCTTGGCTCAAAAGGTTTGCGGTCCGCACATCCTCAGGCCAAAGGGTGGCAACATTCGAAAGCGTATCAATGACCTTTTGGGGTTCATTCTTCGCGATGTAAATTCGCGCGAGAACTTGACGCATGTCCGTTGTCGCTTTACCCGTCTCCATCATCGGTTGTAGCAATTCGATCACTTCATCCCCTCGATCCAAATTGGAGAGTGCTGTGGCGAGGACGCCGATCGCTTCCAGATCGTTGGGGGAACCTTTTAAGTAACGCTGCAAGGAGAGAACGGCCCGTTCGTAGTCGCGAGTCATCGAGTACGCCGAAGCGAGTTGACGGTAGACTGGCAGAAAATCGGGACGGGTCTTAGCGGATTTCTCAAGAGCGGTAATGGCGCTTGCAGAATCGCGATTGGACAACGCGATCATACCGCGAAAGAAAGGAACCCATGGGGAATCGGGTTGCTGCTGGCCCCAGAAATTCAAAAAGGCATCTACCGTTCCAAACTGCATTTTGCCGAGCAAGCCGTAGACTACAGCTGGCCCGACCTCCGAGATATCGGTATCCGGTAACGCCATCGCTTTCGCGATCGAAGAATCGACATCGTCTCCGATCCCCAATTGCGTCTCACGCAACAGCTTTTCTCCTTGGATCTTTTCCGGGGAGTACCCCAGCTGCCGAGCCAATTCGAGGAATTGCGCGAACGCGATATCGTCCCCGAGGTGCCGGTATGCGCGGCTTCTCAAAAATGCCGATTCTGCGGAGAGACCATTTGTTTTCTCCAGCTTTTTAATTTCCGTAACGGCTGCCAGATTATCCCAGTTCTCAAGGGCCTTGTTGATGCGAAGCATCGACGTGGTATAGCGATTCCGGTAATACCCAAAGCTGGCCAGGGGGATCAGGATGGCTAGGAGAATGCCTAGCCGAACCCAGGTCCACACCGACGATTTGGGCCCCGCAGAGTTCCGCTCTTCCTCCCTGGCGTTGGCAGCAGCAATCGCCGCCGCTGCTGAAATCGCCTCCGCTTCGGAGAGGGGAATGGCATTGGACAAGTTCTTCGACTGCGTTTTGGATCGGACCATCAGGAAAAGTTCAAATCAGGATCCAGGAAAAGGGGCGAGGCGCCGGAACACTCGGCCGCCATCACATCCACCCCGCAATTGTATCCACCCCGCAATTGTATCCGTAGTGGCTATCGTATTGTAACTTCCCCCGTATTGTAACTTGCCCATGTCCACGATTGGGCACTCGAATCGCATGTTGGCAGGAAATCGGCGAGGCCCCAATCCGAAGCGTGCTACCCAATCATCAGGATCGAACGGGCGATGAAGAATCTTCGAGTCCTGTTTTTCTAGGATTATTTTGAAGCCCTTTCGCAGGATGAGCGTGGCGGAAGTCAGATCAATGGCGATCGATCACGCCGCATTGGCCTCAATGTTCACCGTTCACTCCTCAAGCCACTCCTCAAGTCACTCCTCAAGCCATCGGCGAGCTAAGAACCTCGCGTCGACTTGGCGTTTGCCTTGGTTTTACTAGCTCGCGGATGGGCTTTAACGTAGGCCGCCTTGATGTTGGAAGTGCTTACGTGGGTATAGATCTGGGTGGTGACCAAGCTTTTGTGCCCGAGTAGTTCTTGGACACTTCGAATATCGGCTCCTCCATCGAGCAGATGCGTTGCGAAACTGTGCCGCAAGGTGTGGGGGGTGGTGCGGGTATCGAGACCGCACTGAAGGATATACTTTTCCAGCATTCTCGCGACACTGCGACTGGTCAATCGGCCCCCGAATTTATTGCGAAAGGTGGGACTTTCTCGCTCATTGCTCGGACATGGACGTCGGGCTGCAAAATAGCGGTGCAGGGCGGCGATCGCATATTTCCCGAGGGCACCGAAGCGTTCTTTTCGGCCTTTGCCGCGGATCCGAACCACCCCTTCGTCGAAATCGATATCCCGATCGTTCATACCCACCAGTTCGCTGACCCGGAGCCCAGCGCTATAGATGACTTCTAGGATGGCGGAGTCTCGAAGTCCCATCTCGTCGGACGGATCGGGGGCCGCCAGCAAACTTCGGATTTCGTCGCCGGTCAAGAAATGAGGAAGTTTGCGTCCACCGCGTGGGTTGCGGAGCGGTTTTGCCGGGTTGGAGTCGACCATTTCCTGTCGCTGTGCAAACCGATAAAAACTTCGCAGGGAAGCCAGTTTCCGGCTGATGCTTGACTTCGCGTACCCCGCTTCATGGAGCGCTGTCACGTACCCCCGAAGATCATTTGGGGATACATCGCGGGGTGCTACGGAACGACTTCCCTCGTCCGTCAGAAAATCCGCCATATCCATCAAGTCTTCGCGATACGATTTAATCGTTAGATCCGAAGCATTCTTCTCGACATCCAAGTAGCGCAAAAACTGGGCGACTTCCGTATGCATTCGACAGACACCTCAATGAAGGAATTTGGCAACGGCCAAGTTTACCCCACGGAACTTCCCCGGGATTCGCGACGAATCTCGAATCAGACAACTTCTTCGTACATCGCCTGAAGTTTGTCCGCTACCACGGCGGTACTGCAGAGGCTCTGCGTATGCTCGCTTGCGGATTTCCCCATGCGAAGCCTCTTTTCCGGATCGACCAACAGGGACAGCATGGCTGCTCGAAGAGCTTCGGCGTTTTCTTTGGGAACGACCAAGCCGTCCTGATGGTCGCGGACCAATTCTTTCATGCCTCCGGCGTCGCTAACAACAGCGGCGACGCCAACGGTGGTGGCCTCGATCAGAGCTCGGCAGAGCCCTTCGCTGCGCGATGGCATCACAAACAAATCAAAGGCCTTCATGGCGCTCGCTGCGGGAGAAATCGGGCCAGGGGCGATCACGCGCCCACGCAGTGCATCATGCTGCATCCAACGCGTGACGTTGGGGTCGTCGATTACCCCGCCGAGCAGTAATTTCCAGGGAATCGTGGCGGGCAATTTCGATGCGGCTTCGAGAAGGACATCGACCCCTTTGACAGGGCGAATGTGCCCAACAGTCCCGATCACCAAGGTATCGTCATCGACCCCCCAACCGGCGCGCCACTCCCGTCGTGTCTGTTTATCTTCAAAATCCCACATCGCGTTGTAGACCACACGGCACCGCGATTCGGGAATCCCTCCACGCATCATCGCCTGCTGGACCGCGCGCGATTCGCACGCATGGAGCGATACGCGGGGAGAAAGGTAGGTGATCCAATCAGCCGGATCGAACCATGTCGGTACCCGGGTTATTCCACGGTAACTGATGATCTTGGGAGGACGCCGCATGCCTGCCGTACCGAGCACACTCCAAGCCAATGAATTGGGTATGAAGGCGTGGATAAGATCCGGCTGAAACTCTCTCGCGATTCGAGCAACATTCTTGATGGCGCTGTAGGTCACCTTTTTTCGGCCATAGAAGTCAATCGTCCGCTGCTTGGGCCCCCATTCTGCTGGCAAGCTATCCTGGGAATCAAAACTCTTGTTCGAGTTGCAGGAAACAATCTCGTACCCCCTTCGGCAGAACTCGCGAACGATGGGGCTTGGGGCATGGATCATCATTAGCCGCATCGTCGACTCCCAACTCCTTTGAGAACAAACACGTAACCACTGGTGGCGCCCAGCCGTTGACTTCCAATCCGCAGTTTACTTTCAATCTGGGTCCAGTTCAGCTACCCCAGATCAGCTACCCCAGATCATCGAATCGCGCGAACAACATACATCCACCGCCCTAAGGTGCGAGACGAACGCAGGTATTTCGACCAGAGCTCGAACTCGAGCGAGTGAATTTCTCGGGCAAGTGCATCCCCGCGCGAGTGAATCCTCTCCGCTAGTCTCCACGGTTGTAACGGGAGTAGTTGCCATGCCTAGGGGGCGTTGCCGTAAGGCTACTCGATCGCGGGGATCAACGGACCACTTCCGCTGGGCTCGCAATCTGCGACGCGCGACCGTCCCACCAAGCATGGCATGGTCGATACGATGCTATCGACAAACGCTAACTGCGCCATCGACAAACGATCACCGATCGAAAAACACAACCGACTCGGCGGTGGTTATCCGGGAGGTAATGCGAGAGGCAATCAAGTTGCCCTCTGGGCCGATGAGTGGCACCTAAGCATCCTCAAAAAATCCATAAAAAAGCCCCCATTTAGGGCTTTTCTCGAGGAACGCGGCCAGCGGGTTGGGCGATTGTGAAAACAGGGGATTTTGATATACTTTTCCCCGTCACGAATCATGGCATCCAACAGGTCGTTTTGCGGGGCTCCGCCCAAGAGCTTTGAACGAAACAACCGATCGTTTTTTGCCTTTGTTACCTTCCTCGATTAGAAACGAATTTATCCGTGTCGAACGTCCCACCCGATGATTTTGACCCGAATGATCCCGCCAGTATCCCCCCATCGGAGGATGGAGGTGGTTCGGGCGAGCGGATGATCCAGGAACCGATCGAGGATGAGCTTCGCGACAGCTACCTCAGCTACGCGATGAGCGTTATCGTTTCTCGGGCATTGCCCGACGTGCGAGATGGCCTCAAGCCGAGCCAGCGGCGAATCTTGGTCGCCATGAACGATTTGAGCCTTACGCCGGGTGCTGCGCGGGTCAAGTGCGCGAAGATCGCCGGCGATACTTCGGGTAACTATCACCCGCACGGTGAATCGATCGTTTACCCAACCTTGGTCCGAATGGCCCAAGAATGGAATATGCGGCACGTGCTGATCGACAAACAGGGGAATTTTGGTTCGATTGCTGGTCTTCCTGCTGCTGCGATGCGGTACACCGAAGCGCGGTTGGCTGCACCTGCAGCGATGATGCTCGAGGATCTCAAGCTCGATACGGTCGACTTCATCCCAACTTATGACGAGCGCAGGAATGAGCCGGTGGTTCTTCCTTCGAAGTTCCCCAATTTGCTCGTCAATGGAGCCCAAGGGATCGCGGTCGGGATGGCGACCAGTATCCCACCTCACAATCTCCGTGAAGTCTGCAATGCGTTGATCAAAGTGATCGACGACCCCGAAGTCTCAATCCCTGAATTGTGCGACATCATCCCCGGTCCCGACTTTCCTACCGGCGGGATCATCTGCGGGCGGTATGGGATCCGCCAAGCGTACACGACGGGTCGGTCGACGATCGTCGTTCGTTCGCACGTCGACATCGAAGAGGATGGCCGGAAATCCCGGCTGGTGGTGCGAGACATCCCGTTCCAACAAGCTCGAGATCGCGTGGTTGAAAAGATCGCCGACCTTGTTCGAAGCGAAAAGATCAAAGGCATTTCCGGAATCCGGGATGAAAGCGATTTGAAGGAACCGGTCCGCTTGGTGATCGAGATCAAGCAGAACTCGGATCCCAATGTTGTGCTCAACCAACTCTTCCAGTTTTCGCCACTCCAAGAGTCGTTCTCGATCATCCTTCTGGCACTCGTCGACGGCAAACCTCGGGAACTCAACATCAAAGAACTCTTGCAAGAGTTCATCCGGCACCGCTTCACCGTTATCCGGCGCCGCACCCAGTTCTTGCTTTCTTCGGCACGAAAACGGAAGCACGTGGTCGAAGGCCTCCTGCTGGCACTTGCGGATATCGACCAAATCATCGCGACCATCCGCTCGAGCCGCACCCAAGCCGAGGCGAAGGAAAAACTTATGGGGGTCGAGTGCCCCGCTTCGATGATGGAACGAGCTCTCGGAGCCCGCGGGTTTGCCGATTTCCAACTCGAACGCGGTGTTTCCGACATCTACCGACTCACATCGGTCCAAACCGACTCCATCCTGAGAATGACACTGGGGCAATTGGCGGGTCTCGAACAAGAGAAATTGAGCCAAGAACATGCCGAGATTCTCACCGAGATCGAGCAGTATCGGACCATCCTCAGCGATCCCGCCAACATCTATGCCATCATCCGAGATGATCTCATTGAGATCTCTCGCAAGTACGGCAACGACCGCATCACCGAAATCTCCGGCGAGGAACTTGGCAATTACAACATGGAAGACCTCATCACTGAGGAAACCATGGTGGTTACGATCTCGCACCAAGGCTACATCAAGCGTCTGCCGGCCTCGATCTACAAAGCCCAACGACGCGGCGGCAAAGGAATCACCGGCCTTAAGAGCGAGGAAGCAGATCCCGTTGAGCATCTGTTCGTGGCCAGCACACACGCGTACTTGTTATTTTTCACCAACCAAGGCAAAGTCTACTGGCAGAAGGTTTGGGAAATACCCCAGATGAGCCGCGAGAGCCGTGGACGAGCTATCGTCAATTTGCTGAACTTGACCCCCGAGGAAAAGATCCTCGATTGCGTCCCCGTACGCGACTTCAATTTGCCAGGACACTTCCTGACCATGGCGACCAAGAAGGGGGTCATTAAAAAGACCGAACTCGAAGCCTACAGCCGGCCCAAGAAGGGGGGCATCATCGCTATCAAGCTTCGGGAAGACGACGAATTGGTGGATGTCGTGATCACGAAACCGAACGATCAAATCGTCCTCTCAACCGCCAACGGCATGGCTATTCGCTTCGCGGAACACAACGTCCGCTCGATGGGCCGAAACACGTCGGGCGTGAAAGGGATCTCGCTCAAGAAGGGAGATTCGCTCGTCGGCATGGTCGTCGCAGACCCCGCAGCAACCTTGCTCACCATCTGCCAAAATGGGTACGGCAAACGAACCCCCTTTGGCCCCGGAGATGAACTCGCCGCCAGAGAAGAAGCTATTCCAACCGATGATGAAAATCTCGATGAGAATGCTCCAGCCGAAGAAGAAGTCGTCGAGGAACCTGAGGACACCGACGATGTCAGCTCCTCCATGCGATACCGCACCCAACGGCGAGGCGGCAAAGGTGTCATCGATATCAAAACTACCAAGCGGAATGGACCTGTGGTCGGGATCGTTCCGGTCGTCGATGGTGATGAACTGATCATGATGACCTCGCGCGGAAAAATCCAACGGATCGCCGCAGCTGATATCAGTGTGATCGGACGAAACACCCAGGGCGTCCGAATCATGAGCCTCGATGAAAACGACACATTGGCCGCTATCGTGCGAGTGCTCGGCGAGGACATCGAAGAAGCTGCTGCCGCAGAAGCGGCAGCGGAAGCCGCTCGTATCGCAGCCGCATCCTCAGCACAGCCTTCGATGACCAACGAATCAGACGCTGATACATCCGCGAACGACGAAGCTGAAGAGGACGATTCAGCCGACGGCGAGGAATGATTTGTCCTCGCCTGAACCAAGCAACTCAGACGCGCACTCAGACACGGATCGCTCTGCGATCCGTATTGGGTCCGTTGAGACAAACCCCATGGACCACACGCTGGTACGTCCCGACCTTCTGATCCTCGTTTGTACCTATAACGAGCGGGAGAATCTTCCGCTGCTATTCGAGCAGATTCAGTCCGTTGTACCGACCGCGCATATCCTGGTGGTCGACGACAATTCTCCCGACCAGACCGGTCCGTGGGTCGAACAAAAGGCGCGCACCGACCCGCGAATGCATTTGATCGCTAGGCCCGGCAAACAAGGATTAGGGACTGCGATCAGGGACGGCATGAAGTTTGGATTGCAGCATGGGTACCAATGGCTCATCAACCTCGATGGAGACCTCAGCCACGATCCGCGAGCGATCCTGAGCATGCTCCGCGAACGGGAAAGCTGCGACGTCGCGATCGGCTCTCGTTATGTTCCAGGTGGTGGTATGGTCGGTTGTTCGTGGCGACGGATCGGTGTTAGCCGTTGCGCCAATATCTTAGCTCGTTGGATTGTGGGATGGCGCATTCGAGATTGCAGCAGCGCGTACCGCATGTACCGTCTCGATAGCTTGCGTGCCATTCGACTCGAGGACCTGAAAGAAACAGGCTACGGCTACCTGGAAGAAATCCTCGCGCACTTAATCCATTCCGGCGCCAAAATCATCGAGTTGCCGATCATCTACACCGAACGTCGACAAGGCAAATCAAAGATTTCGGTCCGCGAAGCTCGCTCCACTTTTTCAGCGTTACTGCGATGTTCGCGGATACTCAAGTCCAAGTAGGTTCGCTCTGAGTTGCAGTTCGCCGGAAGCAGTTTCCGATGGATGCTTATGCTGTTGTTGGCAATGATTCGTTGTTGTCAACGATCTGTTGTTGGCAACGGTCTGCCGCTTTCTCCAAGCCCTCATCGCATCTAGTGCACCAAGGGAGCTTCGCTCCTTCAAAGAAGAGAACGCTGTAAAGGCTTAACGCGGCGATGGCTTAACGCGGTGACGGCTTATAGTCGGCTTGTAGTAGCTCTCAGACGGGGCTCCAGCGACATATGGCAATGAAAGGCTCGGCCTTGGCATTGGGGCAGAGAGGGGAGAGAACGGATAGCAGCGGTCGAGCACCAGGAGATCCATTACGAAGTCAGCGCTTCGATCATATCGAGGGTTGCATTCCTCACAGAATCGGTCCATTCAGTACCGCGGTACTTTGGATTGTCGTGAGCGAAGATAATCCCGCGCGAGCTATTGATGATTGCACCGAGCCCCCGAGCATCCATTCCGTGCTTAACGTCGGACGCCGAGCCACCTTGGGCTCCATACCCCGGGACCAGGATCCAGGCGCTGGGCATGCGTTCTCGCATCGCAGCGAGTTGGTGGGGATAGGTTGCACCGACAACAGCGCCTATCGAACCGTAACCATCGGTACCGCGAGAATCAGCGGAGAGCGATTCCACATGCGACGCCAGTTTTTCAGACAGCGATATTCCGGATGAGGCTTGCGTAGCACCATCGACGACGTCTTGCAAAAAACCACTTCCGGGATTCGAGGTCTTCACCAATACGAATAGCCCCGAGCCGCTCGCATGGCAGCGTTGTGTAAAGGGCTCCAACGTATCGATCCCCAAAAACGGATTCACGGTCAATGCATCAGCGCCCCACGGGCTATATGCGGCAGTACCTTCGGGGCCTGAACCGAGGAATGCATTCGCGTAGGCTGTCGCCGTCGTGCCGATATCTCCGCGTTTCGCATCCATCACCACCAAAACACCTCGCTGGGTTGCGTACCGAACGACTTGTGCCAATGCATCCATTCCACAAGGACCAAGCTCTTCAAAAAACGCCGCTTGAGGCTTGACGATCGGGACCAATTCATGAACCGTGTCGATGATCTCAAAACAGAAGACCCTAAATGCATCCGCTTGTTCTTTCAACGATGCTCCCGCACCAGGTCGAATCGACTCCGGAAGCGAGCTTGTGCGAGGATCCAATCCTACGCATACAGGATTTTTTTTCGCGAGCACGGCATCGACCAACCGCTGTCCGAAAGGAACCAACGGCCCATTGAGGGATGGAGTAGATCGGCTTGGATGAGAAACGGATGCGTTGGAATCAGATGTCACGGTATTTAGAACGACTTGAGATCGGAGTAGGAATGGATTCGAAATTGAATTGGATGCGGAATTGAAGGACTCTGAATAAAAAAAAGCAGAGATGTTTCCTGATACATTACCCGAGCAAGTCCCCATCGCTGCGAGAACTAGTCTCGCGAACCAGGGGTACAAAATTGCAGCGCAATCGACATGTCCCACCCAAGGTTCGCATTACTGGGGCTTGCGGGCGGGCAAAAAATTCAGGATTCGCTCAGGTACTGGATCGGTAAGGTGCTTGGGAACACGTCCGCCAATATCCTTGCTATCGTTTTTACTATCCTCGCTTTTACCCGGTTCTCCTTTTGATTCCTCGGGGGTCGATTCCCTCTCAGTACCAGCGTAGGGCGCTTCGTCACTTAAAACGAGCGCTAAACGGACTGGCGTCTCGCGCTTGGGGATTCGATCGGTAAACGCATCGAACACGAGCCCCGAGTTCGCCGCATCGCTTTTCACCGCGACATCAAGGGTCGATGTCATAAAATTGGCGACGCAAACGAGTTCTCCGCCATCCCCTAGGTAGTTCTCTTTACCGGTATCCGGATCTTTGTAGATCTTGCTGCCGGCAAAGACCCAATCCCACTCCATGGCTCTGCTCTTCCCCGTCTGTCGCACCCAATTTTGCGCGAGTGTTCCCTTCGTCTTGCCATCTTCATCGTGCCACAAGACGTAAATTCGAACCGTTGTTCCTGAAGCGGGAATAAATTTGGGTTCGAAAGCAACAGGTTTTCCAGGTACCCCACCAACGGCTAGAAGTGCGGCATGGACGAAACGGGATCTCGCGAAGACAGCGACGATGGATTCATGCTCTTTTGTACCGGTTGGACACGCAAACATTTCGAGCGGTGCGTTGCGTTGACAAATGTAGCCATCCACAAGGACAGCTTGTTCGTCGCGATGGATCCAGATACGCCCATCTGCGAGCATTTTCTTGCAATCGGGAGGATCAAGTAACGCCTTTTCCACAATCGTCTTGATGTCCGGCTTTTCATTCGGCTCATCGTCTTGTGCAAAGATTGTTGAGAAACTTGAGAGAGCAGCAAGCATCCACAATGCGGCCCGGTTGGGCGTGATAAGGAACCTGTTCGAGGTCAATCGAAAATTCGGCATAAATCAAGTCCAAAAAACAGTTTTCAAGTTTCGCCGAGAACATCCTTGCATCTTGAGATCCAGCAACAACAATTGGCGTTGCCTTCCGGAAGAACTCGATTGCTAAAATCGATTCGGCCGATCAAGGCTAAGTGCATGCATATGTTTTGCAAAACACGTATGCTGTGCAACTGGTGTGCTGTACCAATGCAGGTGAGCGAGCAGCACTGGGTATCCTAACACTTTTCCATCACGTGGACGAGAGACCTATGGACTGGGTAAAGCCCAAACATCGAGCGCGCCGACTGAAATCGGCGGAGAGTGCCGAGGCGGAAAACCAAACCGCCATGCAATGGTTGGAGCGACTCTGCGAAGAGAACGTTACTCTGTTGCAGTCTTCACTTCCGGTTGGAAACGCTGCGAGCAAAGTGAAATCGAGCGATCTTCCTATCGATCGCTACCTGAATGCCATGCTTTGGGGTACGGGTGACTGGGAAGTCGCCAAACCGAGCCATCGAGAATTTCTGAACGACCTCGTCGAAGCCTTTGGCTCCCAACCGTTTAGCAACTCGACCCGCCCGACCAGCCTGCATCGCAAAAAAAAGTCACCCGCAGTAAGTCCTGAAATCCGATCGCAGCAAGTGGCTCATGCCACGAAGATTGGCAAATGGATTACTCAGCAACTGCCAAAATCCAGCTACGATCCTTATGTCGCGTTGACGTGTGCGGGTTGGTTGCACGCATTGCCTGAAGTCGGTCGCGACATCCCACCTGCGCTCTGGCTGGAAGTGCTCCAATCGACGTTGACCCAAGTCGACAGGGCGTGGGCCAACGGGAACGAAGAGGGTCTCTTTCCATGGGTTATTTGGGCCTGCGAAGTCCCCCTCGCTCTCGCCAAGCAATTGTCTCACCTGGGTGGCAAAGACCGCATCGTCAGTGAGACGCTCAACCGCATCGCCCTAATCCTGGAACAATCCGCAGAGAGCCATGAGACTCTTCTATCCTTCGGAGCCCAAGATTTACGTGCTGTCGTCGCCAGTCTCGTCCGAAGTCGCTGGGCAGCCAATAGCGTGGGAGCCCGCAAGTGGTACCCGCCGCAGCGCAAGGCCCTTTCGAAGTTGCTTACCACGATGCTGCATTTAACCGATGCTGAGGGGAAAGCGATGCTGACCGAGGCGCACAACACACGCCACGATGCTGATTTATGGACAGCAGTCATGGAACTGTGCGGCGCGAACAAGAAAGCGCTTTTGGCAGCCGCCGCTGCATTGCCCGATGATGTCGGTACTGCTGCTGGATTCAAGCCTTCCAAGATCCGCAAGGACAAGTCGAACGACGCGCGGCTTCCAAAGCCGAGTGTTTATTGGGAGAAGAGCAACGTCGTATCAATGCGACGATCATGGCGTGATGTCGGTTGCCGCGTCGTCGCTGACTTTTCAAGCGATGTGATCTGGCTTGATATCACCGACGAGAAGGGCCAACGTGTCTTCTCAGGCGATTGGGATGTCGAACTGACTCGCAATGGCAAGCCCGTGAATATCGATGTCGCATGGCAAGAGGTCTGCTGGTTCTCAGACGACGATGTCGACTACCTGGAATTGGAATGCGATCTCGAAGGAACTTGCAAGATCCAACGTCAACTGATGCTGATGCGTGAAGAAGGGATCGTTTTCATGGCGGATGCTGTGATCGCTTATCCTGCCGCTTCAGGCTCGCATTGGCAGCTTCGATCCTCATGGAAACTCGACGACCGCATCGCTTTCGAAGGAGAGGCAAAGACCACTGAGGGCCGACTCATGCGGAGCAAAGGCCCCGATGATGCCGATGGCTCGGAATCTCACTCCCACACTCCCTCCGTATCGGCACTCGTCATGCCGATCGGATTTTCCGAGTGGAAGCG
>Ga0315902_10006450_pt1 | contig 16242 bp, 13 predicted proteins | sample LakEriMetagenome_9_FD_203523 | JGI IMG/M metagenome (GOLD analysis project Ga0315902, IMG submission 203523) | Freshwater fungal communities from buoy surface, Lake Erie, Ohio, United States - Buoy 12 MA117 | ecosystem: Environmental > Aquatic > Freshwater > Lake > Lake biofilm | place: USA...
GTGATGATAATGACGATGTTCATTAACTCAACATGATAAATGGTGATGTAATCCTCCAGCTTAAAAACTTTTCTGGTAACCAGAAGAAGGGTCAATACCATTGCGAAGCCAGAGAAGATCGCACCCGCTACGAAATACGGCGGGAAGATGGTGGTGTGCCAGCCCGGGATAACGGAAGTTGCAAAGTCAAATGATACGATTGTATGTACGGAGAGTACAAGAGGAGTTGAGAGACCTGCCAGGATCAGAGCGACTGACTCATAGCGCATCCATGTTTTAGCAGCGCCATCCCATCCAAAGCTGAGGGCGTTATAGATGCGTGCGCGGGTCATATTTCCCATTTTAACTGCACGGTCGCGGATAACAGCGAAATCAGGAATCAGACCAATGTACCAGAAAACCAGAGATACTGAGAAGTAGGTTGAGATTGCGAATACATCCCACAAAAGCGGGGAGTTAAAGTTAACCCACAATGATCCGAAAGTGTTTGGCAACGGAAGTGCCCAATAAAAACCGAGCCACAATCTTCCCATGTGAAAAGCCGGGAATGATGCAGCACATATAACAGCGAAAATGGTCATGGCCTCCGCAGCACGGTTGATAGACATCCGCCAGCGTTGACGAAACAATAAAAGGATTGCAGAGATCAGAGTTCCGGCGTGACCGATACCAACCCACCATACGAAGTTTGTAATATCCCATGCCCAGCCTACTGTTTTGTTGAGTCCCCACACCCCTACTCCATGCCAGAGGAGCATCCAGACGGCATAGGAGCCGACTCCAAGCATTGCGAGGGAGACGCCAAGAGCGGCCCACCAAAGCCTGTTAGGCTTATTCTCAACATGCCGGCTAATATCATGAGAAACGTCTGCCACCGTTTTACCACCGGTAACCAGGGTCTCACGAAGCGTTGAAGTAACTTGCATATCGTTTATTCTCTGTAGGTTTTAAATATGATTAAGCGTTTGCTTCGGCTTTATTACGGATCTTGGTCAGGTAGAAGACATTGGGCTTAACACCAATCTCCTCTAACACAGTATAGGCCCGGGGATTACCGATTTTCTTATCTATTCCATAAGGACGATCAGGATCAGGAGTGACTTCAAGAAGTCTGCTGATTTTTGATTCCGGATCGTTTATATCTCCGAAGGTGATTGCTCCTGTTGTGCAGGATGCCTGACAAGCAGTAATCACATCGCCATCTTTCATTTTGCGACGCTCCTTCTTGGCAGTGAGTTTTCCCGCCTGAATTCGCTGAACACAGAATGAACATTTTTCCATTACACCACGTGAACGAACGGTTACATCCGGGTTAAGAACCATTCTTCCCAAATCTGTGTTCATCGCAGGATTGGATTCAAAGAATTTCTGGTTATCGTGGTACTTGAACCAATTGAATCTACGAACCTTATATGGACAGTTGTTTGCACAATATCTGGTACCAATACAACGGTTGTAGGTCATCTGATTAAGACCTTCCGTGCTGTGGGTTGTGGCTGCCACAGGACAAACCGTTTCGCAAGGAGCATTGTTACAGTGCTGGCAAAGCATCGGCTGGAATACAACTTCAGGATTTTCACTTGCCACCTCAAGCCCTTTGAGATCATCGGCTTCTGCCTCGCTTGAATAATAGCGGTCAATCCTCAGCCAGTGCATTTCACGACGACGGATAACCTCGTCTTTACCAACAAGGGCCACGTTATTTTCTACATTACATGCCACAATACATGCACCACAACCGGTACATGAGTTGAGGTCAACTGCCATCGCCCAATGGTGGTCTTTGTAATCGTGTCCTTTCCATAGACTCAGTGAACCAGGGCTAACTTTTTCATCCCATTTGGAAATTGCAGGCTCGTAACGTCCTGCCTTGGGATCTGCCTGAAACTTGCTCAGGATAGATTCCTGGATGACTGTGTTACGACCCATGTAAGTATTGTGAGTCTGAGTCTGAGCAAGCTGGAATGCCTCATTGGTATTAGTCAACTTTACTCCCGACAACACTGATCTGTTCAATGAACCATTGATCAGGGAAATAAGCGGATAAGCATTAACACCAAGATTTTGTGCTACTCTGCCAACTTTTGTGCGTCCGTAGCCCACAGCAATTCCTATTGATCCTACAGCCTGACCAGGTTGAATTAACACCGGTACTTTTACAGGGCCAAAGCCGGGAGCCGACAGTTCTCCAAGCTGAGTATTGCTTTCACCATCATTGGTAAAACCAAGCTGTGCTGCATCCTTAACTGAAATAGTTACAGGATGATCCCATACAACCTTAGTAATTGGATCAGGTAGTTCCTGAAGCAAAGGGTTATTGGCCTGCGAGCCATTACCTACTCCGAAGCTTTCATAGACAGCGATCTGCAGTCCATTGCCGGAGTTGTAATTTGAGGCTATTTGAGAAGCTGCGGCAGCTGCATCGGCCTTGAAGTCAGCAACAGCCGAGTTGCCTGCAGTCAATTCATAGAAACCGTCATATAAACACTTGTCCCAGAACATCTGGAAATCAACTGCTCCTGAGCCTGAGTAAAACCACTTTTTCCAATTGGATTTAACCACATTAAAGTAGTCTGCTCCGGGCTGACCTGCCCATGTGAGGAAGCTCACCTGGGCCTGGCGTGTCATAAAGATCGGAGTGATGGCGGGCTGAGAAAGGCTGAATGAACCCATCTTAGGTTCTGCATCATTCCATGATTCCAGGTAGTGATGATCCGGAGCAATAATTCCGCAAAGAGAAGCAGTTTCATCCTCAGTTGAAGAAGTTGAAACGGACAACTCAGCGGTATTAAGGGATGCGGCAATCTTACCACCCATAGGATGATCATACACCGGGTTACAGTTATAAAAAATAACTGCCTTAATCTTTCCTGCTTCAAGATCAGATACAAATTCTGCCATCTGAAGATCATTACCTTTCCGGTAATTCACAGGACGATTTGTAAGGATGGTCTTACCGTAATTTCCTAACCAGAAGTTAATGGCATTAACCAGAGTTTGAACTGACTTATCATTGGATCCCGCAACCACTAATGACTCTCCCCTTGCGGCGATCAGGTCTTCAGCAGCTTTTTCAAGATTTTTAAAAGATCCGTCTCCTGCTACTACTGCTGTACCACCGAATTTTGAAGCAACCAGATTCAAAAGCTGAGCTGCCACTGTTCCTTCGTCAGAAGGAAGGATGGTGGTTCGGTAATCTGCATTTGCTCCCGTGAGCGACAGGTTGGATTCAAACTGATAATGGCGGGACATATCCTTTTTGCCATTTCCAAGCTGCCTGGTCTGGGCAAACTGCCTGGATGCTTCTATTGAAGAATGCCAGGAACCAAGAAAATCGCAACCAATGGAAACAACCACCTTGGCTTTTGAAAAGTCATATGAGGGAATGAAGGCACTGCCGAATGATTCAGCGTTTGCCTGAGCAACACCGAAAGCAGAGTTCTGATCATACTGAATATGTCGGGCTCCGGCATAAGCAAAAGTCAGGGTATCTATGGATGCCTGAGTGGAAGGACTGATCACCGTGTTACTAACTACAGCAATTTGTCCACCTTTTGAAGAAACAGATTTCAGCTTGTCAATTACCTGCTTGTCAATGTCTTCCCACAGGGCGGGCTGACCTGCTGATTTAGGCTTACGCAATCTGTAGTCATCGTAAAGAGAAAGTACACTGGCTTCAACCTGCGCACTGGTGCCACCCATTGTCACAGGAGACAAGGCGTTTCCTTCAATTTTGATAGGACGACCTTCACGCGTTTTTACAACAACGCTGCAATAGTCACCTCCGTTAATATAAGAGCTTGCGTAATAGTTGGCAATGCTTGGATCTACATCCACAGGTTTATTAACGTAAGGAATCGCTTTTCTGACAGGAGCTTCACAGGCTGCGAGCGTAGCCGCTGAAATTCCAAACCCCATCATTTTAAGGAAATCCCTTCTGGAATGCCCATTGTCATCGGCAGGGTCTGCAGATGAGAATTCCTGATGCGCATGCTGTACGAATGCGGGATCATTTTTAAGTTGTTCCAGGCCTTTCCAGTAAATCTTTTTGTTCTCGCTCATAATAGCGTTGTTCTTTTAGGTTCCGGTAAAAGTCTTATCAATAATGACATTTAGCACACTCAAGTCCACCGATATCCTCCACCTTCATATTGGCTTTGGATGATTTTGAATGCAGCTCCACGAGGTTGTCGTAGTAAGCATTTCCTTTGGTGTTTACATCGGTTTTCCTGTGACAGTCTATACACCAGCCCATTGTGAGCAGGGAGTATTGCTTGACCACATCCATTTCCTGAATGGGACCATGGCAAGTCTGACATTCAATTCCGCCTACTGTAACATGTTGAGCATGATTGAAATACGCCAGATCAGGCAGGTTGTGAATGCGTACCCACTCAATCGGTTTATTGTTTTCCACAGCAGCATAAATCTTGGCAATTTCGCCCTCTCCGGTAATGGTGCCCACCTTAATCTGGGTATGACAGTTCATACAAACATTGGCGGACGGGATATTGGCGCTTTTTCCTTTAGCTGCACCGGTATGGCAATACTTACATTCAATTTCATACTGCCCTGCATGGACCTTATGTGAGAATGCGATTGGCTGACGGGGCTCATAGTTCTGCTGTACGCCGATGGTGTAGAGACCATCAATTACAGTTTTAAAGCCAATGGCTGCAACCAGGAAAACAACAATAAACAGGAAGGCAGGACTTTGAAGGGAAGATGAAAGAGTGATGGGTGAATGAACAACCTCTCTATCCTCTTCTGACAGGTCACGCTGATCCAGAAACTTCTTAAGTGCAGAGACTATGAATCCAAGTATGATCAGCAGTAAGATCAAAATCACGATCATACCGATCATGATTACATTAAGGTAAGCTGTCGGAATTGCGGGCTGGTCTGAAGTCTTAACTGCCTCTGTTCCGGGAGCAGGTGCATCAACCTTATTTGCTTCTGCTTTAACATATGCAAGGATGGCCATGATCTGATCATCCTTGAAATTTGTAAAGGCCGTCATCTGGGCCTTCTGATATTCATTATAAATTTTATTGGCGTACTCATCGCCACTTGCGATAACCTTTGCAGGATTCCTTATCCATTCCTTAAGCCACTGAATGGAAGGGGCTCTGTTTTCCACATCCGCCAGGGCGGGTCCCACCAGCTTTCGCTTGACCGCGTGACATGATTTACAATTGGCATTAAAGAGGGTTTCTCCGTCTTTAATTACAGCCGGATCAGATGAAATTTCCTGGGCCCGGCCGGCAACACTTAAAAGGACAAAAACAAACCATAAACTCAGTTTATTCAGTCCATGCACTCGGTACTTTATCTTCATGAGGAATAGGTGTGCGGTTTTATGATCAAAGTGCCACAAAAGTACACGGCAAAGGCATTTTTTCAAATTTATTTTCCCATTTGGGAACTATTTTCTGAGCCATGGTAAAACCAAAAAAGTGACCGGAATTTATCCCGGAGAAAAAATACCTCCTGAAGTCAAAAAACAGCCCCTAACATACTTTGTGAAAACCCGATCTGAACCTAATTCATAAGTGGCTCAATATTAAAACCTTTGAAGTCATCGGTGAACCGAATCTTTCAATGGGGATTCATGGCTTTGTCTAAAAAATATGACAAAAGTCAGGTCATAATTCTTTCAAAATAAAAAACCCGGCTTTATGCCGGGTATGATGAGTATGATCAGAGTAAAAAGAATTAATGCAGTAATGAAACTGTGCTCTTAGTCTTCCCACCTTGGCGGGGCAGCATTGAACCCGTCGTCTTCGGCTTCTCTGGGTTGATCAAACTGGGAGAAATCAACACCAGGCATAAGCTCTGTTTTAACATGGCCTACGATATTATTGATTGCCTCCAGAAATTTATTGAAGTCCTCTTTGTATAAAAAGATTTTATGTTTTTCATAAGTAAAGCCTTCCCCATCATGATTGAATCGTTTTTTGCTTTCGGTGATGGTGATGTAGTAATCGTTGTTGCGGGTGGCTTTTACATCAAAGAAGTACATTCGCTTGCCGGCCTTCACCTTTTGCGAATAAATCTCCTCTCTACCGGTACTTTTGTGATCTTCCACAGGACAATAGTTTAGGTTAGGTGAAAAAACTAAATCCAATTTAGTACTAAATCTGATAAGAGCAAACCTCACCACAAATTTTGAATCCAAATTAGAACGCTTGCCGAACATCATTAGTTTTGAGGGATGGCAGCAGATTCATTAATGAGTTCTGAAGCAGGGAAACCTGTCAGGGGCATTGAATTCCTCTCCAGGCAACTGGTTGAGGGGTTTATAACAGGATTGCATAAATCACCGTACCATGGATTTTCTGTTGAGTTTGCAGAACACAGGTTATATAATCCCGGGCAAAGCACCAGGCATGTAGACTGGAAGGTCTTTGCAAGAACGGACCGGTTGTTTACCAAACAATATGAGGAGGAGACCAATCTGCGGTGCATGATGCTCATTGATGCCTCACGCAGCATGCATTATCCCCTGCCCGACCGTGGCAAACTCAACTTCAGCATTCAGTCGGCGGGCGCCATTGCATGGTTGCTGCACCGGCAGCGCGATGCTTCCGGTGTCTGCGTTTTTGATGATAAAATCTGTGCGCTGACCCCGGTGAAATCAAGCCGGTCAGGACTTGACAAACTTTATTCTGTTCTTGATCAATACTCAGGTACAAATCTGCCGGCCGGTGGTAAAACCAATGCTACCGGGGTACTGCATGAAATCGCAGAAAAAGTACATCGTCGTTCTTTGATCATTATTTTCTCAGATTTGTTTGAGACCTCCGCAGACCTTTCAGAAGTTTTTAAAGCTCTTCAGCATCTTAAACATAACAAGCATGAGGTGCTCTTGTTTCATGTATATGACGGAGCAACAGAAGATGAATTTGAATTCGCCGGAAGGCCACATGAATTTACTGATCTTGAGACCGGAGAAAAGATCAGAATGAATCCGGCTGAGGTTAGAGACGGTATTCGTGAAAGGCTCAACGAACTTCACAAAGAAATTTCAATACGATGTCATGAACTTCGTATTGATCTGATACGCTCAGATATAAGAAAGGGATTTGAATCAGTGCTGCAGGCCTATCTTATAAAAAGATCCAGAATGCATTAACCCTGGAGGGTTTCGTTATGAAGCCAGGCTTTTTTAGCCATCAGTTCGTCTTTGGACTCAACATAATCCGGATCAGGTACACAACAGTCCACCGGACAAACGGCGGCACACTGGGGCTCTTCATGAAATCCGGTACACTCAGTGCATTTTCCGGAGACTATGAAATAAAACTCAGGGGATACCGGGGATTGCTTTTCGTTGGCATTCAGGCTTGAACCATCTTCAAGCTGAACTTCAGTCAGTGCAGTCCCTCCTGCCCAGGTCCACTCCCTTCCGCCTTCATAGATGGCAGTATTGGGGCATTCAGGCTCACAAGCTCCGCAGTTGATACACTCCTCAGTGATTTTAATAGCCATTTTCCTTTTTGAATGAGTAATTTCACAGCAAAAATAAGACAGTCGCAGGAATTCAAAAATATTGAGAGCGGACTGTACAGAAATTCCGACCAATTGCCATAAAGTAAAGATTCAGGATAATGAAGGGGATGACAACTGTTGAAAGGATTGAGGACTTTTCATGTTTAGGAGAATGGCTGAGGAATCCGGAAGTGCAATCCGAACTCTCTGAAAAAGCATTTTATTCAAATGCATGGTTTACACCTGAAAATGTGAAGCGTGCCATTAATGGAGTTGCCGGCTGGCTGAATCCGGATGTACTTACCGACTGGCTTAACTCGTATGAATTATTAAACAACAAACCGATCTCAACAGGTGTTGTTATGGCCGGTAATATTCCACTGGCAGGTTTTCATGATTTTCTTTCTGTACTTACAAGCGGAAACATTTTGAATGCCAAGCTGAGCGCTCAGGACTCGGTGTTGATGCCACTGATTGCAGAGGAATTAAAAAAAATAAACCCTGCCTGGGAAGCAAGGATTCACTTTTGTGACCGGATCGGAGAAACAGATGCTGTCATTGCCACAGGAAGTAATAACACGGCCAGATATTTTGAATACTATTTCAAGGACCGCCCCTTGCTGCTTAGAAAGAACCGCAATTCGGCTGCAGTTTTAACAGGCTCTGAAACAGAATCAGAATTATCAGGACTTGCAGAAGATGTGATGAGTTATTTTGGTCTTGGTTGTCGGAATGTGTCATTAATTTTTATGCCCGAGGATTATCCGCTTGAAAAAATCACTCGCGCGCTATTTCCAATGAACCAGATTCTGGAGCATCATAAATATGCTAACAGCTATACCTATCAGCGCACCCTACTGCTGATGGATCTGCAGCCATTTACAGATACAGGGTTTTGCATATTGCGTGAATCTGATCTCGCAGGTTCTCCAGTAAGTGTTATCCATTACTGCCGGTATAAAACCCACGAAGAGGTAATAAGGTGGGCGGAGGCGAATAAAGATCAGTTGCAATGCATTACCGGAAAAATATTACCGGGAACCATTCCGCATGGCATGGCACAGTATCCAACAGTAAAAGACTATGCGGACCATATAGATACGATCAGCTTTCTGATTAATGTTGCTGCAAATCAGTTCAGGTGATAAATTCTTTTTGAATATTCCTCCGCACGGAGGATCACTTTTTCAAATCTGATCATTCCTGTTAAAAATCTTTGCTTCCCGTTTTCTGACAAGGCAGCAAACCTGATTCTCTCCTTGAGGGTAAGCTGAAGTGCTGCAGCTATATTGAAGATAGATATGCTGCTGCTGATTCGGGGCTTCTTAATTTGCTGTTGCCAGTCCGTGAACTCAAGCATCAGGCTGATACCGGGATTTTTTCTGGTATCCAAGCCCTTCCGTGTAATTATAGCGCCCGGGTAGAGTTTCTGTTTGTAGAAGGGACTTAATTCATGAACGACACAGAAATCAACAGCACGGACAATAATATCTGATTCTCCGGACTCGAATTTCCTGATGATCTGTTCAAGTTTAAGGATTGCACCAAACTTAAGAGGGTTGATATCACCATTAGGGAATAGCACAAATTCCATATCCGATTCTTCAGCATCTGAAAGCAACTGACGGTATCTGGGTTCAAAAATATGGAGCGGAAGTAATTCCCCGGGAATGGGCAGCAAATGAAGAGGGAAAGCGGGCAGAGTTTCCATGGTTAATATTGAACGAGCCAATGAGGAGTTTGTTGAAACCTGTTCCTTATTTTTTCAGCCCCATCCAGGAAAGAAAGGTTAATCAGAAAAGAAAATCCTGCCGGGATTGCGCCGAGTTTCACAAGCAACGCAGCAGCCGCCATGCATGTTCCGCCGGTGGCAAGAAGGTCATCGTGAATCAACACGCGTTGACCTGTCTTTACAGCATCACTATGAATTTCAATAGTCGCATGACCATATTCGAGTGCATAACTTTCAGAGACTCGGTCATATGGCAATTTACCTTGCTTTCTGACAGGAATAAAGGGCACACCCAAAGCATCTGCGAGCGGTACACCAAACAGAAATCCTCTGGCCTCAATACCGGCTACTGCTTCAATGTTTTCACTTTCAAATCTTTGACGGATCAAATGAATGACCTTTTTCCTGGCTTCCGGCGACTGAAGCAGCGGGGTAATGTCTTTGAAAAGTATTCCCGGTTTAGGGAAATCGGGTACATTTCTGATAAGGGTTGATATATCGGGGGAGGTCATAATTTGAATTCAGAATACAGGCCTTCCTGCAACAATAACTTTTTCAATGGCAGGCATTGCATAATGATACGGCAAGCAGGCAAGTGAGGAGAATGGCCGGGTAATAATAACGGAGCCTGATTTACCCGGATGAACAGATCCATGTGAATGAGAGAGCCCAAGAACAAAAGCCGGATTTATAGTCATGGCGTTTAGGGCTTCCTCAGGAGTCATACGCATACCTATGCAGGCCAGTGACCACATAAACATCATGTTACCTGAGGGTGAACTGCCCGGATTATAATCTGATGCAATTGTAACAGGCAGTCCATGTCGGATGATTTCTCTTGCCGGCGTATAAGGAAGTCTCAGAAAAAATGCAGCCCCCGGCAAAGCGACAGGCATCACAGAACCTGCTTTAAGGAGCTCAATATCTTCTGATTCCATTTGTTCAAGGTGGTCTGCACTTACAGCACCTGCCTTGACGGCAGTCTGCACACCTCCGGAACGGCTTAGCTGGTTGGCATGAATACGAGGAATCATTCCATATTTTTTACCTGTTGTGAGCACATCCAGACTTTCATCCGGAGTGAAAAATCCTTGCTCACAAAATACATCAATGAAATCTGCAAGGGCTTCTGAACCAACCGCAGGTATCATCTCATTTTTTATTATCGAGATGTAATCACTTTTAGAAACTCCGGCCGGAACAGCATGAGCGCCGAGGAAGGTTGTTTTAACCGGAATACCGGCAACGTTACCCAACCTTCGTGCAACACGAAGCATTTTAATCTCTTGTTCGGTATCCAGACCATAGCCGCTTTTTATTTCAACGGCCACAGTTCCTGATTTGATAATTTCCTTTAATCTCAAAAAAGATTTTTCAAACAGCTCATCTTCCGACATCCGCTTTAATGCCACAGCGCTGTTAAGAATTCCACCTCCTGCTGCCGCTATGTCTGCATAGGATGCGCCCTTGATTTTCAATACAAATTCATTTTCGCGGCTTGAAGGAAAAATGAGATGTGTATGGCAATCTATAAAACCGGGAAGAACCAGTCGACCGGTTGCATCAATCACTTCACAATTTACCGAAGGTGCCTGTTCATCGGGACCGAAGGAATGAATTAATCCATTGCTTATGTAGAGAAATGCATTTGATACGAACGGAGCCTCTCCCATCTTCTGTCCTCCTACAGGTTCAGTACCTGCAGTTGTCTGAAACAAAGAAGAGATGTTCCTGATCAGAATATCCATGAATCCGGATTGTAGTCTCAGTCCCGGTTTACCAGGTAGCCTGCAAAGACAGGGACAGCTATTTTCAACAGAAAAAAGGAAGTGCTTTTGGAAGGTGCCGGTCTGCTTCCGATTTCAGCGCCATAACTCCAGCCCAACTTGCGGTTGGATTTAACATCCAGACCAAGTCTAAATCCAAATTTATTGAATTCAACAGGCAACAGTTCATAGGTAGTAAGACCATAGGCAGCCTCATCGAGACTCATCCATGGTGCATACATGAAATCAACATAAGCATTTAAAATTTTATCATTAACAGCAGTCTGATAGTCATTAAACAAAACAGATTGATTCTGAATCCGGGTATAGCTCAGGCCTGCATAGAAAGATCTTGTGTAGAGGTTGCTGAAAATATTAAATGGGGTTGCGTTGCCATCCTGATCAAGCAGCTCCTCAGGAAGTGCAACATCTGCATTTCTTGAACCCTGCTCGGTTAAAATCCGGGTAACATCAACAGCAGACCGCCAGGCAGCAAAGCCTGCACGAATACCTTTTATGGTTCTTACATTACCGGGGATTAAAACAGTGCGGGCAGCAGGCCACTGCATCTGTGATGATGATTTTTCATTTTTCACCAAAGCGACCTTGACGACAGAAGATTTGATTTCATCGCTGAGATGAAAATTTACTCCGGTTTCAAACCACATGAATCGAACAGATTCATTCAGCGTTCCGGAATTCTTATTCATATCGTCCGCTGTCTGATCGAAGAATTTTGTTGAATAAGGTCGCCTGAGCGAAGCCCGGAAATCTGCTTTGCCTTGTTTGGGAAGGTAGAATGCCTCGAGGCCAAATCCTGCATTAACGCCGGATGCAAAAGCATCTGCATATACAGGCTGTAATCCAAAAAAGAACCGCCTGATTTTATCCGGGCGGTCGTAAACTACTTTTCTCGAAGTGGAATCCGGCAAATCTGTACTTTGACGGTTCTGGGCGCCGACAAAACAGGGAAGAATAAAGATTACGAGCAACAGAAGCCTTTTCATGAAAAATAGAAAGTTTAAATTTATTGAAAAGGCATCAAACTTCTATCAGTTTCAACTGAAGAATCTAATTGACCCTGACAAGGGCACCATCCTTAAACATTATAAAAGGGATAACCTGATTATCTGAGGCACCCCGGAAGTTGAATCCACCTGAAAGGAACCCTTCAACAGGACCTGATGAAGATATCTTTTCTTTAAGTCCGGTTCCGCCGGATGATCTTAAATGATGGCCGAGGAACATCATGAATTCAAAACCAATGCGGGCATATAATCCCGGGGCCGCGTAATGAGCCGATAAATATCTTTGTTCAAACCTCCTGTAATTCGGTGAGAACAAGTTGTGAAAATTGGGAGCTGCAAGGGTAATATGAAGTGATTCAAATTTTATCCAGTCCATACCCGGTTTTTCAAGCCATGTTTCCTGCCCCATTATAATGGTGTCATCATCGCGGGCATCCACCGCTGCAATCACTTTGGTGAAAATCAACTCAGAATCGCTGGCAACAAAAATGCTGCCGAGACTGTCTTTTTTTAGCTTGAACTCTACGGGATTTCTCCATTTGTCATACTTAACCGGAGTGGTAAGAATTGAACTTATGGTTGCTGAGGTCTCCCTTGTAACCTCTTTGAACAGCACCACCGGAATTTTAAGCTCACCGGCGCGAGCCTTAAATGCATGGGCAATGGTTGAGTCCCGAACAGTTTTCTCATAGAAAATCACACAAGGTTTTTTTATTCCCAGCGACGCGAGGTGTTCCGCACTTCTCTTGCCTGTTGTTATCCATGATGGCTGGAACAGTAAGGCATCCGGATTCCCGGTCAGGTATTCAGGGCTATTGCTTACCGGATGAACCATCGGGATTTTTGTTGTTGCAGAGAACTCCCGGACCGGCTTGATTTCATCATTAAAAAGAGGTCCTGCAATAACATCGGCTGATTTAAGTTCGGGACGACCGAGTATTTCTCGTACGCGATCAGGATTGCGTTCGGTATCATAAAGTGCCAGTTCAACAGGGATCCCTGCTTCCGCAAGACTATCAGTGGCAAGTTTCATTCCAAGGTACAGATCCAGTGCATACTGATTGCGCTTGGTCGCAGGCGTTGGCTCAAGGGTTTGAGCAAGGAAAGGAAATAGAACAGCGACCCGGTAGTTATCTGTTGTTCTTACTGTTTCCGGAATATCAAACAAACTCTCGCTGAAATTGTAAGTCCCCATGAGTCGTTTTGCTTCCGCAATGGTCTCTTCCCTTTGTTGAGCAAGCAATGTGCCGATCAGAAGCTTAGCGGCTACAGGATCATGAAAATCTTCAAGCAGCATCCTGAGAATTTCGGGATCCTTTATGCGGCTGAGGTAAGCTTCTTTCATTCGGGATTGCCCCTTATCCTGCCGGATCAGACTTAGCTTTTCCATCGCGCGGAAATACTCCCCTTGCTCAAAGTAAATGAAGGCCAACCAGTAGCGCACTTCATCAATCTGGTTCCAGTTCGGATAATTCTGCTCAATACCCAGAAAGGTGCTCTTGGCAAGAGTTTTGAAATTTTCTTTAAGCGTACTCAAACCATAATAGAAGGCAGCATATTCAGTGTAAGGATTAGACTGATCATACACCATGAGCGGTTTGAAAGCCTCAGAGGAGAGTGAATACTTTCCTTCATCAAAAAGTTCCTTCGCATAGGTGTACCTTGATTTAAAATCCTGCGCAAATCCTCCTTGAAGGAAAGTCACGAAAAAAAACAGGATACACAGTAGCCTCATATGCTTATTCCCATTCTATGGTTGATGGAGGTTTACTGCTGATGTCATATACCACCCTGTTGACACCTTTCACTTTATTGATAATCTCAGATGAGATGTTACTTAAGAATTCAAATGGCAGATGGGCCCAATCGGCAGTCATTCCATCAACACTGACAACAGCCCGGAGTGCAACCACCTGTTCATATGTTCTTTCATCACCCATTACACCAACGGAATGTATTGGCAGAAGGATCGCTCCTGCCTGCCAGACTTTTTCATAAAGCCCTGATTTTTTCAAACCATTGATGAAGAGGTAATCAACCTCCTGCAGCAGCTGAACCTTTTGATCGGTGATATCGCCAAGGATTCTGATTCCAAGTCCGGGGCCGGGAAAAGGATGTCTGCCCAGTATCAGCGGATCAATTCCAAGGCTATGCCCTACCCTCCTTACTTCATCTTTGAAAAGAGTTCGAAGCGGCTCAACAATTTTGAGTTTCATTCGCTCAGGCAAGCCTCCTACATTATGGTGCGATTTAATTGTTGCTGAAGGTCCTTTGACTGAAACTGACTCGATTACATCCGGATAAATGGTTCCCTGTCCGAGCCATGAGACATCGGAAATCAGGTGTGATTCTTCATCAAAAACTTCAATGAAAGTTTTACCTATTGCTTTCCTTTTTGCTTCAGGATCAGTAAGACCTTTGAGAGCTTTATAAAACTTAGTCCGCGCATCAACTCCTTTAATGTTGAGGCCCATATCACTGTACGAGTGCAGAACCTGGTTAAATTCGTCCTTTCTGAGCAGACCATTATCAACAAAAATACAGCTGAGCGCACTCCCGATTGCTTTGTGAATGAGAACAGCTGCAACAGTGGAGTCAACACCGCCTGAAAGGGCCATAACAACCTTGTCGTTGCCCAACTGTTGGCGTAATTGTTCTACTGTATTTTCAACAAATAAACCGGGCGTCCAGTCCTGTTTGCAACCACAGATATTGACTGCAAAATTTTTGAGAAGTTCTTTACCGTGCAGACTATGTGTCACCTCAGGATGGAACTGAATTCCGTACAGGTGACTTACTTTGTTTTTAAATGCGGCAACCTTAACAGAAGGCGTGCTCGCGGTAATTTCAAAATCACTACCGATTTCAGTAATGGTGTCGCCGTGTGACATCCATACCTGGTCATCCACCGGCAAGCCTGAGAGCAAAGGGTCGTTCTGATCCAATGATGAGAGGTGGGCCCGGCCATACTCCCTGATCTTTGAGGCCATCACAGAGCCACCGGTTTTTTGGGCGATAAGCTGAGCGCCGTAGCAGATACCCAGGACAGGGAGACTTCCGAAAGATGCCAGATCTATGTCAGGAGCGCCATCATCTCTTACGGAGCAAGGGCTTCCGGAAAGGATAACTCCTTTGATATCAGGGGTAATTTCAGGGATATGATTGAAAGGAAATATCCGGCAATAGATATTCAATTCGCGTATCCTTCTGGCTATCAACTGAGTGTATTGAGAACCAAAGTCCAGGATCAGGATCTGTTCGGGCATATGGCAAAAATAAGCCGTTGGGTCATTAAATCCACCTATTACCAGTCAAGAAACACGAGCCCTGCCTGAATATTTAGGGAAGAAAATCCATTATAGTCATAATCAGGTGCTTTTACGAAGGCATGATCAAGGCTTACCGTTGAAAAGAATGCCCAGGAGGATTTGCTTCCGAATCTAAGCATTGCACCACCATAGGGGCGAATTAAGCCGGACCATTTACGGTCTGAATCGCTGTATATGTTGTAATAAAGATTGAAGATGGAATAGCCTGCACCTCCGCCAAGTCCTGCAAAAGGCATAAGCTTTGATTCCGGTCTGAAATTGTATTCACCTGATACCGTTATGGCATACTGGTCAACATTGTTATACAGGTCGGTATACACTGACTGCAAGCCATTCACATAGACTCTCGGCGGGATATAATCACTGTAGGAAACATATGAAAAATCAAAGCCGGCAGAAACCCGATCATTGATCAGCTCACGATAAAAGAAGCGCGCGCCACGAAGAGCGACCTTATCAATAAATTCTTTATTAGACAACGGGAAAGAAACAACAGGGCCTGCTCCAAAAAACTTATCGTAATAGGCATTTACCGGGCGGGCTGATTCGGGATTTGCGATTTGTTGTGCTTTGATATCAAAACCCGGCTGAACAGAGAGTACAAACAAACAGAGTAAAAAGCGTAAGCCGGAAAATCTGTTCATGATCAGAATTCAGCGTGACAAATAAGGAGATTGATCAAATGCCTGACTGATGCCTTTCACCATATTTCCAAGGGGATCATCGGAGGTGTAAACATCTCCAATTCTGGCAACCCATACCACCTGGAGTTTATTGTCAGGAGTCCTGTTTTTGAGGTCAACTAATTCAATGACCATTGTGCCGGTCTGGTATGAAAAATTCTGTACGAGCGGATAACCATAATAACCGCCAAAACCTCCGGGACCACCAAAACC
>Ga0315902_10006459_pt1 | contig 16225 bp, 9 predicted proteins | sample LakEriMetagenome_9_FD_203523 | JGI IMG/M metagenome (GOLD analysis project Ga0315902, IMG submission 203523) | Freshwater fungal communities from buoy surface, Lake Erie, Ohio, United States - Buoy 12 MA117 | ecosystem: Environmental > Aquatic > Freshwater > Lake > Lake biofilm | place: USA...
GCGGCACGATGTCGAACGGCCAGATCTTCTCCGTCCCGGCCTCGTGGCCGTAGACGTTGAACGTGATCCCCATCGTGAGCAGCGCCTTGTCGGCCGCCCGCTGCCGCGCGGAGAGCTCACCGCTGGAAAACGCGGCCAGCCGCCGCACGAGCTGCTCGGCGCCGGCCCGTGGCCGGAGCCCGTCGTCGAAGAGCTCGTCGTGGAAACCGTCGGTCTGGTACGCCTGCAGGTCCATGCGGCCGGAACGAAAGAGGAAGGAACGCCGCGACGGCCCGGCCGCCTGCAAGGGAGCCGCGGATGATCCTGGCACCATACACGCGCAGACCCGCCCGCGAAATGGCCGGCCGCTTTTCGCGGGCCACGACGACGTGCGGCATGGATGGCGGGGTGGTTTTCGTACCCGGTGTCCCCGGGTTGCCACCCGGGGCTTCTTGGGCCGCATGCATCACACCCACAAAAAGCCCCCGGCGGAAGCCGGGGGACACCGGGTGCCATGCCTTCCCGTTCACCATGCGCCGCGGGTTTGCACCGGTGAATCACGTGCCGTCGTGCGGCATGGATGGCGGGGTGGTTTTCATACCCGGTGTCCCCGGGTTGCCACCCGGGGCTTCTTGGTCGCACGCGTCACCCCCACACGGGGCACCTTGCCGCGGTTTCCGCGCGGCCTTAGGCGGTCCGCAGTAGATCGGTGAGCAGCCGGGAAAAGTCGGCCGTCAGCATGGGCAGTTGCACGAACTTGCGGCGGTCGTCCACCCGCACCTGCTCCGCGAGGCCGGCCTGTTTCGGGCCGGCGATCAGCACCGCGGGCACCGCCGCATAAAACGGATCGGCCGACAGGGCGTTGAATGCCTCGACCGCTTCCCCTCCGAGTTTCTGGGCGCTCAACACGAGCAGGTCGGCCGGCGGAGGCGTGGTGGAGAACCGCGAGAGCGCCCGCTGCGGGCTCTCGGTGATCAGCACCCGGTAGCCAAGTTTCGTGAAGAACTGTCGCAGATTCTGCTGGGCCTTCTCCGTCGACTCCACCACCATCACGCTCCCCCTGGTGGGAGCGACGGTCGCCGCGGTCGCCGCGGTTGCCGCGGTCGCGACCGGCGCCGGCTCGGCACCGGCCCCGCGTCGGGCGATGATCTGCTCCAGGGCCCGACGGGCGTCGGCGGCCGTCTGCCAACGCTCGAGCGGATCGAGATGCATCATGCGGCCCACGAAGTCGACGACGTCGCGCGGCAGGCGCTGGGCACGGCTGGCGAGCGGCACGACGCCCGTGAACCGCCGCGGATCGGACCGCACGTTGCGATCCCGCGACTCGGTGAGGGCGGAAGCCCCGGCCAAGGCGAGGTAGGCGACGGTGCCGAGGAAGTAGATGTCGCTGCGCACCCCGTCGTCGCGCATCCCCGTGAGCTTCTCGAGGGCGGCGTAGTCCACCGTGCGCGGCTTGTCCATGCGGCCGAGCGACTTGTCGGCCGTGTCGTCCACGCCGGCGAGGCCGAAGTCGACGAGTTTGGCCTGGCCCGCCGCCGACACGATCACGTTCGAGGGCTTCATGTCGCGATGTGTGACACCGCGGCGGTGTGCGTATTCCAGGCCGGCAAGCATCTGCTGGATCAGCTCGAGCGCCCGGGGCAGGTCGACGGCGCCGCGGATCCGCACCAGTTCGCGCAGCGTCTGCCCCTCGACAAACTCCATGCTGATGTAACTCGCCCCATGTTCCTGGCCGACGTCCTCGATGGCCACGATGTTCGGATGCCGCAGCAGCCGCCCCATCTCGCCCTCGTGGCGGAAGACGGCTTGCTTCTCCGCGTCGTTGGCATAGCGGCTGCGGAGCACCTTGACCGCCAGGATCGTGCCGTCGTCACGATGCACGGCCCGGAAGACGCGGGCGAAGGAGCCGGCACCGATCTGATACAGCACCTTGGCACTGCCGTAGAAGAAGCCGGCCCGCTCGCCGCGCAGCAGCCGCTCGAGCTGGTAGCCCGTGAGCAGTTCGCGGCGGACCAGGGTCGTGCCGAAGTCGTAGGCCGGCTGGTCGTGGCCGCCGAACTCGCGCAGGGCGTCGTCGAGCTGCGACTGGCCGACGAGTTCCAAGTCACCGAGCAGGCGCGCGAGGTGTTCCGCCGTGACGGGCGTCATGGAGCGGCCGCGGATCTGGGGCTCACGAAAATCTCACATATCATCGCCTCATGTTCGGGGCATTGCCATCCGGCTTCAAGTCCCCCGGCCTTCCCCGTCGACCCGGCTTGCCCGGACTGCAGGGGCGAGCAGCATCCTCCGCTGGCCCCCCTCTTCCCCGATCTGTACAAGCCGCTGGGTTCTGAGCGGAATCCTCCACACCACGCCGATCCCGACTCGCGCCCGCACCATGAACGCGCAGGAAACCCTCAGGCCTCGGAAGCGGGACGGCATGCAAGCCCGGTGTCCCCGGGTTTCCACCCGGGGCTTCTTGGGCCGCATGCGTCACACCCACAAAAAGCCCCCGGCGGAAGCCGGGGGACTCCGGGTCGCATCTCTTCCCGGGTGCCATGTGCTTCGCGTTCCAGCCCGGAAATCGCCTGCCGCAGTCCGGCATGGACGGTGGGGCGGCATTCACTCCCGGTGTCCCCGGGTTTCCACCCGGGGCTTCTTGGGCCGCATGCGTCACACCCACAAAAAGCCCCCGGCGGAAGCCGGGGGACACGGCGGTCGGAGACCGCCGCTCCAAGAGGCATACCGGCCCACGTGCCATGCGCCCCGATCCCGCATGCCGACGCGAACCTTCCTCCGCAGTCTGCTGGCCGCAGCCGGCATGGTGATCTGGTCGGCCGCGGCCCCGCTGCGGGGCTTTGCGACCGAGCCGACCGAGACGGCCTGGACACTGGCCGAGGCCGACACCGCACCCCGCGTCACCGCCCACGCGCTGTCAGCCGTGGCACCGCATCGCGGGGCGACCTGCGAACAATTCTCCGTCGACGCCTCCGCCGGCACGACCCTGCGGCTGCAGATGCCGGTCGGGCCGGCGGCCGTCATCGACGAGTTCACCGCCGCCGCGTGGATCCGCGGCAATCGCCCCGACATCCGGCTCGCCGCCCGTGTGGTGCTCCCCGACTTCGTGTCGCGGAAGACGGGGCGGCCGGTGGAGCTGATCCTGCCCGGCACGGCCACCCGCGACGCCGACCGCTGGGAGCAGGTGAAGCTCGACGGGCTGCCCGCGGCCCTCGCCCGCCGCCTCCCGGCGGTGCACCGCGAGCACGGCGCCGGCGGCAGCGCCGCCAATGCGATCGTCACCCATCTCGTGCTGGATCTCTATTCCATGCCCGGCCGGTATGAGGTCTGCATCGACGACGTCGCGGTCACGGGCCTGGTCCGCCCCGCGCTGCGCGATCCCCAGGTGCGACCGGCCACCATCGAGACACCGGCGGTCGATCCGCCGGCCGGCCTGGCCCGGGGCGTGCTCGAGGTCGACGGCCTGCCGTTCTTTCCCCGCTGCCTCGACCACAACGGCGAGCCGCTGACGAGCATCGCCGCGCTCGGCTTCAACTGCGTGCGGCTCCCGGAGCCGGCCAGTGGCGAGCTGCTCGCCGCAGCCCGTGCCGCTGGGCTGTGGGTGATCTGCCCGCCGCCGGCGATCCCCGACGTCGACCTCCGCGACCCCGACTCGGTGCCGGCCCTGCGGAACTGGGACCGGGTGCTGATGTGGGACCTCGGCAGCGGCCTGGCGGACGGGGACGTCGCAGCCCTCGCCGAGCAGGCCCGCCGCATCCGGGCCTGCGACCTGCGGGCCTCCCGGCCACTCATCGCTTCGGCCGACTCCGGCCTGCGCAGCGTGTCGCGGCACGTCGACATGCTCGTCGCGCGGCGCACCGTCTTGGGCACGAGCCTGGAACTCGCCGACTACCTCACCTGGCTCCGCGAGCGGCCGCGGCTGGCACGGCCGGGCACGCCGCTGCTGGCCGCGCTATCCACCGAGATCGATCCACTCGCGGCCCGGCAGGCGGCGGCGCTGGCGGGCGTCGGCGCACGCGGACTGGCCGTCGATCCGGAGAGCCTGTGCCTCGCCTCCTTCGCGGCCGTGGCCGCCGGCACCCGCGGCATTCTGTATGCGTCGAGCCGCCGGATCGATGCCGACGACCACGAGGCACGGCTGCGAGCCGCCGCCGCCCGCGAGATGAACCTCCGGCTCGCGGTGCTCGAGCCGTGGGCCGCGGCGGGTCGATTCTCCGCGTCGGCGCAGACGAGCGACCGTGAGGTGCAGGCGGTGGTGATGGAGGCGGCCCGCAGCCGGATGGTGATCGCCTGGCGGTGCGTGCAAGCCGCGCAGATTTGCGCGCGGCGGTACGAGGGCGGCCTGCCCAAGGACGACGCGGCGGTCACGATCCTCGTGCCGGGCGTGCCGGAAGCGCATCAGGCCTGGGAGGTCGCCCCCGGCGGACTCAGGCCGCTGCGGCAACGGCGGGCCACCGGGGGCGTGGCCGTGACGCTCGACCACTTCACGTCGCACGCGCTGATCCTCGTCAGCGGCGAGCCGGCGGTCACGGCCCATGTGCAGGATCGGCTGCGGCAGGCGGCGGCGGCCGAACTGGCCTCGGCCCGGACGCTCGCCGGACTGGTGCTCGCCGACGACGCCGCGCTGCTCGGCAGCCTGCCGCCCCAGGCGCTGGGCAACCTGCCCGTGGCCGCGATGCTCGGCGCCGCCCAACGCGACGCGGTCGAGGCCGAGGCCCTCGCGGCCGGTGATCCGGCGGCGGCCGTCGCCAAGTTCCGCCGCTGCGCCGCCATCTGCGGACAGTTCGAGCGGCTGGCCTGGGAACGCGGCGTGCAGGGCACCGGCTCCCTGCTCTCGCTGATGGCCAGCCCGCTGGCGACCTCCGACTCGACGCTCGCCGAACAGTGGCGGTTCACCGCGGCCCTGGTCACGGCGGTGCCCGGCGCCGAACTGCTCGCCGGCGGCGGCATGGAGCGGGTCGAGGATCTGGCCGGCGGCGGCTGGCGGCACTTCGCCCAGGAGCAGGCCGAGATCAGCACCAGCGTGGAGATCGCCCGCGACCGGCGGTTCGCGGGCGCGGGCAGCCTCCGCCTCGCGGCCCGCGCCGTGCAGGCCGCCGACGCGCCGATCGTGGTCGAGACGCCGCCGGTATGGATCACCACGCCGCCGCTGGCGGCGCCTGCGGGCAAGCTGCTCGAGATCTCGGCTCGCGTGTGGGTGCCCAAGCCGATCCAGGGGAGCGTGGACGGCCTGCTGGTCTTCGACTCGCTCGGCGGCCCGGCGCTCGCGGAACGCATCGGCGCCACCCGCGACTGGGCCCGCCTGACGCTCTACCGGATCGTGCCCGCCGAGGCGGCCGGCGAGCCGCTCGTGGTCACCTTCGCACTCACGGGCATGGGCGAGGCGCTCATCGACGACGTCTCGGTCCGCGTGCTCGAGCATGGCGGCACGGGCGTGGCCGCGACCACCGTCTCGGCTGCGCCGCAGGGGGGCTTCCCGGCGCCGGCCGAGCTGCTCGGCGGCCCCGCGGCGGTCCCGCCGGCGATGCCGGCGATCCCCCGGCCTGCGGCCCCGGCCGCCGCGCCGACCACCGGCCAGGCGTGGCCCGGCCTGAACCTCGAATGGCCGAAACTGCTGCCCTTCGGCCAGTCGGCCGAAACGCCCCCCGCCGGCGTCGGCGGCGGCACCGTCGATCCGTTCAAGCGGGCGCGGGGGGGCGAGCAGCCGGCGCCGTGACCCGGCGGCCGGCGCGGGCGGCGCGACCGCGGGCGTCGAGCTCCTCCAGCCGCCGCGTGCACTCAGCCACCAGCGCCCGCTCGTCGAGCGCCGCCACCTCATCCGCCGACAGCACGCTGCCAAACTCCAGCCGGATCCGCCCCGGTCGCGGCGTGCGCCGCGATCGCGGCCAGCACTCGTAGGCTCCCACGATCGCCACCGGCGCGATCGGCACGCGGGCCTTCTTCGCCAGGATCGCGAAGCCGGTCTTGATCTCCCCCATCCGGCCGTCGTGCGTCCGCGTGCCCTCGGGAAACACGATCACCGCCGCGCCGTCCTGCAGCCGCTTGATCACCACCTTCATGGCCGCCACCGCCGACCCCTCGCGATCGATCGGCACGGCGTCGAGCGCCGTGATCACGAAGCCGAACGGCTTGAAGCGGTAGAGCGAACTGCGGGCCATGCTCGACAGCCGGCGGTCAGTGGCCAGGCCCAGCAAGAGCGGATCGAGATGGCTTTGGTGCGTGGAGAGCACCAGCACGCCCCCCGTGCGCGGCAGCGGCTCGTCGCACCGGACGCGAACGCCGAACAGCGCCACGCCGAGCGTGCGGGACAGGATCCAGAGCGCGGAGTAAAGCCAGCGGCCGAAGGTCGAGTGGCCGCGGGCATGGGGCCGGGGACCGGCGTCCGGCGCGGGATGCTGCGGGCCGCTCATGCGGGCCCGCGCGAACCGCGCCGCGCCTCGATGAGGGCCACGAGCCGGTCCACCACCTGCTCCGGAGTGAGGCCGTCGGTCTCGAGGATCACCGCGTCGTCCGCGGGCCGCATGGCGCCGACCGCCCGGCAGCGATCGCCGTCGTCGCGGGCCGCCTGCGCGGCGAGCACGTCGGCGAGCGTCACGCCGCTGCCGCGAGCCTCCTCCTCCCGGTGCCGCCGCCGGGCCCGCTCCTCGGGCGCGGCCGTCACGAACACCTTCACCTCGGCGTGGGGAAAGACGACCGAACCCTGATCACGCCCCTCGGTGACGATGTCGAGCCCCTCGGCCATGCGGCGTTGGATCCGCTTCATGGCCTCGCGCACCGGCGGCGCGTCGGCCACCGGACGGGTGGCGGCGGTGATTCCCGCGGTGCGAATCTCGGTCGAGACGTCGCGGTCGTCCACCAGCACGCGGCCGGCGCGAAACTCGATGCGGATCTGCTCGGCGAGCGCCGCCAGCCGCGGCGCATCGTCGAGCGGGATGCCGCGGTCGAGCGCCACCAGCGTGACCGCGCGGTACATCGCCCCGGTGTCCATGTAGCACCAGCCGAGGCGGGCCGCCAGCGCCCGCGCCGCCGAGCTCTTCCCCGCGCCGGCGGGGCCATCGAGCGTGATGATCATGCCGGGAATTCCAAATGCAGCCGCAGCCATTCGTGCCGCCCCAATGAAACTACGGTCGACCGCCCCTCGATCGCAACCGTCACATCGTCACGGGGCCGCCCCGCGAAGTCGCAGCCGCGGGCGACACGAGGCTCGCGGGCCCACTCCACGCGGACCTGCCCCGCGCGGCCCGCCGCCTCGATCAGATCGACGACCGCCCGCACGCCCCCCGCCTCGTCGGGGCCGATGGCAACCGGCGCGAGCCGCACGGTGGCCGGCGTCGCCACGGCGGCGGGGGGCGCCGCCGCGAGCAGCCGCAGGGCCTCGTCCCACGGCCGTTCCAGGCCGATGCCCACGGCGAGCCGCCGGGTGGCGGTCGTGGCGCCGGCGCCGAGGAGAATCGTGTCGAGCACGTGCGAACTCGAGCGGATGTGCCAGGGCAGGCCACCGGTGAGGATCGCCACGTCTTCCGCGTCGCCGCCGCGGCCGCGGCCGCGGATGGCGATGAAGTGCGGCGCCGTGAACCGGGTCCGCTCGGTGACGACGGCCTGGGTGTGCAGGCTCCGGAAAATCTCGACGTCTTCGTTCTCGTGCCACGCGAAGCGGCAGGCGACGTGCTCCTCGAGGAGCGGACCGGACAGCGGGCGGTCGAGCCGCACCTCCAGGTCGAGCACCGCCAGCGGCAGGCCGGGAACGAGCGTCATCCGCTGAACGAACCCGCCGACGCCCCGCCCATCGGCCGCGAGCAGGCGGCCGCGGCTCTCGATGCAGTCGTCCCCCGCCGCGGTCTTGACCCGCGCCACCGCCTCGGCCTGCATCCCCCCATGCTCGGCCCGATCCTCCGCCGACTCCCAGACGGCGCCGACCGCCGGTGCAGGCCGCGTGGTCCGCGGCGCGAGCTGCTGCGAGAGGCGGTTGCCGCGGTCGGCAGGGCGACGCAGCGACAGGAGGCCACCGGTCCGCGGATGGGCCTGGAGGCGGAGCTGGCCGTTGTCGAGCACCAGCTCGGCGCGATCGGCGCGGCGCGACCAGGGCCACCGGCCCGCAGGCCGCGCGGCAGCCGACCGGTCGCCGGCGGGAGGGGCCACGCCCGACGGCAGCAGCGGCCGCAGCCCGGCGGCCGCGGCGACGATCCGCCGCGCCTCGGCCGCGGCATCCGCCACGGGACCGGCGAGCGGATCGCCGGCAGCGGCCGGAGCCGGCACGGGGAAGGCGTCGGCTTCAAAGGCGACCCACGTGCCGCTGCCGGCGGTCCGCTGAAACAGCTCGTCGGGAGTCACGAACGAGCCCAGGGCATCGGTCCAGGAGCCGATCCGCTGCAGCACCATGTGCCATGGACTCGCGGTGCCCGCGTAGCGAGCGAACGTGACGACGGCGAGGTGGTCGTGGTCCATCACATTGCCGAGCGATTCCGGCAGGGCGAGGATGGCACGGGCGGCGCGAACATCGATGGGGGGCCGGGCCACGCCGTCGATGCACGCACCGCCCGCCCCCTCCCAGCGGATCCGGGAGTCGCCGGGGTCAGGCAGCGGCGCACCGTCGAACAGCGGCCACACGGCCCCGGCATAGGCGAAACCGTCGAGCACGGCCGGCAGGACCGCCGAGCCGCCCCCCGCCACGCGGGCGAACGTGCGCGGCACGCAGCCGACGTGCCGCTCCCACGCGGCCCGACCGCGGTCGAAGGACGCGAGCACCTGCTCGGGCGTGGCCAGGGCGAGCGGCTCGTCGGCGTCGCGGCCCCCGCAGGCACACGCCGTGCCCGCCGCGCACCGCGCCCGCAGCCGGGCCAGCGATTCCGGATGCTCCACGGCGAGCCGCTCGACCAGATCACCCGTGGCCACGATCCCCAGGGGAGTCGGCGCCGCGAGTTCCTCGACCAAGGGCCGGCCCAGCGTCGTGTCGGCGAGGAGGACGAGGTCGACGAGCCAGACCTCGGCGGGGTAGTACCGCGATCGAGTCGCCGCCAGGAACCCGAAGCACTCCCGCAGCCGTTCGCGGGCCTCGTCATCTTGGCCGGCCACGGCGGCCCGCGCCGCCGCGACGACCGTGGCGGCGAAATCGGTCACCTCGAGCCCGGCCGCGGATCGCATCCGTCGCGCCAGCAACTCCACCAGCAGCACCGCCAGCCCCAGGGCACGGAAGTCATCCGCGAACGGAACGTCGCCCGCCGCGGGCTCGCTGCCGGCCGCCTCCCGCACCGCCGCGGCCACGGCGGCCAAACCGCGCACGTCCCGCACCCACCGTGAACCGGCGCTGCACATGGCGTCGGCCTGGGCGGCGAACCGCGGGTCGAGGGACGCCGGCACGATGCCGAGGATCGGCTCGTCATCGGGGGGCCGCAGATCGACGCTCGCCCACTCCGGGACCCGACCGATGGTCGCCAGGATCCGAGGCTCCCAGGCGGCCGTCCACGCGGCGAGCACGTCGTCGGCTTCTTGCTCCTCGAGCCACGTGGGGAAATCGTCGAGCGTGTGACAAGGCAGAAAGACTACGATGCGAGCGGGATGCATGGCGAACGAGTGTAATCCACTCTTCACTCGTTGCCGCCTGCCTCCCAACCGGCGCGGGGCGTTTGACACCCCTCCGCGCGGCTTCGTAGAGTGCTGGAAAGACGGCATTTCGGCCGCGCAGCCTGACCCGCCGCCAGCCCTCTTGTCGACGCCTTCTGGAACGGCCCATGGCCCGCAGTCCGTACGTGTGGGGAATCGACATCGGCAAGTACGCCCTCAAGGCGCTCCGCTGCCGCATGTCGCCGTCCGATCCCCGCAAACTCATCGCCGAGGGCTACGACTACCTCGAGTACCCGATGATCCTCACCCAGCCGGAGGCCGATCCGGTGGAGCTGGTGCGGGCCGCCCTGAAGGAGTTCATGGGCCGCAACGATCTCACGGGGGATCGGGTGGCCGTGGCGGTGCCGGGGCAGGCCGGGCTCTCGAAGTTCATCAAACTGCCGCCGATCGAGGCCAAGAAGATCCCCGACATCGTCAAGTACGAAGCCCGGCAGCAGATTCCCTTTCCGCTCGAGCAGGTGGCGTGGGACTGGCAGCGGCTGGCCGGCGGCATGGAGGAGAGCGGCTTCGTCATCGACGCCGAGGTGGCGCTGTTCGCGATGAAGCGCGAGCAGGTCTACAAGACGCTCACTCCGCTCCTCGAGGCGGGCATCGAGGTCGACGTCCTCCAGCTCTCCCCGATCGCGCTGGCGAACATGGTGATGTTCGACCAGCTTCCCGACCCGAAGACGATCGACCCCGACAAGCCGCCGGGCTCGATCGTGCTCGTGTGCATGGGCGTCGACTCGACCGACGTCGTGATGACCAACGGGCTGAAGATCCAGCAGCGGAGCATGCCGATCGGCGGCAACACGTTCACCAAGGCGCTGGTCAAGGACCTGAAGCTGACCTTCGCCAAGGCCGAGCACCTGAAGCGGAACGCGGTCCGGGCCGAGGACCCCAAGGCGGTGTTCAAGGCGATGCGGCCGGTGTTCAGCGAGTTCGCCTCGGAGTTGCAGCGGTCGCTCAACTACTTCACCGGCGCCGACCGCACGGCGACGATCGGCAAGGTGCTGCTGCTCGGCAACGCGACCAAGCTCCGCGGGCTCTCCGACTTCGTCGCCAAGCAGCTGCAGCTCGACGTGCAGCGGCTGGAGAAGTTCGACCGCATGGACGGGCCGACCGTGCTCGGGGCCCCCGCCTTCCGCGAAAATCGCCTCGCCTTCGGCACCGCCTACGGCCTCGCCCTCCAGGCCGCGGCCGGCTCGTTCCTGCAGACGAACCTTCTGCCCAAGGAGATCGTCACCGACCGGCTCATCGAGGCGAAGAAGCCCTGGGCCCTGGCGGCGTTGGTCGGCCTGTTCGCCGCGGCCGCACTCAACTTCGCCGGCATGTTCCTCGCCTGGTCCACCTACGCGCCCCGGCTCTACGCCGCCGCGTTCGCCAAGGCCGACGCGGTCAAGTCGGCCTCGCAGGCGGCGACGGCCGCGCTCGACGAAGTGCGGGCCAAGCGAACCGAGGCCGCGGCCCAGCAGCGGTATCTCGTCGACGTGCAGAACCGCCGGTTCCAAATGCTCGACATGCTGCGGGCAGTGGAGTCGCTCCTGCCCCGCGACCCGCCCGGGAAGCCGGCACCGCATCCGGCCGATCGCAACGAACTGCACATCGACAGTCTCGACATGCAGTATTTTCCCGAACTCGCGACCTGGTTCGCCGGCGCGAAGCGGCAATGGGAAGAGACGCACTCCGTCGGCGGGGCAACCGCCGCTCCGCCCGCCCCTCCCCCGCCGCCCGCGGAGGGGGCCGAGGGGGCGCCGGCCGAAGCCGCGCCGGGTGCGACCGCGCAGGTCGGCCCCAAAGGCCCCGGCTGGGTGGTGCAGATCAAGGGCCACCACTTCCACAACGAAGATCGACACAAGCCGGAGGAGGGCGAGCAGTTTCTGCGATCGTCCCTCGTGCAGCCGCTGCTCGGCAATGGGGACGAAGTGCTCGTCTCGGCCGGTCCCTTGGGGGGCAGGCGGGTGCCCGTCACCGAACTCGGCATTGGCTACCCGATCATCGTGGAGTCACCGAAGGTCCAAAAGGTGCAAATCCAGAAGGCGAAGCCGACGGCCACGCCCACCGGCGGCCCGGCCGCACCGGCCGATGCCGAGACCGTCGAACTCAAGCGCTACGACTTCACGCTCCAGTTCGCCTGGCAGCCGACCACGCCCGGCATCCCCAAGCCGCCCCCGCCCCAGGAGCCGGCCGCGCCGTGACGCCGCGCCCCGATCCCGACCATGCCCCAGCTCCCTGAAAACATCCGCCCCGCGGTCGCCCTCCTGGCGAAGCACCATTTCTGGCTGCTGTCGATCCTGGTGCCGCTCATCCTCCTGCCGCTCCTGTTCGCCGCCCGCGGCGGCCTGCAGGCGCAGATCGTGTCGTCGCAGAGCCAGATCGGCAGCAAGATCAACGCGGTGCAGAGCGTGCGCAACGTCGAGCCGCATCCCAACGCGGGCTGGTCCACCGAGATCGATGCCGACGCCGTGCGGATTCGCCGCGAAACCCTCGCGGAGTGGCAGAAGTTTTGGGACAGCCAGGAATTTCTCCGCGTCTGGCCGGAGGAGCTCGGCGCGGACTTTCTCTCGGCCGTCACCGCCGTCAAGCCCAACGGTCGCCTCGATCGCAACCTGCTGCGGCGCTACCAAAGCACGATCCCCGAGGTCGTCCGCAAGCTGCCCGCGCGGATGGGGGCGAACGAGGCGATGGGCGACGACCGCAAGGCGGCGCCTGCCGGCACGGGCCGCCCTCCGGCGCCGGGGGACGGCGACCGCGAACGGCGGCCAAAGCCACTCCTGACCTGGAATCCGGAAGACCAGCGTCGGCTGCTGAGTTCGTTCGACTGGACGACGCTGCCCACCAATCCGCAGGCAGCCACGACCCAGGTGATGCTCGCCCAAGAGGAACTTTGGGTGTACGGGCTGTTCTGCGACGTCATCGCCCGCACCAATAAAGATGCCGGTGGCGCCTACAACGCGGCCATCGTAAACGTGATGGAACTGGCCGTGGGCTACCCGGCGGTGGAGGACAAGCCGGGGGGCGTGGGGGGAGCGCGGATCGTGATCCCGAAAAACGCCCCCGCTGTGAACGTCGATCAGAATCCCGACATGGCGGCGACGGGTGCGCCGCAGAGCGGACCGTTGAGCAAGCCGCCGCATCCACGGTTCGGCGGCGCTGCCGCCGGGGCCGGCTCGCCCCCCGGCATCGAGGGCGGGCCGACGGCTGCCCCGGACGCCAGCCTCCGCGAATGGATCTACGTCGATTTCAGCGGGAAGCCATTGTCGGCCGCCGAAGTGGCGACGTCTCCCGCGGCGCGGATGGTGCATCTCATGCCGTTCGTGCTCCGGCTGACCATCGACCAGCGCCGCCTCGACGCCTTGCTGGCCGATCTGGCGAAGGCGCCGATCCCGATCGACGTCCGCGAGGTGCGGATCAGCGCGGGGGGCAACCAGGTGCGGCCTGCGATCGGCGGCGCTGCCGGGAATGACCAACAGGCCGACCGCAGGTTCGACGTGCAGGTGGAACTGCGCGGCACCGTGGGCCTGGCGACGTTGCCGACCGCCGCGGCTGTCGGCCTCGAGTCACCGGCGCCGGCGGCTCCGGACGCCGCCGTGACGCCCCCGCGGCGGCCGGCACGCCGGCGGCTCGGACGGAGGGTCACAGTATGAAGCGGCCGAGCATCTCGTTCAATCAAGAAGCGATCGTCGACTTCCTGCTCCAGCACGGCGAGAAGTTCGTCGTGGCGGTGCTCGGCCTGGCCGCCCTCGGGCTCGCCTGGGGGGGAATCTACGCGGTGCAGAACAAGTCGGCCTCCGCCCAGCAGCGGCCCGAGACGATCCTGCGGCAGGCGGACGACGCGGCACGACACATCGAGCGTGAGAAGACGCCGCCGGCGGGCGAGAAGTGGTCGGGGCAACCCCTCGCCACGGCGATCGATCCGTGGCGGAATCCGACCTTGGCCAGCCCGCCGTCACTGGCGTTGCTCGACCGACCGCTGTTCGAGGAGCTCGCCAAGAGGACGCAGCCCGACGTGCTTCCGATCGAGGATCTGCGGGCCGTGGCCGGCCTTGCAGTGCTGCCCTCCAAGGCGCCGGCAGCCGAACCGGCCGCGGCGGACCGGCCCCGGGTTCGGCCACGGGGCCGGGACGGCGAACCCGCCGCCGCCGGGCAGCCCGCCGACCAGGCGGGGGGCCAGCCCGCAGCAGCGGCGGCGGCCGATCCGTCGCGGGGCCGGATCGCGCCTTATGTCGTCGTCACCGGACTGATCCCCGTCTCCAGGCAGGTGGCGGAGTATCGCCGCCGGTTCGAGAGCGTCGGCTTTCAGGATGCCAAACGCGACTCACCGCTGTGGGCCGACTGGACGATCGAGCGAACGGTCGTCGGCCCCGAAGCCGACCTCTGGGAGCCCATCGATCTGGTCGAAGCGGGGCGCCGCTGGCAGGCGGAGTGGTCCGCCGTCGCCCCTGACAAGGTGCCCGACGCCTATTTGCTCACCGGGGCCGAGGACAGGCGCAATCCCAAGACCACGCCGCCGTACTGCGGCCCGCTGCCGCAGCTGCTCCGCGGCTCGTGGGGCGTCACCGGCCTGCACCCCTGGGTGTTGGAGCAGGTGCGGCAGCCGCCCCCTGCCGCGCCCCCTGCCGGCTCGGCCGGGGGAGCGGAGTTCAGGCTGTTCCGGTTCATCGACACGTCGGTCGAGCCGGGCAGGACCTATCGCTACCGCGTGCGGTTCGAGATGTGGAACCCGAACGTGAACCTCCCGGTGCAGCACCTCGCCAACGCGGGGCTCGCGACGCCGTCCAAGCTGACGGCGCCGCTGAGCAACGAGACCGCCGCGGTCAGCGTGCCCGATCCGACGGCCGTGCTCGTGGCCCCGCTCCGCAAGGCCGACCTGAAGAAAATGAAGGCCGGCATGCTGGAGGTGCTCATCCTCGCCCCCAGCGTCCGCACCGGCGACTACGCGCTCCGCGGACTGGTGACGGAGCCGGGCGGCCTCCTGAACGTCGACGAAAAGCTCAACAAGCCCGGCGACAAACGCACCCGCGGCGAGGATTTCCGCACCGACCGCGTGCTCGTCGACGTCCGCGGCCGTCAGGAAGACCGGGCCGACCAGCGGTCCACCCGCCCGCCCGAGCCGTTCGAGGTGCTCTGCCTGCGGCCCGATGGCGGCTTCGAGTTCGCCTCCGCCGCCGACGCCGAGCCGGTGATCGCCGAGCACAAGGCCACGCTGCCCGCTGACGACGCCGGCAAGGGACCGGCCAAGCCGGGGCAGCCCGAAACGGCCCCGAGCCCCTTCGGCAGCCCGTTCTGACCTCCTGGCACCAAAGGCCCCATGCGCGATACCCGTTCCCGGCTTCGATGCGTCCTCGTGGTCCTGCTCGTCGGCGGGCTGTGCGGCTCCGTGCCTGCTCCCGCGCAGGACCCGGCCGCGAAGTTCTCGACCTGGACGAAGGTCGATGCCGCCGTCGAGACTCGCGACTACAAGGAGAAGCTCCGCGACGGCGGCCAGTTCGACGCGGCGGCCCGGAGCTACGTGACGCAGGTCGTCCTGCCGCAGCTCGGCTTCGAGGCGAACCGCAGCACGATCGAGCGGGTGCGGCGCCGGATTCGCGAGACCGTGCTCTCCGACATCGCCGACGAAAAGGCCTTCAACGATGCCGCGAAGACGGTCCTCGACGCCATGGCGGCGGTCGCCAACAATGCCGACGTGGAGCGGGTCGTGCGTGTCAACGCGATGCTGCTCGTGGGCGAACTGCGGGCCAAGGACAATCGGCCGCTTCCGGCCGCCGCGCCGGTGCTGGCCGCGGCCGTGGGCGATGTGCGCCAGCCGCTGGAGGTGCGGATCGCGGCGGCAGCCGGCCTGGCCCGCCACGCGGAGGCCGCGAAGGCCGGCGGCGACGTGGCCGCGATTGCCAAGGCGGTCGGCCCCGCCCTTGTGCCAATGCTCGTCGGCGACCCCAAGACCGGCCCCACGGCGGCGATCGATTGGCTGGCCGGCCGCGGCCTGGCGATCATGCAGGCGCTCGGGCCGCAGGCCGGATCGAAGGCGGCGCTGGCTGCGGCGGCCCGCATCCTGGGGGACGACTCCCGCTCCTTGGACGTGCGGGTTCGCGCCGCCGGGGCCCTCGGGGCCGCCGCCACGGCGAACGCTGGCGTGGACGCCGCCCGGGCGGTCGAGTCGGTGCGGAGCATCGCGATCGCCGCGCTCGAAGCCGATATGGCCACCGCGGAACGGCTGCGGATGGACCGCCGCGTGGCCGGCGGCACCGGGCAGCCGGTCGGTCAGCCGTCCGGCACTCCGACCAACGAACCCACGATCCCTACCCTGGCCTGCCGACGTAACGCCTGGCGGCTCGCGGTGTGCGCCGACGCGATCGAAGGGGCGGACGGCGGCGCCGGGCTCGCGAGCCTGCTCGGCAATGCCGCCGCACCGGCGAAGGAACTCGCGGGCTCCCTCCGTCAGGCGGCCACCGGGCTCGACGCTCACCCCGACGAGCAGTCGGTGATCGACGCCCTCGAGAAGCTCGGCAAGCCGGTCGCCGGCGCTACGCCCGCGGTGAACCGCCCCGCCCCTGCGGGGACCGGCGAGAAGCCGCAGGACGCGCCGCCCAAGGACGCCCCGGCCTCGCCCTTCGAAACCGGCAGCCCGTTCGGCCCCTGACCGATGGCA
>Ga0315902_10006461_pt1 | contig 16223 bp, 14 predicted proteins | sample LakEriMetagenome_9_FD_203523 | JGI IMG/M metagenome (GOLD analysis project Ga0315902, IMG submission 203523) | Freshwater fungal communities from buoy surface, Lake Erie, Ohio, United States - Buoy 12 MA117 | ecosystem: Environmental > Aquatic > Freshwater > Lake > Lake biofilm | place: USA...
GGTCCAGGGAGCCTGGAGCCGCCTGTACCGAACGGCGGTCACCCCCATAGCCATCCGGTGCAGCCTTGAGAATGCAACTGGCTGCAAGGTTCAAATAGGGGACAGGCAGCCACCGACAGTTGCGGATTGCATGCCGGGGCTGACACTGCGATCGCAGTCCGGATCAGCGTTAAGTTTGGCTGCACGCCGATCCTGACGACCAAGACGGACGAGCGTCACCCGATGAAGGCGCCCCCTACCCCCCGCTCAACTAGGCATCCGCGGCGCGTGTCAGCGCGCGACCAGGCCCGCAAGTCGCACTAGTTCAAGGCTGGCGGCGCGCTCACGCGTGATGACGGCGGCGAACTCCTCAGGCGTCGAACCGATGCCGTCGAAATAGCTCGGCGCCAGCATCCGAGCCGCGAAGTCCTGGTTCGTCACCACGCTCCTAACGGCCTGCGACATGCGCGCGACGATCGCATCCGGCGTCGCGCCCGGCGCGCACAAGCCCCACCAGGGCCCGGCATAGGGATAGTCATAGCCAAGCTCGCCGAGCGAAGGCGTGTCCGGCAACTCCGGAATCCGCTGGCGGCCGAGGACGGCAAGCGGGCGGATGCGCCTCTCCCGGATCTGCGGCAGGGCAAGGGCCAGCGCACCATAGCTGAGCTGGATGCGGCCGCCGACCAATTCGCGGAAGGCATCGCCGATGCCGCGGAAGGGGATGTGCTCGATCTGCAGCCCGTCGCGCGCCTTCATCCATTCGAACAGAAGCTGCTGCGCCGACCCGCTGCCGGAGGAGCCGTAGTTCAGGCCGCTGCGCCCACGCGCCCAGGCGACGAAGGCCCGCAGGTCTCCCTCCGGCGTGTCGAGGGAGGAGACAATGGCGCTGCGCGCCGAAGCCATCTGGGAGACCGGGCGCAGCGAGGCATAGCGCGCGAAGAGCTCCGGCTCGACATGCGGCACGGAGGCCATGTTCTCGATATTGACGGCGCAGAAGGTGGTGCCGTCGGGCGTTGCGGTCGCGCAGGCCTCAAGGCCGATCACGCCATTGCCGCCCGCACGGTTCTCCACCACGACGGAGGTGCCGAGCTTCTGCCGCAGCCCTTCGGCGATGGCACGCACAAGGATGTCGAGGTTCCCGCCCGGCGGCTGGGCGACGATGATCCGGATCGGCCGACGGGGCCAGTCGGATTGCGCCGCGACAGGCAGCGACGGCAGGGCGAGCGCCGCGCCCAGCAGAAGCCGGCGCGGCATGCGGTTCACGGTCATGGTCGTTGCCTCCTTCCTTCTCGTTTTTCTCAAGTCTCGTCGGCCACCGTGTTGCGCAGCAGGCCGATACGGTCGATTTCCACCTCCACCACATCGCCCGGCTTCAGCCACAGCGGCGGCGTGCGCTTGGCGCCGACGCCGCCCGGCGTGCCGGTCGCGATCACGTCGCCCGGCTCAAGCCGGGTGAAGGTCGAGCAATAGGCAATCTGCGTCGGGATATCGAAGAGCATCTCCCCGAGCGTCGCATCCTGCACGACCTGGCCGTTCACGCGCGTCTGCAGGCGCTGGGGGCCGATAGCGCCAAGCTCGTCGGGCGTGACCATCCAAGGGCCGAAGGGGCCGGTGCCCACGAAATTCTTGCCCGGCGTGAACTGGTGCGTGTGGCGCTGCCAGTCGCGCACGCTGCCGTCGTTGTAGCAGGCGTAGCCTGCGACCTGCGCGAAGGCGTCGTCCGGCGCGACATGCCGGCAGGACGCGCCGATAATGACCGCGAGTTCGCCCTCATAGTCGAAATCGGTGGAAACGTTCGGGCGCACCAGCGGCGCTAGATGCCCGACCTGGCTGTTGGCGAAGCGCGTGAAGATCGTCGGGTGGCCGACCACGCTGCGCCCGGTCTCCTTGCGGTGCTCCTCGTAGTTCAGGCCGATGCAGAGGACCTTGTCCGGGTTCGGGATCACCGGCAGCCACTCGATGGCGCCGAGCGGGATGCGCGGCGCCGACGCCACCGCCTCGCGCGCGGCACCGAGGGCGCCGACGGCGATCGCCGATTTCAGGTCGGGCAGGCGTCCGCGCAGCACGGCGCCCACGTCGTGGATCACGCCTTCGCCGACGACGCCCCAGCTGGCGCTCCCGGCATGGCGAAAGCTGGCGAGCTTCATGCGGCTATTCCCATCGGTGCGAGTTGCCGGCGCAGGGCCTCGATCCCGGCGGGATCCACGGCGACGCCGAAGACATAGTGGTCGGGCCGAACAAGAGCGGCACCGACGCCATGGCGCGCGAACCAGCCAGCCGCGATCCCGTCGCGCTCGACCAGGACATGGGGCGCGGCGTCTTGCCCGAAGCGCCAGGCGCTGGCCACGGACGCGACATGCTCCGCGACGAAAAGACGCCAGCCGCCGCCGGTCACGCGGTCCATCCGCGCCCAGCCATCGCCCGCCCGCACCCAGGGCTGCGGGAACAGCGTGCCCTGCGCCGGATGCGCGGGGGTGGCGATCAAGCCGGCCTCGAGCGGCGGCACGATCTCCTGCCGCGTCACCACCGGCGCCCGGCCGCCGCCCTGCGCCAGCAGCGCCGCATCCCGCGCGCGTGCCGCCTGCGGGTCGCGCTCGCAGATCTGCCGGCCGATGGCCTTGATGCGGGTGGTGAGCGTGCGGACATGCCGCCCGCGCTCCTCGCCATAGGTGTCGAGCAGCGACGGATCCGCGCCCCCGCGCACCGCCGCCAGCTTCCAGGCGAGGTTCGCGACATCGCGCAGCCCCTGGCACATCCCCTGCCCGATGAAGGGCGGCTGCTGATGCGCCGCATCGCCCGCGAGGAAGACGCGCCCGCGCCGCCATTCGGCTGCGACCAAGGCGTGGAACCGATAGCTGGCGGCGCGCCACAACTCGGCCTCACCCGGCGCCAGCCAGCGGGAGAGCAGCCGCATCACCGCCTCGGGCCGCTGCATCGCCTGGGGATCCTCGCCAGGATTGAGCATGATCTCGAAGCGCCGATGGTTGCCGGGGCCGACGATGTAGCTGACCGGGCGTGCCGGGTCGCAGAACTGCGCGGCATTGCGCGGCAGTGCCGCAAGCCCCCGCTCCGTCACGCGCAGGTCCACGACCAGCCACGGCTCGTCGAAGTCGAGATCATCAAGCCCGATGCCGAGGCTCCGGCGCACGAAGCTCGACGCGCCGTCGCAGGCGATCACGGTGCCCGCCAAGACGCTGCGCTCCGTCCCGTCCTTGCGGCGCAGGCGCAGCGTTACCCCATCCTCGTCCTGCGCGATGGCGACGAGTTCGGTGCCGAGTTCCACCGCGACACCGGGCGTGACGGCGACATGGGCGCGCAGCGCGGCATCGGCCGGCGGCTGGGTGAAGACCATGGTCGGCACGAAGCCCAGCGGATGCGGCTCTGGCACCATGTCGATGCGGCGGATCAACTGGCCGTCCACGCCGAAATGCTCGGAGGCCGGGAAGGGCGCGGTGAAGGGCAGCACCGCCTCCGCCACGCCAAGACCGTCCAGCAGGCGCAGGATCTCGTGGTCGAGCGCGATGGCGCGCGGCTTATCATACACCTCGCGCAGCCGGTCGATCGCCAGCACGCCGAAGCCGGCCTGGCCGAGCAGCCCTGCGGCGACCGCGCCGCAGGGACCAAAGCCGACGACGACGACCTCGTGGCGCTCCATCAGGCAAACCGGATCGCGAGTTGGGCCTTCTTCGTCGCCTCCGGCTTCGGCGGCGCGATGCCCCATTGGTCGGTGCGCCCGGCCGGCCAGACCCAATGCGCGGGACCGCGTGGGACATGGTCATCGGCCACCACCTCCACCTCGGCGGTGTATTCGACGACAAAGCCGAAGGGATCCACGAAATAGGCGAAGACATTGTCGCCCGGCCCGTGCCGGCCGGGGCCCCAGGCGATCGGGAAGCCGGCGTCGATCAGCCGCCCCGCGCCGCGCATCACGCTCTCCCACCCCGGCAGGTTGAAGGCAACGTGGTTGAGCCCGTCCACCGGCGCCTCCGCCAGCACCACGGCGTGATGGTCGCTGTTGCAGCGCTCGAACGCCATCAGCTTCGAGCGATCCGACAGGCGGAAGCCCAGCCCGCGTTCGAGGAAGCGCGCCGTCGCATCCACATCGGTGCAGTTGAGGTTCACATGCGCGAGCCGGTCCGGCCGGTCGCGCGACGGCGCGGCCGCTGCGCGCCGCGAATCGCCGGTCACGAGGCGCAGCACGAAGCCCGAAGGATCACGCAGCGTCGCTGCGACACCGCCGCCGGGCTCCGCCAGCGGCGCGAGCCCGGAGACCAACGCGGCGCCTTCGGCCTGGGCGGTGCCGAGCACCCGCCGCAGCGCCTCCTCCCCCGCGGCGTGGAAGGTGACGGAACGGATGGCGGCCTCGCGCCCCTGCTCGAGAGCCAGCACATGGTGGTCGTCGCCGGTCGCATGCAGCCACAGCCGGCTCGGCGCGCGTGCGGCGACGCCAAGGCCCCAGACGGCCGTGTAGAACCGCTCCGCCGCCGCGAGGTCGTGCACGGCCAGCTCGACGCTGCGCAGCGCGGTCACCGGGAAGTCGCTCATCTGGACGCTCCAGCCCTGGCAAGGCTCTTGCCGGGAGCATGACCGACATTGCGGCAGGCGTAAACCGGATGATATACATTTCTGCACAGGCAAGCGCCGATGTATGTCACTTCGGCCGCCCCGGAGCTGCTTTCGATGAGCACCGCGCAGGCCGCCGTGCCGACCCACGCCTCCAGCGCCTATGAGCGCATCCGCGCGGATATTGTGGCCGGCAAGCTGCTGCCGGGCCGCCGGCTGCAGATCAGGGCGATGATGGCCTCCTACCAGGTCGGCCAGACGCCGCTGCGCGAGGCGCTGAACCGGCTGGCGGCCGATGGCCTGGTGGCCGCCGAGGACCAGCGCGGCTTCACCCTCCCGCCGATCAGCGCGGAAGAGCTGCGCGAGCTCACCCGCACACGCTGCTGGCTGGAACAGCGCGCCCTGCAGGAATCCATGGCCGCCGCGACCGAGGCGTGGGAGGAAGCGCTGCTGCTCGCCGGCCACAGGCTGTTGCGGACGCCCCGCGGCCTCGACAGCGACGACCCGGCCGCGGAGGCGCTGTGGGAGACGCGGCACCGCGCGTTCCACGATTTGCTGATCGGCAATTGCGGCTCGCGTTGGCTGGTGGGGTTCTGCGCGCAGCTGACGGACCAGCATCAGCGCTACCGCAAGCTGGCCGCGCGGCGCGCTTTCCCGCACCGCGACGTGAAGGCGGAACACCAGTCGATCCTGGAGGCCGTGCTGCGACGGGATGTGGCGGCAGCAGAGGCGCTGCTCGTCGCGCACTACACGACGACCGCCGACATCATCCTGGCGGACTCCGACCTGCCGCCCTGAGGGTGGCCCCCCGACCGACGAAGGCTCGGCGTGGACGCCGCCGTAGCCGCGGCATAGCGTCGCCGCGCACCGGACGGAGACGAGGATGCCACGGCAACCCGGAACGCGCGCCTTGCAGGCCTTCCGGCAGACCATGCTCGGCGGCAGCGTGACGCGCGCCGCCGCCGCGCTCGGGCGCACCCAGCCGGCCGTGAGCCGCCTCCTCAAGGAACTCGAGGCGGATGTCGGCTTCGCGCTGTTCGAGCGCGTGCGCGGCCGCCTCGTCGCCACCCCCGAAGGCCGCCTGTTCTTCGAGGAGGTGCAACGCAGCTTTCGCGGCCTGGAGAGGCTCGGCGACGTGGCCACCGAGATCCGGCAGGGGCGACGCGGCACGCTGCGCGTCGCGGCCATGCCTGCCGCCGCTGCCTCCTTCCTCCCGGCGGTGCTCCGCCGCTTCGCCGACGCCACGCCCGACGTGGCGCTGGATCTGACCGTGCAGCCCTCGGTCGAGGTGGTGCGCCTGCTGCAGCTGCAGGAATGCGACCTCGGGATCGTGGAGGGCAGCGTGGCGGCGCCGGGCCTGGCGGTACTGCGCCGCCACGCGCTGCCCTGCGCGCTGATCGCACCGCGCGGCCATCGCCTGCCGCGACGCGCCGCGACGCTGCGCGACCTCGACGGGCAGGATTTCGTCGCGCTCAGCGCCGGCCCTTCCTCGGTCGGCGCACAGCTCGCCGGGCTCCTTCTGCGCGAAGGGATCGAGCCGCGCGTGAAGGTGCAAACCCAGCTTGCCGCCACGGTCTCCGCGCTGGTCCTTCAGGGCCTCGGCATCGGGGTGGTAGACGCGCAGACCGCCCTGCTCCACCGGGCGCAAGGCGGCGCCGTGCGGGCATTGGATGCGCCGGTGGCGATGCAGCTGCGCATCCTCGGCGTCGCGGGCCTGCCGCCTTCGGCGCTGCTGCGCGGCCTGGTCGCCCTCTGCGACGAAGCGCTGGACGCCCATAAGGTTTCCTGATGGGTCCAGACGCAGAAGGCGTTTGATCGGCGCCCGTCGCGCCGCCGATCCTTCTGCGCATGACGGTGTCCCGGACCTACGACGTGGCGGTGATCGGCGGCGGTGTCGTCGGCCTTGCCATCGCGCGCGGTCTCGCCGGCCAGGGCCGGCGGATTGCCATCCTGGACGAGGGCGATGTCGCGCGCCGGGCCAGCCGCGGCAATTTCGCGCTGGTCTGGGTGCAGTCGAAGGGCCTCGGCATGGCCCGCTATGGCGCCTGGACGACCGGCAGCGCCGCGCTCTGGCCGGGCTTCGCGGCCGCGCTCCGGGAGGAGACTGGGCTTGACCTCGGGCTGTCCCAGCCCGGCGGCTATTCGCTGTGCCTGTCGGAGGCTGAGCTCGACGCGCGTCGCGCGGCCATGATGCGCATGCACAACCAGCCTGGCTGGGAGCCAGTTCCCTGGGAGGTGCATGACCATGCACGGATCGCACGCGCCATGCCGGCGCTGGGCCCCGAGGTGGTGGGCGGCGTCTTCTGCCCGCTCGACGGCCATGTGAACTCGCTCCGGCTGTTCCGCGCGCTGCATGCCAGCGCGACCGCACGCGGTGCGACCTACCTGCCAGACCATCCCGTGCGGGAGATCGCGGCGCTGGCGGGCGGTGGCTTCCGCATCACAACGGCGCAGGCACCCATCGAGGCCGCGCGCATCGTCCTCGCAGCGGGGCTCGGCAATGCGGCGCTCGCGCCGATGGTCGGGCTGGCCGCGCCGGTGCGGCCGCAGCGCGGCCAAGTGATGGTGACGGAGAAGACCGCGCCTTTCCTGGCATACCCGATGGCCACGCTGCGCCAGACCGACGAGGGCGGCGTGATGATCGGCGACAGCAAGGAGGAAGCGCCTGAGGACGAGGCCGTCGGCCCCGGCGTGCTCGCCGCCATGGCCCGGCGCGCCATCCGCATGTTCCCGTTGCTGGGGGGGCTCAACATCGTGCGCAGCTGGGGGGCGCTGCGCGTGATGTCGCCGGATGGCTTCCCGATCTACGACCAGTCCGAGACCGCGCCCGGCGCCTTCCTCGTCACCTGCCACAGCGGCGTGACGCTGGCCGCCGCGCATTCCGACGTGCTCGCGCCGATGATCGCCCGCGGTGCGCTGGACATGTCGGTCGCTGCCTTCAGCGCGCGGAGGTTCGATGTTCCGTCGCCTGCATGACGCCGGCCACCGCGCCCTGCCCTTCACCTTCGAGGGCGAGCCGGTGGAGGGCCGCGAGGGCGACAGCGTCGCCGCGGCGCTGCTCGCGCTCGGGCATGCCGCGACGCGCGACACGCCGGTCTCGGGCGCGCCGCGCGGGCCCTATTGCATGATGGGCGTCTGCTTCGACTGCCTGGTGACCATCGACGGCGTCGGCAACCGCCAGGCCTGCCTGGTGCCGCTGCGCGCGGGCATGGATGTCCGCCGCCAGCGCGGCTGGCGGGAGGCTGGGGCATGAGGCGCCTGGCCGACGTCATGGCGCTCCGCGATACCTACGACATCGCCATCATCGGCGCTGGCCCGGCCGGCATGGCCGCGGCCGCGGAGGCCGGCGGGCGGGGCTGTTCCGTGCTGCTGCTCGACGAAAACCAGGGCCTTGGCGGCCAGGTGCATCGTAGCGTCGAGGCTTCCCCGCTCGCGGCCATCCCGCAGTTGGCCGCCGTGCCCGCAGCCGGCCGCGCTCTGGCGGCGGCGACGCGGGCGGCAGAGGTGGAGTTCCTGCCGGGCGCGACGGCCTGGCATCTGGACGCCGCGCGCAGCCTGGGCGTGTCGGCGGGCGGGGCGGCGCGCATGATCGCAGCGCGGCGCGTCATCGTCGCCACCGGCGCGCAGGAACGGCCGATGCCGGTGCCCGGCTGGACGCTGCCCGGCGTGATGAGCGTCGGCGCCGCGCAAACCATGCTGAAGGCGCAGGCGCTGGTGCCGGAGGGTCGCGTCGTGATCGCCGGCTGCGGCCCCTTGGTCTGGCTCTACGCCGCGCAACTCGTCGCCGCCGGCAGCCCGCCGGCACTGCTGCTGGAGACGACGCCGCGCGCGAACTGGCGTGCCGCGCTGCCGCACCTGCCGGCTTTCCTCCTGTCCCCCTACCTCCGCAAGGGCCTCGCACTGATGGCGCGGGTTCGGCGCGCGGTACGCGTGGTGTCGGACGTCCCCGCGCTGCGCATCGAAGCGAACGCCGGCGTGCTTGACGTCACTTGGCCCGGCGGCCGCGCCGCCGCGGACCGCGTGCTGCTGCACCAGGGGGTCGTGCCGCAGCTCAACCTGGCGCAAGCCGCCGGCTGCAGCGTGGCTTGGGACGCGGGGCAGGCCTGCTTCGTGCCGGGCGTCGATGCCTGGGGGGATACCAACCTGCCGGGCATTGCCATCGCGGGAGACACGGCCGGCATCGGCGGCGCGGAGGCCGCGGAGGCTGCCGGCCGCATCGCTGCGCTGGAGGCACTGCGCGCGCTCGGCTTGCTCGACTTGGCCGCGCGCGATGCCGCCGCGGCGCCGCACCATGCCGCACGCGCACACTGGCTGCGCGGCCGCGCCTTCCTCGATGCGCTCTATCGGCCGGCACCCGCCTTCCGCACCGCCGCGCCTGACGCGATCGCCTGCCGCTGCGAGGAAGTGACGGGGGCAGCGCTGCGCGACGCCGCGCGCCGCGGTGCGACCGGGCCGAACCAGGCCAAGGCGTTCCTGCGCTGCGGCATGGGGCCGTGCCAGGGACGGCTCTGCATGCTGACGGTGGTGGAGACGATCGCGGCGGAACGCGGGGAGGATCCCGCCGCCATCGCGCCGCTGCGCATCCGCCCGCCGGTCAAGCCCGTCACGCTGGCGGAAATCGCCGCAATGGAGAGCACCGAGGAAGAGAGCGAGGCGGTCGAGCGCCGCTGAACCGATCGGCACCGGACGTGCCGACACCAACAGACGGAGGCAAGGAACATGACGATCAGCAGGCGTGAACTGGCGGGTTCGGCACTCGCCATGGCGGCGATCCTCGGGAACGGGCGCTCCGCCGCGGCGCAGGCCGCCGCTTGGCCCGAGCGGCCGGTGCGGGTGATCCTGCCCTTCCCCCCCGGCGGCGGCACGGATGTCAGTGCCCGGCTGATCGCGCAGCACCTGCAGACGCGCTTCGGACAGCCCTTCACGGTGGAGAACCGCAGCGGCGGCGCCGGCGTCATGGGCACCGAGATGCTCGCCCGCTCCGCCCCTGACGGCTACACGCTGGCCATGACGGCCTCCGGCCCGATGTCCATCCTGCCGCAGCTGCAAAGCGTGCCCTACGACCCGATCCAGAGCTTCGCCCATGTGGCGCTGCCTTCGATCACGCCGCTTCTGCTGGTCACGCCCGCGAACTCGCCGACGCGCACCCTGCCCGAACTGCTGGCGCGGCTGCGGCGGGAACCCGGGCGGCTCACGGCGTGCAACATCGGCGTGGGCTCACCGTCCCACCTGGCGGCCGAGATGTTCGCGCGCGCTTTCGACGTGCGGTACGAGCAGCTGCCGCACCGCGGCAGCGCGCCGGCGCTGACCGACACGGTCGCGGGCACCTGCGACTTCCTGTTCGACAGCACAGCGTCCTCGATCCCGCTGGTGCGGCAGGGGCAGCTGCGCGCGCTCGGCGTCACCGCACTCGAGACCGTGCCGGGCATGTCGGAGATCCCGACCATCGCCGGCCAAGGGGCGCCAGGCTTCCTGGCGACGACCTGGTCCTGTCTGTTGGCCCCGGCCGGCACGCCGGCGCCGATCGTGGAGCGGATCAACGCCGAGGTACGCGCCTTCACCGCAACGCCCTCGATGCAGCAGCGCCTGCGCGAGCAGGGCAGCATCCCGCTCGACCTGACGCCGGCGGGCTTCCGCGCCTATCTCGAACGCGAGATCGCGACCTGGGGTGCGGTGATCCGGGCCGCCGATATCCGGCTCACCTGATACGGGCGCCGGTCGGACGCATGGGGCGAGATGAGACTGTCAGGATCATCCGCCGCATGTTGCGCATAGGGGCGGCGAGCCGCAGATCTTTCCGGTGCGGCTTGCCGAGCGTTGGCTCGTTCCGGCAGTCGTCGCGGGACAGGGCCTCGAAGTCCTCGGCGACCGCATCCTGCCGCCGCTTCCGCCCTGCTTCCGCGCCGATCGTCCGCTTCCAGGGCTCCAGACAGCAAAAAGCCCCTAAGCCATTGGCCTAGGGGCTGATCTTTGGGATGCGGGGACGCGCAGCCGAAGATGCCAATACATCGACGTGACCATCTGAAGCGCGCAAGCCGAGCCTAAACGCACGTTTGAAGCTGTTGCCTTGACGGGCAGCCGCATCCGGGGATCGAGAGGTACGGAAAAAACTGCGCTCCGGATGAAGCAGTTCTCCGGTTCAGGACCATGTCCGCCTGGCAGCGTTCGGCAAGGGTGGGTCCAGGGAGCCTGGAGCCGCCTGTACCGAACAGCGGTCACCCCGAAAAGCCATTCGCTGCGGCCTTGAGAGTGGAACTGGCTACGAGGTTCAAATCGGGGAGGCGTAGCTACCGAAAGTTGCAGATCGCGAGCCGAAGCTGAGTTTCGGAAATACAGGGGTGCGGGAACGCGCAACTGACAATGTCAATTCATCGATGTGCCAATCTAAAGGACCCAAAGCTAAGTTCGGACACACATCCAACGCCGGTGTCGTGAGGGGCGCACTCATCCAGGGATCAGGTTACCCACAAACAAACAGTGCTTCGGCTGGACCAGTTCTCCGGGGCGGGACCAGACCTTGTTGCATCCGCCATGCTGGGCTGCCCGCTTGCACGGCCGCCGCGATCAGCGCCGCAGCCGCGCTGGTGCTGGCGCCGAACAGGCCGAGCGGAAGACTCGCGGTCGCGGGATGGCAGGCGAGAAGACGTATCGCGGCCCGGAGCCACTGCGCGAGAAGGCCGATTCGAATACCTTGCGCCAGTCAGCGCCCTCCTCCTCCGTCAGCAGGTCAAGAAGCAGCGTCGCGAGGCCTGCTTGGTACAGCGCTGCCGCTGGGATGCGTGTCTGTTATCGCGCCCTGCCCTGCTATCCGTGCCGGCCGTGAACGTCCGTCCCAGCACTTCGGCGGCAATGGCGCGCGGGCGCGGCCTTCACGCGATGCGGAGCGACAGGCGGAAGATGGCGGGGCAAGGCCCCGCACCCTCAGCCGCGTGGTTCGGCGGCCCCGCCGAGTGGACCGGAGGAACGGCGCACCACCAGCTCGATCGGCAGGTCAGTGACGCGCGGTGCGTCTTCTCCCGCAAGCCGCTCCAGCACCCGCTGCGCGGCAATTGAGCCGATCCGTGCGGTGGGGATGTGCACGGTGGTCAGCGCCGGCGCGAGGTGGGCCGCCATCTCAAGATTGTCGATCCCGACGACGGAGAGGTCGCCTGGCACCGAAAGACAACGGGACTGGGCTTCGACAAGACACCCGACCGCGAGCTGGTCGATGCCGCAGACGATCGCGGTGGGCGGTTCCGCCAGCGACAGCAGCGCGGCGCAGCCGCCGCGCCCGCCCGCCAGGGTGAACTCCTGCTCGCTCACCCGCCATTCGGGCAGGTCGAGGCCGCGGGCCGCCAGCGCCTCTCGCACGCCCTCCAGCCGCGCGCGCTGCCGGTCGTTGAACCGCGTCGCGCCGCAGACCACGCCAAGCCGCGTGTGACCGAGCCCGAGAAGGTGCTCGGCTGCCACGCGGCCTGCTGCGTGATTGTCTACCACCACCGCGTCGAAGCGCGGATCGGCGCACCAGGTCAGCACCACCGGGACGCCGGCCCCCTCCAGCAGCGACCAAACCTCAGCCGGGCGCTGCGCGCCGACCAGCACGAGCCCGTCCACCCCGCGGGCCAGTAGGCCGCGGATGACGGTGGCCTCGGTGTCCGGGTGATGGTCCGAGGAGGCGACGAGAAGATGCCGCCCGGCTTCGGCCAGGGTGGACTGCATTGCCTGCAGGCAGCGCGAGAAGATCGCGTTGTCGAGCGTGGGCACGACGGCCGCCACGCCGGCATCGCCTGCAGCCCGCGCCCCGGCGCCCGGCCAGGCGCCGCCGAGTTCCGCGACCGCCGCGCGCACGCGGCTGCGCGTGTCGGGGCTGACGATCCCAGGCTGGGACAGGGTGCGGGACGCGGTGGCGAGCGAGACGCCCGCACGTGCGGCGATATCGGCAAGCCGGGGGCGCTTGGGGCGGGGCATCCACATAACATCGTCACGAATGAAAAAATTTTCAAGCGCGAAGGGGGTCTTTTTGCCAAGGAATCCTTTTGACAACGGCCGAGGTGCGTGAAACCGTCGTGAAAACATTTCCAGAAGCTTTCATCGAGGGAGAGGCAGTCCTTTGCAGAGCCCGGCGCGCTCATCTCGCGGCCTAGGCCCGTTGCGCGTCCAGCGCAGCGCGCTGGTCGGCGCCGCGACCATCGGCGCGGCTCTTCTACTCTGGTGGCTGGCCACTAGCGGATTGCGCCTGCTGAACCCGCTGCGCCTGCCGAGCCCGCAGGAGGTATGGGCCGCCTTCGCGCAGATCGCCCTGGGCCAGGGCTATGGCGGGGCGACGCTTTGGCAGCATGCGCTGCAGAGCCTGTGGCTGGTGGCCAAGGGCTTCACCGTCGCCGTCCTCACCGGCGTCCCGCTTGGCCTGCTGATGGGCTGGAGCCGCCGGGCCGAGGCGCTGGTCAACCCCATCTTCCTCCTTCTGCGCCCGATTCCCGCGCTGGCCTGGATCCCGCTGGCCATCGTCTGGTTCGGCCTGGGCGATACGGGCAAGGTCTTCGTCATTTGGCTGACGGCGTTCGTTCCCTCCGTCATCAACGCCTTCACGGGCGTGCGGACCGTGGACCCGGTGCTTATCGCGGCGGCGCGCACGCAGGGCGCCTCCACCGCGCAGGTGATGCGCCATGTGGTGGTGCCGGGCGCCATGCCGATGATCTTCACCGGCCTGCGCCTGTCGCTGCAGGCAAGCTGGACGACGCTGGTCGCGGCCGAACTCGTCGGCGCCTTCTTCGGTCTCGGCCGGGTGCTGAACGTGGCGGGGCAGGACATCTTCCCCGGCATGATCCTGGTCGGCATGGCTGCCGTCGCGGTGTGCGGCGCCACGACCACCTGGCTCCTCGGGCGCGTGGAGCGCCGCATCCTCAACTGGCGCCCGGCGGTCTGAGATGTCCAAGCGCGACCGCAACCGCAACTTCCTTGGGCCGTCCGGAACCTCGCTCGGGGTGGGCGAGTTCTGGGCCCTGACGCTGGCGGGCTTCACGCTGTTCTTCGCGGTCTGGGCGGGCGTCGCCGCCTCCGGCTGGCTGCCGCCTAACCTGCTGCCGTCACCGACGGCGGTTTGGGATACGCTAGTCCGGCTGTGGCGCCAGCCCTTCGCCGGGCATGTCTATGCCGAGCATCTCGCGGCCTCGGTCTGGCGCTTCCTGATGGGTTGGGCGATCGCGGTCGCCGTTGGCATCCCGCTCGGGCTGCTGATGGGCTGGTATCGGCTGCTCGACGAGATCGTGACACCGCTGTTCGATGCGATGCGCTTCGTCGCGCCGCTGGCCTGGGTGCCGCTGGCCGCGCTGTGGTTCGGGACCGGGATCGGCGGGCCGCTGCTGATCATCTTCGTCGGCGCCTTCGCCCCTTGCGTGATCAGCGCCTATCGCGGCGCTCGACTTGTCGAGACGCGGCTGGTCGAGGCGGCGCAGACGCTCGGCGCGTCCTCCCGCCAGGTGATGGTGCATGTGCTGATCCCGGGCGCGCTGCCGTCCATCATCGCTGGCCTGCGCGTATCGGCCGGCCTCGGCTGGCAGTCGCTGGTGGGATCGGAGCTGATCGTGGTCGGCGCGGGTCTCGGCTACCTCATGGTCCAGGGCCAGGGAAACCTCGCCACCTCCGTCGTGATCGCCGGGATGATCGGCATCGGCGTCGTCGGCTTCGCGCTCGATGTGCTGCTGCGGGCAGGCGAACAGGCCTTCAAGCGGCGCTGGGGGCAATCATGACTCCGCCCGATCGCGGCGCCGCCGCCGCACCGCCAACCAAGACGCTGGAGGGCGCGGCCCGATGAGCGAGATCGTCTTCGAAGGCGTCACGCGGCGCTTCCCCCTTGCCAAGGGGGGCGAGTTCCTCGCCATCGACCGCATCGACCTGCGGATCGAGGAGAAGGAATTCGTCGCCATCGTCGGCCCCTCCGGCTGCGGCAAGACGACGCTGATGCGGATGGCGGCAGGGCTCGACTACCCGACCGACGGCCGCGTGCTGGTCGGCGGCAAGCAAGTGACCGGGCCGGGCCCAGAGCGGGCGGTGGTCTTCCAGCAATTCGCCCTGCTGCCCTGGAAGACGGTGCGGGAGAACATCGGCTTCGGCCTGATGTGCCGCCGCACGCCCAGGGCCGAGGCCGAGGCGGCGATCGCCCATTACGTCGAGTTGATGGGGCTGTCGGGCCACGAGGACAGCTTTCCCCACCAGCTTTCGGGCGGCATGCAGCAGCGGGTAGCCATCGCGCGCGCCTATGTCATGCAGCCCGCCGCGCTGCTGATGGACGAGCCCTTCGGTGCGCTCGACGCCCAGACCCGCATCGTCATGCAGGAGGAACTGGTGCGCCTCGCGCGGCGCAACCCGCGCACCGTCATCTTCATCACCCATGCGGTGGACGAGGCCATCTACCTCGCCGACCGCGTGGTGGTGATGGGTCGCAAGCCCGGCCGGATCATCGAGACGATCGATGTCCGCCCGCTGCGCGCCGAGGGCGGCTGGGAAGACCTGCCGATCGAGGAAGTGATGGACACGCCGGCCTTCACCCACATGCGAAGCCGCATCTGGAAGCTGCTGAAGGCTCGCGAGCAGGAACGGCCGGCCACGGTCGCGGCCACGCCGGCGCGCGTGCCGGCCGGGTAAACCAACGAACAGGAGAGGAAAGAGGAATGTTCAGAAGGACACTGCTCGCTGCCGCGGTCGCGGCCGCGACCATCGCAGCACCGGCGCCCGGAGAGGCGCAGCAGCTCACGCGGCTGAACATCTCGATGCAGCCCGCGCTCTATTCGATGCTGCCGCTCCACCTCGCCACCGAGCAGGGCTGGTGGCGCCAGATGGGGATCGAGCCGAACTTCTCCTCCTTCCCCGCCGGGCCGCCGCAGATCGCGGCCGCCGCCGCGGGCACCTGGGATGTCGGCGTCACCGGCTCGGCGCCGGGCGTGCTCGGCGCGGCCAGGTTCAACATCCGCACCATTGCCATCTCGAACGACGAGAGCGCGACGAACGTGCTGATGGCCCGCCGCGACCAGGTCGAGGCAATCCGCGCGAACCCGGCCAGCCTGCGCGGCCAGCGTGTGCTGATCACGGTCAACACCACGGTGGACTATGTCCTGCAGAACTGCCTGCGCCGCTGGAACCTGCAGCGGTCGGACCTTCAGGTGGTGAACCTGAACCAGGCGCAGATCCTCTCGGCCTTCTCGACCGGCGAGGGGCGGCTGGCGGGGCTCTGGGCGCCCAACATCTACACCGCGGAAGAACGCATGAACGCCGTGCCGCTCTGCAGCGGCAAGGACGCGGAGGCGATCGTCCCCGGCAACATCATCGTCCGGGAGGAGTTCCTCGCCCGCAATCCGGACATGGTGGCGCGCTATCTCGCCGTCTTCCTACGCGGTATCGCCTTCATGAAGGCGAACCCCGATGCGACGATCCAGTCCATGAACCGCTTCTACCAGGCCGGCGGCGTGACGGTGAGCGAGGCCGCGCTGCGCGCGGAGATGGACCGCCGCCCGATCTTCGGGCTCGAGGAGCAGTTGCAGCTCATGTCCCGCGCCAACGGCCCCTCCCAGGCCGATCGCTGGTATGAGGGGCTGAGCGCCTTCCTCGCGCAGGTGGGCACGGTGCAGAACCCGCCCGCGCCGTCGGCCTATCTGACCGACGACATCCTGCGGCGCATCGCGGCCAACCCGCAGCTGCGCGCCTTA
>Ga0315902_10006462_pt1 | contig 16222 bp, 13 predicted proteins | sample LakEriMetagenome_9_FD_203523 | JGI IMG/M metagenome (GOLD analysis project Ga0315902, IMG submission 203523) | Freshwater fungal communities from buoy surface, Lake Erie, Ohio, United States - Buoy 12 MA117 | ecosystem: Environmental > Aquatic > Freshwater > Lake > Lake biofilm | place: USA...
CCCCGCTCGGGTCGCTTCCCCGACCCGGGTGGGGGAGAGACTGAATCTTGGGGCCAGAGCGAGTGGCTGGGCGGCGAATGTGACCCGAATCCCGTCCCGAGATCATTGGCGGCCTCCACGGGTCGCCACTGATTCTGGGGTTAGGGTGCAGTTCGACGTTCGCTCCGGTGCTGGAGTTGTGCCCCTCTGCCATCCGGGCGTTGGGCTCTTGACGGCTCAGACCTTGTGCGGTGCGTGCAGGAGTCCACCAGGGATTTCATCTCCCCGGTGGTCGTTCGTGCGTTCTCAAAACAGACGGCGGGAGTTGCTTCCGGTTGCCGGGGTGGCTCTCGCTTGGATGGGCCGCTGGACGATCAGGCCGATGCCCGCACCCTCGTGGGGACCGCGTCACATCCCCACCAGCGTTGATGCTGCGTGTGAACACCCGGAACTCGGTTCACCTGGCTCACGTCCGGTAGAACTCCACCGTCCGCCGCAACCCTTCCGAGAGGGATGTCGCCTTCCAGTCGGCGAAAATCGCCGAGATCATCTGGTCGTGCGGAGAGTCGTTGCTCGGTAATGCGGGACCCTGCACCTTCAGTCGTCCCCGGCTCGACGGGACGATCCCTTCCAGCGCTTCCAGAATCTGCTCGACACTCGCGGGTTCGCTCGGCAAGTCGACCACATGGGCTCCTGCCGGGCAGTCCAGGGCCCCCCGCACAAATCCTCGGGCGACATCTTCGACGTAGTCGTACCCTAGAACGCCCCGGAAGCCGATGGTGTATTCCGCCCCATGTGCGGCCGCTCGGGCCGCGAGGGACGGTCCCGCGGAAATTCCCTGCTCCCGCTCGGGGCCATACACCACATGGGGACGGAGACCGAGCGAACGGAGCTGGTGGTGCATCCAGTACTGCTCGGCCACCAGTTCGCAGCCTTTCTTGAAGGCCCCGTAAAACGAGGGGGGGCGATTCGGTTCCCGCACACCGGCATTCGCCGCCTCCCCCGGTTCCGGTCCAAACACGGCCATCGAACTCGCCCACGACACCGCCTGCACTCCATGCCGGCGGGCCAGTTCGAAGACCATCGTCGTTCCCAGGACATTCACCCGGCAGCCCCGAATCGGGTCCGACTGGCAGTCGGGAGTCAACAGGGCGGCGAGGTGAATCACATGCGTCGGCTGTGCCAGGGCAAACGCCCGCTCGAGAGCCTCCTGGTCCGTCAGCTCGCCCGTGATGACTGGCACGGAATCCGCTGATGGCCCGATGAGACGCGCCCAGCGGGTCGGGTTGGGGGCCACGTCAAACACCGTGACCGATGCTCCTCGCGCCAGAAGGTCACGCACCACCCAGCTGCCAATGAATCCACACCCGCCGGTCACCAGGACCCGCGTCGCCACCTTCGCCTCGGCCATCGCCTCACCTCTCTGCCAGTCGGGATCCCAGACCCGGCCCATTGCCGGTCTCCTACGCTCGACGCATTGTTTCCAGTCGCATGCGGGTTGGGTAGTCGGCCCGCCCCGGAAATGGCAGGGGGGGTGACTGGTTTTTCTGGAATCAATGAGTTCCAATGCGTCACGGTGAGAGCAGCACCCCGGGAAAACCGGCCTGGGGAATGGCTGTCACCGCCAGTCTCCGGCATGCGATCGAGGACGGCGTGTCTTCGTGCCGGGGGATAAACCAGTTTCTGTTGCTGAGGAGTCAGGTTGATGAAGCGGATGTTGCTGTCGCTGGCGGTTGCCTGCATCGCGGTTGTCTCGGTCCACGCGGCCGACGAAAAGCCCAAGTACACCATCAAGCAGGTGATGAAGTTCTTCAAGGAAGAGAAGCTGAACGAGAAGTTCCTCAAGGGTGAGATCAGCAAGGAAGAGACCCAGAAGCTGGTTGACGGCTTCACGGCGATGGGGCAGCAGAAGCCCCCCAAGGGTGACGAGACCGCCTGGAAGGAAAAGGTCGACGCCCTGCTGAAGGCGACCAAGGACGGCAACAAGGAAGCATTTGGCAAGGCCGTAAACTGCGGTGCCTGCCACGGCGCGCACAAGGGCTGAAATCAGCCCGGGCTGACTTCAGCCCCACTTCCGACGTGATTGACCGCCGGCCCAGGATTCGTCCCGGGCCGGCGGTTTTTTGTCACCAAATCCTCGTGAACCGCGGCCTGCAGAACGCTCGGTCACCAGCGGAAACAGCCCGTGGGGAACGAGCGGCGGCCACCGGTTGGGTCAGGCGACCGTTTCAACCCGCCCGGAAACGGCCGAGGCAAGTGCGGCCTGGATCGTGGCGCAGATGTCGCGCCCCGCCTGGGCATCGAGCACTGTCCGCTCCCCTGTCTCGATCGCCCGCAGAAAGTTCTCCAGCAGGCGGTGGTCGAGATCGCTGGCGACCCGGCGATGCCGGAATTCCCTGTCGGGCTGACCACGGTAATAGACCGCCACCTCCGGTCGGGCCTCGCTGATCACCAGCGCGCCGCGCGTGCCAACCACGTGAATCTTGATCTCACCAATGTCCGGATGGGCGGCATTTCCAATCCGTCCCACGCAGACGCTGCCCGTCACCCCGTTCTCCAGCACCAGCGACATCGTCGCAAGATCCTCGACCCCGTTGTCGACGTTGACCTGGTGGAAGTGGGCCGCCGTCCGGGCGAAGACCCGCGTGACGCGCGAACCACACAACAGATGAATGTAGCCGAGCGGGTAAATCCCCTCGTTGGACAGTTCCCCCAATGGTTCCCTCCCGACGGCACCATCCGAGCCATCGGCATGCGCGGCGATCTGGTGGGTGAGCCAGTCGATCGGCGGATCCCCCGGCACGCGGGAGCCCCGGGGAGGGCCGGCATCCTTGGCAAAGTAAAAGTCGACATGGATCGACTGGATCCCCCCGATTTCGCCCCGGGCCAGCAGTTCGTGGGCGTGAACGACCGCGGGGAGCAAACTGCGGTTCCACAGCAAAAACCGCACCCCCCGTCGGCGGACCGCCTCGACGACCCGGTCGCATTCCGACAACCGGTTCGACATCGGCTTGTCCTGCACGACATGCAGTCCCGCCTCAATCGCCCGCACCGACAGTCCACAGTGCCGTTCCGCCTCGGAACTCACCACGGCCACCGTCGCCCCATACTCCTGCAATGCCCGATCGACATCCCGAATGTACGGAATGTTCCACTCATCAGCGAATTCCTGGTTTCTCTGGTGCACCCAGTCGGGCTGATCGGGATCATCGGCCACCACCACCAGCTGGAACCGGGGATGGGCCGCCACTCCCCGGGGAACGTAGGCGTGCTTCACCACGCTCAGTACGGCACAGCGGTGCACCGGAAGGGGTGGTGAGAGAATCACTCCCGGGGAGAGAAGTGGTCCCGGGGGACTGATGGGCGAAAAGGTTGTGAATGGGACCGTGGTGGACGGAACCGTGGTGGACGGGACTGTGGTGTGTGGCGAACTCATCAGGCACCCGTCTCCTGGACTCGCACACTCTCCCCCGTCTGCAGCGAGCGGGTCATCGCCTCCACCAGGGCCGCAGCCTGGAACGAGACATCGACGGGGCGGGACGTTCGAGAGTTGCTGGGCGGCGGCGAAAACGACCGCAACAGTTGCAGCAATGGCCAGTCTCCCTCGCGGGTGCACTCGGCCCGGGCGGTACCGCCGCCAAACAGCAGTTGCCGGTTGCGATGATCGTCGGCATAGGCTCCCCCGCGCGAGCCAATGATGGAGAGTGACCAGTAATCATCGCCCGCAGGCAGACCGTGGGCGAGGTCGATCAACGCCATCGCCGGTCCAGGTCCGCCGCAGTGGATCTGCACCGTTTCCACCGGCGCCTCCGGCCAAGCAGGGCGGGCCACCGACTGGGGTCGGGTCACCCAGACTGTTTCGGGGATGTCCCCCAGCAGCCAGGTGACGAGATCGGCTGTCTGACGCAGTGCCTGCCATTCCCAGCCCGGCGGGACCCCTTCCGGTTCGCGGGCCGATTGCCAGTGGTGCAGCCGCAGGATGCCCGGTTCCCCCAGTTGCCCCGACTGCAGGGCGGCATACACACTCTCGACCATCGGTCGGTGTCGCCATGGTTGGCCAATGTGCAGCGACAGACCCGCCCCGCCAAACGCCTGTTGCAGTTCGTGACCGATGCAAAGGTCAAGCACGGCGCCGTCCGCGAGCCAGGCCGAGAGCCCCTGCTGCCGGGCTCGCCCCAGCAGCGACAACACCTCATCGGGAGGAACGTCCGACGCAATCAGGACCGTCTGCGGAGTCGGTGGAGCCGTCCAACGGGCCGGCGCTTCAGCAGCCGTCACCACTCCAACACAGTCCAGTTGCGGACAGCGGGGGAGCACCCGCCAGAAGGGGGCGGGCAGAGAGGTCACGATGAGGACCGGCTGTGGGGCAGCGGCCTGTGTGGCATCGCTCCCGCTCATGGGGCCGGTTCCGCAATGCAGTAGAGGTGCCCGTGCGTTCGCAGGAACAATTCGCCATTCGACACCGCCAGCGACGCATTGCAGGTTTCGTCGACTGCGTTCTCGGCCAGCAGTTCCAGTTTCTCGGGGTTCACCTTCCAGACCAGCGTGGTCCCCGCCTGGTTGGTGACGTACAGCCGGTCGGCAATCTTCACGATCGAGGCCCAGATCGTTCCCTGCGGCAATCGGGCCTGCCACAGTTCTCGTCCGGTCTGCAGGTCGAGGCATTGGGCGAGAAACTGCTCATTCGCCATGTAGACCTTTCCGTCGACAATGACGCCCGAGCCGATGCGCTGGGGATTCTTCTGGTCGTGGCGCCAGAGCGATTGAGGCTTCGTCGCGGCGTCGGCACTTCCCAGTCGCAGGCCGATGGCCGGTCCGTGATAGCCTCCCATCGCCACCGCGATCTCTCCCTCGATCAGGGGCGAGGTGTAAACCAGCTTGCCAAGCCCCTCCTGCGTCCACGCAATCTTGCCGGTCGCCGGGTCATGGGCGTTGACGTGATGCGGTTGCGAGACGAGCACGAGCTCGCCGCCGGCGACACGCACGATGCGGGGTGTGCTCCACGATCCGATCCATTCGTCCGCCCCCTGGTCGCCGCTCGCCCCGCCCGGCTCATCGACCTGCCAGAGTGTCTTTCCGGTTTCGATGTCGAGAGCGATCAGAAAACTGCGCTCTCCCGGTCCGCAGTTGAGCAGCACCCGTCCATCATGAATGACGGGAGACGAGCCATAGCCCCAGATGTGCCGAAAGACGCCGAGGTCGCGATGCCAGAGTTCCTTTCCTTCGAGGTCATAACAAGAAACGCCGGCAGACCCGTACCACGCAATCACGCGCTGGCCATCGGTGACGGGTGTCGAACTCGCCTGGGGATTGGTGCGGTGGGTGGGATCCTCGGCGGTGTAGGCGACTCCCTTCTGCCAGAGAAGCCGGCCGTCACGCCGATCGAAGCAGAACAACGCCCGCTCGACAGGATCGGCGGTGGGCCCGGTGACAAAGACCCTGTTCCCCCAGACAATCGGGCTGCCATTTCCGGGACCGGGAAGCGGAGCCTTCCAGCGGATGTTCTTCGTGGAGCTCCAGGTCAGTGGTGCCCGTGACTCGGTCGATGTGCCATCGCCGCGGGGTCCCCGAAAAGCGGGCCACTCTTCCGCCAGCAGGCGGCTTGTCGCCGGAAAGCCTCCTGCGGCGAGGAGACTTCCCGCCGTCAGCACACCGGCCAGTCCCAGCCGAAGGAGTGTGCGTTGGAAGAGCATTCCCGTCTGTGGCCACGAAACCGCAACGCGCGCGGCGGCCCGAAAACCAGAAACCGGGAAGGGACGAGGCAGGGGTGTCGGCATCAGGTCACCGGGACTCCAGCGGCGTCCGAACGCCCGGTCTTGGCGTGAAACTTCGGGAGACGACCGGTGCCGGGGAGTGTACGAGACAGCGGAAGGGGGGGAACGCGAACACCGCAGTGCCTGGGGTTACCCGGGAACGCGGGTCTTCTGCAGGATCGAGTCGAGAATCGCCCGGGCGCGAGTCCGTTGGCCAAGTCGGACGGCCCCCCGGCAGAGGACGCGATGGGCGACGACACAGGGGACCATCTTCTTGACATCGTCGGGCGTCACATAGTTGCGTCCCTCGATGAAGGCCTGGGCCTGGATCGCGCGGTAGAGCGTGAGGGCGCCACGGGTGCTCAGACCCAGGCTCAGCTGATCGTGCCTGCGGGTCGCCTCGACAAGATCCATCAGGTAGTCGTTGATGGCGTCGGCGACCTTGATGTCACGCACCTGCCGCTGCAGCTCCTGCAGTTGCTGGGCCGAGACGACCGCTGGCAACTGATCAACCGGTTCTCCCTGGCGATGCAGGGTCAGTGCCTGCTTTTCGGCTTCCCGGCTGGGGTAACCGACCTCCATGCAGATCGTGAAGCGGTCCAGCTGGTTCTCGGGAAGGGGATAGGTGCCTTCGAATTCAAACGGGTTCTGGGTGGCGATAACGAAGAACGGTTCGGGCAGCCGGTGGGTCTGGCCATCGACCGAAACCTGCCCCTCACTCATCGCTTCGAGCAGTGCGCTTTGAGTGCGGGGAGTGGTTCGGTTGATTTCGTCCGCCAGGAGCACGCTGGTGAAGATCGGGCCGGGGCGGAACTCGAAGTCCCCCTTGTTCGGCATGTAGACGCTCGACCCGAGAATGTCGCTGGGGAGCAGGTCGGGGGTGAACTGCAACCGGCGGAACGGGCAATCGAGACTGCGGGCGAGCGCCTTGGCCAGCACCGTTTTGCCGACCCCGGGGGCGTCTTCGATGAGAACATGACCACCGGCCAGCAGGGCGACCAGCGCGAGTCGGACCGGATCCCGCTTCCCCAGCAGGATTGTGCCGATGTTCTTTTCCAGGGCGTCGATCAGCGCTGCGGAACCACTCACAGATCACCTGCCAGCCGGGAGAGGGAACGAAGTCAAAGTGAACGAGGTGAAAGCCAGCAATCGGGCGACCGCCTCAGGACGAGGACTCGGCGGCGAATTGCTCGAGAAAGCGGAGGGCGAACTCCTGGTCATCGCGCAGTGCGCGATTGAGCATGGCGAGCCGGGCGCGAATGCGGTCGACCGTTTCCTTCAGGGGCTGCGCCGCCTTGTCGAGAATCTGCTGCGGGCCGAACTCCTCCAGTTCCCGCACAGTTCGCACTCCCAGGAAGACGAAGATCTGCCGGGCGTGGAAGTCTTCCTTGAAGACAAGGTCCAGCAGTTCTTCCCCCACCACCCGGGGGCGTCCGAGAGAGACACGGCGGGGGGCCGGGGTGGGCTTGCGGGGGGTCCTGGCCGGGGCGGGACCCGGCTGCGGCGTGACCTTCTTGCGGGAGGCTCCCCCGGCGCCCAGCGATTTGCGGACGGGAACCTTCCCGGCGGCTGGTTTTCCGGCCTGCCTGGTCTTTCCCCCAGCCCCCGGTGTCTTGCCGACAGCCCCCTGACGCTTCGCCAGTTTCTTCCCCGCGGCCGGAGCCGGGGACTTCGTGACCGCCGATCGACGCACACTCTTGGTTCGAGCCGCCATGACTCTCTCGCAGGTGAAAAGACAGGAGGCCGGGAACGGAAGCGTCCGTTGGAACGCCCCTGCGGAATGACCGTGACGAAGACCTGTGCCAAATCCCGGTGTGAATTGACAGTGCCGAATGACTGTCATCAGACACACGGAAGCGAAGCCACAGGGGTTGGCCCACCCGATTTTGCCGAACGACGCGACCGGGCAGTCGCCGAGATTCTAGTGTACAATTCCGGAGCATGCGCCCCACCCGCGACGAATTCTCAACCCCCCCTGCGGCGGTTCCCCGCCGGTCCCGGCTGCACCTGCCGTCCCGAATCGGACGGAGGTGGCTGTTCGTCTCCGTCTGGCTGGCATTTTGTGCGTCGCTGATGTGGCTGGGCGGAAAGGCCTACTGGTGGTTTGCCGCCTCGGTCCCCCCCGATCAGACCCCCTCGGTCTGGGACCACTATTACCCGCTGTTGCGGACTTCCGGACTGACCACACAGGTCACACGTCATGATGACGACCAATTCGACGTGTTGCTGCTGGGAGGGTCGGTGCTGGTCCCCGGCTGGAGCCAGGTGCAGGCCGAACTCGAACGGCGACTCGAAGAGACCCTCCCCGGACGACACCGATTGTTCAACCTCGGCGAGTCGGGTTACACCTCACGCGACAGCCTGATCCAGTACGAGCATCTCGCCGGCCACGAATTCGAGCTGGTCGTGGTTTATGACGGGATCAATGACGTCCGGATGAACTGCTGCCCACCCGGGGAATTCCGCGAAGACTACACCCATTTTTCGCGTTACGAGAGCCTGGGCCGCCACCTGGCGGCCGGACGGATGAATCTCTCCCGGGCGGCTCTCGACCGGGTCCAGGTCGTGGTCGGCACACTCCCGTATGGCACGACCCATCCGCAGTTGCTGCAGTACGGCGCAAATCCGCAGTCGGCGCGCACACTGGTGGCCAATCTCGCCGGGCTGGTGCGTCTCGCCGGCGAGCGTGACGATCGGCTGCTGTTGCTGACCTATGCGACGTACATTCCCGACAACTACACCGAGGCGCGATTCAAGGCGGGCGAGCTTGACTATGCCCGCGAAAACCCCCGGGCCTGCACCGTGGAGATCTGGGGCCGACCCGCAGATGTGATCCACTCGCTGGCACTGCAGAACGACGGCATCCGCGAGCTGGCCAACCGCTCTCCCGGAGTGGACTTCGTCGATCTTGCCCGTGATTTTCCCCCCCGGGGAACACTCTTTGTTGATCCCTGCCATCTCACTGCCGAGGGAAGCCGGCAGTGGGTGGACCTTCTCTGGCCCACAATCGAACGCCACCTGCATGCGTGGCAGTCCAATCCATGACTCCTGAACAGCTTCGACAGGTCGATTCGGAAATCGTCTGGCATCCCTTCACGGCCATGCAGGCCCACGCCCGCGAGCAGCCCCCCATCATCGCCGCCGCCGGGGGATTCGAGCTGATTGACCTCTCTGGCCGCCGGTACCTCGATGGCACGTCATCGCTGTGGTGCAACATCCACGGACACCGGGTTCCCGCGATTGATGACGCAATCCGCAGGCAGCTCGATCGCGTCGCCCACACCACTCTCCTCGGATTGGGGAATCTCCCCTCCATCGAGTTCGCCCGACAGCTGGTCGATGTGACCCCGGCCGGGCTGAATCACGTTTTCTACTCGGACGATGGATCGACGGCTGTCGAGGCGGCCCTCAAGATCGCCCTGCAGTACTACCGTCAGCGCTCACACCGCCGTGAGGAACGATCGCTCTATGTCTCGCTCGACGGAGCCTACCACGGCGACACGATCGGGGCGGTGAGTGTCGGCGGGATCGACCTGTTCCACGGGATCTATGGCGAACTGCTCTTTCGCAAGCTCACAGTGCCAAGCCCCAGTCCCCGGCTCGCTCCCCCCGGTGTCTCCGCCGCAGATCACTTCGGATACTGCCTCACCGAGTTGGAACGAACGCTGCGGCAACATCGGCACGAGATCGCGGCTTTCCTGATCGAGCCGCGGGTCCAGGCGGCCGCGGGGATCCTGGTCCATCCCCCCGGATACCTTCGCCGACTGCGTGAGCTCACCTGGGAACTCGACATCCTGCTGATTGCCGACGAAGTCGCGACGGGGTTCGGCCGAACCGGACCGATGTGGGCCTGTGACCATGAGGCGGTCGCCCCCGACATGCTCTGCCTGTCGAAGGGAATCACCGGGGGCTATCTGCCTCTGGGGGCCACGCTGACGACCACGCCGATCTACGACGCCTTCCTGGGGGAACCAGGCGAGGGAAAGACCTTCTTCCACGGACATACATTTACCGGCAACCCACTCGCGTGTGCCGCGGGACTGGCGTCACTTGAGCTGCTGGAGACCAATCGGGTCCTCGACAACGTCAGCCGGTTGGGGATGGTCCTGGCCCGTCGGCTGGCGGCGCTGAACGAGCATCCGCACGTCGGCGACATCCGGCGGTGCGGTCTGATGGTGGGAATCGAGTTGGTGCAGGATCGGGCCACGGGGACCCCGTTTCCCCCCGAACGCCGGACCGGTCACCGGGTGACACTGGCCGCCCGCCAGCGGGGGGTCATCATCCGCCCGCTGGGGGATGTGGTGGTGCTGATGCCGGCCCCCGGCATGCCCGAAGCCCTGCTCGAACGCCTGTGCGATGCGACCTTCGCCGCGATCGACGAGGCCGTCGCGGAAGTGTGACGTTCCGGAAGAGGTGTGGCGGATCGACATCCCGCAAGGCGGTCCGCCACTGCCCGCAAAACAGACCCGAAACAGCGGACCGGTGAAATTTGGCCCCGGGGGCCTCAGATCACAACTCGGACCTCCGGCGACGAATCGGGGACGGAGCCAGAGCGCAGCGGGCGCGCGACCGTCGCTGACGTCTGTCGGTGAGACGCCAGGGTCAGCGCTGGTAAATCGGCAGGAAGCCGTTTTCGAGTTGCAGGATGGTGGCGTTGATGGCGGTCGTGTAGACCGAGCCGATCTGGCTGTCGCGCCAGCTGCCGTCGGCCGACTGCTTCCGCAGGATGTTGGCACTGATCGCCTTCGAGTAGTTCTTCCACTCGTCGCCGCCGACCCGGTACATCACCTGAGCGTAGTAATAGTGCGAATAATGCCAGTGGCCGAAGGTCCGGCCATCGTCACCGCCCGCCGAGAGATTCTGCCGGCAGTAGGCGAGCAGTTTCTTGGCGAAGTCGTCGTCGTAGCCTCCCGAGTTGAACAGGCAGGCCACCGCGGCGGCGGTAATTGGGGGACGGGCTCCGCCCCCCTTGATGCTGTACTGCACTCCGCCTTCGGGGGTGGTGCATTTCTTGATGTATTCGACCGCCCGGTCGATGAGTTCCTTGGGGACCGGGATCCCGGCATTCCGGCAGGCCCGCAGACCCTGCACCTGGGTGATACAGGTGGAGCCTTCGTCGAAGTCCGATCCATCCTTGGCTGAGACGTAGCCCCAGCCCCCGGCAGTGGTCTGGGCCTGGCCGCAGAACAGGACGGCGCGGGTCAGCACCCGGCGGAGTTGTTCGCGTCGCTCGGGGTCTTCCTCTTCGCCAAAAACCTGTGACAGGAACAGCATCGAAAAGCCGTGCCCATACATGTAGTGGTAGTCGTTTTTGTACCCGATGAGACCGGAGGGATTGGCGACTCCCTGGGGCTCGGCCAGTTCGAGCAGGTAATCGACCGCCAGGCGGATGTTCTTGGCGTACTTGCCACGCAGGGTCGTGGAGCCTTCGCAGAGGAGGGCGTTCCCGGCGAGGGCCGTCATGGCGACGCGATACTGGGTCTGGTTGGCCTCCCAATATCCCTGCCGGCGCTGCTCGCGGACGAGCCAGTCGAGGCTGCGGGAGACCGACGCCTTGACCTTCGGTTCGATGCGCCCCGCCTGCGCGGGGACCTGGGGGAACAGCCCCGCGATCAACAGCATCGGAATCAGCACCGCAGCAAGCCGCGACATCAGCAATCTCCCAGGCAGGGATTCACACATCGGTGGCAGATCGGTCCGGGACAGTCCCGCGGGCAACCTCGTCGCCCCACGAGACTGAAGCGACAGGTTTCCGGAGGAACAAATCGCCACTCTGCACAAGTTTATCACACTTCGGCCCGGAGTCGAACGGTTTTCCCGGTCACGGTTGCCAGGGAGACCCGGGGAGCCTGTCCACAGCGGTGTTTCCCGAAGTTCGGACCAGGAAGGAAACGGGACCGCGGCCAGGCGAGGGGAACGTTGCTCGATGTGAATGGGCCTCGGTCCGGAACCCAAGTGCCGACCTTGTTCTGCAGTTTTCTCTCCCCTCCGCACATTGACCAACCCGGTGCACCGTCGGGGAGGGTTTGAGGGAAAACGGTGGCCTTGGACGAAGGGGTTGCTGGTTCCCCCGATGTTTGTCGGGGAGGGACCTGGTCACCTGCGTGCCCGCAAGGTCCTCAAAGGGAGGGAACAGAGAACCGCGAGAAGCTTCGCTCGCTCGCCTGACGTTGACCTCAGGCCCACCATCGAGGTCGAAACAACCTGTGGATCGATCGCAAACTCAGAGGCCTGCGGCGGTCCACTGCGGGCCTGTGAATCGGGCTGGTGTGGAGCCGACAGAGTCAACTGCGTCGCCAACCATCGGAAACTTGACCGACCCTTCTGTGTCATGCGGGACCAAATTGTGACTCCTGACGGCGTGTGACTCCTGTCGGCGAGGAAGGAGCAATGCCGGGCCGGAGGAAAGGTCATCGTGCCACCTTTCAGAGGCCCTGCAATCCAGAGTCCAGCAACGTCCGGAGCATCTCGGACCACTGCGGTGAGAGCATCACTCCCAGCAGAATGCAGTTGCAGGCCACCAGGAACCAGAATTCGAATTGAAACGAGCGCTTGGCGCATTTGTGACGCAGCAGGTGCTGTGCCGCGAGTGCCCCCGGCCAACCCCCCGCAAACGCGAGCAGGTGCAGGGTGCTCTCGCGAACGCGCCACGCCTTCTGCTGGGCGGCCGATTTGTCGTGGGCATAAAACAGAAACGTGCCGACACTCATGCCGGAGTACAGCATCGTCACTTGCGGTGGAATTCTTCCGGTCAGGGTCAGAATCGTCATGGCCACGCCGAAGATCAGGACGAAAACCAGTGTTGTCGGGAGTTGCCCGGATCGCGGGGACTGGGTTTTGGCAGCATCGCGGGCCGTTGTCTGCTGGCGGTGTTCCAGCCGAAGGGCCGACTTCGCCCGAGGACGCCCCAACCGGTCCGTCGTCAGTTCATAAGTCACCCGTTCCTGCATCTGGGGGGTGGGCACGGAAGGGACCAGATCGCGGATGTGCACAAACACATCCGGCCCCCCCTCATCCGGAGTGATGAAGCCATATCCGTTGTCGGGTTTCCAGGTGCAGATACGACCTTGGTGTGGCATGGGTGCGATCCAGAGATTCCGCAATGGGCCCCTTGGCCCCGGGATCACTCCATCATGCAATATCAACTCCGCCAGTGGAAGCGCAAATCGGGGGTCCAAAAACGGGGACGCAGCTCGTTTCTCGCAAAACGACCCTGTCACTGATTCCGAACCAAACCTCGCGTTTCGTAACAGGGCCCATGCTTGAAGATCAGGGGCTCGATTGCGGCCTGTTCTGCGATGACCGCGCAGAGGCGGCGAAGGCGTGGTGATCGATGGCCTGCCTGCCACGGTTGCCGGTGGCGCAGACTCGATCTGCCAGGAGCGACGGCCACTTTGCCGAACATCTTTGGATTGTGGTGGACGAGTCGTTCCCCGGACGATGACGCAGTCGATGATTCGGTCTCGTCATCCACCGCGAATCCCCCCACGTGGCAGCGATTCGATTGCATGGGCGAGGCGCACGATTGGACATGGACGACTCTTCCCAGTAGCATTCCGTCAGGAAGTTGTCGTCCGGTCGTCGGGGATGTGTGCCATCCCCGGAAGCATCCGGTGGAGATTCAACAACGGAAGGAGTCGGTGTGATGAATCCGCAGAGAAAGTGGGGCGTGGTGAGTTTCGGAGTGCTGTTGGTGGCGACAATGATGGCGCCGCTGCAGGCTGGGCCCTACAGTGCGATGTATTCGTTTGGGGACAGTCTGTCGGACACGGGAAATGCCTACCTGGCCAGCGGTGGCGCGGTACCCCCGGCGGGTTACTTCAATGGGCGATTCTCCAATGGGCCGTTGTGGATTGACCATGTCTCCGCCCACTTCGGTTTGTCACCGTTGACTCCCGCGATTGTTCCGGGAGGAACCAATTATGCCGTCGCGGGAGCAACCTCGGGGTTGGGCAACAGTTCGGCGGGGTCCCCCAATCTGCTCTCACAGATTGGCTGGTTTCAGGCGAATCTGGGGGGAGGGGCAGCCGATCCGTCAGCCCTGTTCACGATCTGCGTCGGGGCCAACGACTTTTATGCCGGTGAAACCAACCCGGCCAATCCCGTCAGCAACATCAGTCAGGCGATTCAGATCCTGGCTGGCCTCGGGGCCCGCCGGGTGTTGGTTCTCGACACCGGGCTGTTGGGCAATACGCCCAGGGCCCTCGCCTCGCTGGCACCCCCGCAGCAGGCAGGCCTGAATGCCCTGAGTGCCGGGTTTTCAACGCAACTGCAGACCAGTCTCCTGGGACTGAAGGGCACGTTGGGGATCTCGATCTACATGGCGGATGTGTTTGCAACCTCCCAGCGGGTGCATGCCAATCCGGCGGCCTATGGGTTCAGCAACATCACCGATGGGGCTTACCTGGTGGGGAATTACCCCGCAGTCGGATATCTCTATTGGGATGACATCCATCCCACCGCCGCCGGGCATTACCTGATCGGGCAGCGGGCCATCAGTGCCATCCCCGAACCCTCCACGGTCCTGTTGCTCGTGCTGGGGGCCGGTCTGGTGACGCTGTGTCGCCGGGGCCGTCGATCTGCTTGACGACTCCAAAAACGGGGACGCAGCTCGTTTCTCGCAAGAGGCAGGTTGTCGGATGTGGCACCAGTTCCGGGAATGAGGACCGGTGCCACATCTCGCCACCAGGTCGGTGACTCAAGCCGCCCGGCGTCGTCGCCAGCCTGTCCGGGTCAGCAGCAGCCCGGCTCCGATCCCGAGCAGTGCCAGCGTCCCCGGCTCCGGAGCGGCACCGGCGTCGGAATACAGAAGATTCGGTCCCAGATAGCCTGCTCCGGCCCCCAGGAGCCCATCCGACGATTCGGGAAAATCCAGGATGCCGGTCCCTGTGGCGGTCCGGTCATAACGGTCTCTCACAAAGGTGATTTCCGCCGGTGTGGTCGCCGACCAGTGGAACGAATAGTTCTCGTTTCCGGTCAAGGCGCCGACGACATAGTTGGTCCCGGCACTGAGCGGGAATGGCTGGATGGCTGTGTAGCGGAAGTGGTCGAGCAGAGGATCGGCGGGAGTGACGGTCGCCGAGGTGAGCAGTTGGCCGGCGAGATTCCAGATCCCCACGACATGGGACTGCGTCAGTCCATTTTCGAAGTCATCATAAAAACCGAGTTGTTTCACCCTGATGTTTGCGTTGGCGGTGAACTCATAACCGAGAGTCCAGTTGCTGTTGGTGAAATTGATGCCCCCTCCCGCGCCCAGGTTGAGCGCTGTCTGGTCGGCATGAACACCCTGGCTCAGGCTCAACACCAGTGCGAGAGTCCAGGTGGGGAACAACGACAACGTCCGGGTCTGCATCTTGAATCACTTTCTTGGAAAGAACCTTGGAACCAATGCGGGGGCATCTGGTTTCCCGCAATGCGCTGTAGCGAACGAACCAACAGCCTGAGAAGTCCCCACGCGGGAGCTGGGGTTGCCGTCAGTGTTGCACGAGTGTCACGGGGCACCCTGGGCGGACACCTCCCTCACGGGTCGTCGGTCTCGTCGGTATTGGTGATTTCGGGATTTGCCTGAGTGTGACTGGCCGGTTGACTGATCCGGTTCTCAGCCATTTCCGGCCAAGGATTCGCGAGGGGTCGTTCCGGGGGGAACGCGGTGCTCAACCTCAGGCGATTGTCCCGGCACCCCGTCGGGGTTGCCGTCCCCGAAGTCTCACGATGTGTGCACTTTTCGGTTGAGTGGTCCGGCTCCCCGGTTCACGTCCAGAGACTGACAGACCAGAAGGTCTGTCACCACGTCGTGGAATAGGCTTTCAGCCTGTTGTCGCTGGACGACTTCGGCGGATTGCATCCAAGCCATCGAGAGCTCTGGACGGGTGGCCGACCAGGGGAATGGTCCAACCTTCGCATTCATTTCCAGAGACTGACAGACCAGAAGGTCTGTCACCACGTCGTGGAATAGGCTTTTAGCCTGTTGGCACTGGACTGCTTCGGCGGATTGCATCCATGCCATCGAAAGCCACACAGGGGGCCACCGTGGTTCCGTTTTCCAGGTCGGAAATCTCGTCCCGGCTTAAATCATGCCCCGTCTGAGAACTGCGGTTCGTCCAACCAGCGTCGCCATCGCCAACGACCTCCGGTTTCACGAATGACTGCCCCGGAGGGGCCCAAGACGGTAGCCGGGGGTTGAGCAAAGCGATACCCCCGGAATACCGCCCCAAATCCACGCTGAACCCCGGGAGGGGTTCCAGATCGGCCTGGATCGGAAACCGACGCACAAACACGACATCGATCCCGGCAAGAATTACCAGACGACACCCATTCGTCCGCATGACGGGCCAAGCCGGGGGCGTTTCCGAACGAACGCCGGGCATCACGGCACGGCGATTGGACGTGCACCACCTGTCACCCCTGGAACCGCGCGGTCTGGAACCCCGTTCGGGGTTCGTGCGCTGGTGGGGCTGTGTTCCGGGGGTACCGCTGCGCGGAACCCCCGG
>Ga0315902_10006465_pt1 | contig 16215 bp, 33 predicted proteins | sample LakEriMetagenome_9_FD_203523 | JGI IMG/M metagenome (GOLD analysis project Ga0315902, IMG submission 203523) | Freshwater fungal communities from buoy surface, Lake Erie, Ohio, United States - Buoy 12 MA117 | ecosystem: Environmental > Aquatic > Freshwater > Lake > Lake biofilm | place: USA...
TTGCATGTGGCACACTTCTTGCATATCCTTGCAATATTCGTGCCAAGTAGCAAACTGGCATACTTTTTGATGGCATGATTTTTGTCGGGAACATTGGCATGAAATTTGTTGGCATGGTTTTTGCGTGTACAATTCACACTTACTAACTTGACACATGTCGAGAAAAACACACTTGACAAGTCACGTTTGACACAGGGTTACTTACCATCGGGTGTGTCCGTCAAGACACATGTCAGAACCGACACAAAACCCCTGTCTATATATATGTGTCTGATACGCTATTAGCCTAACCTATTGCAGCCTGTAGATTTCGTTTATAACGCACACATTTGCCCTATACCGAACGATTTCCTGTCTGCTAGGGTAGGGTAGCAAACCCGATTTCGTGAGCCTATAAGTCAAACGGCTAAAAACCCGGAGAACTTTTAGACAGTCGTCAAGTTCTTAGACACTTTTTGAGGGGTCGGTTCTAATGATTTCAACTAGTTAGGGTTGGCACATGCGATGCATTATCTCAGGGTGTGCAGCGATGCACAGGAGGAAGAATGGACAAGCAAAAGTTGATCGACGTTTACATGGCAGTTTTCGGTGATTTCGCTATGGAAACCAAAGATGTTATGGAGGAATTTTCGATTACCCGACAGGAGGCACTGAAACTCCTAAATGAACTTGAGCGGCATGGTCTTGTATGTGGTGAATTTCACGACGGAAATGGGACTATGGGAATGAATCGCCGCGCTGTGCCCGGTATCAATAAAATGTGGCAGTGTTATGTCACCTATGACTCTGAAAACACTGAAAAAGCACTGGAACGTGTAACTAAAACGCTTAACGGCGAAAAAGTTGACAGTCCGTTCTGACACAGTGTGTCAATAAAAACCGGGGAGGGTGTCCGAAGTGACACCTTCCCCAAGGTGTGTCGGTGGTGACACAGTGACTTGTGTTTTTTGCGACACATGGATCACTCGGGCTGCACGTTAAGTCAACTAATTTAGTTTAGTCCAGTTTAGGGTGTGTCATTGGTGACACATTGTGTCCTGTCTGACACAGGCTAAAACGCAAGGTATTGATTCCCTGAGATTTGCTCTATAACGCACAGAATCGGGTTATAAACGTTTTTTTCTTGTTGGCTAAGGGTAGGGTAGCTTGACAACTTTCGATCGGTTTACGGGCAATTTAGACGCATGACAAAAATTGTTTGACAGTGTACTATCCTTAGACAGAGTATGCCATGACACATGCTAGTAAAATCAAGTAGTTACGCAACGAAAGTTTGGCACAATCGTCGCATTAAGGTATAAGTGTGCGATGGCACAGGAGGAAAGTTGTGGAAGCTGAATTGAACCAGTCAATTGCAATTGCTCAAGAATTGCTTGCAAAGCATCGCGCTAAGGGTGACACTGTTAACGCTCAACGTGTGGAAATTCTTCTGCTAGAACTTAAAGCTGCATTATTGCTTGCAAAATATCCACCGGTTAAGTGTGTGTTTTGAAAGGAAATTATGGAAAAGAAAACAGAAGGGTTTGAACAATACCGTGAAATCATGGAGCTTTTTGACAAGTTGCTTGACGAAATTGAGGGTGCGGAATTTGCAAAGTTGTCAAAATTTCAACAACGTGACATGAAAATTTATGCCATTCAATTGCTCCAAACTATTAAGGAAAAAAGCGAGTAAAAAATGACATATCTTGATCTACTCGAAAAACTGAAAACCATGAGTGAAAGTCAACTATCTGAAACTGTTAAAGTTTATGACTTGGTTTTTGAGGAATACATGACAGTGACAAGTGTTAAACTTTCTGAAGAAAACCAGCCTGTAATTAATTTTGACAGGGAAAAATAACTATGAAATACAAATACTTAGATAAGGAAAATTATTTCGATCAAGCGGAAGCATTGCACACTGTTTTGACACTGTGGCATGACGGACAATGGTCCGACACTTACGCGCTACTGTGCCGATCAAAGTTTAAACCGGGTCCGTTTTGGTCGGAAAGTGAAGTTCAAAAAAATAACTCATATTATCAAGAACTTGAGCAATGTGCAAGTGACAATCAAATTGACAAGCTACGTCAACTCATGGATGAAATTGAACATTTTTTAGACAATCAAGAGTGACAAATTTTGTCAGACAATTTTTGTCAGTGACCAAAAAATAACACTGCGACAAGTAAGACACATAAGTAATTACGGTAACTTAGGTTTGGCACACTCCCTGCTATATATGTAAGTCATGGATGCTACAATGAAAAAGAAAATCGTTGCGTTTATCCTCATGTTTCCGTGGTCACTTGTTTTTACTCTGATTTTTGGATGGGTTAGCTAATGAAAAAATTATTTGTAGTTTCAAAAACTTACGATATTGTAACCCCTGAATCCGCCGAACATGGCGACTATTCGGAAAGCGGATTTATTTTTGAGCGGGAAAACATGACACTTAGGGAATTGCTTAATGAATTAAAAGAGTTAGGTGGGTTTGATAACCTACATGGTACGGGTAGACAATCTCTCTATGCTATTGATTCCATTAAGGATTACTATGATGGGAGTGAAACGAGTTACGCAATTCATGTCAATGGTCCGAAACGTGCATTGAAACGTTTGTCGGCTATTTTGGAAAGGATTTAGTGAGTTATGAAATTGTCTGTAAACGGTCAAGAATCGTTTGTATTCAAAGATATTAAAGAGGCATCGGACTACCTTAGGTACCTAGCCGATAAGCGTCTAGGGTCCGGTCATGACGTTACAGTTGAAGTGTCTGAAGGGTATACTGTGCAAGTCACTGTCAGGAATTCAGGTATGGCTTATGTGTACACATTGACACAGTAATGCAGTGTGTCACTCATGACACTGTGTCCGGTTTTACAGGGCGTGTCGTTGAAGACACATGACAAAGAAGACACTAGGTCAACTAACTTAGTTTAACCTTTCAACGATTTTAGTTAAGTGACAATTTTGAGTCAACAAATTTTGTCAGTGTCGATAAGTTCTACAGGGTAGTTTTTTCCAGTATCGTTTGATTTCAGTAACTTAGGTTTGGCACAATCGTCGCATTACCTAGTACCATAACGGCAAGGTGCCGGGAGGAAAGAAGATATGAAAGCAATCAAGTACAGTAAAGAAATCACGCAACTCGCTTACAATCGGCCTAACGTTGTCAGGATTGCAGACTTTAGGAAAAAGGCTAACGCAGCTAAGGATGCTATGACTATCATGCGACAAGCGGGAATCCTTCGCGATACGGTGAAATCTACGCTTGACACTGTTATCCGTAACTATCGGGGTTTGTTCAAACAAAATGATCGGTATGTTACGTTTATCGCAAAATACAATCGCAAGGGAATTGAAGTTACTAAATCGGTAACTGACAACGGTAGCATAAACATTGCCGACATTTTTGGACAACTGAAAGCTGATATTGTTGCTGACGTTAAATACAAGCGTCAAGCAAAAAAGCAAATGAGACAACAAAGCTATTATGTCAATACGATTGACATGCAAATTCCGGTTGTTGGCAAGGTGCATACCGAATCGGGTTGGTTTCTGAAAGCAATGAAAGCCAAAAAAGCGCGCATTGTGCAACTTCCGAAAACTCCTAAAACGCAAGATAGACACGTGGGAATTGAGCTTGAATTTTGTTCTAGCTCCGATCGGGCAGAACTTTCCGCTAAACTTCTGGAAGCTGGACTAGGGGAATACGTTACCCTGAAAGGAGATGGATCGGTTAGGCCTGATAGCGGTAAAGGACAAAACACTCATGAAATCTGCATCCTTGCGACTAATGAGCAGTATTCCGATATTGTCAATAGGGTTACTAAAATCTTGAATGACTCGGGAGGGTATGTCAATAAAACGTGCGGATTCCACGTTCACCTTGACATGAGAAGCAGAAACACTCAAGACTCATACAATAACCTCAGAGCGGCGGAAAGTATCCTCTATCGGATGCTTCCGATTAGCAGAAAGAAGAACGATTTCTGCAAACCTTCTCGCGGACGCGATCTGTATGAGGCAGAAAGGAAAAGCGACCGTTACAAGGGTATCAACGTCAAGTCATTGCGCCGTCATCAAACGATTGAAGTAAGGATGCATAGCGGAACGATTGACGCAACTAAAATCAACAATTGGATCAAACTCTTGAATCAAATTGTCGATACCTCAAGTGTGGGAAATAAGCAAATTAGGTCTGTGTCCGGTTTGGTCAAAACGTTTAGCCTTGGGAATCAACTTGCAACTTACGTTGCAGCAAGGGTAGCAACGTTTGCAGCACAGCACGAAAGCGGCGAAGAATCGGATTCAGCGGCGGCCTAAGTTGACACTGTAAATAGAGTGTGAGATAATCCTAAAAGGAGATACGAAAATGTGCAAAGTAATGGTAATGGCAGGAATCCCTGAAAAGAATCAAGCAAAATCATGGAAGTTTGTAGTAGCCTCTGTTCCCTACATGACGGAAAACGATAAGGATGGCGTAGGCTACGCAGCGGTAAATCGCGCCGGGGAATTGTTCGGGGAAAGATGGCTTAACCCCAAGGATGCTTTCAAGGTTAGGGAAGAGTCTTCCGCACAGGATAGGGTGCTTAAACAAATGTTGCAGGGTGCGGTAAATATCGCGGACACCTACAACAACTTCGGAAATGTGTCAAACGAAATTGCAGCAATTACCCTCCATAGTCGCATGGCAACTTGCGGCAAGGGTTTGCAGAATACGCACCCCTTTGTCTCAGGAGATACTAGCCTTATTCACAATGGTGTTATCAGTAACGCGCATAAACTGACCAACATTACGTCAACGTGTGACTCGGAAACTATCCTAAACGAGTATCTTGACAATGAAGTAAACGGTATCCCTGAAAGGATTCAACGTGTATCCGATACCCTTGAAGGATACTACGCTTGCGCGGTATTGACTCGTGACTCTAACGGCAAGCGGATTCTTGATATCTTTAAGGATGCACGTGCTAACCTGTACGTTGCACACGTTCCGGCCCTTGGCACGTATGTTTTCTGTACTAGTCCGAAGATTCTTCTTGCAACGGGCAAAGCGGCTAAAATGAGAATCGGAACGATTCATGAAATCAATCCGGGTTATCTCATGCGCTTTGATGCATTGTCCGGTAAAGCAATGGGAGTCAATCGGTTTAATCTTGAAAAGAGTAACGTCATCAAATTCTCTAAAGAACCTGCAACTAGTGAAGTGTCTCAATACGATGATGGAATCATCGATGAAATGTTGGCAGAACCCGGATACCGTGAACGATGGGCAACCATGACGGAAGCGGAAATTGAAGCGGACATTGAAGAAAAACTTACTAGTCCCAAATACCTGAAAGTCAGGTAACACAACTAGTCAAGTAAATTGTTGGGAGGGAGGTGTGTCACAAGATACACTTCCCTCCTGTGTTTTTGTAAACACGTGTGTCATTTTTGACACAGGTAAGTTTAGACACTGTGTCACAGAAGACACAGGTATTGTGTGACAGCGGTATACCCTGCATCCTGTGCGGTTATAAACTTAGCCGATAACGCACACAATCGGCATATAGCGAATCGAATTCAAAAGTTAATACCGTAGTACCAAGCAAAGAAGAAATTCAACTGAAGCCAATGGAAAGCGTTACAAGAAGATTGTTAATTTCAGGACAATTTTTGTCACCGATGACTGACAATTAGACAGAAATCTTTCGAGACACAGATAGGAATTCTTAGGTTTTTTCGTTTGGCACATGCGCTGCATTAGATAGTGTTTGTCTAGGTAATGCGGAACGTGGTGGATACCCTAGATAACTCTGAACAATGTGGTACGTTATGCGGTTTAATGATCTAGAAAGAATTCTCATCGAAAGCGGTTACGTTTTGGTACGCTCAAGTAAACACAAAATTTATAGCAACGGTAAAAATACGGTTGCAATTCCCCATCAAAAAGAAGTTAATAAGATGATGGTCCGTCGAATCCTGAAGGAGATTAAAAATGTCGCTTAATAAACTGGCAAATGATGAACTTCTGGCAAGTCAAGAAACGCTTGCGCTTCTGTCGCAACAATACAAAAAGATTCTTTCCATGCCGGAAAGTAAATCTAAGCAGGAAAAGCTGGAAAAGCTGGAAGGATGGATTGTGAAAGTTCGGAATGATATCAGCGTGTTTGCTAGTTTTGAATCTACCGGTTGACAATTTTTGTCAGACAAATTTTGTCAGTGTGTAAACTTTAGCCGATAGCGAATCTAGTAAGTGTCCGATTTTATTCGATTCAAAGATGGCACAATGTTCGCAATAGATAGTACCAGAGGTAACGATATGAGCACTATATCTGACGAAATTTTAGTTGAGCCGACAAAAAAAGAATTGACTGTCCTGAAATCCTATCTTTCTAAGCAAGCTAGAAATCAAATTAAGGATATCAAGCTAGTTAAGAAATCAGGTATGAAAGAAAATGAATGGTCATTCCTTGCTGTGAGATTCAAAAATAACGATGTCGATAGTTTAATCGGGGCGGTAGTTGATCTTCGCGCCGATACCTATGCCGGTATCAAAGAAGGATATCACTTGTTCTGGTTTGACTAAAAAGGGGTTAATAGTTATGATGTTTAGCCAAATGTTTCTCACCGGGTTTAGTATTCTGTCTCTGACTGTGGTCATGGTTAGCGCGGTTTTTCAAGGGAGATAAGTCATGAATGCAAGTAAATTGAATCGTGAAACGGACAACGTGGATACCAAGGGATTGCTTCCTACCTTTAGACAATTTGTCGAATCGATCGATATGCCTGTCGATGGGTTTGTTGTTGAAGTGAAGGACATGGAATGGCAAAGGCGCGATGGATTCATTCCTGCTGACCATAACAGGGGAGGTGTTGATCTAATCGTTGTGACCGATATTGCTTCAATGATCGGTTCTGGTACGCATACTGGAACAACCATTGACGAATTCTGTGAAAAGGAATATTGGGGATGTTACGAATACGTCAAGGCAAATAATCCTGAATTGGATGAAGAGGAAATTCTTGACACGACTGATGGAATCATGTCTGACGACTATTGTCACCTTGCATGGCGCGTTAGGATCATGTACAACGGTAACAATCAAGTGTCTGTCTACGTAGGATGGGATACTGATGGTCCCTACTTTCGATGGAAGCGTCAACATGACTCTGAGTATCAGATTCAATTCACCGACTCTCAGGATTTGACTAAAAAACTGGTTCAACTTGCACTGGAAATCAGTTACAACGGTAAATAAGGATTAAATAATGCCTAAGAATAGAAAGAAAACTAAAAAGTCAACCATTAGTCCTAAAAAAAGATTTATCAATGAAGAGTTGAAGAAGTTGCGCGATCTTGACTCCAATGAATTTTTCTGCAACTATGATTATCAGGAGATGATTTCATATGCAGTTCATCTTCTCAATCGTCTTGACAAACGTAAAAGTATCAAATGAGTCAGAAACTTAGCTTCATTGTTGTTGATAGTGGCGATCCTAGTGTGGGGATTAGTCCTATCTTTGAAGAAGTGACGATTGTTCTGGAGAATGGAGGATGGGATTCTGAGTTGCTTCAAGACTTTCAAGAGTCAATGCGTGAAGTACTGAAGAGTCACTTGACCGAAGTTAGAGGTAAGGTCTTCACGCTTGACGAGTACAACGAAAGTTACGAGGGTTAATACTGTGATTGTCAAAGTTGTTGCTGCTGTTGTTCTGCTCACTCTTCCGATTGCGTTTACGATTGCTGTAAGCACAATCAATCCTGTCCTTGGTGCTTTTGTCGCTATCGTAATTCTATGCAACGTGGTGTAAATACACTTATGCTTAAATGTTCAAAGCGAAACATAGCGGCGGCTTCATGCCGCCCATTAACGAATCGTTATTAACTAAGGTAGGGTTAGTTCGATTATACTGACATTATAAAGATAAGTCAAGAGGATTCCTAAAATGGCAAACCAAAAAAAGGTAACTAAGCAAAAAGAAATAGAAAAAAAGAATTATCAAGATGCACTGAAAATGATCTATGAATGGGTATTAAACAAAGAAATTAGCTTTGACGAATTTGAGAAACTGTTGTACCATAATAGAACATTCGAGGTTTGACAATGGAAGATGAATACAAACGCTATCGAGTCAGTCTGAAATCAGTACCGGGAATGTATGCTCAGTACGACGGTAACTTGGAAGTGTTTGCTACGAATGAAGAAGATGCAATCAATGAGGCACATCGCAAGTTGAAGAGGGGAGCATTTCCCGATCGTGATAGAAGCATGTGGCGAGTCGAATCCGTTGAATGTTTGGAGGAATAAATGAGAAGCTGGTATCCTATCCCTGTCACCAAGTTAGATAACAAGCGTCTGCTTGGTGAGCACAATGAATTGCTCATCATGGCTAGGTCAATCTTTGGATTGAACAAGGGAGGATATCGTAACCATCCTGAAACGATTCGATGGGTCGGCTATTCCAAGGCAATGAAGCAACGTCATGACGATATCGCGGTAGAGATGCAGCGGCGCGGATTCAACCACAAGTCACCTTGGCCGGAGAATTGCATTAACCTGTCGGACACCGAAGAATTTCCTAGTAGCTTTTGGGAACCATATGAGGTAATGTTGGGGAAGCTGCTAGAGAAGCAGGGAGGATACCTGTATGGCGAAGAAGGTTGAAGAAGTCTCACTTAGTGACTATTGGGATATGCTCAACAAGCATGACTGGTGGTATGAGTTTTCGGACGATCGTAGGGTGTACAACGCCGCAGCTTGTCAAGACAAGTATTTACGTGCAGTAGCGAAACAGTCTCAGGAACATCAATCACTGTTTGAAGGATTTCACCGGCACCATTTTACAGGCAAACCTTGGGACAATGAACAATCGCCTAAGCCAGCTAAACCGGAGTGAACATGGTACAAGTTTATAGGAATCTCAGGTACAGACACAAAACCATTTGGAGTGTCCGATCTAAGAAGTCCAGACTAGTTGTTGCTAGATTGACTGTTGTTGCTGTGAAGGCTGCTCAATTCAAAGTGTCAGAGAAAGGTAGGAGTAGGGTCTTGAAAGAGAAACGAAAGAATGTCCATGCATTTGTTGAAGGGTCTTGGATCAGAGACAAGAACAGTCTTGACAATCTGCTGATGCTGAAGAAGCAAGGCAAGATGAAGCAAGTTAGTTACAATCCATACAAGGGTGGTAACTTTGTTGAGAAGTCAACCGGGAAAGCTGTCGCCGATGCGTCTTATGCAATTGTTACTGAAGATGGTCTTTGGATCGTGACAGATGGCTAAGTCTTAGACACTGTCTAAAGTTTTTAGAGTCAATTTTTGTCAGTCAATGTTAACAATCTAGTAATTTTAAGGAGTTATATTTGGCATAAGGTCTGCAATAGTATCTCCCTGTAGCACGTACCGATTAGATACCTTATCTAATCATTGTTGAACGTAAGGAGAATCGTATGAAGTCTAACAAAACCAATGGTTCGTCGTCTTTTGTTCGTAAGCTGGAGAAGCGTATTAGCTATCTCTCTAACGTCCTTGAACACATCAAGGACAAGTCTGCTCATCAAAGTCATACCGTTACCGATCTTAGTTCTGAACTTGCTACCACTATCTCTATCCTCAATCTTTACAAGAAAGAGGTTTGCTAATGGAAGCAAAAGTAAAGCGTAAATACGTCAAGCGTGACGTTGTTGCGGATACCGTTCGTAAAGCCAAGTGTGGCCACATCACAAAAGAAGGTCGATACTTCAAATGTGAAAAATGTCTGCCACAACTTGATACTGACGATGGTGATTGGAACTATTTTAACTTGACCGATGAGGAGTAAATATGCGTAACGAATATTCGATTGACCAAGAAGTTGAACTTGAAGTGAACGGAAATCTTTATACTGTGCATGTCAAAGGTACGAAAGTTCGCAACGACTTTGACGATTACGATTTGGAAATCGAGCGGGTCTATATCTACGACTTCCTCGGAGATGACGTAATTGACGGTCATGAAGATTACGACGATATCATGGAAGAGGTTTCCAACTTGGAATTCTTTCCTGAGTACGACGAGGATTACTACGACGACTATGAAAGTGTGTCGTAAATAAGCCAAAAAGGAAACTGGAGGATTTATGGATTTATCCCTTATTGCACTAATTACCTTGTACGCAACTACTCATGGTGTCGATCCAAACGTTGCAGTCTCGATTGCAAAGGTGGAAAGCAACTTCAACATGAAGGCAGTTGGAACCAAGGGTGAACGCGGGATTTACCAACTTCTTCCCAAGGCGTTTCCCCAATACACAGTCAAGGAACTTTCTCAACTGGAAAAAAATGTTGAGATTGGCGTGAAACATCTTGCGTATTCCAACAAAAGATGCAGTCACAAGTCCAACTTGGATTGGGTCATCTGTTACAACCGTGGTGTCAAGGGAGGTAGCAGGGTTCAGAATCCCTCGAAAGACAACTATGTGAGAAAAGTCAAGACCGAATATGCAAAGGTAAAAAAGCGTAAACAGACTATTGTTGCACAGTTTAACTGACTTGTCAAACAGAAAGTAGGACGTATGTGGAACGACGATTATTCCGGTGAGTATATGACGGTTGTCTATCGAGAGGATGGAGGGTTTGTCTTCTACCCTCAGAACATGGAGCTAGTTGAGGATTTCCTTACCTACTGGCGCGAAGTGGATCAGAAGAACTACTGTGGTGCCGTTTGACACAGTTGACCGAATCTGACGGTTATGTGACGATGGAAGGGTGTCCATCAACAAACCGTTTCAAAACCGGAGAACGTATGCTGAGAAACGATATCCTGTCAATGATGAAAGTCCCTGCTAAACTGGTTCAAGAAATCTCCTTCACTAAGGAAGGGGAGATTGTCACCTACCCCGTGGGTACGGTGGTCATGGTTGACCTTGACAATCTTATCATGGAAGTTGAAGGTTGTCACACTGAAGTTGACTTCCACGAATTCAAGGTCATGTACCCGAACTAAAGGTTTCCTCCGAAGAAGGTGCCAAGGAAGGCACTTTCATTTTTCAAGGACATGTGATAAGCCGCTCGGCATGAAAAAATCATGTCTAGTTGTTGAAGATCACGACCACACACGACTCCTGCTTCAATATTACATTGAAGGGTTTTTCGATTTCGTTTGCCATTCTGCTAGAAATGTGAATGAGGCAAAGACGCTTCTAGAACAGAACGTTTACGATCTCATTTTCATTGACTATATCCTCGATGACGATTATGGGACGACTCTTTTTCGATACCTGAAGGATCACTATAGACACTCCTGTAAGAAGATTCTTATCTCCTCTACCGAAAACACCGAATCTTTAGCCCTGAAACTAGGATTCGACAAGTATCTATCTAAGCCGTTCGATCTTGAAGCTATTGATTCTATTATCAAAACAATCCACTAAAAAAAAATTATAAAAATAGTTGACCTGATTTATTAACTCGGGTAAAACTAGTTTCAGGTAGTGAATGAACTAACCAATGAAGGAGAAAAGTAAGATGGAAACGAATCTGGTCCGGTCTGAATCTGAAACCCCGAAAGTCAAGCCGTCCGCTAAGAAGGTCACTCTTCAGAACATCGACGGTATCGATGCTGAAACCGTTCGGAATCTGGCAGACACTAGCGAAACGGCGGAGGCGATGCTGCTGAGTTTTGCAACAAGGGAACGTCATACCAACAAGACGGATTTCACTCGTCACAAGACGGCACTTCGACGGGAGGGGTTCAGAATCGTTGACGAGGATTACGAGAATACCATGCGACTCATGCAGGAAATTGGCGCAGGGTCGGTTGTCTATCCTCGGGGCCGCAGCAAAAAGCCGCCACGTTTTGTCTGGAATGTTAACATGAAGGCCTTTGCTCGCATGGCTTTTGATGAAAATCTCATCTCAGTCAAACTGAAGGAGAAAGACACCTTGAAACAGAATCGTAAAGCAAAGGTCAAACCCGCTCGCCGTGGCCGTCCTCGCAAGCAGAAGCAGGAAGCCGCAGCACCGTCACAATACCATGTGTTCTATATCCACCTGTCCGGTAACAGGGTGGTGGAAGTGAAGGCACCGGACGATATTGATGCAACTGAGATTGGTGCAGTCAGTACCGTTCTTGAAAGACAATCCAAAAGTATTTGATCTTTCAGATCGGTTATAGGATAATACTTGGGTAGGACAGGGTTCGGATTGCACAATGCAGTACGACCTCTCTCCTACCCAATTATTATTTCTATGAGCCAATTAAAATACGACATTACAGAATTCGTTCTAAATAACCGTGACGAAATTTTGCATTTTCTGAATGAGGAAATGGACCATCTGAAATTTGCAGAACGACTTTTTGATTCTTGTCCTGAGTTGTATGACGAGCTAATTCAGGGATATCGTAAACGCGAATTGACTCATTTTTTAGCAGATCATTTTAATGAACCTTTCGATAGTATTTCCTTGATTATCGACGACGAATTTATTAAAATGACTTTACAGTACTACTAAAGGAGTAGAAAATGAGCACTAGAATTCGGTATCGTAAAACTGGAGAAGCTGGAATCATCGAGTCTGTGAAGCGGTTCGCACATGCCACCAATGGTGCAACCTACAAGGTTCGTATTAATGAACCGGAACTCACGTATGAGATTGTCGAGGACACCTCTAGCACCGTCGTAAAGACAGCTCGCGCAGTCAATCTGCATCAAGTTAAACTCAAGGCTAAGTCGGCACTGGTTGATCTTGGTATCGAGTTTGAAGAGAAAGAAGTTCGAGCAAGGGCACCTCGACTCGTTCTGGTCAGTTGACCATGCCAAGACTAAGGCTAGTGACAGATTTCACTGACACAGAGATTGACTCTATGTTGTCGGTTATTGAGAAGGACAGGAAGAGTTTTCCCAACATTTCTGACTTTGCTCGCTCGGTAGGGATTGCATATGTCGGCGCATATGATTGGCAGGATGCGTTCGATCAGGAACTCTTTGCAGATGAAGTTGAATCAATGCGACTGAGTACGCCTTTCCTCGGTCTAGAGAATGTCTATCAACGTCGTAAAAACTTCACAAAAGAAATCTTTTATCGGAACCTCAAATCTGCATTCCGAAAAGAGCCTCTGAAATTTGTTGACGGGTTTGATAAACTCTTTGATAGAATCAGGACGGAAGGGTTCGTCGGGTCCGAAAGCGATTTTGAATCGAAACTGAAAAATTCTAACTTCGTTCATAACGTCATCTACAGGGTGTCATTCGGCACTACGCTATGAAAAAGCTACCATTGTACTTACTGACAGGTTCTTTTCTGCTGAACCTGTTTTTCATGCTCTATGTGATTCCTACCGTGGATCACATCATCACGGTTCAGGATATGAACATCGATCAAATCCTGAACGACTTTGAACGACTGTGTCGTCAAGAGAAATCTTCGCACTAATTTCAAATAAGTTTCTTGTTTTTCACCATCTAAATCCTTAAAATTAAAACATAACTTTCAATTTTCTATTGGAGATACAATGATTCAGACACCTTGGGGACCAATTGGTTACATCTCTCTAAAGCGCACCTATTCTCGTCGCCTTAAAGAAAGCGACCTGAATTCTCCGACCGAAGAGTTTACCGATATTGTTGAGCGAGTTGTCAAGGCATGTGACAAGCAACTTAATGTTGGCTTCACACCGGAAGAAGAGAATGAACTTCGGGAAATTATCCTGTCACTAAAGGGCATTGTTGCCGGTCGATTCCTTTGGCAACTTGGTACTAAAACGGTTGACCGTCTAGGTCTACTTAGTCTACAAAACTGTGCATTTACTGTCGTGAATGAACCTATTCGTCCCTTTACTTGGGCAATGGACGCACTGATGCTTGGGTCTGGAGTAGGATACAATCTCCAACGTGAGTACGTGTATGAACTTCCAAAGCCAAAGAAGGTCAAGATTGTTCGTCAAGATACGAATGATGCAGACTTCATCGTACCGGACAGCCGTGAAGGTTGGGTTGAACTTCTTCGTCGTATCCTAGAAGCGCACTTCATTACTGGCAAGGGATTCAGTTTTAGTAGCGTCTGTATTCGCGGTAAAGGTACTCCCATCAAAGGGTTCGGGGGTACGGCAAGCGGTCCAGAAGACCTCTGTTGGGGTATGCTGGAGATTTCCAGAGTACTCAACTCTCGTGCAGGTAAAAAGGTTCGCCCGATTGACTGTCTCGATATCATGAACATCATCGGCGCAGTAGTTGTTGCCGGGAACGTTCGTCGTTCCGCACAAATTGCAATCGGAGATATGGACGATCTTCAGTTCCTTAACGCAAAGCGTTGGGATTTAGGTGGCATTCCTAACTGGAGGGCAATGTCCAATAACTCTGTCGTATGTAATGATATGTCTCTCCTACCGGAGCAGTTCTGGCAGGGTTACATGGGCAACGGTGAACCCTACGGTCTAATCAACCTTAACCTTGCTCGCTCGGTTGGTCGCCGGGGAGAAACCGAATACCCCGATCCAGAAGTTGCAGGATTTAACCCCTGTGCGGAACAGTCTCTAGCACCTTATGAAACTTGTTGCTTGGCTGAAATCTTCCTTCCAAACATCACAAGTTACGAGGAGTTTGTAAAAGTTGCCAAGTATCTCTACCGCATCAATAAACATTCTCTAGCTCTAGATTGTCACCTTCCAGAAACCAAGGAAATCGTACATCGTAACATGAGAATGGGTATTGGTGTCACCGGATACCTACAGGCTACCGATGAGCAAAAAGGATGGCTAAAAGAAGCATACAATGAACTTCGTGAGTATGACAAGGAGTACAGCAGGACACATGGCTTCCCCGCCAGTGTCAAGCTAACCACAGTTAAACCATCTGGAACCTTGTCACTTCTTGCTGGTGTGACACCGGGAGCACATCCGGGGTACTCGCAGTATTATCTACGTCGCGTCCGCATGGCCTCCAACATCCCTCTCGTGGACGTTTGTCGTCAGAGTGGTTATCACGTTGAATTCCAACGTAACTTTGATGGTACTGAGGACAAGAATACTGTAGTTGTTTCATTTCCTTGTGCTCATCCTGAAGGCACTAAACTCGCTAAAGATATGACCGCTATTGACCAACTTGAAGTAGTAAAAGAACTTCAGAGCAACTGGTCGGATAACGCCGTGTCTGTGACAGTTTACTACCACAAAGAAGAACTTGAAGCAATTAGGGAATGGCTTAAAAAGAACTACAACGATAGTCTTAAAACTGTGTCATTCTTGCTACACAATGAGCATGGATTCGATCAGGCACCGCTTGAGGAGATCACTAAAGAACAGTACGAGGAACTAAAAAGCAAAGTAAAAGCAATTACTTCTGTCCAAACCATCAATGAAAAGGACGTTGTTGGAGTGGATGAGTGTCAAAATGGGGTGTGTCCTGTTCGATGAGAAAAGGTCAGAAATGTCCAAATTATCCAAAAATTAGAAAATCTAGACCATTAAAATATAATTTAATTGGTAAAAGATTTCACTATCTTACTGTTCTTGAATATGTTTCTTTAGATCGCAGAGGAACGGTTACTTGGAAGTGTAAATGTGATTGCGGACAAATCAAAATTTTTAGTCAGAAACATTTAATCAGGAAACATTCTCCAGTTAAATCTTGTGGTTGTAAGAAAAAAGCAACCAATAAAGACCATAAGGATTTTAAAGGATATGGAGAAATACCGTTGCAATGGTGGAATAGTAAAGTAACTAGAGAAATTTTTCAACGTAAACGCACAAGTATTCCGGTAAATATAACAATAGAATATGCTTGGGAATTATTTTTAAAACAAAACCGACGATGTGCATACACTAATAAAGAACTTAAAATCGCAAATAAACCGGAAGAAAATACAGCATCTATTGATAGAATTGACAGTTCAAAAGGCTATGTAAAAGGAAATATTCAATGGGTACATAAACATGTAAACATAATGAAGAATATTTTTACAGACCAGTACTTTGTTGAAACTTGTAAGATAATAGCACAAAACAAATAATTTGATTATCTGGTTCGCAGTTGTTATAATCTTAGTCAGAGGTAAACATGGAAAACAACATTAAGCCTTTTAGTCTGGAAGACAAAGATACTCACGTTGCCTATCCGATCAATGAAGTACTCGGAAACGAGTGGGGGTATCAGGTTCCCGCAAATAGTCCTTATCGCCTTGATAGCTATGACTATCTGACCGGTATCTTCACTACTCATTATTTCAAGAACATGATGCATCAAGAGGATGAGGAAGAAGAATGGACG
>Ga0315902_10006466_pt1 | contig 16214 bp, 20 predicted proteins | sample LakEriMetagenome_9_FD_203523 | JGI IMG/M metagenome (GOLD analysis project Ga0315902, IMG submission 203523) | Freshwater fungal communities from buoy surface, Lake Erie, Ohio, United States - Buoy 12 MA117 | ecosystem: Environmental > Aquatic > Freshwater > Lake > Lake biofilm | place: USA...
AACTGCCATGTGTCACCTAAAAGGTAAAGACCATTCGGACGCGACCATTAGACCCAGGCAGACCAGCAGCGCCGCCTTCTACCGGATCGCCACCGTCGCCGCCACCGCCCGCTGTAAGGCTTCCTACGCCGGCTCTAGGCGCGGCGCCGGTCTGAGTGAACGCGGCACCACCGTTGCCGTTGTCGTTGCTTGTATTGCCGCCTGACGCCGTGCCGCCAGCGCCTTGCTGACTGCCGTAGATGCCGATGCCACCGTAGCCGCCAAAACCGCCTGTCGCGATCATTTCGGGCAGAGCATACGTTCCGGCATACGCCACTGACTGACCGCCAGCGCCGCCTACCGCATCGCCAAGTGAGCCGCCTGTGCCAGCCACGCCGACAGTGTACAGGATGGTTTTACTGGCATCAGGCGCGGTCAGCGCCAACACCGTCTTGACGTAAGCGCCACCACCACCACCGCCACCGGGGTTTTCCTGCGGCTCGTAGGCAAACTCACCAAAGATGTTCGTTACCGTACCGTAGCCGCCGCCACCGCCAGCGCCCCATACTTCGATGGTCACGCCTGTGGCTCCAGTGGGAATGGATACCGATCCAGAACCAGAGTCAAAATCGAAAGCGCCGCCAGACCCTCCGGTCGTGCCTGCAATCGCTGCTGCTAGGGTAGCGCCGCCCATTAAGACAATCCCGCTCCGCTGATCAGCCACGAGGTTGAGCCAATCTTGACGCAGGTCGCCAAGCCGTTACGCGCAAGGGTGCGAGTGCCGGTGGTGACGCTATTAGCCAGCGTCAGCGTGTCGGTTGTAATCGCAATCGAAAGCGCCAAAGCGTTGAGATTAACGATGATGATGACCGTGCCAACCGGGAACGCGACAGCTGAGTTAGCTGGAATGGTCAATATCAGCGACGCGCCGTTCATCAGAATCGACTTGCCGCGATCGGCCAGCACCAACTGGTAGTTAGCCGTCTGGCTGTTCTGCGGGGCCTCTCGATAGCCTACGGCGTAGTTAGTGTTTGGCGAGCCGTTATCAGGAATCAGCGGCGTGCCAGTGAACGTAGGCGAGGCAATCGGAGCGTAGGTTGCCGCAGCAGCCGTAGTCGTCAGCGCATCCGTGATGCCATAACCAGCCACCGTCGTCGGGGTGCCGGTGATGGTAGCCCACGCCACCGACTCGGTAGAAATGTCATTGACGCCAGCAATATCGTCGTACTCGCCAATCTGCACGTCGTTAGCGTCGGTCAGCACGAAGCGATACGTCACGCCTTCCGACAACCACAGGTCTTCCGGCAAGCGGCCACCCGAGTCCAAGATGATCGGGTTGGTGTTTAGCGAAGTCCCCACTTCGGACGTGTAGGTGTTTTCAGGGGCAGCAGTGCCAGCCTGGTACGTGTAAATCTTGCCGCCCGACAACACTGAACCGTCGTCGGTGAAGAACTGCGCTCCGGCGCCAGCAAAGGCTGAAAGGTAGACGGTCATATATTCACCTGCGTCATAGTAAGGATGACCGAGGGGATGCCGGGATGAACGGCGGTTGCTGTCTCGGCCAAAAGTTGCACAGTAATTTCGTCAGTTGCCCACATCAACTGCAAGTAATCGCCGTTGGACATGGGTACAAATATGTTGGCAGCCACGAACACTTCGCCGTTGTTGCCTTGAATACGGACTTGAGATGCCGAATTAGGCACATTGACGCCGTTAACACGCGGCCACACGTAAAACAATCCCACGCCGCCAGCAGTCTTGTCCAACTGAATGGAAAACTGCATGTTGTAAATAGCCGGTCTACCCACCCTAATGCGGGTGTTATCTGTTGGATCAATATAAACGCCGTATTGGCTTGACGTGTTGTTAAACGTTATGGCGTAAGGAGTATTGGCTACGGCGGCAACTTGCGTTTGCGTTGAGAAAAACGAGCCGTAGTTAACAGTAAAGACTTTGGCGGCTACAACCTCGGCAAGCGGAGGTTGCTTTTGAATATCCTCAATCTCTTGTTGCAAAACCGCTATTTCATCTTCGGTGTTAGACGACAGCGATGGCGTCAGTTCAAGGTCAGCCAGCGTAGTAGACGTGGTGCCGCCACCCGTCAGTTGGTACTGATTGTTAAGGAAGCGGAACCATTCACGCGAAATAAGGCCTGTCCGCTCATCAAGGAACGGAACGCGCGGCGCAGGAATTTGCGTAATGTTCTGCGTCATGATCCGGTTGGACTCAGTGCCAGTTCGGCGCCCATAATGGCGACTTTAACAGGATCCGTACCGCTGATTTCGTACACACGATCGCGCAGCTTTACCGTCATGCCTAAGCGACGGAAGATGGCGCGAGTGCCATACTGACCGACGCGCCCCATCGAGGTCATGCGCTCGCCGTTCCAAGTGTGACCGCCGTCGTCTGACCAACGCAGCATCAACTGTGGGTCAGCGCCTTGCACAATCGGGCCGTCAAGGCCAATCCAGTAACCTTCCCAGTTCTGCACGCCGATCTGATTTAAGTCTTGCGTGCCGATCTCGTCATAGGCTTGTGTGCCAAGCGTGCCGATGACTTGCGAATACTCGCCCTGTTCGGTTTCAAGTATGTCGCCGTCTTCAGTGGCAAGCCAGCCGATAACGTCAAACGCGCTATATCCCGGCAAGCCAACGCCAGTCTCGCAGTCGATCTGCAGCGTGTGGTGCGCGGTGCGCTTAAGGTCGTTAGCACCAGGCGGCAGCGCGCGCCAGCGGCGCAGCCACTTTTGTACGTGCCCGTCGTCGGCGTATACATCCAAGTCGAACGCATACAACTTGCCGTTTTCGTAATCGCCAATAATTGGTTGGCCGTTGAATCGAGCATGGCTGTTACCGCGATGCCGCTTAAACTTGCCGTTACGGTACGCAGCACGCTCGTGCCACGCGCCTGTCGCGGCATCAAACACCCAAGTCGTATCGGCGTCGGTAAAGTTCAGCACATAAAACGTATGGCCGTCCTGCTGGTAGGTGTAGCCCACCGCGTCAGCCAAGTTTCTGTAACCCTGAATGGCAAACTCAACCGCATGGGTTGAGATACGCACTCCGGTGTAGCCGTCTGCTCGATAGACGATGCCCTGACCGCGAGGGTCTGCGCCTAGCCAAAAGACGGAGTTGTCCATCTTGGCGACCGAGTACGGCGCAATACAACCGATCTCGTTAAACGCGCCTTGGATGCGAGTAAGCGGGAACAGCGGGTCGCCCGAGTTGTACCAGACCTCGACTGAGTTTTCGCCAAACAACCACGCTTCGCGGTGGTCGATGATGAGCGACACCAATCCGTCCGGCGAACCTTCGGCGCTGGCAAAATCCAGCGGGTCAATCGACAGACCATCGAGCAGCTGCGTGACCCACACGCGCTGGCTATTCGGCTCGTTAAATACAAAATAACCGTCAAGGTAGCCGACCGTGACAGCGCCCGGAAAGTCCGGGTCAAGGATTTGCTGGAACTGATCCGTAGCGGTGTTGTAGATGTAGCCGTCAGGGTTAGCAGCAATAAAAATCTGCGTGCCGTTGTCGGCCATCGACACCGGGCCAGTGCCAGACACTAAGCCTATGTATGTCTGAACTTGGTTTTCCAGCAAGATAGTGCTGTCGTCTTCAAGCAGAACAAACCCTTCCGTTTCTAACGAAAGTTGGTTGATGCCCGCGAAGTTATACGCATGGTCTAACTTGTAGAACTCGTTACCCGAGACGACGTACAAGAAGCCAGCGTGTTCCCACAGCCCACGGATAGGGCCTGTGCCGACAACTGTTTGAAGCGCTATGCCGGGGCAACGCTGTAGGTACGCAGGTTCTTTTCCGCCTTCCGGCACAACTTCTGGATACAGGTTGACCATCCGGTTGTCGGCAGCATTGACCGACCGGATGACATACGTCGACCCTAGGATCGGCGTCTTCACTTAGAAGTTTCCGGTAAAGATGTTGAAGCGCGGACGATTCACCATCAGCGCCGCTGGCATTGCCATTACGTCGCCCGGATCGTTGATGCGCTTAAGGTTGCGCTTGCTGTACATCGCAATGCGCTGCACTTGCGGCGAAGGCTCAACACCAAACTCCGGTGCAATTTCGCACGCCAAGTTGTAGCGGAACGCGCGCAGGTAGCCTGGCGGGAACGTCAGGTCGGTATCCAGCGCGGCCGGCTGCGACAGCGGGCGCACGGACACAAAGTGGAACTCCAGCACGCGAGACGGTACTGGATATAAATACAGCTCGATGTTGGGGTACGTCGGGTTGTACCACAGGATTTGCGGGTAGGTAGACGTGACCGTCTTGACCGCAATATTGTTGTACTGCTGTTGGTTAATCATTTGGATGCCGTACGACACGTTGGTCGAGGCATCGCGGAAGTACGTGGCGTCGTCGAGCTTGATTGGGCGCTCGCCCACAAAGTCGCCGGTGGGGCCGAGCGTGCGCATACGGGTGCTCGGCGGCCAGTTGTACACTTGGTCGATTGTGGAAAAGACGGACAAACGCTCCGTGCTCCACGAATCAATCATCTGGTTGAGCGCCGTCAACGCGTCCTGGGACGTGGCGGCCGAAGGCACTTCACCCTCTGCCAACATTCCGATCAGACGTAACGCACCGTTGATCTGGTCGGCAGCGGTGGTAGCCATCAGTTACTCCTTGCGTCGGCGGCGAACTCGTAAAGCATTAGGTGCGTCGGAATCAACCGACGCCGGCATTTCTGCCGACGCCGGTGATTCTGAGTCATCAGAGCCGGATGGGTCAAATTCAACCCATCCGTGCTCCATATCTTCCCGCGCTTCAAGTTGCGAGATTGCGACTTTTTCCCCGTGACGGGGATGGCGAAGGAAGATGTTAGGCATGACTATTAGCCGATGCGGTAGCAAGTCCAGGCACCAACGCCCGTCTTACGCGCGCGCCAGTGAGACGAAGTTGCCGTCGCGGTGCCAACCGCACCCACAATCGTCCAACCCGTTCCCACCGCCAACGTGGCGGTATTCGCGCCCGTGTTGATGATGAAAAAGTCGAACGCCACGTCCGGCTTTTCAGCAGACGAAACGAACAACTCAAGGTCAGCGACCGTCGGCAGGGTCAGGCTAAGTGCTGCACCGTTGTAGGTGAACAGACCGTTGCCCAACTGAGCCGGGGTGAGAGTTGCGGCGCCAGTCAGGGCCGTCGGGGCCGCCTGGACGAACAGCAACGGCTCGCCAAGATTACCGTCACTATATTGATAGCCACCAGTGCCATTAGGAAGAGGCATGTTTTGATACTCCTAAATTAAATAATGCCATCGGTGATAACCCGATCCGGGCGGCTAAGGAGGACACGATAGACCTCGCTCGCCGTCGGTGTGATCGAGCCACCGGTGAAGTTGCCGAAAGTGATCGCCAGCGTGTTATCTGCCGAGACACGGCAGCCAACAATACCGAGGCCCGCTTGGGCGCTCGGCTTGTTGACCGCAACGTGATCTCCTGCCAACAGACCGTTGACCGTGAAAGTCTGCTCGGCAGACGTATTCGCGGAAACGGCTGCGGGTGACAGCGTAACGCTGATGACCGCCTGCTTTGGAAGATTGCCGAGTACGTAACTCATGCTATTAACCCCAAAGTCGGACGGCCATTTGCGGGCGGATCACCGAGTAACCATAGAGAACGTCGATACGGCACGGCATACGGTCGTTGTTGATGTCGTACTGACGGACAACGCGCATGGAGACACCGTTGTGGACCTGACGCGAAGCCATGTCAACGCCCTGCGGGAGCAGGAGGTCAGCCGTGGCAAACGCGATGGCGTCACGATGGTACACGAGGTTCTGCGGGTACTGCGTGGACGCACCGCCCAAGAACGTGATCGTGTCGCCAGCCTGCGGGAACGACGAAACCGTCGCCAGAGCAACCGACGAGGTGTAGATCGCCGGGCTGATCTTCACAGCCGCGTAGGCACCACCCGAAGCCGCCACGTCCTCAGTGACCACGAACTGCTGGAGCGAGCCAGTCGATTCGCGGGTCTGCGGGTTAACAGCAAACACGCCGTTGATCGTGAACACGTCGCCTTTCTTGATGGTCTGCGTGCCAGTGCCGGTGATGGCAATGGTCGAAGTACCTTGAGCCGAGACAGTCGTGGTGACGGTGTGAGCGCCCGTGCGGCTACCAGTCGTGAACTGCTTGATCGACTGCGACATGTTGAGTTCGTCGAACCCAAGGATGCCTTCGCCAAACATGCCGTTCTTGAACTGCGACGAGATGGTGCTGACCGGGTTAAAGAGACCCTTCATGCCCTCGATGAGCGCGGCGTTCGCAGCCGGGTTCACGGTGGCATAACGCGGCGACATCACAGCGGCAGACTCGTTCAACTTCTGCTGGGCAGCGAGAAGAACAGCGGTCGTGCTGGGGGTCGTGCCGGGGGTGCCAACCGACTGAAACATGTTCAGGAACGAGTTAGCAACGTCGGCGTCGATGCTGGCGGCCAACTGGCTGATACGCGGCTTCAGCACGCGCTCGGCAAAGTCGTCCAACTGCATGGTCATTTCGGCAGTCGTAAAGTTCACGCCGATGTGCTTCTGCGAAGCAACCGTCAACGTGGTGAACTGCTCGTTGTCGTCCTGCACCTGAAGGGCAGCACCGTCGGTCACGAGAGCGCGGTCCGGCAAGCGGATACGCAGCGTGGTGCCGATCTTGGCGCCCTCGACGGCGTAGGAGTCGTCGTACTGGCGGTTAACATTACGGGTCAGCACGAGATTGTTTTCAAGAATCTCCAACGCCTTCCGCGTAATCATGTCGATAGTAAGAAGTGTATTAGCCACTTTAAATGTCCTCTAAAAGAAGTTAGCGGTTACGACGCGCTTCCCACTGCTTAATCTGTCGCTGACGCTCGCGCTCGATCCACTCTGACGCGCTCATGGCCGAAATTGACCGTGGGTCTGTCGTGTCGTAGACCGGAGTGCCAGCGCCTTTAGCCGTGACAGGCTTAATCGGCGGGGGCGCACTGGTTGTTTTCTTCACCGGGGCGGGACTGTCGGCCAACTTGGCCTCAATCTTCCCGATCTCTTTTGCCTGCAAGTACGGCGACAGGCGGGAAATACGTTCAGCCTCGCGGGGGTTAGAACCTAGGTGATATGCAATATCGGGTCCTAATTCCGAAGCCTGAATCGTCTGAGCCATCACGGTCGTAATGGGCAGAGCGTTGTTGTACGCGACTTGTTCAAAGTCATCGTAACGGTCACGCGCTGCTTCTTCGCGGTCGTGATAAGCCTCTAGGAGAGCCATTTGCTCCCGCTCTGCCTCACGTCGGGCGAGGAGTTCGGTAGCCTTACGCTCGGCCAAAGCCTCTGCGTATGCGTCCGGGTCCTCGTCTCTGCTCGGCAGGGCAGCGGCTTCAGCCTGTGACGGCGTGGCCTTTAGCGCCTGCTCTCTTTCCCACTTGCGACGTTCCCGTGCAAGCCTCTTGCCGACCATCGCGTCCAACTCTTCTTGAGAGAACGATTTGGCTGGCTTTTCCTCCGGCTGTTGCGTTTCTGCAACGACTTCGGGTTCCGGGGTAGCCGTGACCACCGGTTCCGGCGCGGAAACCTCCGCTACGACTTCAGGGACTACATTTTCGTCCGACATAACCTTCCTTACGGAAACCTGGTGAAACGCACCAGTACGGTTAAACTTTAACTTACAAGTTGTGTTCGCGCAACAATTATGAAGTGGTCATGTAAACGCCACTGATGTACAGCGTTTTGCCGGACAGCGTAGCGTTGGTTGTGGGGGTAAACGACCCGACCGGGAACAAGTTGATTCCGGTCGAGATGACATAGCCTTGTATCGCAGAGCCAACATTGGTCATTAGCGTTACCGGGGACTCTTCGACGTTAATGAACGGCGGGCGCGAAATGATCGCGGCGCTTGCGTTTGCCGTAACGGGATACGCCACCGTCATCGAGAACGTCACCAAGCGGCCAACCTTTGTATAACGCCCCAGAGCCGACGTAAACGTCAGCCCTGCGCCAGACTGGTCGGTCGGCGTCAGCGAGCCTTCCTCGTAGTCGTCAAGGACGTTTGGCAGGTTGTTTGGAATCTGGGTAGCCGGGAACGTAATTGCCGGGGTTGCTACACCAAGGTCAAACTTAGCCGGAGAGTCGTACTGCAAGCCGGTAGCATCACCACCTGCGCCAACCGTGGCGTAGTTGCCGTAACTGCTTACAAAATTAGCCACCGAGTTGCCGCCCACAATCACGGGCGACTGCAACGACACCATGACGTTCTTGGAGAAGTTGCAGACCTTGCGCGGGCTGTCGGAGAAGTTAATCAAGCCGTTTGGAATCGTGGAATACGTGTGGAACAGACAGTTATCGACCGTCAAAACCTCGGCAAAAATTCCGTTAGAGTCTCTGCGCGTCCAGATGACAGCCTTGCCAGCGTCCGTCGTGCCTTGTGCGTCCTCGAACCAGCAGCCTTCAAAGCGCGGGAACAGGATGCCTGACAACAATACGACCGTTAGAGTCGGGTCAAGAAACTCAAAAATGCAGTCACGGAACACCAACTCGTAGCCGGTTTGAAACTCTACGTTTGACTGCGGGGAACCGCAATTTTTAACCCAGCACTGCTCAATGACGTTGATGTTGGTCAGATTGACCGGCGCAGCCCCGATAGACTCAATGGCCTTCATGGCGTTACCAGAGCCAGAGCCGAACACGCCAAACGTGCAACGGTAGACGTGCGAGCCAATCAGCACGCCTTTAATGCCAGCGGCAAGGCGACCGTAGAAGTCGCAGTCTGCGATCAGCAAATGCGAGAGGTACACGCCAGAAGGCGAGTAAATTGCCCATCGCACTGCCGTAGCGTCGTCCGAGTCAAACGCAAGGTTTTCAATAATGCCGTTCTCGGCGGTAAAGGCCGTTGATACGCGGAAGTAACCTTGGATGACCCCGCCAGACCCCTTAATCATCGACTTGCCTTTAACGCCAGAAATCTCAAAGTTGTTCTGGGAAAGGACAATCGGGGCAGTGATCTTGTACGTGCCAGCCGGGAAGAACACCGACTTGTTAGCGGTTACCGCAGCCTGAATAGCCACGGTGTCGTCAGCAACGCCGTCGCCAACCGCGCCATAAGCCTTGACGCTAACAAACGGGCCAATAGCCGACACAGGAACCTTCTTGGTTTCGCTGCTTTGAACAATCGGCGCCAACTCACTTCCGCTTAACGGAACCGAGGCGGCAGGCAGTTGCGAAATCTTTTTCGTAATAGTCACGGCTTACTCCGTAATTAGGCTCGGGTGTACGTTAATTGCAGGAAGATCGTATCACCTGCGGCAAACGTAATTGGCGATGTGTTGGTGACGTTGGTGCCGTTGTTTAACTGCAAGCCAACCCCCGTGTCGCTGTTGACCGATACGGCGCCGCCGAAATAGTACGTCGAGGGGCTGGTGTCAAAGATGCGCCAGTTGCCAATGTACCCAAGCGGGTTGGCATTGGTCGTAAACGGCAAGTCCAGCGTAATAATGCCAGCCCCGAACGAGGTCGTAGACCCTACCGTTAGCGTGGCGTTAATGGTGACTTGCTTTTCATCAACCGTGTACGAGGCGTTACGCGCTCCGTTGCCGAGCGTGATCGCCACTCCACCTGACTTCCAAACTGGAGTAAACGTGATGTATTCGTAGTACCCAAAACGGTTGGTGACGGTCGTCGAGGCTTCGGCGTAATTGGCTGTCACCATGCCCAAATACTTTTGGCGCTGGACGTTAAGATTAGTCACCGTCACCTGGTCAAGGCGAATGCCGAAGTCCATCTGTTTAACCGCACGATCGTCAATGAACGTGTTGTTTGAAATAAACAGCGCTTCGTAAGCGGTTGCCAGCGGGGCCACGCCACTGAGGCCAATAGACACGCCTTGCGGAGTCGTATACCCCGGCGCATCCGAGCAGTTACGGATGTAGTTGTTGCTGATCTCCAGCGGGCCCATGCCGTTTACCGAGTTGATAAACGTGGCAATGCCGGAACCAAAATTGCTAAAGGCGTTATCGCGGATAATGATGCCGCGATGATCGTTGTTGGCATTACCTTGAGGCGTAATCAAAATGCCGACAGATGGAATGGTTGCGCCGGTCTTTGAGCAGAAGTTATTAGTAATTTGCACGTTTTGGATGCGCCGAAACGAAGCAATTTGGAAAGCCGCCTTAAATGTCGGCACCACGCCAGTCAGCGTAGTGTCGTCTATAAGGACGGTATTTCCATCAATCAACACTCGGCTAATATCTGTTTCGGTTGCACTGGTGCGATAGAAATCAATCGCGTACCACTTAACCGGCGAGAACGTGTTGTTTGAAATAATAATGTTGTTGGCAGGAGACGTAATGTTGGACGCCACCCACATGCCTTGCCAGTAGTTGCTAATAAAGTTGTTGACGAACCGTTGGTTAGCGCCGTGAACTTCATACGCAACAAACGAGCCGCTGTTACCCGAGATGCCGTTTGGGAACATGGTGTCGGCAGTAAACGTGTTGCCATCGCACACCACGTCCTCCGCCCACGCAAACACACTGCTGTGGTCGTCCGTGTCCAACCCGTTGTTCTTGAACAAGCAGTTGGTAATCGACCAATTCTGCCCAAGCGTCACGCCTGCCGTGTTGCTTTGCGCCATAACGACGCACGAGGTTCCTGCCGTGTTAAGAAACTTGCAGTTGTCGATAGTGACGTTATCGCATCGAGCCGCTACGCCGCCGGTTGTGCCGGTGACGTGAATCATGGCTTGGTTGTAGCGGTTGTATGACGCCGGAGCAGACGGGCTAATACGGTTGTTCAAACCGTTCATGTCCATTGTCAGGCCAACAAACGACAGGTTTTGCAGCGGAGTGTTGGTGAAGAACAGCGCCACGCGCTTCGGGGCAGCCAGCGTTGAGACGTTGTTGGCGAGTTTAAGGGTTGCGCCAATCTCGCCGTACAGCGACATGTTGGACTGCATGATAAAGGCGCAGGTCATCTGGCCTTCGCCAAGCGGCGTGCCTTCCCAGTCCTTCAGCGTAGCCGGGACAACAAGGTACGTTCCGCCAGGGAAGTACACAGTCGAGCCAGTAGCAGAGGCCACGTTGATAGCCGTCTGAATAGCGATGGTGTCGTCCGTAACGCCGTCTGCTTTTGCGCCGTAGTCTTGCGGCGTGACGTAGTTACGGAACTCGCTCAGTGACGCCTTGACCGTAACGCCGTTTTGGACGATAGCCGCAGGGCTAGACGCCGATACCGGGCTAGTGGCGCTTGGCAGGTCTGTAATAGGGATAATAGCCATGTTTTACTCCGTTACCCACGGCAAAGCGACGGGAACCGGCTTTGGCGGCGGGTGCTTGGCATCTTCTTCGGCCTTAGCGGCGCGAACCTCAATATCTTCCTTCGAGATTCTAGCCCACACCCATCCCAGTACAACGTCTTCGGTCAAGCCGTCAAACGGAATGAAATTGCCAGTAGGCAACATCAATTCGGTGACCGCATCAATTAAGCCGAGTTTCCAATGAACCAGGTAGACCACGTTGTCCTTGCCATCAAGGTGCGGGTAGGCGGTCAGGCTTTTAACTTTCCATTCCATTAGTGGCATTCCATTAAAAATAATTAAAATTTACCGTCAATCGCACGCCTTGATCTGTGCAAGTTGTGCTTCTGTGTGGCTTGCTTGAGTCAAAAAGCAAAATCCTGTTTTCCAATGAATTCACCATCGTATTGTCTTCAAGAATGGTAAATCCATCATTTGAGTTTAAATATATAACAGCGCCTTTATGATCAAAGTCATAGTCACAATGCCAGTCATGTTTAAATAATTCTGGCGTTCTAGAAAACATATTTATCTTAATTCTGATTAAAGATTTTGCGTTTAAAAAATCCAAAATCGGAACGAAAAGATTAAAGCAATTACTAGTCGGCGAAAAATTGTTGTACACCAAATGAGAAAAATATACGCCGTCGCCTGCGTCTTTGTTAGAAACGTACGGCGTGTAATACCAAGCAAAATCTGAAGACAAACAAACAGACTTAATTTTTTCAATTAAGTTTGTTTCTATAAAATTGTCTATGATTTTGTGCATTTTTTTTATGTCGGGAATTTTACCCAAGACACAGAAGGCTCATGCCAGTAATACCCGCCGTCTTCTGGCTTTGGAATTGGCGCGCTCCATATACCTGTTTGCTCGTCAAATACCCATGACGGATAAGGCTGTGGCGCCACAAATACATCTTTCTGTAGATCGTATTTATATCCAATCCCAGCAAAATTACGTCGAATCTTGCCGTTATAACTGGTTTGAATCCAATTTCCTCCAAATGAACTTTGGCAAAACTGAATGCCTTTTTGCTCGGATTCGTTTCCGTTTTCATCAAGCAATTCGTTGTTAGAAACAACAATTACTCTTAATACGAGGTTATTACTATCTAGTTCAGCAAAGTGCGACATATTAAATTTGCCTTAAAAAGTTATGCTGCCGCTGCCGGTAAAGTAGTAATAAGTAAACCCGCCACTTGTAGTTACAGATGGAGAGCCTGTTGTAGAGGCTGCGGCTCTTGATGCTTTAACAAGAACCATTCCCGAACCGCCAGCACTACCAGCAGCGATGTACCACATACCGCCGCCGCCACCGCCTGTGTTAGCGGTGCCAGCAGTTGAATACGCGCCGTTGCGAGTACCGCCTGTACCACCACCGCCATATCCACCGGAACCGCCGCCTTCTGCGCCGCCACCACCGCCAGCAACGTATCGAGTTCCGCTAACGTTTTGACCTGCGCCAACAACTGCAAGCATGGCGCTATAAGCAGATGTGCCGTTACCACCGTTCGGCTGCCCACCAACCTGCCCAGCACCGCCACCGCCGCCACCCGTTCCGTACCCAAAGTAACCAGTTCCTGTGCCTGCGCCACCAGCGTTACCTTGGCCGGAAGTTCCAGCGCCACCAGATGTGGTAGTACCGCCGCCGCCGCCACCACCAGAACCGCCAGACGATCCGCTAGTCGGAGAACCGCCGTTAAAAGCGCCGCCAGTACCGCCGCCAACAGCAGCCGTCAAACCAAACGCAGATGAATTAGACCCGTTGGTATTAGCAGGGCCACCACCACCGACCGTTACGGCGTATGAGGTTCCAGAAGTAGCAGTAAACGAAGACGAATAAACAACGCCGCCAGCGCCAGCGCCGCCAGCGTCGTCATTTCTTGCGCCACCACCACCAGCAACAATCAATATTTCGAGAGTTGCCGGAAGCGAAACAACAGCGCCTAGCAACATCTGCTGAATTCCGCTCATGGCTTAACTCACGTTGCCGGAGATTACGCAGACCGTGCCAGAGAGGAACAGAATCGTCGCCACACCTCGCGTTGCCAGAGTCACCGTTGCTTTATCCGCATCCGTACCAGCGATATACGCGGTCGTAATGGTGCAGGTAATAGTGATGTTGCCGGAGGTGTTGTTGAACACCGATACCACATCGCCCGTCGCAAACGTCGCATCGGGAATCGTGATCGAGCCGCCAGTGCCAACCTCGATAAACTCACCAACGTCGCCGGTAACAAGCGGGTAACTGGTTGTCTTGGCCGATCCCGAGCGTGGGACGTTGCGATAGCCGACAGCGTTCGTGCCGTCAGCCGTGCAGTTGGACAGGTTGCCCGAGGTGGGCGTACCAAGAACGGGAGTGACCAGCGTTGGGCTTGTGGACAACACCACGTTGCCCGTACCCGTTGAAGTCGTAACGCCCGTGCCGCCGTTAGCGACGGTGATCGGAGTGCCGAGATAGCCAGCAATGTTGGCAACCGTCAGTTTGTAGTTAGCGCCACCGCGAGCAATGACGGTTTCGTCTGTTGCCAGCGCCGGTGCGCCCGAGGGCAATGCGCTGATTTTAGTATCGGCCATGATTTACTCCGAAAGGGTTTTAACCGGCGGTGCTACGAACACATCCTTGTCAGCGTCGTAGGTGTAGCCAATACCAGCGTATACGCCACGAAATTTGCTGTTGTAACTAGTCTGAACCCAACGGGTATCAGCGCCAAATAAGGATTGGCAAAAGGCAATGCCTTTGGCTTCGCTCTCAACGCCGTTATCCATCAACTCATCGTTGCTAACGACGATGACCTGCGTCACAACATTGTTTTCATCTAACTGTGCAAAATGCGCCATACGTCACCAACGAATAGAGCCGGAGCCGGTAAAGCGATAAATTCTAAAGCCTCCAGCAACCGTATAAACCGGAGAGCCTGTGGTTGTGGCTGCGGCAAAAGCGTCTGAATAACGCACAACTACAATACCGCTGCCGCCAGCGCCGCCAGCCGCAGCATTATCGGCACCACCGCGTGAGGCTTGACCAGCCTGCCCGCCGTTACCAGTATTAGCAGCGCCACTAGATCCGGTACTGCCCTCTGTCGCTACGCCACCACCCGCTGCATAGGTAACTGAACTGCCGGTTATACTTGACGCGGTTCCTGCGCCACCGCCGCAGCCGCCGCCACCACCCCAAGGTGCAGTAGGGCCAGCCCCGCCAGCGCCGCCACCACCCGCCATCGCATAGATGCCGGGCGAACCACCAGCATTTCCTTGCCCAGACGTTCCTGCGCCACCGGGAGTGGTGAAATCAGACCCACCGTCTACGTTGTAAAACATGCCTCCGCCGCCAGAGCCACCTGCTCTAGCAGTTGTATCATCTATATCGCCTCCCCTTCCTCCGGCTGTGCTGGTAATTGTGCTAAATACGGAATTTGATGCAGCAGTATAAAAAGTTCCCCCGCCGCCTACGGTTACTGTGTATGTAGTGCCAGAAAGAACAGAAAATCCAGACGCCGTTCTATATCCACCAGCACCGCCACCGCCCGCGCTGGCGGTATAAAAATTAGCGCCAATAGTTCCGTAGTAACCTGCGCCGCCGGGGCCACCACCAGCAACAACAAGATATTCAACAGTTGATGGTGCAGTAGGGCCGCTGGAGCCACTTCGCAAAGCAATAGTCGAACCAAGCCCCAAGCGCAGGCCGTTACGAAGCGGTACGCCGTAATAGCGAGCCATCGGCTTTAGTTCTGGTTAATGGGCTTTGCGTAGACAGTGCCGCTTGCCGACACTTGGATAGCACTTACGCGCCACGGAGCGCCCGTACCCGGCGGAACCTTGAACGGGATCGGCGTGTTAGCCGGAACCGGGGTGCTGCTGGTCGTAGCGGTTACGCCAACGCCAACCGACACATACGCATCCGACGTACACCACACGACGACGCCTTCCGGGCCTGAGTCCCAAGTAGCCGTAGAGCCAGCGGTGCCTGTGTAGGCCGCAGTTCTGGCCGGGTACAGGCTGTCGTTAAGCGGATTCAGTAATTCCATTGTCTATACCTCAAGCCAAAAACTTTAATTTGTAGATAGTGGACAGGTACAACTCGAAGATCGCGTCCAGCAGGTTTTGCAGGGTAGCGTCGTCTTTAGAGACGACTTTATACCGCATTTCCTCTAGGTCTTTAAGTTCCTTCTCCAGAAAATCCAGCACGTTGTTCGACTTCTGGGCAGATGCCAGCGCAATCGGGCCGATTAGGCCGTACCGACCCTGATATGCCTCTGCAAACGTGTCTGCCAAGGGAATGATGCCCTCATAAAACTTCTGCAACGCTTTGTGCTTTGCGTAGTTACGGGTATTCAGGTGGGTGCTGTGGGTCACATCCCGAGCCAGAAACAGCCGTCCGATAAAGACTTCGCAGGTCATTGCGGCGGTAACTCCATGCCCATCTCAGGCGGCATCATAGCCTCACGTTGCATCGGCGCCACGAGGTCGCCTGATGTCATCATGCCGCTGATGGTGCCCAAGACAATATCTTGGATCTGCTCGGGCGTCATGCCCGCTTGGACAGCGCTAATGCGTTTCGTCTCTGCATCATACGCCTTGATGTCGACTTCGCGGGCTTCGATCGACCTCTGGACGTTATCCAGCATGACCCGCATTTCATCCATCTGAGATCGAAGCTGCTCGTTTTCCATTTTTGCAGCTTGAATGGCTGGATCCTCTTCATCCTCCAGCAGTCGCGGCTCGATGGTCTTCTGCAAGCGCTTGGCAATCTCCTGAGCGCCCGGCCAGTCCATGTTCTTGACGAACAGGTCGCCAGCCACAGCCCACAGGTTCGGGTTAGCCTGCAGAATTTGACCCATTGCATCCATCGCCTCTTGGCGCTTGGTCAGGTAGGACGGGCCCGTTGTGACGGCCACGTCGTATTTACCAACAGACGGGTTGTAAATCTTGGCGATCACGATGCCCGACTGATCGCGAATTTCGCGCA
>Ga0315902_10006467_pt1 | contig 16212 bp, 19 predicted proteins | sample LakEriMetagenome_9_FD_203523 | JGI IMG/M metagenome (GOLD analysis project Ga0315902, IMG submission 203523) | Freshwater fungal communities from buoy surface, Lake Erie, Ohio, United States - Buoy 12 MA117 | ecosystem: Environmental > Aquatic > Freshwater > Lake > Lake biofilm | place: USA...
CGTGGCCCTGGGCCATCTGCACGCCGCCCAGGAGCTGGACGGCCCGCGCCTGGCCTATGCCGGCAGCCCCCTGCCCTATTCGTTCTCCGAGGAGGGGCAGGAGAAGAGCGTGCGCCTGGTGGAGTTCGACGCCAACGGCCTGGCCTGCGTGCGGGTGATCCCGCTGGCGGTGGGGCGCCAGCTGCGCAGCCTGGAGGGGCCGCTGGAGACACTCCTGGCCGATCCCCGGCTGGAGGAGGCACGCGGCTGCTGGGTGCGGGCGGTGCTCACCGACAACGACCTGCCCCGCCAGGCCATGACCCGGCTGCGCCAGCGTTTCCCCCACGCGCTGGAGCTGCGCCACCGGCCCGGGCGCCAGGAGGCCCTGGCCACCAGTGAGCGCACCCGCCGGATCCGCGCAGCCCGCGACCCCCTGGAGCGGATCCTGGCCTTTTACAGCGACCAGCAGGGGCGGGCGCCCAGCCAGGCGGAGGTGCAGCTGCTGCGCCAGGCCCTCAGCGCCGCCGGCCGCAGCGAGGAGACCTGATGCGTCCCCACCGCCTGGAGCTGGAGGCCTTCGGGCCCTACGCCGAGGCGGTGCGGCTCGACTTCGATCCCCTCGCCCGCGATGGCCTGTTCCTGATCCACGGCAGCACGGGTGCGGGCAAGACCTACCTGCTCGACGCCCTCAGCTTTGCGCTCTACGGCGAGGTGTCGGGCGAGCGCAGCATCAAGGGCCTGCGCTCCGACCATGCCGCCCCAGGCCAGGTGCCGCGGGTGATGCTCGAGTTCTCCGCCGGCGGTGGCCGTTGGCGGGTGGAGCGCCAGCCGGCCTGTGAGGTGCCGCGCAGCCGGGGCGAGGGCACCACCACCAAGCCCGCCCGCGCCGCCCTCTGGCGGCTCGATCCTGAGCCTGAGACTGAGACTGAGACTGAGACTGAGACTGAGGCTCAGGCCGGGGCACAGAAGCCGGTTGCCGGCAACGTCACCGAGGTGCGCCGCGAGGTGGAGCGGCTGCTGGGGCTGGATGCCGCCCAGTTCCGCCAGGTGATCCTGCTGCCTCAGGGGCGTTTCGCCGAGGTGCTGCGGGCTGGAGCCGAGCAGCGCGAGACCTTGCTCAAGACCCTCTTCGACACGGTGCTCTACGAGCGGGTGAGCCGCTGGCTCGACGACCGCGCCCGCGAGGCCTACGCGGCCCTCGCCGAAGGACGTCGCCAGCTGCAGTCGCTGGCCGAGCAGGCCCGGGCCATCGCCCAGCCCTGGAGCGAGCACGAGCCTTCGGCCGCTGAGAAGCCATCTGCCGCTGAGCAGCCCATTGCCGACCAGCCCCTCGCCGATCCCGCCGCGCTGGCCGATCTGCAACAGCACCTGAACCAGTTGGCCAGCGGACTGGCCGCCGAGCTGGAGCAGGCGGAGACCCGCAGTGAGGCCCTGCGCCGTGAACTGGCCCAGCGGGAGCGGCTGCTGGAGCGCTGGCGACGCCGCCAGACGGCGGAGCTGGGTCTGCAGGAGGCGGCTGGCCAGCAGGAGTCCATCGAGCGGCTGCGCCAACGGCTGGCCGGGGCCGAGCGGGCCGAGCAGCTGCGTCCTGCCCTGGAGAGCGAACGCCAGGCAGGCGAGCGGTTACGACAGCACGACCAGCAGCTGGCCGCCGCCTTGGCCGCCCTGGCTGATCGGCGCAACCGGCTGGTGCTGCTGCCCGCCGAACTCACGCAACTGGATCTGGGCGGGCTGCCGGATCCCGGCCAGCTCACCCGCTGCATCGCTGCTCTCGCCACGCGCTGCAGTGAGCTGCAGGCACTGGCGGGCCTGTGGGGGGAGCGGCAGGGCACCACCCAGAGCATCGAGGCCGCCAGCAGCGAGCTCGCCCAGCTGGGCCTGCAGGTGCGCAAGGGAGAGGAGCTGTTGGCCCGGGTACAGGCCGATCTGCCCGTCTGCCAGCAGCGGCTGGAGCAGGCGCGCAGCGCCCACGACCGGCTGGCGGGGCTGGAGCAGGCCCACCGCCTCAGCCAGGACCAGCTGGCGGGCCTGGCCCAGCTGCAGGCGGCGGAGCGGGAGAGCACCGCGGCAGAGGCAGCCCTGCTGGCCGCCCAGGGGCGCCAGCAGCAGGCCCGGGCCCAGGTGCTGCAGCTGCGCCAGCTTCAGTTGGAGGGGATGGCCGCCCGCCTGGCCGCCGGCCTGAGCGACGGCCAGCCCTGTCCGGTGTGCGGCTCCAGCCGCCATCCCCAGCCGGCCCAGCCGGCGGACGGCAGCCTGGATGACAGAGCCCTGCAGCAGGCGGATGTCCTGCAGCAGCAGGCCGAGGCGGCGGTGCAACAGGCCCAGGGCCGCAGCAGTGCCCTCGCCGCCCAGCTGGAGAGCCTCAGCCGCCGCTGGCCCCTCGTGCTCAGCGACCCCCAGGCCGTGCATGGGGCGGCGGTCCAGGCCCGCCTGGAGCTGGACCAGGCCAGGCTCCTTGCCGGCGAGCTCCCGATCCTGGAGACCCAGCGGGCCGATCTGGAGCAGCGGCTGGTGGCCTTCCGGCAACGGCTGGAACAGCGCCGCCTGCAGCACAGCCAGCAGGAGGAGCGGCTGCGCGGCCTGCAGGCCCAGCTGGCCGACCAGCAGGCCCGGCTGGGGCTTGCCCTGGGGCCCCACAGCGGCCGCAATCCGGGTGAGATTCTGAAGCGGCAGCGCGAACTGCAGGAGCAGCTGGCCCGGCTGGCCGACGCGCTGCAGCAGCGCAACCAGGACGCCAGCTTGGCCGCCGAGCTGGCCAGCCGCCTGGCGGCCGACCGGACGGCGGCCGGCTTCAGCACGGCCCAGGCCCTGGTCGCGGCCCTGGCCGCCGCCAGCGAGCGCCAGGCCTGGCAGGACCGCATCCGCGCCCACGACCAGACCCTGCTGCAGCACCAGCAGCAGCTGGCGGACCCCGACCTGCAGCACCTCCCCAGCGAGCCCCCCGACCTGGAGGCACCGGTGCAGCTTCTGAACCAGGCGCAGGAGCGGCGTGACGCCCTGCTCCGCCGCCAGGCCCAGCTCAGCGCGGCGCTCACGGCCCTGGCGGAGGTGGCCGAGCGTCAGCTGGACGCCTGCGCCGCCGTGGCGCGCCTGCAGCAGCAGGCCGACCAGCTCCATGCGGTGGCGGACCGCTGCCTGGGCCGCAGCAGTCCGCACATCTCCCTGCAGCGCTGGGTGCTCTCGGCCTATCTGGAGGAGATCTGCAGCTTCGCCAACCAGCGCCTCGACCTGATGACCGCCGGCCGCTACCAGCTGCTGCTCAGCGATGAGGGCGGCCAGCGGCGGGGCAGCAAGGCGGGTCTCGGCCTGCGGGTGCTGGACGCCTTCACCGGCGAGGATCGGGACGTGTCCAGCCTCTCGGGCGGTGAGACCTTCCAGGCCTCCCTGGCCCTGGCCCTGGGGGTGGCCGACACGGTGGAGGCCCACAGCGGCGGCGTGCGCCTGGATGCCCTGTTCATCGACGAGGGCTTCGGCAGCCTGGACCCGGACAGCCTGCAACTGGCGATGGACGAGCTCGACCGCCTGCGCGAGGGGGGCCGGCTGATCGGCCTGATCAGCCACGTGGCCGCCCTGCGCGAGCGCATCCGCAGCGGCATCGAGGTGATCGCCAGCGAACGGGGCTCCTGCCTGCGAGTGGGTGTGGCGGGCGAGGAGGGGGTGGCGCGGCCATGACGCCAACAGCTGACCAGCTCGTGGCCGTGTACGGCACCCTCAAGCGCGGCGCCTGCAACCACCGTCTGCTGGCGGGGAGCCGCTGGCTGGGGCCGGTGCTGCTCAGCGGCCTGCGGCTCCACGACCTGGGCCCCTATCCGATGGCCGTGGCCTGCCCAGAACCCGGGGCCCGGGTGCTGGCGGAGCTCTATGCCGTGTCGGCGGCGGTGCTGGCCGAGCTGGACGTGCTGGAGGATCACCCGCGGGAGTACGAGCGCCAGCTCCTGCCTTTGGGGGACGGCCGGCAGGCCTGGGTGTATCTGGGCCGTCCCGCCCAGGTGCGCGGCTGTGCGGAGCTGGCGGATGGCTGCTGGCGAGGGAACCGCTGGGAGGGGAATCGCCTGGCTGGCGAGCCCTGAGCCACTCAGCGCTCGCCCAATAGCTCCACCCAGGTGGGTGCCGCGCCATGGGACCGGCTGGTGGCCGGCTTGGCTGCGGAGGTTCGGGGGCTGGGCGGCCTGCTGGCCGAGGCCTTGTGCTGGGCGCCGATCGGCGTGCTGCGACGGCCTGAAGGATTGGATCCGTAGGTCTGGGAGCTCATGGACTGGCTGTTGATGGTGGGTCTGTCGATGGATGGTCTGTTGATGGACGGTCTGTTGATGGGTTGGGTCATGGCTGAAACGCACGTGGACTGGAAGACATCGGCCTGGGTATGGCTGCTCTGAGGTCTGGCTGCTGCTGCGTCCAGCATTGCCATGGCGAGAGGGGATGGCCGACCTGTTGATCGGCGCTTTCGGCACGAATCAAGCGCAGGGATCGGGGCGCGCCCGGCTCCATGGGAGTGCAATGCAGGACGCAACCCGTCAGCTGGGTGTTCTTCCTTTCCCAGAACCCTACACGCCACCGCTGCCAGTGAGCGGCTGGCGGCGGCGGGCAGCACCCAGGCGGATACCTGCAGACAATGGTATGCGTAACAGAGCTTAGACGGACTGATTATGGGTTAATATCCGGGGCATGCGGCGGCAAGCCGTCCCGTTCAAACCCGGTCGCTACGACATATCGGCCCACGACTCCTTTCCCCAAGCCCATCGAGCCATGCTTGACCACGTTCCCAGCGTCACCTTCCACACCCGCGTGCGGGATGAGTCGGTGCCCGGCCCCAACCCCTACCGCTGGCAGGACCTCACCAGCGACGCGATCTTCAAGGGCCGCAAGGTGGTGCTGTTCGCCCTGCCCGGCGCCTTCACCCCCACCTGCTCCTCCAACCACCTGCCCCGCTACGAGGAGCTCCACGAGGAGTTCCGCGCCCACGGTGTGGACCAGATCATCTGCCTGTCGGTGAACGACGCCTTCGTGATGTTCCAGTGGGGCAAGCAGATCGGTGCAAAAAACGTGTTCCTGCTGCCCGACGGCAACGGAGAGTTCAGCCGCAAGATGGGCATGCTGGTGGACAAGTCGAACCTGGGCTTCGGCATGCGCTCCTGGCGCTACTCGATGCTGGTGAACGACGGGCGGATCGAGAAGCTCTTCCGCGAACCGGAGTTCGCTGACAACTGCCCCCTCGACCCCTTCGAGGTGTCCGATGCCGACACGATGCTGGCCTACCTCAAAGGCAGCGAGCCCGCCGGCGTGACCGCCCCCCGCCGCGCGTTCGAGGGCTGATCCGGCCACCGACTCTCCAACCCAGCGCTGCCCTGCCGGGGCTGGCCCCCACATGGCCAGCCAACATCCCTCCACGCCACCGATCCACGCCCCGTCCCTCGCCGCCGCTCTCCCATGGCTGACTGCTTCGACCTGATCGTGCTCGGCGCCGGCTCCGGCGGCCTGGCCGCCGCCAAGCGCGCCGCCTCCTACGGCGCCAAGGTGGCGATCGTGGAGGGCGACCGGGTGGGCGGCACCTGCGTGATCCGCGGCTGCGTGCCCAAGAAGCTGCTGGTGTACGGCTCGGCCTATCGCCACCTGCTCGAGGCCGCCCCCAGCTACGGCTGGGACCCGGGCGAGGTGCGCCGCGATCCGGGGCGGCTGCTGGCCAACGTGCGGGCCGAGGTGGATCGCCTCAACACGCTGCACATCAGCTTTCTGCAGAAGGCCGGGGTGGAGCTGGTGAGCGGTTGGGGCCGCTTTCAGGCCCCCGGCGAGGTGCTGGTGCGATCGGGCGACGGCAGTGAGCGCCTGGTCAAGGGGGAGCGCACCTTGATCGCCGTGGGCGGCCGACCCCACCGGCCGGCCATCCCCGGTGCCGAGCTGGGCTGGGTGAGCGACGACATGTTCCTGCTGGAGAGCCTGCCCGAGGCCGTGGTGGTGGTGGGCGCCGGCTTCATCGCCTGCGAGTTCGCCTGCATCCTCAATGGCCTGGGGGTGCGCGTGACCCAGCTGGTGCGGGGCGACCACCTGCTGCGTGGCTTTGATCGCGAGGCCAGCGACGCGGTGGCTGAGGCGATGGAGGCCGACGGCATTGCGATCCGCTTCGCCCACTCCCCCGCCGCCATCAGCGGTGAGCCCGGCCAGCTCACCCTCACCACCCAGAGCGGTGAACAGCTGGCCTGCGGCGGGGTGCTGCTGGCCACCGGCCGCCGCCCCTTCCTCGAGGGGCTCAACCTGGAGGCCGCCGGCGTGGCGGTGGAGGGCCATCGCATCCCGGTGGACGCCGACCAGCGCACCAACGTGCCCGGCATCTATGCGGTGGGTGACGTCACCGACCGGGTGAATCTCACCCCGGTGGCGGTGGATGAAGGCCGTGCCTTCGCCGACACGGTGTACGGCAACCGGCCGCGCCAGGTGGATCACGACCTGATCGCCAGTGCGGTGTTCAGCCAGCCGGAACTCTCCGGCGTGGGCCTCACCGAGGAGCAGGCGGTGGAGCGCCATGGTCAGGATGCGATCCAGGTGCACCGGGCCCGCTTCCGGCCGATGAGCCAGGCCCTGCCCGCCAGCGGCCCGCGGGTGCTGCTCAAGCTGATCGTGGAGCGCGCCTCCGGCAAGGTGCTGGGTTGCCACATGGTGGGCGAGCACGCCGCCGAGATCATCCAGATGGCGGCGATCGCCATCGGCATGGGGGCCACCAAGGCCGACTTCGACCGCACCATGGCCCTGCATCCCTCGGTGGCCGAGGAATTCGTGACCATGCCCAACTGAGCACAAGCACTCAATCGGCCGTTTCGGTGGCCGAAGGCACGGAATCACCCCCCGGCGGTTGCTTCAACTGAGAGCAATCGTGTTTGTCCCGATGCTCACCGGCACCCTGGAGATGCAAGTCATGGCCGACAGCGGCTCGCCCAGCAGCAGGGCTGAGGCCACCATGGCCGCCCCCGAGGCCTTCCTGGCCATCGCCCTGGCCGCCGTGTCGTGGGATGGGGTGCTCAGTCCCGCCGGCACCCGCGCATTGCGCCACGCCATCGACTACCGCCACCCCTACGTGGATCTGGCCGATCAGGACGTGGCCCTGATGATCGACGGGCTCCTGGGGCGGCTGCGCAGCCAGGGCGCCCAGCAGCTGATGCTGCGGGCGGCCGCCGGGCTCACCCCGGAGCTGCGCCGCACCGCCTTTGCCACGGCCGCCGAGATCATGCGCTCCGATGGCCCACTCCAGGCCGACGAGCAGAACATCCTCAGCACCCTGGCGGCCACCCTGGAGTTGCCTGAAGCCGACAGCACCCCCTTGCTGGACGTGATGGAGGTGCTGCACGCCCCTGTGCAGTGAGCCCCGGCCTGCGGTAGACCCAGCTGCAGTTGAGGGGGGCGGATGGCACAAGCCATCCTCGATGTGGATCTGTTGGTCTTTGAGCAGGGCACCACAGGCCAGCAGCAGGCCGTGGTGGACGGGGTGATGCGCAGCCTGGGCACGGGCTTCGTGCTCACCCGCTGTGACCTGCCTGCCGCCCTTCTCGATGAGGCCTACGGGCTGTTGGCTGCGTTCTTCGCCCTCGAGGGCCCCCGCAAGCAGGTGTTCAGCCGGCCCGAGGCCTGCGGCCAGACCGGCTATACCGGCACCCTGGTGGAAACGGCGGCGGGTGAGAGCCGGGCCGACTGGAAGGAGATGCTCAACTGGGCGGCCCCGCTGCCGGCCCACCACCCATTGCGCCGCCGCTTTCCGCTGCTGTATCCGGAGCAGCTGCTGCCGGAAGCTGCAGTGCCGGGGATCACCGCGGTGCTGGAGCGCTTCCACGCCAGCCTGGCCGACCTGCAGCGCCGCTTCCTGCGGGTGATCGCCACAGGCCTGGGCCTGCACGTGGACTTCTTTGATGCCGTGGTGCGCGATGCCCCCACCCTCACCCGGGCGATCCACTACCCGCCGATGGCCGCCGCCCCCGCCGGCGGGCACCTTTGGGCGGCGGCCCATGGCGATATCAACCTGATCACCGCCCTGCCGCGGGCCACGGCAGCGGGCCTGCAGGTGCTGGTGGAGGGCCAGTGGCTGGACGCCCTGGCGCCGGAGGGGCAGGTGATCATCAACAGCGGCCTGATGCTGGAGCGGCTGAGCAACGGCCGCATCCCCACCGGCTGGCACCGGGTGGTGGCACCCGAGGGCAGCAGCGGAGCGCGCCTGAGCGTGGTGCAGTTCTGCCACCCCACCCCGAGCACCGTGCTCAACCCCCTGGCCAGCTGCATCGATGGGGAGAATCCCCAGCGCTACGCCGCCCTGCTGGCGGCCGATGCCCTCGAAGATGTGCTGTATCGCATCAACCTGCTGCATGGCTGACGAGATGGCAGACAACACCGTGTCCCTGGCCCGCCGGCTTGATCAGGCCCTGGCGCGCCTGGGGGCCAACCTGGTGATCCCGCTGGCGCTGCTGGCCGTGGCCTGGGGCCAGGAGCTGGTGGACCAGCTGGTGTTCGGAGGCCGCTGGAACCTGCCGATGCTGCCGGGTGGCTCGTTTGTGGGGGTGCTCACGGCGCCGTTCAGCCACAGCGGCTTCAACCACCTGATCGGCAACAGCCTGGTGTTCCTGCCGCTGTCGTGGCTGGTGCTGCTGCGGGGCCGCCGCGACTACCTGGCCGTGTGGATCGGGGTGCTGGTGGCCGCCATCCCGGTGTGGTTGTGGTGGCCGGTGGGCAGCCACGGCCTCTCCGGGGTGGTGTACGGACTGCTGGGCTACCTGCTGGTGATCGGCTGGCTGGAGAAGCGACCCGTCTCGATCCTGCTCTCGCTGGTCACCTTGGTGGCCTATGGCGGCGTGCTGCCCAGCCTGATTCCCCTGTTTTCGCCGGCGGGGGTGAGCTGGATCGGCCACCTCAGCGGCTTCGGCGGCGGTGTGCTGGCGGCCCTGGCGGTGTTCCGCGAATGACCAGCCTGCAGCCCGCTCCCACCTTGATCCTGGGGGGCTTTCTGATCACGCCTGAGGCCTACGCGCCGATGGCGGCGGCGATGGAAGACACCACGGGCCAGCCGGTGGCGGTGGTGCCGGCCAGCCGCGGCGACTGGCTGCTCACCAGCTGGAGCCTGGGCTGGACCCGCCTGCTCAATCGCGCCCAGGCCCTGCTGCTGGAGCTGGCGGCGGCCTCGCCCACGGGCCAGGTGAACCTGGTGGGGCACAGCTCCGGCGGTGTGATGCTGCGGCTGCTGCTGGGCGATGAACCCTTCGCCGGCCGGGTGTACGGGCTGCGCGGCCAGGTGCAGAGCCTGGTGACCCTGGGCAGCCCCCACCAGGCGATCCGCGCCACGGCGTTGCGCCAGCTGGTGGACCGGCGCTACCCCGGCGCCTTTTTCCAGGAGGAGCTGGCCTACCTGGCGGTGGCCGGCGCCATCGAGCCGCAGCAGCTGCGCCCCCGCGCCCGCCGGCTCACGGCCCGCTCCTACGACGCCATCAACAACGACCCCAGCAGCCGCGGCGACGGCCTGGTGCCCCTCAGCTCCGCCCTGCTGACCGGCGCCGAGCCCCTGGTGCTGGAGGACGTGGGCCACGGCGGCTGGTTCGCCGAGCGCTGGTACGGCAGCGCCGAGGTGCTGCCGCAGTGGGTGCCGTCGCTGGTGGGTGGCGCCATCGCGCCAGGGTGCAGCGGGCCAGACTTGGCCCCGTGATGCGCGGGTCTGAGCAGGGGATGGAAACCAACGACCAGCAGCAGGAGCTGCTCGGCGCCCTGGAGGCCCTCGGCGGCAGCGCCGGCAACGGCAAGCTGCGGGAGCTGCTGGGCTGGGACGAGCCCACCTACGACGGTGTCAAGGCCCCCCTGCTCAGCGCCGGTCTGCTTCTGGCGGGGCGGGGACGGGGCGGCTCGGTGAGCCTGCCGGGCAGTGCCCCCCCGCAGGCAGCACCCACCAACACCAACACCAGCACCAGAGCAACGCCAGCGCCGGCCCCGTCACCAGGCCCCCAGCCCAGCGGCAAGCAGAACCTCTCGGCCTTCATCTGGGGCGTGGCCGACCTGCTGCGGGGCGATTACAAGCAGAGCGACTACGGCAAGGTGATCCTGCCCTTCACCGTGCTGCGCCGGCTCGACTGCGTGCTGGAGCCCAGCAAGGAGGCGGTGCTGGCGGAGAAGCAGCTGCGTGAGGGCCAGGGGCTCGACCCGGAACCGTTCCTGCTGCGGGCAGCAGGGCTGAACTTCTGCAATGTCTCCCCCCTCAGCCTCAAGGCACTGATGGGGGACCAGGAGAACATCGCAGAGAACCTGCGGGCCTACGTGCAGGGCTTCACGGCTGAGGTGCGCGACATCTTCGAGAAGTTCGAATTCCACCTGCAGCTCGACCGGCTGGAGAAAAGCGGCCTGCTGTATCTGGTGGCCGAGCGCTTCGCCCAGATCGATCTGCACCCCACCACGGTGAGCAATGCCGAGATGGGCCTGGTCTTTGAGGAGCTGATCCGTAAGTTCGCTGAACTGTCAAACGAAACGGCCGGGGAGCACTTCACGCCCCGGGAAGTGATCCGGTTGATGGTGAACCTGATCTTCATCGAAGACGGCGAAGCGCTCACCCAGCCCGGCGTGGTGCGCACGCTCTATGACCCCACGGGCGGCACCGGCGGCATGCTCAGCGTGGGCGAGGAGCATCTGCTGGAGCTGAACCCGCTGGCCCGGCTGGTGATGGTTGGCCAGGAGCTCAACCCTGAGAGCTACGCGATCTGCAAGGCCGACATGCTGATCAAGGGCCAGGACATCCGCAACATCATCTTTGGCAACACCCTCAGCGACGACGGCCTGCAGGGGCTGTTCTTCGATTACATGCTTTCCAATCCGCCCTTTGGGGTGGACTGGAAGAAGATCGAGACATTCATTCGCCGCGAAGCCGAGCAGCTCGGCTTTGCCGGTCGCTTCGGGCCGGGGTTGCCGCGGGTGAGCGATGGCTCGCTCCTGTTCCTGCTGCACCTGATCAGCAAGATGCGCCCGGCCAAGGATGGCGGCAGCCGCTTCGGGATTGTGCTCAATGGCTCGCCCCTGTTCACCGGTGGTGCGGGGTCAGGCGAAAGCGAGATCCGCCGCTATGTGCTGGAGAACGATCTCGTGGAGGCGATCATCGGCCTTCCCACAGACATGTTCTACAACACAGGGATCAGCACCTACATCTGGATCCTCAGCAACCGTAAGCCCGCCGAACGCAAGGGCAAGGTGCAGCTGATCGATGCCAGCAGCTATTGGCAGAAGATGCGCAAGAGCCTGGGTAGCAAGCGCAAGGAGCTGAGCACCGAGCACATCGAGGAAATCACCCAGCTGTTCGGGAACTTTGAGGAGGCCGAGAAAAACGGCAAGCCGATCAGCAGGATCTTCCGCAACGAAGACTTCGGCTACCGCACGATCACGGTGGAGCGTCCGCTGCGTGATGAGGCCGGCAAGGTGGTGCTGGGCCAGCGCGGCAAGGCCAAGGGTCAGCCCCAGGCAGACAGCAGTCTGCGCGACACCGAGAATGTGCCGCTCTCGGAAGACGTGCAGACCTACTTCGAGCGGGAGGTTTTACCACACGTACCCGACGCCTGGATTGACCACGACAAGACCAAGGTGGGCTATGAGATCCCCTTCAACCGGCACTTCTATGTGTTCACCCCACCCCCGGCCGCTGGAGGTGATCGATGCCGAGCTCAAGCAGGTGACGGATCGGATCCTGGAGATGATCGGGGGGCTGAGCGGTTGAGCAATGAGAAACGCATCATCATCATCGCCGGGCCCAATGGCGCCGGTAAAACTACGTTTGCTAGCGAGTATCTGCCTGTAGAAGTTGGCATCACCACCTTCATCAATGCTGATCTGATCGCCGCAGGCCTTTCGCCTTTTGCGCCGGAACTGGCCGCTCGACGGGCGGGGCGGTTGATGTTGGAGGAGATTGACTGCTGCGGGGCTCAAGGCATCAGCTTTGCCTTTGAAACCACGTTAGCGGGGAAGGGGTATTTGAAAAGGATTGAACACTGGCGGCGCACTGGCTATCGAATCAAGCTGATTTGTCTCAAGCTCACCAGCGCAGACGCTGCGATTCAGAGAGTGCGGCTGCGCATCAGCCAAGGAGGCCATTCCATTCCTGAACCCGTGATCCAGCGACGATTCACCGCAGGTCTGGCGAATTTTGATCAGCACTACCGCTCAGCCGTCGAAGGTTGGCAGTTGATCGATAATGGAGGTGATGCGCCTGTTCTGCTTGCAGAGGGAAGAAACCGATGAGCCTGGGTTTTACAAGCCAACTCAATGATCCCGATCTCGATCGGGTTTCCGCTGCCCTGCTGCGCGCTGGTCAGCGGGCCCGGGAGCTGGCTCGGCAGACTGGCACCGGCTTTGCCGTGCAGATTGATGGCGAGTTGCGCATCCTTCAGGGAGCCGAGCTCGACAGGACCCTGGAGGCGAGCGATGGGGTCTGACGCACTGGACATCGACGCCGATGGCCTGCCGGTGTTCCGCCCGGATGCAGCCGCCGCCCCTTCACGCATCGATGGAACAACTGCCCTGCGGCTGGAGCAGGAAACCCTCCACTTGCAGGATCTGGAAGCCAGCCTGATGGAGGAGTGGGCTTCGCCTGAGGACGAGGAGGCGTTCGCAGACCTGTGAGCCAGCCAAATCCTGGCGAAGTTTGCCAAGCCGCGTAGCTTTTGGGAACCGTCGACGCACCGGGTGATCCAGCCATGACGATGAACGTCAACCTGTCGCCCCAGCTGGAGGCGATGGTGAGGGCCAAGGTGGCTTCCGGCCGCTATACCTCCGCCAGCGAGGTGGTGTGTGAAGCGCTGCGGCTGATGGAGCAACAGGATCAGCTGAGGCTGTTGCAGTTTGAGCAGTTGCGTCGCGACATCCAGGACGGGCTTGCAAGCGGAGAGGCGGAGGCCTGGAACCCGAAGGCAATCAAGGCCGAAGGGCGCCGCCGCCTGGGGGGCCATGCCGATTCAAGGCTGGGCGTGTGAACCTAACGATGAACGGGGACTGTCGGCATGAGCGAAACCACAGAACCATCTCCAGCCTCGGATCTGATTCTGTATCAGACCGAGGATGGCAAAACCCGAATCCAGTGCCGGTTTGAAGACGAGAGCATCTGGCAGACTCAGGCACAGATCGCGGAGCTGTACCAAAAGGATGTCAAGACGATTAATGAGCATCTTCTGAATATCTATGAAGACAAAGAGCTCGACGAGAATTCAACCATCCGGAAATTCCGGATAGTTCGACTCGAGGGAAAACGTGAGGTGACCCGTGAGATCAGCCACTACAGTCTGCAGGCGATTCTGGCTGTTGGATTCCGCGGACCAACCGGAGAGGCACTTTGTTCCGCCAAGAAAAGGCTATGCCAAGAGCCGGTGCCTGGAAGAGGGGCTAAGATGGAGGTAGCGAATTTGAAATGACCTAAAACCATGAAAGCCGACGACTTAATTCTGGAAATCCAATCGCTACCAGTAGAGGAACGTGCGCGAGTTGCTGACAGCGTGCTGAGATCCCTCAATCAGACACCGTCAGAAGTCGACCAAAAATGGGCCAGTCTCGCCACAAAGCGATTGCAGGATATCCGGACGGGCAGCGTCAAGCCTGTGGCCGACGTCTTTGTCTTTGATGAGATCTGGCATCGATTCGGGTGATGATTGCCAACTTTCATCCAGACACACAGGCTGAGCTGAATCACGCCATCGATTACTACGAAGCCAACCAACCAAATCTGGGTTATCAGTTCGCCATTGAGGTTTTTGCAGCAGTCGAGCGGATCAAGGCGTACCCAACCCTATGGCCGTTGATGGATGATAGCCAGGTTCGCCGCTGCTTGATTCATCGCTTTCCCTATGGGGTGATCTACGCATTGGATGAAGAAGAAGCCGAGATCTTCATTCTGGCTGTGATGCACCTCCATCGAGAGCCGGGTTATTGGAGTGAGCGAGCATGATCATCTCGAGGCCCCTGATCCATCTTGATGCCCATGTTTTGCTGGTGCAGTACCGCTCGTGGATGGTGGTTCAACCATGAGCTTCCCCCGGTACCCGGCTTACAAGCCCAGCGGTGTGGAGTGGCTGGGGGAGGTGCCGGAGCATTGGGAGTTTAAGAAACTGAAGCATTGCATCCTTAGGCTCGGATCAGGTGGAACACCCGAAAGCAGCAATCCCGAGTTCTGGGCTGACGATGATTCAGAAGACTCCATCCCTTGGGTAGCCATTGGGGATATGAGCGCGGTTTCGCGCGTCACCTCAACAGCCAAGTCATTGACTCCTTTCGGCTTGAGCTCAAAGAATCTTGAAATCTTCCCTTCCGGAAGCCTTCTCTACTCTATTTATGCCAGTCTTGGCAAGGTAGCGATCCTCGGGATGGACGCTGCCTTTAATCAGGCGATTCTCGCCATCCTGCCCAACACGCAGTGTGTGTCCCAACCCTTCTTGAGATGCTGGCTAGAAAGCCTAGAGAGACACTTAGAGTACTACGCCAGTAGCAATACTCAGGCTAATCTTAACGCTGCCAAGGTTCTGAGCTATCCGGTTTCAGTACCCAGCTTGCCCGAGCAGCGCGCAATCGCCACCTTCCTCGACCGCGAAACCGCCAAGATCGACGCCCTGATCGCCGAGCAGCAGCGCCTGATCGAGCTGCTGCAGGAAAAGCGCCAAGCCGTGATCTCCCATGCCGTCACCAAGGGGTTGCATCCAGACGCGCCGATGAAGGATTCGGGGGTGGAGTGGCTGGGGGAGGTGCCGGAGCATTGGACTGTGATGCCCCTGCGCCTTGCTGCTCGGATTGAATCTGGCCACACTCCAAGCCGATCCCACGAAGAATACTGGATTGAAAAGGATTGCGTATATCCTTGGTTTACCCTCGGGGACGTATGGCAGATCAGGGACGGAAAGGCTGAGTATGTGTTTGAAACACAAGAAAAAGTGAGCCAGGTTGGCCTTGATAACTCAGCTGCTCGGATGCTACCTGCGAACACCGTCATCCTCTCTCGTACGGCGAGTGTTGGATTCTCAGGTATCTTGGGAGTTCCTATGGCTACAACTCAAGATTTTGTCAACTGGGTGTGTGGCCCGAAGATTGCCCCGGAATTCTTGCTTTTTGTCTTCCGGGCAATGAGCAAGGAGTTCGAGAGGCTGAAATATGGATCCACTCACAACACTATTTACATGCCTGACATCTTTTCATTTCGAGTGGCTTTGCCTTCGTTGATTGAGCAGGGCGAAATAGTGTCTAATGTTCGTGAGTCACTTCGTCGTCTAGACGGCTCTTTTGACGATTTACTAAGTTCAAAGGAGCTCCTCCAAGAACGCCGCTCCGCCCTGATCTCCGCCGCCGTCACCGGCCAGATCGATGTGCGGGGCCTGGTGCCTCAGGCCAGCACCGCATGAGCAGCACCCCTAAGAAGATCCAGATCTTCCTGCCCAGCGGCGCACCTCACGGCATTCGCATTGCTGAGATCACCACCCGCATCGTGCAGCCCGTAGCGTTTACGCAGTAGCTGCTTCCACAGGTACCAGGGTGCTGAGATCCAGCTGCTGGCGGGCATGCCAGAGGTCGTAAGCATCCTGCATCGCCAACCAGCTCTCAGCCGAGCGCCCCAGGCAGCGCGACAGACGCAGCGCCATGTTAGGCGTGACCCGGCTGCGCTCCTGCAGGATCCGGTTGAGCGTTGAAGGCGCCACCTGCAGCCTGGTAGCCACCTCACGAACGCTCATCTGCAGCTCGCTCAGATAAACCTCGCGGATGAACTCACCCGGATGGGGTGGGTTATGCATTGGTCCGATGGTCGTCATCAGTGGTAGTCCTCATAGTCCAGAACGTAGACATTGCCATCGCGGAACTCGAACGTGAGCCGCCAGTTGCCATTCACCCAGATCGACCAGCGCCCACGATCGGCGCCCACCAGTGCATGCAACCGGAATCCGGGGATGTCCATGTCGGCGATGGTGGTGGCGGAGTCCAGCGCGGCCAGCTGCAGCCGAAGCTTTCGAGCATGCGCTGCCTGAATGCCGGCCGTGCTGCCTGTGGCGCGGAAGCGCCGCAGCCCCTTGTGGCGGATCGAAATGACAACCGGCTTACCGTAGCGCGTTGCGCAACACGCAGAACGCCAAACCCGGATCCACCTAGGAGCCTGTCGCGCATAGAACGCGCCCAGCCTCTCCACAGACGCCTCTGAATCTGCCCAGATCCCAGTGACTGCAATGAGTCTGGGCGAGAGAATGGGGCATGCAGAAGCGCAAGACCTTTCGC
>Ga0315902_10006469_pt1 | contig 16210 bp, 18 predicted proteins | sample LakEriMetagenome_9_FD_203523 | JGI IMG/M metagenome (GOLD analysis project Ga0315902, IMG submission 203523) | Freshwater fungal communities from buoy surface, Lake Erie, Ohio, United States - Buoy 12 MA117 | ecosystem: Environmental > Aquatic > Freshwater > Lake > Lake biofilm | place: USA...
TTGCCGGCCACCAACGGGGCCGGGAAGTAGTGGCGGTGGGCCAGCGGCGGGCCCTGTTGTTGCGCCCAGCTGGCAATGAAGAGCTTCTGCAGCTCGGCCACCACCGGGCCTTGCAGCTGCAGATCGGTGTCGCGCCAGGCGGCCGCTGCATCGGTCGCCGGCGGCGGATCCCGACGCGGGGCGGGGCGCGCGGCCGGGCGTGGGCTGGAAGACCGGCTGAACGAACCTCCGGAATAGACGCTGCTGATGTTGATGCCGCCCAGGAACGCCGTGTGGCCATCGACGATGAGCAGCTTGCGGTGGTTGCGCCGGTTGGGCTTCCAGCCGATGCGGGCGGCGAACGGATTGATCGGGTTGAACTCCAGCACCGCGATGCCGCCCGCTGCGAGCTCGTCGAAGAAGGCGGCCGAGGTGCCCAACGTGCCGACGCTGTCGCGCAGCAGGTTGACCTGGACGCCTTGCCGCTGCTTGGCCAGCAGCGCCCGCGCGAAGCGCTGACCGACATCGTCGTCTTCGATGATGTAGGTCTCGAGGTTGATGTGGTCCTGCGCGGCGTCGATCGCCGCCAGCATCGCGCGGTAGGTGGCCGGCCCGTCCTGCAGCAGCCGCACGGCGTTGCCGGTGGTCAGCGGGCTGTCGGCGACCGCCTCCTCCAGCGCCAGATGGCGCTCGAAGATGTCGGCGTGCGGGCTGCGGATCGCCAGCGCGTCGAGCACGGCGTCGCTGCGCGCGGCGGACAACGGACCTTTGGCGCCGACCAGTCGCGGCGGTGTCTGCCCGCTGTGGCCGAATTCCGGGTCGAGCCTGGGCAGTGGCGAACAGGCCGCCAGGGCCAGGGCCAGAAACGGAGCCCACCGCCGCGGCCCGGATCCTCTTGATCGGCGGGCCCCGGCACGCATGACGGATCCGGGCGTTCGGCGGTCAGCTGCTCGCCGCCGAGGCTGCCGGCGGAACGACGATCACGGTCGTGCCCGAGCCCGGCTGGCCGGTGGCGCCTGTTTCCCCCGTGGCGCCTGTCGGGCCTGGCGGGCCGGGCACGGCCACAGCGGGTGGAGGCATCGCCGGCTCGGGCTGTCGGCTGCAGGCGGCCAGGGTCAGCAGAGCCAGGGCCATCATCGTCAGGTGTGCGTACTTCATGGGGAGTCCGAAGGGTGTCGACGGCGCCGGCGGCGTGCAGGCAGCGGTGCCCGCAATCCGGGCCCGGTCAGGCTATGCGGCTCGGTCGCGACGGTCGGTGCGATGCCGAACGCTGGGGCTGGTGCGCCACGCCGGTTTCTTCGCCGGCGCCGGCCCGTCGATCCGTTGGCCGCGGCCGGCCGGTGCTTGCAACAGGTTGCCGCTCCAGTCGCAGGTCGCCAAGCGGCATTGGTAGCGCCGCATCGGCATGCCGACGATCATGGCGATGATGCGGTCGAGCATCGTGCGCGGCGTCCGCATCACCATCCCCTGGCAGTTCGGGCAGGCGTAGCGACCGGGCTTTGGTGCCATCGCGCGGGGGGTGGGTGCTGTCTGCATTCGCGACTCTGCGATGGCAAGGCTTCAGGGTCTGTGCGGCAGCCCACGGAGTCGCTGCATGCCCATCGTCGCAAGCAGCGGCCGAAACGGGTCAGGGCGTCTGGGCGGGCGCATGGCCGGCGGCGGGCGCTGGCTCGATCGTCACCAGTTCGCGATAGATGCCACCGCCGGCGACGCTGCCGCTGGTGGTGCCGGCGCCATGCATGCGCGCAAGGCAAGCCACGCGGTCGTCGCCGCGGTGGGCATCGCAGCGGCGCAGCGCGTTCTGGGCGTAGGGCGGTGGCAGGTCGGCCGGACCGTTGCGCCGGATCTCGGCATAGGCGCGCACGGTTTCGAGCAGGCAGTTCTTGCGGTCGCCGACGAACTGCGGACTCATGCAGATGCTGCGCTCGTCGTGGTAGCGCGCGGCCATCTCGGCCGTGCTCTCGACGGCACGGGCCGGCCCGGTGGCAGCCAGGCACGCCAGCACGAGGGAGAAGGTGACCGAAGGAGCGGTGAAGCGGAGGCGGTTCATGGTGTGTGCTTTCGATGCTGGGGGGCAGATGCCCACGGTGCTGCAGCGTGCGGTCGGGCGATGTCGGTGGCGGCCGCGTCGTGCCCGTGCCGCAGCGCGGCCCGGCGTGTAGGCCGGCGCTCACAGACTCGCCCGGCGAAGCGGCCGCTTGGATCCGGCCGGCGCGGCAGCGTGTGTTCCCTAGCGCACCGACCGCAACCGTGCCCAGCGCCACGATGGCATCGCCGACAACGGCGCCGCATCCGCGGCGCCTGTCGCACCGTCGCCGGATCGAAGGCGGCGGGTTTGCTTCGAGGAGAACACCATGGGCCTGGGCACCATCTTGCTGATCGTCCTGCTGCTGATGCTGATCGGCGCTTTCCCCACCTGGGGCCACAGCCGGAACTGGGGCTACGCGCCCAGCGGCGGCATCGGCGTGGTGCTGTTGGTCGTGATCGTGCTGCTGCTGATGGGCCGGCTGTGAACGCCCGCCTGGTCCTGGCCCTGGCCGCCTGGGCGTGTACCGCTCCCGTTGCGGCTCAGGTGACGCTGTACGAGCGTGCCGGTTACGAGGGCCGCTCGCACACCACGTCGCGCTCGATCGGCGACTCGGCCCGCATCGGCTTCGGCGACCGTTTTTCGTCCGCCGTCGTGCGCGGCCGCGCCTCGGACCGTTGGGAAGTCTGCGACGAGCCCCGCTACCGGGGGCGCTGCTCGATCCTGCGTCCGGGCGACTATCCGTCGCTCTCGGCCATGGCCATGGACGGCCGCGTCGGTTCCGTGCGTGCCGTCGCCAGCCATGTGCGTGTCGACGACGACCGCTACGCCCCGGCGCCGCCACCCAAGGCGCCGAGCGAAGTGGTCCTGTTCGAGAACGAAGGCTTCGAAGGGCGAAGCTTCAGCGCTCAGGAGCCGGTGGCCGACTTCAAGGCCAGCGGCTTCAACGATCGCGCCTCGTCGATCATCGTGCGCGGCAGCCGCTGGGAGGTCTGCGAGAACTCGCGCTTCGGCGGGCGCTGCGCCGTGCTCCGACCGGGCCAGTACGCGTCGATGGCCTCGATGGGCCTGAACGACCGTGTGTCGTCGGTGCGCGCCCTGGGCGTCGGCGCCCGTGTGGACGACAGCCGCTACGCCCCGCCGCCGCAGGCGACCTACGACTACGGCCAGCGCCGCAACGAGCGCTTGTACCGTGCCGACGTCGTCTCGGTCCGTGCCGTGGTCGACGACAGTGGCCAGCGCTGCTGGGTCGAACGCGGGCAGGTGGCGACGGAGCGGCGCAGCGATGCCAACGTGCCGGGCGCGTTGCTGGGTGCCGTCATCGGCGGCGTGCTGGGGCACCAGGTCGGTGGCGGCTCGGGCAAGGACGTGGCCACCGGCATCGGCGCTGTGGCCGGTGCCGTGATCGGCAACAACGTGGGTCGCCGCGGCGGTGCCGAGACGACGCAGGACGTCCAGCGCTGCAGTGCCGCGCCCGAGGGTGCACGGCCCACGTACTGGGACGTGACCTACACTTTCCGCGGCGTCGAACACCGCGTCCAGACCCACACGCCGCCCGGCGCCACCGTGTCGGTCAACGAGCAGGGCGAACCCCGGGGCTGAGGCCGCCCAATCGAGCGGCCGTGGGGCCGCCGCGGTGACGCGAGCCCGGTCCCCTGCGGACGCTCACGCCACGGCCACCACCTCGTCGGCCGTGACCTTGAAGCGTTTCAGCTGGTTGGGACCGAAGGTGCTGGCGAGTGCGACATCGCAGGCATCACGACCCCGCGCCATCAGCACGCGCCCGATGCGGGGCGTGTTGTTGCGGGCATCGAAGGTGTACCAGCGGTCGCCCAGCCAGACCTCGAACCAGGCCGCGAAGTCCATCGGACCGTAGGGCGGGTCGGTTCCCATGTCGCCGAGGTAGCCGGTGCAGTAGCGCGCCGGGATGTTCATGCAGCGGCACAGCGCGATGGCGAGTTGGGCGTAGTCGCGGCAGACCCCCTGGCCCTCGTGGAAGGCCTCGAAGGCGGTCCGGGTGCGCCGGGCGTGCGCGTAGTCGAACCGGATGCGCCGGTGCACGAAGTCGCAGATCGCCTGCACCCGTGCCCAGCCGGTCGGGCCGTTGCCAAAGAGCTGCCAGGCGAGGTCCGACAGCAGTTCGGTCTCGCAGTACCGACTGGCCAGCAGGTAGACCAGCGTGGACTCGGGCAGCCGCTCGACGGGGATCTGCAAGGCCCAGGGAGCCACGGCATCGGTCAGCCCGGTGTCGTTGATCAGGGCGTCGGTGCTGAGCTCAAAGCGGCCGGCCGGCGCGACCAGCCGGCTGCACCAGTTGCCGAAGGAGTCGCGGTACGCCATGACCGGAACCGAAGGGCGGGTGATCAGGATGTCGGGCCGGACCAGGTCCGAAGCGCGCGAGTAGTGGATGCTCAGCGACAGGATCATCGGTGTCGGGCTCGGACACTCGTACTCCATGTCGAACCCGACTCGAATCTGCATGCTGGCACCTTGGGTCGACCGGAAGGCCGAGTGACTGCATGATGTGGGCAATCCGGTCGTCGCGACCGCGCGTCGTCGCAACAGCAACACAAATCAACCCCAACGCGGTCCGTCCCATGCGGCTTGAAACCCGAAAGGCCCTTCCCGACGACTTTGCGGCCGTCCAGCAGATGCTGGAGCTGTACCAGTACGAGCTGTCGGACATCTGGCCGCAGGACGCCGACGCTCAGGCGCTCTACGGCTACGACCTGACCCGGCACCGGCTGGGCGAACGCTTCCATGCCCACGTCGCCGTGCAGGGCTCGCAGTACGTGGGCTGTGCGCTGGTCGCGCCGGCGGCTGTCACGCGCCAGGCTGGGTCGTGGATGGAGCAGTTCTTCGTCCTCAAGCGATACCGGCGAACGGGCGCCGGCCGGGCCCTGGCCGAGCATGTGCTGCGCGCCCACCCAGGGCTTTGGGAGGTGGGCCAGATGCCGCAGAACCGAGCGGCGCAGGCGTTCTGGCGGCAGGTCGTCGGCGCGTTCACGCAGGGCCGCTATACCGAGCTCACGCTGACGGCCGGGTCCTGGCAGGGTGTCGTGCAGCAGTTCGAGGTGCCGGCGGAGCCCCTGGCCGACAGGGGGCTCAGGCGCGCAACACAATGACCGATCTGCGCACGGCATGACATGACGTGCGCCAACCCTTTTCGGCAGGAACCGCAGCCATGCAAGGTGATCCGCTCGTCGTTCAGTGCCTCCAGTCCCAGCTCAAGAACGAGCTGACGGCCATCAACCAGTACTTCGTGCACTACCGCATGTTCAAGCACTGGGGCTTCGAGCGCCTGGCCAAGAAGGAATACGACGAGTCGATTGGCGAGATGAGACATGCCGACGCGCTGATGGAGCGGTTGTTCGCGCTCGACGCACTGCCCAACCTTCAGGACCTGGGCAAGCTGATGATTGGCGAGACCCTGCCCGAAGCGCTGGCCTGTGACCTCAAGCTCGAGCAGGCGTCGCAGACAGCGGTGAAGGCCGGCATCGCGCAGTGCGAGATCAGCCGCGACTACGTCTCGCGCGATCTGTTCGGCCACATCCTCAAGGACACGGAAGAGCACATCGACTTCCTGGAAACCCAGCTCGAGCTGGTGGGCAAGATCGGCGAGCAGAACTACCTGCAGTCGCAACTCGGCAGCTGACGCGGCTACCGCTCCGGCGTTGGCCGCAGCGGGTGAAGGCCGTGGTTGTTCTGGCTATTGCAAATGCGAATCGTTCGCATTACAGTAGCGTCATGATTGTTTGCGTCTGCCACCGGATCTCTGACCGCGACATTGCCCACGCGGCACAGTGCGGCTGTGCCAGCTTCGACGAGTTGCAGTTCAAGCTCGCCGTTGCGACGTGCTGTGGCAAGTGCCATGACGTGGCCCGGGAAACCTTTGATCGCCATGTCCGGCCGGCATGCGCCAAGACCGATCGCATCGATCCGGTTGTTGCCATTGCGGCCGTCCAACGCTTGGTCCCGCGAGCCTCCACCGCACTCTGACCCATGGCCAAGCTTCTTCGTCTCGGCGGCAAACCGGCTTCGGCGGGACTGCCGGCGCTGGGCCATGTCGCCGACCCGACCGCGGCGGCTCACGCCCGTTTGGCCTCGGCACGACGTTGGCGCAGTGCCGAGCTTTTCGGCGCGGCCCATGAGATCGAAATCGAACACGGGCATGCGGTCTATCGGCTGCGCCTGACCGCCCTGGGCAAGCTGATCCTCACCAAATAGGCCTCGATCCAGAGACTCCGCTTCTTCAAACCCCGCACCCGCCAGCCAGCCGCCAGCAAGTGCTCCTCGCCAGGACTTCACTTTGCTGCGCAAGACTCCCTTCGCGCTGGCGTTGGTGGTCGCCTGGGGCCTTGGCCCCACGCGAACGCTGGCCCAGTCCTCCACGCCAACAGACGCCATCGCGGCCACACCGCTTCCGGCCGTCACCAACACCGCAACGCGCACCGACCGGCGAGTCGACGAGGTGCCGGCCACCGTCACCGTGGTGCCGGCCGCCGACATCGAAGCCGCCGGCGCGCGTGACATCAAGGACCTGTTCCGCAACCAGGTCGACCTGACGGTGCGCCATGCGCCGGGCCGCTTCGGCCTGGCCGGGGCCTCGACCGGGCGCGCCGGCAACGAAGGTATCAACATCCGCGGGCTGGAAGGCAACCAGGTGCTGATGCTGGTGGATGGCATCCGTGTGCCCGGGAGCTTTTCGTTCGGCGCCTTCGCGACCGGCCGTGCCGACTACCTGGCGCTGGAGGCCACGCAGGCCGCCGAAGTGCTGCGCGGCCCGGCTTCGACGTCCTTTGGCAGCGACGGCCTGGCCGGCGCCTTGAGCCTGCGCACGCTGGACCCTGACGACGTGCTGAAGCGTGGCCAGACGCTGGGCGGGTTTGTTCGCCTTGCCGGCACGCAGGTGGACGACTCGGTGGCGCTGACGGCCGCTGCCGCTGTGCGCCAGGGGTCCTGGCAGGCGCTGCTGCTGCTGAGCCAGCGCCAAGGTCACGAGACGCGCAGCCAGGGCACCCATGAAGCGCTGAACAGCAGCCGCACCGCACCCAACCCGCTGGATTACCGACAGCAGGTGCTGCTGGGCAAGGTCTTCTTCAGCCCGGTGCCAGCCCACCGCTTCGGGGCCACCGTGGAGGCCATGCAACGACGTGCCGAGACCGATGTGTTCTCGGCCCGCGCCCTGCCACCCGCCCCGCCCGCCGTGCTGCCCGCCACCGCCGTGATCGACCTGGACGCCAGCGACCGAGTGCATCGCGCCCGCGTTTCGGCCGAGCACCGCTACGACGACCTCAACGGCCTGTGGTTCCAGAAGGCCGAATCCCGGGCGTACGTGCAGGACGCCGACACGCGCCAGTTCGCGATGGAAGACCGCAACACCGCTGCCGACCGCACCCGCACCAGCCGCTACCGCGAGAAGGTGGTGGGCCTGTCCACACAGTTCGAAACCTCGCTGTCGGGCACGCTGCCGCAGCGCCTGAGCTACGGCATCGATGCCAGCCGTACGCGCATCACCTCGGTGCGCGACGGCACACCCAACCCGAGCGCGCCGCCACCCTTTGGCGAGACCTTTCCGGCCAAGCCCTTCCCCGATACCGACTACACCCTGGCCGGTGCCTACCTGCAGAGCGAGATCGAACTGGGCGGGCTGGCCGGATTGCCGGGCCGCCTGACGCTGATTCCGGGCCTTCGCTACGACCGCTTCATGCTCGACCCGTCGGCAGAGGGCTACGGTGGCGGCGCCATCGTCAGCCTGTCGGACAGCGCCGTCACGCCGCGCTTGGGTGCCGTGTGGCGCTTGGCCGATGCCTTTGCCCCCTACGCCCAATGGTCGCGCGGCTTCCGCGCGCCGACGCCCGGCCAGGTGAACAACGGCTTCACCAACGTGGCCTCGGGCTACCGCAGCGTGGGCAATCCGAACCTGCAGCCCGAGACCGCACAAAGCCTGGAAGTCGGCCTGCGCGGCAAGGCCGGGGGCTGGCACTGGCAGGTGGCCGCCTACGACAACCGCTACCGCGACTTCATCAGCCAGGAAGCCGTCAGCGGCGCCGGCACGCCAGCCGATCCGACCCTCTTCCAGTTCATCAACCTGGCCCAAGCGCGCATTCGGGGCGTGGAACTGCGCGGCGAGTGGCGCCTGTCGCCCGCCTGGAGCCTGAACGCCGCCACCGCACTGACCCGCGGCACCAGCACCCGCAACGGCGTGGCCGAGCCGCTGGACAGCGTGGAGCCCGCCCGCACGGCGCTGGGCCTGCGCTACCGGGCCGGCGCCTGGGACCTGCGCGCCGATGTGCTGCACGCGCAAGCCAAAACGCGCGACCGCATCCGCGCCGCCACGCCCGCTGCCTTCGCGCCCGTGGGCTACACCGTGCTCGACTTCAGCGCGCGCTGGCAGGCAAGCCCACGCTGGACGCTCATCGCCAACCTGAACAACGTCACCGACGCCACCTACTGGCGCTGGAGCGACGTGCGTGGTGTGCCCGACACCAGCACCGTCAAGGACGCCTTCACGGCCCCCGGCCGCCATCTGCAGCTGACGCTGCGCCACGACTTTTGAGAGGAACCCGCCATGAGCACGCTCGACATCGCCGCCGATCCCTGTGAACACCTGCGCGAGGCGTACCAGACGGCGCGCCGCGCCGGTGCATCGCGCCACCGTGACATCGCTGCGCAGCTGGGCGTCAGCGAAGGCGAGCTGATCGCTGCGCATGTGAATGCCAGTCCACGGCTGCATGGCCTGCGGGCGCGGCGCTTGCGCCCCGAATGGCCCCGCGTGATCGCAGCGCTCGAACCCGTGGGCCCCGTGATGGCGCTGACACGCAACGCATCCTGCGTGCACGAGAAGACCGGCACTTACCGCCACATCAGCGCGAACGGCCCGGCCGGCCGCGAAATGGGCCTGGCGCTGGGTGGAGACATCGACCTGCGCGTGTTCTACAGCCGCTGGGCGCACGGCTTTGCGGTGGATGAGTCCCGCGACAAGGGCGTGCAGCGCAGCCTGCAGTTCTTCGACGCCAGCGGCACGGCGGTGCACAAGGTGTTCGTCAAGCCTGCGACCGACCTGGCGGCCTGGGATCGGCTGGTGGTGGACTTCGAGGACGCGGAGGGCGCGCCCGGACTTGAACCCACTGCGCCACAGGTGCCAGCCGCGCAGAAGCCTGACGCCGACATCGATGTCGCGGCGTTCCACCACGCCTGGGCCTCGATGCGCGACACGCACGAGTTCTTTGGCCTCCTGCGCACGCACGGCGTCACGCGCACACAGGCGCTGCGCCTGGCCGAACCGCGTTTCGTGCGCCCAGTGGACGTCGCCTGCGCGCAGCAGGTGTTGTCGGGCGCAGCCAGCACCGGCACGCCGATCATGGTGTTTGTCGGCAACCCCGGGATGATCCAGATCCACACCGGCCCAGTGAACAAGGTCGTGGTGATGGGCCCTTGGCTGAACGTGCTGGATCCGGGTTTCAACCTGCATCTGCGCGAAGACCACATCGCTTCCGCGTGGCTGGTGCGAAAGCCCACCAGCGACGGCCTGGTGACGTCGCTGGAGCTGTTCGACGCACAGGGCGAGACCATCGCCATGCTATTCGGCGAGCGCAAGCCCGGCCGCCCCGAGCTGTGCGCCTGGCGCGAGCTGATCGATGGCCTGGTGGGCGACCGCGCGGACTTCGAGGAGTCGCCGTGCCTGCCGTGACGTTCGCGACCACGCGCCGCGCCTGGCTGATCGGCTCGGGAGCCGTGTGGGCCGTACCGGCCGCGTGGGCCACGTCGGCGCGGCGCATCGTCAGTGTCGGCGGTGCGCTGACCGAGACACTGTACGCATTGGGCGCACAAGGTGACCTGGTGGGCGCCGACACCACCTCGCTGTTCCCCGACGCGGCGCGGCAGTTGCCCAGCGTGGGCTACGCCCGTGCGCTGTCGGCCGAAGGCGTGCTGTCGCTGCGCCCCACGCTGGTGGTGGCCTCGCAAGAGGCCGGGCCACCGGCCGTGCTGCGGCAGATCGAATCGGCACGCGTGCCCTTGGCGATGCTGGACGCGGACCACCGGTTTGAAGGCGTCGTCGCCCGGACGCAGCGGCTGGCGGAACTGAGTGGCCGGGTCGAGGCGGGCCGCGCGCTGGTTGCCGGACTGCAGCAACGCTGGGCTCAGGTGCAAGACCAGACCGCGAAGCGCGCGGCCACGGGCAAACCGGCCCCGCGTGTGCTGTTCGTGCTGTCGCACAGCATGGCACAGGTGCGGGTGTCAGGCAGCGGCACGGCCGCCGACGCGATGCTGCGCTACGCCGGCACCGTCAACGTGCTGGGCCATGTCGACGGCTACAAGCCGCTGACGCCCGAAGCCGCCATAGCGGCCGCGCCCGACGTGATCCTGGCCACCGAACAGGGCCTGCAGGCCGCCGGCGGCATCGACGGCCTGCTCAAGGCGCCGGGCCTGGCGCACACGCCTGCGGGCCGGGCGCGGCGAGTCGTGGCGCTGGAAGCGCTGTTCCTTCTGGGCTTCGGCCCGCGCCTGCCGCAGGCCGTGGTGGCGCTGGCCGACGCGCTGCACGGCAGGGCCGCATGAACACCGCCACCGCCACCGACGCGGCCGGCGCGGTGATGCCGCGACGTGCCGTCACGCTCGCGGCGGGGCCTGCGCTGGTGCTCGCCCTGCTGCTGGCGCTGGCCGTTGCCGTGCAACTGGGTGCCGTGCCCGTGTCGGCCCATGACTGGTGGGCCTGGGCAGGCGATGCACCCGCCACCGCCGGCGCCTACGTGTTGTGGGAACTGCGGCTGCCACGTGCCCTGCTGGCGGCCTGCGTGGGCGCCGCCCTGGGGCTGGCCGGAGCGCTCACGCAGGGCCTGTTCCGCAATCCTTTGGCCGACCCCGGCCTGCTGGGCGTGACCAGCGGCGCCGTGTGCGCGGTGGCGCTGGTGCTCACCGTGTTTGCCGCATCGGCCGCTGCGGTGCCCTTGGCCTGGCGCGTGTGGGTCTTGCCAGCCTCGGCGTTTGTCGGCGCCCTGGCCGTGTGCTTCGGGCTGGAACGGTTGGCGCGCTGGCTCACGCCGGGCTCGGTCGCCGGCCTGCTGCTCACCGGCCTGGCACTCAACGCGCTGGCCGGCGCTCTGGTGGGACTGTGCACCTACCTGGCCACTGACGAGCAACTGCGCAGTCTCACCTTCTGGACGCTGGGCTCCATCGCCGGCGCCACCTGGGCGGTCGTGGCCGTGCTCGCTGTGGCCTTGGCTGCAGCGCTGTGGCAATCGCGCCGGCTGGCCCATGCACTCAACGCACTGGCGCTGGGAGAAGCGGCAGCCGCACATGTGGGCGTGGACGTGGCCGGCCTGCGCATGCGCCTGATCGTGGTGGTGGCGGTGCTGTGCGCGCTGGCCGTGGCCTGGTGCGGGCTGATCGGCTTCATCGGCCTGATGGCGCCGCATCTGGTGCGCGGGCTGGCCCGGGGCGACCAGCGCCGGGTGCTGCCGCTGGCGATGGCCGCCGGCGCGCTGCTGCTGGTGGTGGCCGACACGGTGGCGCGCACGGTCGCCATCCCGGCCGAGATCCCGGTCGGCATCTTCACCGCCTTGATCGGCGCGCCGATGTTCCTGTTGATGCTGCGCACGATGGCCCGTCAGCAAGGGGGCCATGCATGAGGTCGACGCGGGCCACGGCTCTGCTGCAGTTGCAAGGCGCGACGACCCAGTTGCCAGGCCGCGGCTTTGGGCCATTCGACCTGACACTGACCGCTGGGGAGCGGGTCGCCATCCTGGGTCCGAGCGGCGCCGGCAAGTCGACGCTGCTGCGCCTGATGGCCGGTGAACGCCGGGCCCACGGTGGGCAAGTGGCGCTGCGGGGCGAGCCGCTGGCGCAGTGGCCGGCACCGCAACTCGCCCAGCGGCGCGCAGTCTTGCCGCAGTCGCACGCGGTGGCCTTTGGCATGCCGGTGGAGTTGGTGGTGGCGCTGGGGCGCATCGCGCGCGAGCCCGACCGCGATCAGGCAAGGATCGTGACGCAAGCCTTGTCGGCGGCTTGTGCCGGCCATCTCGCTGGGCGCCGCTTTGACACCTTGTCCGGCGGAGAGCAGGCCCGTGTGCAGCTGGCGCGAGTGCTGGCCCAGCTGTGGGACGTCCATGAAGGCCTGTTGCTGGTCGATGAACCTCTGGCCGCACTGGACCCCGGTTTGCAGTTCGAGCTGATGGACGCGCTGCGGGACTTTGCCCGGACCCGCAACCATGCCTTGGTGGCGGTGCTGCACGACCTGAACCAGGCGCTGGCGGGGTTCGATCGGCTGTGGCTGGTGCAGAACGGGCGACTGGTGGGGGATCTGGCGGCGGAATCGGGGGCCGTACCGGCACTGGAGCGGCTGTTTGCGATACGGCTGCGTTGCATCGCGATTGAGCACGGTCGCATCGCGGTGCTGGCTGGCCGCGCGAACACACCCGCGGCGGTGATGGGACTCACGGCATGACGCCGCCGGGCCGCATTCGGCGTCACCCGCCCGCCCTGGTGCTGGTGTGTGCGGCCCATGCCTGGCTGGCCTGGATGTTGTTGGCGGCCGGACCTGCCGGGCTCCCGTCCCACCCCTGGGCTGCTGCGCTCGACACGCGGCGGCCCATCTGGGCGACCCTGCATCCTTCGCACCCTTGGCCACGGGCGACGGAGCCCACATCCCGCCCTGCCGCGGCGCGGCGTTTGCCCTCTGAATCCCAGGTGACCCTGCCCGATCCAGCTGCGGTGCCGTGGCTGCTGCCAACGGCTGGCGACACACTCGCTGTGGCCCAGGCGATGCCTGCAGTGCCGCCTGTGGCGTCTGGGTTCGCGGAGTCGCCCGCCGAACCCGTGGCCACCCTTTCCACGCCGACACCACAAGTCGCTCCGGCGCAAACCCCGCGGCGGGTGCAGGCCCTTGCGGACCATCGTCACTGTCCGCCAGCGCGCCACCCGGCCGCGCTGCGCGAGCGGGGCATCGAAGGCGCCGTCCTGTTGCGCGTGAAGGTCGACATCGAAGGGCGTCCGGCCGACGTGCAACTGCTGGCGGGCAGTGGCTGGCGATTGTTTGACGACGCCGCGTTGCAACAGATCCGAGGGTGTCGCTTCGTCCCAGCCACCCAAGACGGCCAGGCCATCGACAGCTGGGTCGAATTTCCGGTGCGCTTTGCGCTGGCCGGATAGGCGGAACGCGTTTCGGGTTCAGACGCGTCGGACCCGCCGCCGTCTTTCACCGGGGTGTCGATATGCTCGCCCGCCCATGAACCTGAGATTCGTCGAAGCCTTCCACTGGGCGGTCACGCTCAAGAGCGTGACGCGGGCGGCGGAGAAGCTGTTCATCACGCAGTCCGCGCTGTCCAGCCGCATCGCGTCGCTGGAAGAGGAACTCGGCGTGCTGCTGCTGGACCGGCGCGACAAGCAGTTCCGGCTCACCGCGGCGGGCACGCGCTTCTTTCGCCAGGCCGAGCGGCTGCTGCACCTGCAGCGCGAGATCAAGGCCGAGTTCGGCGCCGGCACGGTGTCGGCGACGAGCCTGCGCATCGGCGTCATCGAGTCGGTGCTGCATTCCTGGCTCGTGGCCTGGCTGCAGGAGCTGCGGCAGGCTCATCCGGCGCTCGAGCTCGCGTTGTCGGTTGAAACAACGCCCGTGCTGCAGGACCACCTGCGCCGCGGTGCGGCCGATCTGGTGCTGTGCGCGTTGCCGGGCGCGGGCGACGGGATCCAGACCCGAGCGCTCGCGCCGATGCCGATGGTGTTTGCCGGCCATGCCCAGCGCCACGCCCGGCGCCGCTTCACGCTGGCGCAACTGGCGGCTGAGAACGAGCTGCTGACCTTCCAGCGCGGCTCGCAGCCGCATGTGGCGCTGCTCGACCTGTGCCGCCGCGAGGGCGTGGAGTCGCCCAGGGTGCACACGATCTCGAGCATCTCGGCGATGGCCCAGCTGGTCGAGCAGGGCTTCGGTGTCGCGACGCTGCCCGCGGCGGCAGTGGCTCGGCTGACGGCCAGCCAGGGGCTGGTGGCCTGCCGCTGCACGGCGACGCTGGCGCCGCTGCCGATCCACCTGTCCTGGCGCGACGACCCGGCCAGTTCGGCAGCCGGCAGCGTCGTGCCCTTGGTGCTCGCGGCGCAGGGCGCAGGCCTCGGGTCTGCCCGGATCGGGTCTTCCCTGAAATCGAAAAAACCGATCAAGCCATAGAAAAACTTTGCGTTTGCCGCAACGGCCCCGGGGCCCGAAGAATCCGCCCCATGTTGAGCCCAACCCCTCTTGCAAGCCGATCGCCCGCCGAGTGGCGGGCCGCCATCCGCACGGGCCAGCATGTCGGCCACACCTCCGGACTGGCGGACCGCCACGTGCAGGGCAACGTCGTCGTGCTGCCGGCCGCCCATGCGGATGACTTCCTGCGCTACTGCCAGCGCAACCCCAAGCCCTGCCCGGTGCTGGCAGTGGGCGAGCCTGGCGACCCGTCGCTGCCGACGCTGGGTGCGGGCATCGACATCCGGCACGACGTGCCGGGCTACCGCGTCTGGCGCGACGGCGTGCTGGCCGACGAGACGACCGACATCGCGGCGCTGTGGCAGGACGACTTCGTCGCCTTCGTGCTCGGTTGCAGCTTCAGCTTCGAGCAGGCGCTGATGGACGAGGGCGTCGCGATCCGCCACGTCGAGCGCGGCGACAACGTGGCGATGTTCCGCACCTCGATCGACACCGTCGCGGCCGGGCCATTTGCCGGGCCGCTGGTGGTGACGATGCGACCCTTTGTCGCCGCCGACGCCATCCGTGCGGTCCAGATCACGTCGCGCTACCCGGCCGTGCATGGTGCACCGGTGCACCTGGGCGACCCGGCGCTGATCGGCATCCCGGACATCACCCGCCCCGACTACGGCGACGCCTGCGAGGTGATGCCGGACGAGGTCCCGGTGTTCTGGGCTTGCGGCGTCACGCCACAGGCCGCGCTGGTCAACGCCCGGCTGCCGCTGGCCATCACGCATGCGCCGGGCAAGATGCTCATCACCGATCTGCTCAACCACCAGCTCGCGGCTTTCTGAACGCCGTCGGCACCACCCCGAAGGAGAACCCTCGATGAAGACCTTGTTCGCCGCCTGCGCCATTGCCGGCGCCGCTCTGGCCTCGTTTGCGGCCCAGGCCCAGACCAAGTGGGACCTGCCCTCGGGCTATGGCGTCAACACGTTCCAGGTGCAGAACCTGCAGTGGTTTGCCGACGAGCTGGACAAGGCCACCGCCGGCAAGCTCAAGGTCACCGTACACCCCGGTGCCTCGCTGTTCAAGGCCAACGAGATCAAGCGCGCGGTGCAGACCGGCCAGACGCCTGTGGGCGAGTTCATCCTGTCCGGTGCCGCGAACGAGAACGCGCTCTTCGGCATCGACAGCATCCCGTTCCTGGCGACGACCTATGCCGACGCCAAGCGGCTCGATGCGGCCTCGGTGCCCGCGCTGGACAGGCTGCTCGCCAGCCAGGGCATGAAGCTGCTGTACACCGTGCCGTGGCCGGGCCAGTCGCTGTACACCAAGAAGGCGGTGACCAGCCTCGCGGACCTGAAGGGCACCAAGATGCGCGCCTACAACCCGGCGACGACCCGCATCGCCGAGCTGATCGGCGCGCAGCCGGTGACGATCCAGCTCGCCGAGCTGCCGCAGGCGCTGGCCACCGGTGGCGTCGACAACTTCCTGACCAGCAGCGCCAGTGGGGTCGACAGCAAGCTCTACGAGCAGGTGAAGTTCTTCTACGACGTCAACGCCTGGCTGCCGCGCAACGCCGTGGTCGTGAACCTGAAGGCCTTCGACGCGCTCGACGCCGCGACCAAGGCCACCGTGGTGCGCGTGGCCGCTGCCGCCGGCGAGCGGGGCTGGAAGGTCAGCGACCAGAAGGACGACGAGTACCTCAAGGAGCTGAGTGCGCGTGGCATGGCGGTGGACCGCAGCAGCGCCAGGCTCAAGGGTGAACTGAAGGCCATCGGCGACCGCATGACGGCCGAGTGGCTGGAGAAGGCCGGCCCCGAGGGCAAGGCGGTGCTCGACGCCTACAACAAGAAGTGATCAAGAAGTGATCAAGAAGTGATCTGACATCTCCCGCGCTTCAACCATCGGGCCCGCCACCATGCGTCGAACGTTCGACCTGTTCTACCAGGGCCTGATGGTCCTGGCCGCGACGGCCTTGTTGGCAGCGTTCCTGTGTGTCGTCGCCGGCATTGCCGACCGGCAGTTCGGCCTCGGCCTGC
>Ga0315902_10006470_pt1 | contig 16206 bp, 22 predicted proteins | sample LakEriMetagenome_9_FD_203523 | JGI IMG/M metagenome (GOLD analysis project Ga0315902, IMG submission 203523) | Freshwater fungal communities from buoy surface, Lake Erie, Ohio, United States - Buoy 12 MA117 | ecosystem: Environmental > Aquatic > Freshwater > Lake > Lake biofilm | place: USA...
GGTCGAGTCTGAAGTGGTTCAGCTTTACGGGGTGGTGCCTACTTCCACGAAATCTGAAACTGACGGGAATCATTTTCAAACAATTCTTACCTTCATCGTCGGCTACGGTCCGACAGAAAGTTGACACCATAAAAAACTGTATGCCTGCTTCATTTGGAATCACCGACCAATTCGGAGGAACCGCGCCATCTGGCGGATGGGTTCAATCAACGGAATCAACCGAAACTTGCGAAGTGGCAACAATTCGCAACGAAGCCGGCGCAACTATTGCAGCGCAGGCAAAGGGCGTCGCAACAAAAGTCGTCGTGATCAAGTCCAAGGGCGACGTTTCCGTGACCGCCCCCAGCACGGGCAACGTGGGATCCGGTAAAGTAACAAGCTCGAAAATCACGGAATCAAACGACGATTTTTCCAGCGCGGAAGTCACGTTCACATCTTACTCCACAATTTAATTATGCCATCCGCAAACGGTTTTGGAATTACTCTGGTGGCCGACACTTTGGCTGAGAGCGTCGACGTTTCCTTTGAGACGGACGTTAAGGTGCTGATCGACAAGAGCGGCGAATTCAGCCAGGCGCAGGTTTATGACGTGACCGGCACCTTTTCTGTTAAGGGCAGCGGCACAACCGCAATTGCAGTCGGATCCGCGTCGGGCGCCCCTTCCAATCTATCTGGCAAGGTGGTTGTGACGAGCGTTAAGAAGTCTCAAAGCAACGAAGACTTTGAAAAATACGAGTACAGCGGGACCTGCTACTTAAGCGCCAGCTAATCACCCCGGCGGGGATACGCACGAGATCACAAATGAAAATCGGACAGACCATCGACTTCATTAGGGACAACGAAAACCCAGTGAAGTCAAAGAACACCAGGACAATTGCGGCGGCGCTTTCATGCGGCTGCAAATTTGCGGAACGCTCGTTCCTTGACACCATCGAGCAGACCGATGCCGGTCCCAAACGGACAGTCACTTGGAACATGGACGGCGACCAGAAAGCCGTTTTTCGCCCAAACTTCCAAGAGGAGGCGCTTACCTTTACCGAGGTCCGCAAACGGTACGAAGATTTACAGTGGTGCGAGGCAAATCCCGACCATCCGATTTCGTACCTTCGCGCGTTCAACGACAACTTGAACCGACTCACGGATTTTGTGAAGCAAAGCAAACCGCTCGCGCTAATCCGGCGGGGAAACCGGATGGTCCTCATCCCTCAGGACTGCGACCAGGCTAAGAAGGAAAAGTTTCTCGCAATGCTATGAACCGCCCCAAAGAAAACGAAGCAGCATTTTCAGAAGGCGAGCAACAGGTCGGCAAACTGCGGCTCAGACCGTTCACCATCGGCACGCTTTCCATCTGTCGGCAATTAAAGCTCACGATGTTTATCGGATCCGAGGAGGGGACACCGGAGCTAGACCAGCAGCGGCAAATAATGGCATTTGCTTGGGCACAGTCCGCGCCCCTCGGGGAGGTGCTCCGATGCATCCGCACGGGCAAATGGGTGGAGGCCGTCGAGGAGTTTGAATTCACGATTGAACCCAGTCAGATCAATGAAATCGTTTCAGAGATCAACCGCATCTCACAGTCGGTCAAAGCGGCGGCGGTCGAAGTGGAGGAGAAGCCGGGGCACGGCACGGAGAACGCGCCCCCAAACTGATCAAGCCAGAGTATACGGCGGCGTTGACCTTTACTCTGGCGAAAGAAACCGGATGGACCGAAAACTTTATCCTTTGGCAACTGCCGATGAGTCGAGCGCTTCAGTATTACCACGCCGCACTCTGGAGCAACGGCGCTTGGACCGTTCCTCCGCGGGAAGCGCCCCGGGCGGAGTTGGAACAGCTTTTTCAGGCCTTTGACAACCTGAGCGACAACGATGATTAAGACCACCGTCAAAATGTCGCGTTTCTTTGACGCGCTGGATGCCTACAGCCAAGGATCCAAAAAGAGCTGGGAAACACTGTTTTTGAAGCAATGCGAGCAGATTGGGAAGCAGATTATAAAGGTGACTCCACCAATGCAGGCCAATAGACTCGGCAAAGATTCTTTTGCGACAGCAAAGAAGCGGGGACAGGCTGCGGTTCAGTCGGACATTCTTCGGGTTTTCAGTCCGTTCAATGAAAACTTTGCATCGCGCTTTCACGGGAAAGCTGTCGTCAAATTTGAGTGGGACATGGAGCGGATCCACATGCAAAATCGCGTTCGAGGTCGTGTAAAGGGGAAGGTTCGCGACATTCCAGCGGAGCAAGACATTTTGACCGCCTACATCAAGCGAAAAAAGAAAATGGTTGGGTATTTAGCATCGGGCTGGAATTCTTTAATAGGAAAAGCAAAAGTCACCGGCATTCCAAACTGGATCAAAGACAAAAACGCAGGGGGTGCGGCGCAGATTGTCGCAAGTGACCGCATTTTAAAATTCTTAGCAACCAACAGCGCCCGATTTGCGTCCAACCTTCGCGGCATTGAGCGCTACATGCAAATTGCGGTTGATCAGCAGGCAATTAACCTTTGGAAGCAGGTGCGGCGAAATCAAGAAAGACTTCAGGCGCGGATGACAGCCAGGACAAAATAGTATGGCAATCCAAGTAGGTTTTGAAATCGACGTTGCAGGATTCAAACGCGGAATCGATCAGGTGCGGTCCGCGTCAGCAACTTTGCAGACTGGAATCGGCACGGCAATTAAAGGCGCCGCGGCGGCGTTTGCAGCAGGGTCTGCGGTCATTGTAGCGGCAGCGCATGGAATGTACGACGCAATGAGCCAGGGCGGCGAATTGGTCGACCTTAGCGAACGCACCGGGCTTGCAATCGACAAGCTAATGGAATTGCAGTTTGCTTTCGACCAAGCTGGGATCGGGGCGGCGGAAGTCGGACCACTGGTCAACAAAGTGCAAAACGCCATTGCCGACGCAGCGGCAGGATCTGCGGCGGGGCAAAAGGTATTTGCTGACCTCGGGCTTTCCCTTGAGGAGCTGGGGACGATGGATGCGGCGGCGCAGATGGAAGCCATCGGGCAGGCAATTGCAGGCATCGAGGACCCCATTCGACGGACACAGGCATCGATGGACATTTTCGGGAAGTCGGGCGGCAAAATGCTGGCGCTATTTGCAGCCGGAGGATCCGCTGAAGCCAAGGACGCACTTGGCAAGCAAGCCGAAGTCATGGCGAAAAACGCCGCCTATTTTGATTCGATTACCGACAAGCTCGGGACGGCGGCAATCAAGATCCGCGGACTTTTCATCGGCATGGCTGCGGAGCTTGTGCCGGATTTGCTCGATGCGGCAAACAGGTTGAACGCACTTGATTTTACCGACATTGGAAAATCAGTCGGATCCGCCGTGGCAACAATTGTGGATTTATTCACAAGCGGAATGATTAGTGATGCTTTTTACATCGGATTGAAAATTGCGATTATGAAAATGATCAATTTATTTGTGCAGACTTTTGTAAACGCCGTCGCAATCATAGAAACTCCGCTTGTTGCGCTTTTTGCTTTTATTGTAAGCGCACTTGAAGACCCTTTGAAAATGGCGTTCAACAAAGCGGGAGCGGTGCTTTTAGAGGCAGCAGGCAAAACACTTGAAATGATTGGCGCTGGATTGCAAAAGTTTTCATCAACGCGAGAGCTTGGCAAATCAGTCACACAGACAGGACTGGACACGCAATGGAAAGCGATCGACATGGAAACCGCAGCGGAAAACATCCAGGGCAATATGGGTGGATTTAGCGGCATCATGGAAAAAGCAAAATCCGATGCGATTGAAATTGTCGGGATGATGTTTGAGGAGACACAAGGCATTGATTTGTTCAGCGACAAAACGAAAGCCGAACTTGAAGACCTGAAAACAATTTGGCAGCAATCCCAGTCGTCCGCTCAATCGGCAAAAGACAAACTTGCGCCTGCTGAACCAAGAAAAGGAACCGGCGACGGATTGACTGTTGTCCCGCCAGCAGGCCGGGGGCAATCGTTTGAAGCAATTACCTCCTCAATGGCACGCATCGGCGGCGGCGGATTGACCGCGGGAATGTCGTTCACAGTGTCGCCAATGGTGGACCAGCAAAAGGTCACTAACGGGCTTTTAAAGCAACAGAACGAGCTAATGCTCAGACAAGGACCAACCTCGGGCGTGATGCTCGCCTAATTTATGCCAGCAACACTCGTTAAAACGGAAATCGTCTACAACACCAGGGACAATTCAAAAACAACGACCGAAACCTACGAATCGTTCGACGGGTACGGAACCGAGGTTGACGGCAAAGCCAACCGAAAATTTAGTCACGAGGGCGGTGTCTACCGATACTCAGGGGACACCATTGAATATTTTGAGGGGACCGGGCAAACCTCGGGCGGCGGCGGCGGCGGCGGGGACATTTATTCCGTGGACATTTCTACCGGCACAGAGCCGATTGAAACGCATCCAAGGTTTGCTTCAATTTCGCAAGACTTTTGGAGATATTGGGAAATCTGGAAATCAGATAAAACAAACGATTTGCTAAAAGCGTCAAACTTAACCGGAGATTACACAAGCAAAGTTACAAAAGGATATTGGGATCCGTTCAAATTTGACGTGGCGCCAATTTCTCAACTTGTTTTTCTTTGGCAACGTGGCACGCGAGAATATTTAGTGCCGAAGGTCGTTTCTCGGCATCAAACTTCAGGCTCCCCGTCAAATCTTTCAAAAGTAGGAAAAATCGACACCCCTCCGTATACAGCAGGAATTAGCCGTGAATGGTTATTTAGCGGCGCATCCTCGCGATACAACGTGGCCACAGGGACCTTCGAAACAACCTACGAATGGTTGGCCGCTGGACCTAAAGGGTGGGAGGATTACATCTACGGAGCGGGATCTGGATAATGATACCAAAATTCTATTCAGGCCAACCTGTACGCGCTAGCGACTTAAATGCGCTCGCCGAAGAGATCCGCAAAAACGAGATCACCAAGTTCAACGGCGGCACGTTTCAGCGGAACACGGGGGGCACATCTTTAACGGTCAACGCAGGCGGCGGCGGCGGCGGGGGCGGAGCAGATGCGTCTTACCACCCATTTCAAATCATCGACGGATACCCTGTCGAGCAGGGCGGGGTCGTTATTCGGGTTAGCGGCAACAGTTGGTTAACCAACATTGAGACCGGCGAAAAGATCACCATCGTGGGGCTTGGAGCCGCGCCAGGATCGCCGCAGGATAACGCGAACGACCAAGGGCAATTCCCGTTACCGGCAATTGGGGAATACATCTGGCTGACCGTTGAATGCCAAGGGCTCAACATCATCGGCGCGACCATTGAATACGGCGCAGTCGGAGCGGCGCCCAATTGGGCAGACTTTCCCAAGCCGGTCGAATTCGGGGAAGGGTCGACAATTAAATATGCCGGGTATACTCGGGTTGCAATAGCCCAGGTCCACGCGGAGAATTCCGACTACGTGACCGGGATAAGCTACACAACCGAGACCGGAGAGGTGCGCGTCGTGCGACAACTGGTTACGACGCACCTGGGGATTCAGTGGGGCATCGTTGAATCGACCGTGGCGCCTTTGCTGGTTCCGTATCACGCATCGCCGCAGATCGCTGCACCGCCGCCACCTGAACCGTGATCACGACAAAAACTGGAGCATTTTATCCGGCGATACCTCCGTATCATGCCGCGCAAAAACTGCACGGGCTACTGATCGACGAAGATCCGCTGTCCGCCATTGACCCACAAACCTGCAACATCCCGCAGGGTAGCAGCGTGGACTTTGTCAAAATGCTGAATCTGCTTTGGCAAGTAAAGTCGTTTGATGTCGCGACTGAGTGGGATTTCAACACGCCGCCGGAAATTGAAAACTCCACGGTAACTTATTACCCGTCAAAATCGGGACAAAGCACTCAAGAAAATGTCACTCTGATCGATCCTAAACTCGGGCCGGATCCAGAAAACCCAACGGGACCACAGATCCCGACAAACCCGTGGCGTGATATTGCGCTCGGGCTTGTGGTTGGAAATATTGCTTTTGTCGAGACTCCATACCCAGAAGACCGCGACGAGGCACGAACACAACTTCGCGAAACATACGGGGGCTTGTACGCGGAACCGTTTAGGACCGTAACTATTAAATCGGAATCCCCTTATCCTGAAGAGCGGGACAACTTGGTTGATGATTTCAATTTTTATTTTCAAGACTGGACTGAAAGGACGCAGGCAATTCTCGACAAATTGCAGGGGAACACAACGGCGGGAGGATTGAAATGGATTGCGGAGATGCAGCGGCACCTTGAAGTGATTCCAGAAATCAAAACAGAATTTGAGAACCAATATCTGACCCCGTTGATTGCGGCGATGGATGCAACTTTTGCGGCGCAGGGCAATTCAGATCCCAATTTTACGCTGGCAAGCACTGCAAAAAGTCAAAACTTTGAATTGAGAAACGCCATCACACGACAAGAGGACATCGAGCTTTTTGAACTCTACCGAGGATTTGAGCAAGGGCTGGATTTTCTGGGGTGGCATTATCAAAGACGATTCGGCGTTGAATGCTTTGCTTCACAGCGTGGGTTTAACTCAGAGTCAGGCGTTTTCCCGTGTGGTTTTTACTTTGAAACCGTGGCGTCGGAATACTTGTCGGCGATTTTGTTGACCGAAAGGCAAGAATTTAGGTGGACGCTCGAATCGACAACGGAATACGAATACCCGACAAAATTCGGGGAAACAATTTCAACCGGAAACACAACGGCAACAAAAACCCTCGAGTTCCAAAGCTCGCTGATTGGGACCGACGCAACCAGAGTTCGCAAAGAAGCTCTCAACATGTTCGGGGGCGGATCAGTCAGCGGCGGAGCCTTTTCGGAGCTTGAAAATCCGTTGCCTAGTGAAATTCTCGGGGTAAGCGCGGCGTTTGTAAACCTGTACAACGCTCAGACCGGGCAACCACAAGAGGTTGATGACCCTGAAAGCTACGGTGCCGAGGCGGATGAATACGTTTACGCGGGACCCTACTTTTCCGGCAGAAATTGGAACGGCGCACGCAATTTCTTTGCCAACATTTCCGACGCGTTGATTGCAGCGCGGGAGACAGAAACCGCACAGATTGGAATGTTTCGCTTTAAATCGGCTGACGACGATGTGATTTATGAGACGCCAATTTACGGAAATCCGTTCATCTGGACGCAGCACGACATCACATTCAAGGTGAAAAGTCTCTGGAACGACCCCGCCCCGTAGCGTTGACAATTGGACAGAGGCATGGCCGCAGGACTCTATAATTTCACGATTGAAGAAGGCGCCGACCTCGCGTTCGGGGTCCGCGTCAAAATCAACGACGACCAGCAAAACCTTTCCGATTGGACGTTTAAAGCGCAGGTCCGCACTGCGGTCGATGGGGAGCTGATCACAAACCTTTCGACGGAATTGTGCGAGGACAACGAGACGTTGCGGATAGGGCTGGACGGAGTCGTGACCGACGAGCTGGTCGGGCAAGCGGCACGCTGGGACCTTTTGGCGATTACAGGCGATGGGCGGCGGATCCGATTGGTTGAAGGACGCGTCACAATTTCGGGATCTGTTTCAGAATTATGAGCGACTGTCAAAACTGCAACAGCGAACAAGATATCATCGTCGTAGAGATTCTAGCGGGCGCACCAGGGGCTGCGGGCGGACCGCAGGGAGTGCAGGGTGCGACGGGCAGCACGGGGCAGCAAGGCCCTAGCGGCGTTCCATCCACTGTTGCGGGACCGCGCGGAAATACGGGCGCCACCGGACCGCAAGGGGTGCAGGGCAACGTGGGGGCGTCGGGCGCTACCGGACCGCAGGGGGTGCAAGGCGAGTCGGGTCCGGCTGGAGAGTCCATCGTCGGGGCGACGGGGCCATCGGGGGCTCAGGGCGGACGCGGTGACACCGGCGAACGGGGCGCTACGGGTCCCGCCGGCGAGTCAGGACTTTCGGTGACCGGACCGTCGGGACCGCAGGGTGCCAAGGGTGATACCGGCGAACGCGGAGGAACGGGGCCAGCGGGCGCGTCGGGGTTATCCGTGACCGGACCCGCAGGGCCATCCGGCAGCGTGGGCGCTACGGGCGCCAGCGGTCCGGCTGGAGCGTCGGGGTTGTCGATTACCGGACCATCGGGTCCTCGCGGAAATACCGGAGAGCGGGGCGCTACGGGTAGTACCGGACCACAAGGCCCTAGCGGACTTGCAATCACGGGGCCAAAGGGTGATACCGGAATTTCATTGCAGGGACCCAAGGGGGACACGGGGCAGCAGGGGCCGACCGGCGCCAGCGGTCAGTCGATTGTCGGCGCTACGGGCGCCACAGGTGCGGCTTTTACGGGTGCAACCGGAAGTCGGGGCGCCACCGGATCTACGGGGCCAGTCGGGGCAAGCGGTCAATCAATTACCGGAAACACGGGTGCGTCGGGCGTCAAGGGTGACACCGGATTGCAGGGGCCTCAAGGCGCTACGGGTGCATCTGGGCAATCTATCGTAGGCGATACAGGTGCGAGCGGTTTGCAAGGCCCTTCGGGACTGTCGATTACCGGGGCCACCGGACCACAGGGCGCCACCGGAGCCAGCGGACAATCGGATCGCTACGCAACGACCTCAAGCACATCAATGTCGGTCGCTACCGGCGCAAAGACTTTTACGGTCGAGCAAAACCTGTCTTGGACTAATTTGCAGCCAGTCGTGATTGCCAACGAGGCGGGGACGGCAAAAATGCAAGGCAGCATTTCGGGATACACCAAGGCGACCGGCGTGATGATTGCGAACGTGACCAGCGTCACTGGCACGGGAACTTTTGCAGCGTGGCAGGTTAACCTCGACGGGATTGCGGGGGTGGCAGGGGAGACGGGGCCACAGGGCGCTACGGGTGCCACCGGACCAGTGTCCACCGTTGCAGGACCATCGGGTGCGACGGGCGCGACCGGACCAGCGTCCACAGTCTCGGGACCCTCGGGGGCAACGGGGCCTAGCGGCTTGCAGGGCTTGCAGGGGGTGCAGGGAAATACGGGTGCAACCGGACCAGTTTCAACGACTCCTGGAGCGACGGGCGCTACGGGGCCACAGGGCGACGCTGGGGCGGGTATCAACATCAAGGCGCCGGTGCGCGCAGCGACAACCCTCGCGTTAAACGCGACCAGTCAAAACAATCACCAATCGCTGATTGCGGTAAATGCCGGGGCGCTTGTCATTGATAACATTTTGGTACAAGTCGACGATGAGGTGCTGATCAAAGACCAAGAAGACGCACGGCAAAATGGGATCTATGTCGTGATTGACTCGGGCGGGGTGACCCCGTTCCACCTTGACCGCCGCGGCGACTCAAACACAAATTCAGAAATCAATCTGGGGGATGCAGTCTCTGTTTCCAGCGGGTTAGTCAATGAGGCGACGTCGTGGTATTTGGTCACAGGCGGCAACATCAACCTCGGCACAACGCCACTTGTTTGGGCGATTTACAGCAAAGTCGGAGCGACGGGCGCTACCGGACCGCAGGGAGCGACGGGTGCAGCATTTACGGGGGCGACCGGAGTTCAGGGCCCAATTGGAGCTTCAGGCATTGTTTCACCTGCACTTTCAACTGCTATCCAATACAGCGGGACAGGATCACAGACGGCATTTACAAATTTGGGATCATCGTTTGCTGCTGAAGCGTACCTTGTCACCATTGACGGGGTACTGCAAAACCCGCGACTGGCTGGGACCGCTTACACCATTGGGTCAGCCAACAATGGCACAATTACATTTAATAGCGCCCCATCAAGCGGCTCGGAAATTATTGTCCGCTTAGTTTACGGCACGCCAGGCACGAACGGAACAAACGGAGCAACGGGCGCCACCGGAGCACAAGGACCGCAGGCGGCGGTCATTTCGCAACTTAATCAAACGAGCAGCTTTACAGTTGGAGAAACTCACCTCGGTAAATTAACAAGCTGCACTAGCGCAAACACCATTACAGTAACGCTTCCAGACAACTCAGGCATTGTAGATGGATCGCAGTTTATGTTTGTGCGGCGAGGCGCGGGGCAGGTTGAATTTGTTTCAACTTTAACATTGATTGCGCCACAGGGTTATCTTCTTTTCACCGTGGGATCCGTTGCAGTTGCAACAAAACTGTCATCAACGGAGTGGCTTATCACTGGCGACTTTCAATGATTAATCCACTTGGAAAATCACTGGTTGCAGGGTCTCGCAAAAGCCTTTTTCGATGGAGGCAACGCGGACCGGACATCGACTCAGGATCTGCGGTCGTTACTCGATTTGGAGAACGCAGCGCAATGTCCAACGACGGGGACATCATTGCAATTTCTGGAATAGAAAACACAATTGGGTTTGTGCAAGTTTATAAATGGGACGGAATAAAATACGAACCACTTGGGTCTAAATTAAGCTACGGACAGGCAAATGATGAATTTGGTTTCTGGGTTGACCTAAACTCCAGCGGCACACGACTATTGGTTTGTGCAGCAGAAGCAACAAACAGGGCATTCATTTACCACTTTAACGGAACCGACTGGGTGTTAAATCGCACATTTCAAAAAGTTGGCACACAATCAACTGGAATTGCATGTATTTCAATTAGCGGAAGCGGAAATCGTCTAGTCCTTGGTGAAGGTTATTTTGGATCTGCGTATTTGTGGGAATGGGATGGAACGCAATGGAATTCGCTTGGAAGGGTAACCGATGGGCAATCTGGACTAAAGGGGCTTGGTGTTACAATTTCTGGAGACGGATTTACATTAGGGTCTTCAATAAACGGGTTTAGCATTTTTCGCGTAGAAAGCTCAGGGAGCACTCAAAGACTGAGCTGGGACGGAAGCGGAGCTGGAACCCCCACAAGTCCATTAAAAAGAAATTGGCTTAATGAAGATGGGTCGATTTTTATTGACGAAGAAGGACAGAGCCTTGTGAACACCTCTGAACTTGCGCGATATCGGGAACCAGCGCCTTCGACAGCTTATTTAAATATTCTCGACACAAGAGTGCCCGCAATGAATTTGCCAAATACAATGATGTCCAAAACGGCGAGAATGATTTCAAATCAAATTATTTCTGGAACTTATTTCACGAGAGTTTATGACATCACTCCAAGTTACGAAAATGGATACACCAAGGTCGGGCAAGACATTCCACACACGGGAGACTCATTAGGGTATGGGCCGACTTCGCCATGGACCATTGACCGCGCATATCCAGCGATCAGCGGTGACGGAAACACAATTGGCAGAGGTCAATCCAGCCGTCCTAATTCATTGCCGTACCAAACGGGGAGCCAATCATACACCGTCCACCGACTCACAATTGAGTAATTTGACACCCACCACGTTTTTATGCCGCTGACAAAAGTTTCAAGCTCGATGATGAAGGAAACCGGTCTCACCGCCGGTACTTACGGCGGGGTGACGTACGATGCCGCAGGACGCGCAACTGCGGCGCCTGGACCGTTTGGAGGGGGGGGAACGGATGTGCAGGTTTTTACTTCAAGCGGCACCTGGACAAAACCCGCGGGCGCAACCGCAGTCGAGATTCAATTGTTGGCTGGCGGCGGCGGTGGTGGATCTGGTCGAAAAGATGCGTCAACGACAACCGTGGTTAAATGCGGCGGGGGGGGCGGGGGCGGGGGCAGTTGGCTGAACGTTACGCTAAACGCTGACGCGCTCGGCGCAACAGTTGCAGTCACTGTTGGTGGCGGCGGAAATGGCGGGGCAGCGCAAAGTGGCAACGCAGACGGAAACAACGGGAGCGCGGGAGGAAATACGATTTTCGGATCAATTATTGCACTTGGGGGAAACTTTGGATTAGGCGGCACAATTAATACGGGAACTGGCGGATTAGCATCGCTAAATTCCAACGCAGGCGCGTCTGCGGCAGTCAATGGGGGATCGGGCGGCGGTGGGTTTCCGTCTGGCATCACAGTTGCGTGGATGTTTGGCGGCGCGGGAGGCGGCGCGGGGGGTGGCATTTCAAGCAGCAATTCATCGTTTGCTGGAGGCGCAGGGGGGCGATCAAATGCACTAAATTTAACTGGCGGCGCTTTAGGCTCGAGTGCTGGGACAAACGGCGGCGCCGGGAACGCAAACACAAACGCGTCCGCCGGTCTAATCGCTGTTGGGTCTGGCGGAGGCGGAGGTGGATCATCTGCGACGGTAAACGGCGGGAGCGGTGGCGCTGGCGGATTTCCATCTGGCGGGGGCGGGGGCGGCGGAGCAACGACCGCAGGGACGTCATCCGGCGCAGGCGGCGCAGGCGCAGCGGGGATTGCAATCATTACGACCTATTTTTAATGAACTACGCAATTTACGAAACCGCAACCGGACTGATTGCGAACATTTGCATTTGGGATGGGGAGGCTTACTGGCACCCAGGCGAAGGGCTCAACGTTGTTGCACTGGCCGACTCTGGCGCAGGCATTGGTTGGACCTACAGCAACGGCACTTTCAAACCACCCACTGAATGAGCTGTCCTCCATCATTAAAAACCGTTTGCGTTGAGATCCTCGAGGGACAGCGGGGACCGCAGGGATTGCAGGGTGTTCAAGGCATTCAGGGGCCGAGCGGACCAGTCGGAGCGTCGGGGCTATCCGTCAAAGGCGACACCGGCGAAGCATCGACCATTGCGGGCGCTACGGGGGCGACTGGCCCCGCTGGCGCATCGATCAAAGGGGACAGCGGCGAGCGCGGTGAAAAGGGCAGTACCGGGCAGCAGGGCATCCAAGGCATCCAAGGGGTGCAGGGCTTGCAAGGCAATGTCGGGGCCACCGGAAGCACCGGCCCAGCCGGGGCGGTCGGAGCGTCGGGGTTGTCAGTGACCGGCAGCACGGGCGCTACCGGAGCACAAGGCCCTTCGGGTGTTCCATCAACAGTTGCGGGACCTCAGGGGGCGACGGGCGCCACCGGACCAGTAGCGACGCCGGCTTTTGCTTGGGACCTAACGACCTCAAGCGGAGCGGCGCTTGAAACTCTTTCCATCAACGGCTTCACGACCGACGACATCCCGGCGCTTTACCACGTTTCAATTGATGGCGTGAATCAGCACGCCGACGCTTACACGCTCGCCGGCGGGATCCTGACCTTTGCAGAGACGGTTGACGCGGCCGCACAGGTAGAAGTCAAAAGACCCAAACTCGTATGAACTACATCCTTGATCGACTGAAAGAGCCTTCAACCTGGCGCGGCATCCTAGCAATGATCACCGCGGTCGGCGTCAAACTGCATCCTGAAATGCAGGAAGCCATCATTTCCGCGGGACTCGCGCTTATCGGTATGGTGAACATCTTCCGCAAGGAGTCGTGATTGTTCCGCTGATCAAAGCGGTCCAGTATTTGCTCGAGTTAAAAGCGGTTCGGGCGCGGTGGGACCTCGAGCGGGAGATTGAAAACTATGTCCAGCACGTTGAAGACCTCATTACAGCAAAACGCGACGCTGGCGATCATGCTGGGGCTGATCTTTTGCGGCACCAGTTGCTCCGGTCCTCGAGCGTTGCCATCCCTAAACAACCAGATTCTGCGGTTGAAATCGGGGGAACGGTACGCGGCGCAGGCGGATGAAACTTGGCACTCGGATGGACGTTTTCGTGCGCTAGAGCAGGAACTGATCAATGCAACCGCAGCGCTTAAACAAGCACAAAACCGATGAATTTAAAAGACGCTGGGATCGACCTAGGGCTTGCAATTGCTGGACTGTTCGGAAGCATACTAATGAGCAGCAAGCAAGCTGGTGCGAATCTGCCGAGAGCAATTGCGTCACTTGTTGGAGGTGCGGCGTCTGCGAACTATGTCACGCCCCTGCTTTTAAAAATCGCGCACCTTGAAGGGGAACCGCAGTACGGGTACGCCGCCGGCTTTTTGCTAGGATTTTGCGGACTTCGGGCAGTCGAAACACTCAGCGAGAAACTAATCCCATCAAATGAACTTCAGTCCACTAGTACTCGCAAACGCACTCGCAAATAGCGTGCTCGCCGTTTCGGCAATTCACTTGTGGCTCAAAATCTTTGGGCACGATGATTCGCCGATCTACCGACACAAATATGCGGCTCACCTTTGCAAATTGGCAACGACGGTTACAATTTGCGGATCTGTCGCAAACATCTTCGCCCATGAACCGCCACCGATTACCGAATTCATCCTCAACATCGGCGTCGCGTGCAATTACGTCTGGTTGTCGTGGTTTTCGAGCTTAACAGTTGACGCACCCACAAAGAAGAATGGACACGCACCCAAACCCACTCCCCGCGCTCGGGCTAAACGTCGCAGCGCTCGCGCTTAGTTTCTCGGGCATTGAGCAGGGACTGCGGATTGCGGGGCTCCTTTTTAGCGTACTCATCGGGGCGATCACTTTGTTCCGAATGCTCAACAAATGAAACTTTCCGACGCGGGACTGGAACTCCTCCTCGAGCATGAGGTCGGGGGCGGACAGGCTTATTTTGAAAAGTATTTGGCCGTGCCAACGTGGCCGGGCTTTGAATCGGGCGTGACCATTGGAATCGGGTATGACCTAGGCTACGCAACCGAAACGGCTTTTAAGACGCATTGGAGCGCGCTGGATGAGGAGGTCCTCGAGCGTCTTGGGAAATCAATTGGCATCAAAGCGCTCAACGCGCGCCCCTTTGTTTCTGCGTTTAAGGATATCAAAATCGAGTGGGAACTGGCGCTCGAAGTTTTTAAAAATCACACTTGCGCGCAACACACCATTAACATGCTCCGCTTTGCGCCGGCGGCGGTTGACCTTCCGCCCGACGCGCAGGCGGCACTGTTTAGCCTAGTTTTTAACCGCGGAGCCTCGACCAAAGGGGAGCGACGCGTTGAGATGGCGCAAATCGCTCAGGTGATCAGCGCCGGTCAACCCGAGAAGGTTCCGTTTTTGATTCGCTCAATGAAACGACTTTGGCCGCAGGGATCCGGGCTTGTCCGCCGTCGGGAGGATGAAGCCAAACTTTGGGAATCAGCTTTTGCATGAAACCAAAATCCGCGTGGCAATGGCAGGAAATCAGCCGAAATGTGCACGCAGGCATTTTGTCAGTCAAAAGCGTCAAGGACGAGGGGTGGGTCCTGCTAGTGTCAGACGTGCATTGGGACAACCCGAAATGCGACAGGAAAAGACTCAAACGGGATTTTGACGAGGCGGTCAAACGGGACGCGTTGATCGTTTCAAACGGCGATTTCTTTTGCGCGATGCAGGGCAAATACGACCGACGCTCGAGTAAAAAGGACCTCAGGCCGGAACATCAGAAAAACAACTACCTCGACGCGTTGGTCGAAACCGCAGCTGATTGGCTCGAGCCGTACAAACGCAACCTAGCGTTGCTCGGGCAAGGCAATCACGAAACCGCCATTGCAAAGAATCACGAAACCGATTTGCTCGACCGGCTGGCATGCACGATGCGGCGCCGTGGAGGCATCACGACAGTCGGCGGCTATTCGGGCTACGTCCGGTTTATCTGTTCGTTGGGCGGCATTAAGCGGGACGGCATTGTTTACCATTATCACCACGGACCTAATGCCGGGGGACCCGTCACCAAGGGCGTGATCGGTGCAAATCGGATGTCTTCGTATTTAACGGACGCGCACATCGTCCACACCGGACACTCGCATGATTCTTGGCAATTCCCCATCCGGCGGCTGCGGCTGACAAATCATAACAAAATCCAGCAAGAAACGCAGATGCACATCCGCACGGGTGGGTACAAGGATGAGTATGGCGAGGGGATCGGCGGCTGGGCTATCGAGCGCGGGATGCCACCTAAAGTCCAGGGGGGCGCCTGGGTGCGGATCTACGCGGAGCCCGGGGACGCGCGGCTTTATAACTTTGAAATCACCGCGACCCGATGAGCGACGACGAAAAAATGCAGATAATCCAGCGAGCAAAGGATTTGCTGTGCGAACATTTTGAAGCCGGTGAGATTTTAGTCCAAGACCACGACCCCGAAACCGATGAGACCGCCACTTGGACGGGCGGATGGGGTAACCGATTGGCGCGGGACCGGCACATCGCGCTACGGTATCAAGAACGGGTAATCATCGGCGACCGTCCCGATGATGATGACGACGAAGAGGACGACGACGAGACCGCAGCAACTTGACCCTTGGGTAAATTGTGGCAATTTGCGATTGCCCATTGCGGGTCGCGGCGTCGGGTTAGTCGTGTTTCTCGGCGTCGCGTCACTTTATATCACCCATGAGATTCCACATTCCCGGGCTTGCCCACACCGTCACCGAGTCAAGCCAGTACAGCGCATGCGCGTTCACCC
>Ga0315902_10006472_pt1 | contig 16204 bp, 14 predicted proteins | sample LakEriMetagenome_9_FD_203523 | JGI IMG/M metagenome (GOLD analysis project Ga0315902, IMG submission 203523) | Freshwater fungal communities from buoy surface, Lake Erie, Ohio, United States - Buoy 12 MA117 | ecosystem: Environmental > Aquatic > Freshwater > Lake > Lake biofilm | place: USA...
GGTGGAAGACGGGTACCACGGGATTTCCGTTGGTCGATGCCGCCATGCGCCAGCTGCTTGTCACCGGCTGGATGCACAACCGCGTGCGCATGCTCGCTGGCATGTTCCTGTCGAAGCACCTCCTGATCGACTGGCGACGAGGGGAGGAGTGGTTCATGGACCAACTGGTGGACGGGGAGCTCGCCGCCAACAACGGTGGCTGGCAGTGGTCTGCGTCCACGGGCACCGACTCTGCGCCCTACTTCCGCATCCTGAGCCCGGAACGTCAGGCGGAGCGCTTCGACGCAGACGGCGCTTTCGTCAGGCGCTATATCCCCGAAATCGCTCGCTGCAGCACCAAGGCGCTGTTGAAGCCCGGACATCCCGAACTTCTGGCCGCCGGATACCCTGCACCCATGCTGGATACCCGCGTAGCCAGGGCGCGGGTGATGCAGGCCTTCCGTGCAGCCGGCATAGCGGCAGAGCAATGAGCCCCGCACTGCGCGATTACATCGTATTCCAGGTGGGATGGACCGCCTGCGTGGCGTTCGGCAATACGGGTGCGATGTTCGCACTGCTGGTCTGCCTGCCGCTGCAGGCGCTGTGGCCGGGACGCCGCACGAAGCGCGAGTGGGGGCTGGTGCTTGCCTTCTCGGTGGCGGGCCTCGCGATGGACTTGGGTTGGCAGGCGTTGGAACTGCTCGATTTCACGGGCCAACTGGCCTTCGGTGTTCCGCTTTGGCTGGTGGTGCTTTGGCTATTGTTCAACGGCACGCTTTTCCATTCCCTCGCATTCCTGCAGCAACGCCTGGCTCTGGCAGCCGTACTGGGCGCGATTGCGGGCCCCCTGAGCTACCTTGCGGGGATGAGGCTGGGAGCCGCCACATCCGATCGAGAAACGTGGCTCGTGCTGTCGGCCATGGCGCCGGCCTGGGCGCTCCTCCTGCCCGCGCTCGCATATCTGGCCCGCCCACCCGTGCAAGAGAGCCATACCCCATGAAGTGTCAGCATCCAATCGTCCTCTGCGTGCTTGGCGCCCTGCTTCTGGCACCCCATTCCGGTGAATGCAGCAGCCGGGTGGAGGGCATCGCGCGCGCCCTGCCGGAAGGGAACCCGATTTACAGCGAAACCCATGAGTTCGACGGTAACGCCCATCGCATCGAGTATCGGGATACCGGCGGAGTGCTCATTGCCGAGAAGCAACTCGATTACGCCTGCAGTGATTCGGCGCCCGATTGGCAGCAGCACGATCTGCGCAGCGGCGCACGTGTGGGAGGCCGCTGGAGCGATGCCGGTTATGTACTGCAACGTGATGATCGCAGCAGCACCATCACGCCCGAGGGCACGCTGGTGGCGAGCTCCGGCTTCGACCACTTCGTCCGCCAGCACTGGGAGGAACTGCGTACGGGCAATACCGTGGGTTTCGAGTTTGCCGTCCCTGCCCGGCTGACGACGATCGGTATGCGCATCCAGAAGACGCGCGGTCTTCCGGGCGAGCGGGAAATCAGCGAGTGGTTCGAGGCGGAGCCTTCCTCGGGACTCTTCCGCCTGTTTGCCGGCTCGATCCTGCTCGGCTACGACAAGGAAGGGACACTGCAGTTCTACCGTGGCCCCTCGAATATCGGCGATGGCAAAGGCCGCGGCCTGGAGGTCGAGATCCGCTACCGTCGCCTCGATACCGGGCAACAGCGTGAACCAGCGCTGGCCGGCGACCGTAACGACCCACAACTCCAATGCCCACGGCGTGACGCATGACCCGCGAAATCGTCCTCGACGAGAGCATCACCGTCCCGCGCACACTCTCCGACTGCTTCGCGTATGTTGCGGATTTCGCGCACGTCGAGGAATGGGACCCTGGCGTCCGAAGTGCGCAGAGACTGCGTCCCGGGCCGCCCGCAGCGGGAAGCGAGTACCGGGTTGTCATGAAAGCGGGGTTCTCGCTTCACTACACGGTGGTGGAGTTCCAAGCTAACGCACGTATGCTGATGCACGTACGCTCCTCGCTCTTCGATGCTGTCGAGGAGATCCTCTTCGACGCCCTGCCCGACGGTACCCGGATCCGCTACATCGCCCGCTTCCGCCCGCATGCAGTGCTGGGACTTGCGACCCGCATCGCGCCCGGCATGATGGATGCCGTCGGCAAAAGCGCCATGAAGGGCCTCAGACGGGCGCTGCAGGACACCTACACCGCTCCGTCAGATGCCTCACGTCACGAGCGTTGCGACCGGCTCGTGCTGCCGGGAATGATCAACTTCACCCGCTTCGGTTATCACCGCGCGAAAAAGCGCTGGAAGCCCGTGTCGGCGCGGCTGGACGGCAAGCACGTCGTGCTCACTGGCGCAACCTCAGGCATAGGGCTTGCGGCAGCCCATGCGCTCGCCGCGATGGGTGCGGATCTCACACTGGTCGGGCGTGACGACAAAAAGCTCAAGGCCGTGGTGAGAGAAGTACAGGCCAGCTCCGGGAATGTCTCCGTCCGAGGCGATACGGCAGACCTCGCATTGATGGCAGATGTTCACGGCCTCTGCGAACGTCTGCTCCGGGACGGAAAGCCCCTTCATGCACTGATCAATAACGCGGGGGCTTTGTTCAATCCGCGCCAGGAGACGGAAGAAGGTCTTGAGAGAAGCTTCGCCCTGCTCCTGCTTGGCCCCTACATCCTCTCGGAGCGCCTGCATCCGCTGCTGGCCAAGGCCGGCTCGGCACGCGTGGTGAACGTTCTCTCGGGTGGGATGTACACCCAGGGAATCCGGGTACGGGATCTCCAGAACACGCGCGGAACCTACTCCGGCTCGGTGGCATATGCCCGCGCGAAACGTGGATTGATGATCCTCACCGAGGAATGGTCGCGGCGCTGGCGTGATGACGGCATCGTGGTGAATGCCATGCACCCGGGCTGGGCAGACACGCCAGGGGTTGAAACCGCTCTGCCTGCCTTCCGACGGATCACACGACCGGTCTTGCGCAGCCCGGCAGAGGGCGCAGACACCGCGGTCTGGCTCGCCGCCGCCACAGAGGCCGCACAGGTCAGTGGATTGTTCTGGCTGGACCGCGAGCCCCATCCCAGCCATATCAGCAGCAAGACCCGAGAAAGCCCCGAAGACCGCGCAGCCCTGTTGGCCGCACTCGCCGGATTCATGAGTGAATCCACAGCAGAAAAGGCGACACCGCCACAGACACGGAAGGCCCGCGACTGAAGCCCGCATCTGCGCATCCGTCGGCCGTAGACCTCGTCGCGCTGTTCATCGAGCTGGTTGAGCGTGCCAGACCACCCACACCAGCGGTTGTGCTGGAACATCCTGACCAGCTCATCGTGCGCGCTGACACAGAGCGATTGCGCTCCCTCCTGGCAGAGCTGCTGCAGATCGCCATCAACAGCTCGCTGCACCGTGCGGAAATCCGGCTGGAACTTGGCGCACGCCCGGGATGCAGTTTTTTCCTCCGCGACAACGGCAGTGGACTCGCCCCGGCTGCCGCCGCAGTAGAACGTATCTCCGCGACCCACGGAGCCGGACTCCGGATCGACACCGAGCCCGATTGGGGAGCCACCGTCCACGTGCTGCTGGTGCCAGCCCGGGCAGATGACGATACGCGCGACGCACCCTACACTGGCCCGCTCTCACCACGGTAGATCCCGGATGAAAGCACTGCGCAACCTGATCGCCTCCGAGTCCGGTGGGGGCATTCTCATGATGCTGGCCGGCGCGGTTGCCTTGCTGCTCGCGAACTCCCCGCTCGAACACGCCTACAGCGCATTCTTCGAGATGGAGATGCAGGTACGGGTGCACGAACTGAACGTCCAGAAACCCCTGCTGCTCTGGATCAACGACGGCCTCATGGCCATTTTCTTTTTTACCGTCGGTCTGGAACTCAAGCGCGAGGTATTGGGCGGTGAACTCTCCAGCCCGCGGAAGATCGCACTTCCCGCCTTCGCCGCACTGGGGGGCATGGCAGTGCCCGCGCTGGTCTACACGGCGCTGAACCACACAGACGCCTTCGCGATGCGTGGCTGGGCCATTCCCACCGCCACCGACATCGCGTTTGCGCTGGGCGTGATCACGCTCCTCGGGCGTGGCGTCCCGACCTCGCTCAAGCTCTTCCTGGTGACGCTTGCCATCGTCGATGACATCGGCGCGATCATCATCATCGCGGTTTTCTACACCGTCGAGATCTCGCCGCTCTCGCTCGGCATCGCAGGTGCGTGCTGCGTTGTGCTGTTCGCGCTGAACCGCTGTGGTGTACGTACGGCCGCACCCTATTTGCTGGTGGGCTTGCTGATGTGGCTCTCCGTGCTCAAATCCGGCGTGCACGCCACACTCGCCGGTGTCGTCATGGCGATGTTCATACCGCATGGGGAACGCGGGGAGGACTCTCTGCTGCGGCATCTCGAGCACGAATTGCACGGCACCGTGTCCTACGCGATCCTGCCCCTCTTCGCTCTCGCGAACTGCGGCGTCACCGTGCTGGGGATGGGATCGGAGGCCTTGCTGCACCCGGTTCCCCTTGGCGTTACGCTGGGATTGCTGATCGGCAAGCCCGTCGGCGTTCTGCTCTTCAGCGCTGTGGCTATCGGACTTGGCCTGACACGCATGCCGGAACGCAGCAATGCACTGATGTTTGTCGGCGTGGCGTGCCTGACCGGTATCGGTTTCACAATGAGCCTGTTCATCGGCTCGCTGGCCTTCGATACCGGTGCGCTGGGAAGCGGCGTGGACGAGCGCCTCGGCATCCTGATCGGCTCGTTTGCCTCGGCCCTGCTGGGCGTGCTCCTGTTGCGCGCGGGTATCAAGCGTCGAGGCGAGCCTGAAGAAGCAGGTTCCTCGGGCTGAGAGACGCTGAACAGAACGTCTCGAGGTGAACGCGGTAACCGGCCTCCTCCAGCCATACCCCGAGGTCCACCACCAGCCATAGCTCGATCAGCCGGCGGAAACGCCGGCGCAGCAGATCAAGCGCTGCCACCTCGCGAAAGCGCGCCTGACCGCGACGCTCCCACAGCGTGTAATCGACTGCCGGCGGCAAGCCGATGCCTTTCAGGACTGCGGCATGCCGGCAGAAGCCGGCGAAATCCCCGTTGAGCACCTCTGCAGGTGCGCTCGGCATCGGGGTGTAATCCGACCTGCCGCCCTCCTCACGTAACAGCGCGTCACAGCCCAGCTGCCAGGCCTGCAGACGTTCACGTCGCCGTCGCGCGTGACCGCCCGCAGTGACTACCTCCTGAACGGCGGTACGCAGATCAGCCGGAGTAAGGCCGGGGTTCAGGGATCGCGCTGATGTTGATCGCGGCAGGTGTCCGCCGGCGCCGAGGTGAAAGCAACACGGCACGCAGGAGACCGCGCGAACACCGCGGGCGATGCACACATCAAGCAGGCGCCTGTGCAGCGCCCCGCAGGCATGCAGCGCCACAGCGTGCGTGACCCCCTCAATCACGTCACACACGCGGCTCTGCATGACATCACAGTGCTCGGCGCGAAGGCTCAGGCCGTGGCGCACGGCCAGACCCTCAGCTGCGCCCGCAAGCACCGGGTTCTTTTCCAATGCGAGAACATCCTGCCGCTGCCATTGGAAGGCGAGCGCACGCCCAAGGTGCGCCTTGCCGGCGCACCAGTCCACGAGCATACCCTCGGGGCCGCGCTCTACCGCCGAACAGAAGGCTCTGACCTGATCCCACTTGCGGCCTGGCACATCACGCTCGAAACCGCGAGGCCATGGGCGAAGCACGCCCTGCGGCGCGGGGTCGACCGCTTCCAGCGCGCGCCAGCGATCCACCGGAAACCAATTGCCCAGAAACGCATCGAGCGCAACCGGGTCCTCTGTGAAGATAGCGATGCGCTCCGCATCCATCGCCCTCAACCGGGACGCGAGGTCTGGCAGTGCTGATTCCCAGGGCAGTACAGGCTCGCGAAATGCGAATGCGGACCAGAGCGGGCGCCAGCGCCGCAGCTCCTCACCCAGCTCTACCAGGCGGAGGGCCAGCGGAGTTCCAGTCCTCTCATTTGCTGGCGTGGACATGCACACCATCCCAGTCAGGCGGTGGCGGCTCCTCCCGGAACCGGGCGCAGCGTGCCGCGTGGAAGGCAAACAGCGCATCCTCGGGGTGCTCCCGCGAGAGCACGTCAAAAGCACTCGCCGCTGCGCCGTAATCCCGCGAGGACCACAGCGCCAGAGCCGCATCGTAGGCACCCGTGTGGCGCGCGTCCGACGTAAGCGGTTCGTAAATGGTGAGCGCTTCTGCGCGTCCCTTCACCCGCACGCGGTCGACTTCGCGGAACGTGACACCCGACACCGCTGCGCGAGTGGCATCGCTCGTCAGGATACCGACGCCATAGAACGGGCACAGACCCTCGACCCTGGACGCGATGTTCACGCCATCACCAATCACCGTGTAGTTCATCCGGGAGGCGCTACCCATGTTTCCCGCCACCACCACCGCGGTGTTGATGCCCACACCCACCGCGACAGGCGCTTGCCCCTCTGCAGCAAGCTCGGTGTTCAGCCCGGCAACCGCCGCCTGTATGCCAAGCGCGCCGCGCACCGCACGCGCGGCGTGATCCGCGTGTGCCAGCGGCGCCCCGAACAGCGCCATCACCGCATCGCCGATGTATTTGTCCACCACGCCACCCTCCGCCTCGATGGCCTCGGTAACGCGGGTGAGGTAGCGGTTGAGCAGCGTGAGCACGGCAGCCGGCGCAATCCCCTCGCAACGGGCCGTGAATCCGCGAATATCGGCGAAAAGCACAGAAACCTCGCGCTCCTCGCCACCCAGACTGATCGGCCGACGCAGGAGCTCTTCGGCGATCGCCGGTGATACGACCTTGCCGAGCAACCCGCGCACACGCTCGCGATCCTGGAGCCCGGCCGCCATCTCGTTGAAGGACACGGCAAGAGCGCTGATCTCGTCGCGCCCGGATATGTCCATCCGCCCTGCATAGTCGCCATCGGCAATCCGACGAGCACCCCGGGCGAGCTCGAGCACCGGCTGGGTGACGCCACGCGCGATGACAACCGCGGCGATCACCGCGATGGCCAGGCCCGCACCCAGCAATGCCACGAGCGAGCGCATGAGGTTGCGATAAGGAGCGAGTTCGGCATCAAGCGAGCGCGCCAGCACTGCCACAGCATCTTCACCGCCTTGCGGATCGAGCGGTGTCGAGAGCAGGACGTAATCCTCATCCGCGAGCGCAGCCGTCACCACCGCACCATCCGATCCGAGACCTGCGGCGGCGAGCCCCACCAGAGCATCCCCACGCTCGCGATCGAGCGTGGACGCAACCGAATGCCATCGGTCATCGGCCGCTCGCCGCAGCACCGTCACATCCGAAATCTTGCCAAGGGACCGCGCGAAAGCATCATCGATGGCAAAGCCGAACAGGATCCACGCGCTGGGATCCGGTGTGAAGAGCGGAACAACGGTCACCTGCTGCAGCACACCGCCGATATCGACGACTCCGCTCGCCTCGCCGAACTCGTTGTCGGCAGCACGCTCGAGCAAGCTGCTCCACGGTGCATCCGACGAATCCTCAACGTCTGAATGCGTACTGGCGAGCAGCTCTCCGTCGGGATCGACGAGCAGCATCACATCGGCCTCCATGCGGCCGAGGTGGTTCTCCATCGCCGAGAGAATCGTCCCGCGATCCGCACTGGCGAAGGCCTGCTTGAAGGCGAAGTCACCCGACAGAAGACGCGCGTTGGCTATCAGACCCGCACTGCGCTCATCGATCAGGCGCCTGAAGACGCCCGCGCCAACCTCAAGGTCAGCCGCTATCTGAAGGGTGGCGTTGCGCGTATTGGCAAAGCTCACGAGCACGAAAGCCACTGCCTGCGTAACCAGCACAAGCCCCACGACAAGCACCAGCATGCGGCTGCGAAAGCTGCCGAAGCGGCCCATGAAAGACTCAGTAGCGTTCAGCGCCGCGGCCCCCGGGCGCGCGGCGCAACTGGAGCTTGCGCTTGAGGCTCAACCGAAGCTCAGAGGACGTTGATGCCGCGCCGTCGATCTCCTCACCTGCGGCGGGGCGCGGCTCGGCAAGCTCGGGATGCCAACCCTGAACGCGCCAGCGACCGGGCGGCAAGCTGCCCAGGGTGGCCACCCCATCCGCGTTTGTCTGTGCAAAAAACGGCTGGGGCACCACCACGACATAGCCACGCATCCAGTCGTGGATGTTGCACCCCAACACCACCACACCTGAAACCGGAAAGCTGACCGGCTCGGCTGGAGTGCCTGCATAAAGCGGCAACTCGAAATTCCGCGCTTCGGAGAAGGAGTAGACGTGGTGGCGGATGTTGTCACTGTTGGGAAAGGACACCCTCGCGCCAGCAGGGACCACCAGTACCTGCGGCACGAACTTCTTGCCGATCTGGTCCATCACGGCCGTTCCCTGCTGCGCACCTGCAACAGCTGAAACACCCGGCGCATCCACGAACACCACAGCCCCGGCCACCGGTTTTCCGGTGTCATCGCGCACGTGGACCTCGAGCGTGCCGGCCTGCACGGGCCCCGTCGCGGCAAGCAGCAGCGCGATCAACCGGGCGAGTTGGTGAACGTAACGGCGCGAGCCATGGCGCATCTCAGTAGGCTACCAACAGACGAAGACTGAGGAGATTCTTGTCGTATTCGATGCCGGCGTCCGCGTCACTCAGCTGGTACTCGTATCCGCACTCGACAGAGACGGTATCCGACACGGGATAGTTGAAGCCAAAGGACCCGATATGGGTGAGCGCACCCAATCGGTAGGCGGAGCGCCCCGGACCGAATGCCGCATCGGCCGTGATGGCCTTGGCGGCGTCCACGATCGTGGCGTTGGGTCTGGCGGTCGACACGACATCCCCGTCCCGGAAGGAATAGGACGCGAACACCATCCAGCCGCTGTCGAACTGATAATCCGCCGCGACCGTGAATTCCGTCGCCTCGAACTCGAACACATCGCCCCGCGTGCTGGCGGTGACGCCCGGGAAGACGGGGCGATTCGGTGGCAGATGCTGGTCATCCTCATCGGCATCGCGCCAGTCCCTGCGCACTGTGGCCGACAGGCTCCAGCGCTCTCCGAACCGTGTCCCCACCCGCAGACCTGCACCGTAGCGCTCGCCATCACGGATATAGCTGTCGGAATCTATGAATTCACCGTCTGCCACCAATGCAATCCACGGTGCATCGGGGCCTAGCGCGAACTTGTGGCGCAACGACAGCCCTGCACCGGCAGAGACCTCGCTCAGATCCCGAAAGCGGCGGAACTCCACCGCCCTGAGTGCACCATTCAGGCTGAACCGCGTACCGGGCCCCAGTTCGAAGGCTTTGCCTACCCGCCCCGCGAGTTGCGCTGATCGGTCGTGCTCGATATCGGCGCTTTTCTCGCTGCGCCCCACGTTGTCATCCTGCGTGGCCCGCACATCCACGTCAGCAAACACGCTCGCATCCGCTGGCAGCGCCACAAGACAGGCAAGTGCAGGGAGCGCGTGCAGTGCTGCGCGTACCCAGGGCAATTCACCCCGGCATCTCATCGCTGCCACAGGCCCTCCAGGTACCCCATGTCACCAAGGAAGGCCAACGTCCACCAGACCAGGAACACGAACAGAAAAAATCGGGACCAACCCGAACCCTTTGCCGCGAAGCGATCGGCCCCCACGTTAGCGCCGGGTGGCAAACTCGCCAGCGCCGTCAGCGTGCCACCAAAGGGCACGTTCACCAGCGCGCGGGCATTAACGGCCCAGCCGCTCGCATCAAGCAGCGGCGCAATGTTGCGCCGACGAAGTTTCAGCCATGCCAGGATCATGGAAGGGCCCGAGATCGCGAGGATGATGCCGGCGATGGCGATGGGGAACTGCCATGCCTTGATGTCAGCGATCGTCTTCAGGAAATAGCCGAAGGCGGTTCCCAGGGATCCGAGTGCAACACCCAGAGCTGCAACGGTGCCGACATCCACACGCCGTGCAGGTGCAGGGGGCGCACCGGGAGCCGTAGCCGCAGCGGCCTCGGCCGGCAGCGCAACCACGGTGGTCTGCAGCTTGTCGGAGGCCGCAGAGTCCGCAGAGGCGGCCCGCTTGGCCACCTGTTCCTCGATAAAGCGCGCGACCTTCTTGTAGGGACTCCAGAAGGCCTGCCGCACGCTGATCGGGTTGTCGATGATGCGCGTGATGGTCGCGTCCCAGTCGCGTCCCTGGCGGTCGTAGAAGATGCCGTTGCGCCCGACCAGAAGGTTTTCGGCATCACCGTCCGTTACCGCTGCGACAATCTGCATGGTCTCGCCGCCCGGACGGCGCAGATCGCAATAGGCGAGATATGCACCCGCAAGGCCCGCCAACGCTGCATGCTTGCCCGCATCCCCCACGCGCAGGCAGAGGCCACAACTGCGCTGGTCGATGTAGAGGGTGCCGCACTGAAAACTCGCCGGGGTGCCTGCGCTGTAAAAGTCCTCGAAATTGACGAAGTTGCGGCAGAAACCAGCCAGGTCACGCCGCAGCCGGATGAGCTTCACCAGATCCGTGAGTGCGTCATAGGCCGGCCCGAGTTCAAGGTCGGCTGTGATCAGCGCCTCCAATGCCTTGCGCTGCTCTGGTCGCGCCGCCTCGGCCAGAGCGGCGTCGTCCATGTCATCGAGCGCCGCGCACGGGTTGGCGGCACGCCAGGACCGGTAGGCATCGAGTTTTCCAAGCATCAGACGCCAGTCTGCAGCCGAAAGGTGTTCCCGCTGTCCGAGCAACGGCGCCACGGCAGCCATGGCCAGATGCGAAATACCGGCTGCCCACGCAGGATTCAGGGGTCCTGTCAGGGGCAGTTCACCGCCTGCGGTCACGTGAGCCAGCGGGAAGCTGCGGATCTCATCCACATCGATGCTGAGATCGCGCGCAGCGAGCGCCAGCCATGCGCCCTCTTCCCTGTTGAGTGCAGCCTCAGCACGGGCATCGAAGCGGGCAAGCGCACACCGCGCAAAGAAATCCTCCACCTTGGCCGAGACCGCATCCACCGCAGCCAATGCCGCCTCGCTCACTGCAGGGTCAGCGCCGGCCCCGGCGCGCCACGCGATGACCGCGTCGACGGCCTGCGCGAAAGCGGCAAGACCGGTCGCATCGACACCGGGCTCCCCGCTGCGGTCTATGACCGCGAATCCGGCACCAACCGCGGCCGAGATCAGGGATTTCACGGCAGGGTCGTCACTCGAGCTGACCGTTACCACACCATCCCCGTTCAGCGGGCGGGCCGCCAGCAGTACAGCCGCGCCGCTGGCGCTCTCGATGTCTATGCCGCCATCGGCCTCGCGCCCCATCTCCCGGAGCAGCCGGCGCGCAGCGGTCTCGATGGTGGCGCCGTCGGGGCAGCTGGCATTGATCGCCGAGAGCGACAGCACATCACTGCCCGAGAGCAACTCATCGGGCGATGCCAGCCGCGCCAGTGTCCAGTCGAGCGCCTCGAGGAGCTCAGGCGCACGAATCCTGCCGTCACCATCTGCGTCCAGCAGGGCCAGCGTCTCCGAGCACACGTCGACACCCGAGACAGGGCAGGCCAATGCCACCCACAGTTTCTGGTCGAGTTCCCGGAGCGCTGCGAAATCGGCTCCACGGTCCAGACGCACCTGTGAGAAGCCGCCTGCACGAGAGAATTGCCAGTTGTGCATCCCAGATCTCCCTTCAGTGATTAGTGATTATCGTTGTGACGTGCTTGCCGGGCGTTCAGCGCGGGCGATTGGCGCGCTGTTCGTCGAGGCGCCGCAGGAAATCTTCCATGATGAGGTAGTACAGGTCCACACCAAGGTACTCGTCTTCGACGCCGGCCTCGATACTGGGGTTGTCGTTCACCTCGATCACGGCCACCCGATCACCGCTCTGCTTGATGTCGACGCCATAGAGGCCATTGCCGATCGAGCGTGTGGCACGCAGCGCGGCCTCGATCACGGCACGCGGGGCCTCGTGCGTGGGCATGGTCTGGAAATGCCCGCTGTCGACATCCCCCTGCCCGCCGTAGCGGTAGATCTGCCAGTGGTCACGCACCATGAAGTACTTGCAGGCGTAGATGGCGCGGTTGTTCAGCACACCGATGCGCCAGTCGTAGTCTGTGTAGAGATACTCCTGCGCCAGCAGCAGCGCTGATTTGCGGAAAAGGTCGCGCAGCGTCTCCATCAACTCGTCTTCGTTCGAGACCTTGACCACGCCCTTGGAGAAGGCGCCATCCGGAATCTTCAGCACCATCGGGAAACCGAGCCCCTCAAGCGAGCTCATCAGCTTTTCCTGCGGCTGGCGAATGAGAATGCGCGTGTCTGGCTGGGGGACTTTGCGCTTTTTGAGCAGGTCGGCGAGGAACACCTTGTTGGTGCAGCGCAGGATGGACGTGGGATCGTCGATCACCACCATGCCTTCGGACTCGGCTTTCTGGGCGAACCGGTAGGTGAAGTGGTCGATCGCGGTGGTGGCACGGATGAACAGCGCGTCGTACTCCTGCAGCCGGCCGAAGTCGCTGCGCTTGATGAGGTCGACCGCCATGCCGAGCTTCCGGCCCGCTTTGATGAAGTGCTTGAGCGCCCGCGGGTTGCTGGGCGGCAGCGGATCCTCCGGATCGACCAGGATCGCCATGTCATAGCGGTAACGTGTGCGCTCGCGGGGGCGGCGCCATACAGCGCGGCTGTAGCGCTCGAGGGACTCGGCGAATTCGCTCTGACGATCGGCATCGAGCTGCGAGGGCGAGAGCGGTTCGAGGGAGGCAATCTCCCAGCGCGCCCGCTTGCGGAACTCGATCTCGAGCACCGGGCAGGCGAAGCGCTCGAAAAGATCGCGCGCAAGCGGTGCGAGTGCCTGCTCTTTCACACGGCCGAAGCAGCTCACGACCTTGAATGTTTCACCCGTCGCAAGAGGGTGTTCGCGAAGCAGCTCGTCAATGCGTTCCTCGAGGTCGTCGAACTCCAGAAGAAAGAGCTTGCGATTGCGCAGGATATTCAGCGTGGCGACGCCAGGCAGCACCCGATGGCCACGGGCCTCCGCGAGCAACGAGCAGTAGTACCCGCGCGAGAGATAGCGATCGCTCTTGCAGAGGTTGATGACCCGCAGCGGCTGCCGGAACGTGTCTTCCGGCAGAGCGAGGTAATCAGCGAAGGAAATCACCTGTTCGCTGGGGTAGAACGGGCTCCAGTCGGACGGATCATCGACAACGATTTTCAGCACCTGCTTGCCCGTATCCCTGCGCCAAATGTTGCGCGCGATGGTAGCAGAGCACTGCATGGCGGGCACCTTGAGCGCATGACCGTGGTGCGCCGCCCTGCCCGGGGGGTGGCATTCCCGGTTAGACTCGAGACATGCACGAGTCCACCGCTGCAACGATGCGCCCCGGCGCGCCGACCTCGATCCGCCCTGCGAGCCTCGCAGATCTCGATGTGCTGGTTCGCCTTGAGGAGCAGTCTTTCCAGAGCGACCGCATCAGCAGGCGAAGCTTCCGTCGCTTCCTGCAGGGCGACAGCGACCACCTGCTGGTAGCAGAAGACACCACGGGCATCCTCGGTTACATCCTGCTGCTGCGTCGCCAGGGCACGCGGCTCGCCCGGATTTATTCCATCTGCGTAGACCTCACTTGCCGGGGCCGGGGCATCGCGGAGCAGCTGATCCGTGCGGGTGAGGACGCCGTGCTGACGGCGGGCTCCGTGTATGTGCGGCTGGAGGTGCGCCGTGGCAACGAGACAGCCATCAGGCTCTACCGACGCCTGGGTTATCGCGTCTTCGATGCCGTTCCCGATTACTACGAGGACGGTGAGGAAGCGCTTCGTCTGGAAAGACGTATCCGGTTTCACACGGGCACTACCTCGGGTTTCTTCGTTCCGTACTACAACCAGACCACGCCGTTTACCTGCGGTCCTGCCGCACTGCTCATGGCCATGGGGGCACTCGGGAACGCAACCGCCGATCAGCGCGAAGAGCTGCGCATATGGCGTGAGGCCACTACCGTGTACATGACATCAGGGCACGGCGGTTGCGGGCCGCATGGCCTCGCCCTCGCCGCTCAACGACGGGGTTTCGGGATCGAGATGTTCCTGAACGACGACGGCGTGCTTTTCCTTGACGGTGTACGCGACGAGGGCAAGAAACAAGTGCTGGGGGTGGTCCACGAGGACTACCGTGCGCAGGTTGAAGAAGCGGGCATCCCGGTGCGCTACAAACCCCTCACGGTGCCGGCGATGGCGCTGGCGCTAGCCGAGCGCAAGGTGCCCGTGGTCCTGATCAGCGCCTGGCAACTGACGCGGGAAAAAGCCCCGCACTGGGTGGTCGTGGCCGCCATAGACGAGGATTTCGTCTACATCCATGACCCGGACATCAAATGGGAGCGCGAGGAGACGGTCACGGATCGCCAGAACCTGCCGATCGACCGGACGGCGTTCACCCGCATGGCGCGCTTCGGGCAGTGGGCCACACGGGCGGCGCTTCTGGTCAGCGCGCCCTCGCGGGGGGCACGCCGCAAGCACTGACGCTCAGTGGTGATGACCGCCCTCGCCATGCACATGGCCGTGGGAGATTTCTTCTTCGGTGGCGGGGCGTACATCGACGACCTCGATATGAAAGCCCAGAGCCTTGCCAGCCAGGGGATGGTTGGCGTCCACATCCGCGTTGAACTTGCCCACCTTCAGTACGCGAACCTGACGCATGCCGTGGTTGGTCTGCACGCCAGCGACCGTTCCGGGCTCGAGTTTGCCGCGGTACACGAGGTTCTTCAGCGGTATCCGCATCACGGCTGTCTCGTCGCGCTCACCGTAGGCATCAGCCGCGCACAGTTGCGCCGAGAAGCTGTCGCCGGGCCCGCGTCCTTCGAGTTGCGCCTCCAGCGCCGGCAGGATGGTGCCGTGACCGTGCAGATAGGTGACCGCCTCGCTGTCATGCGAGTTCTCGATCTCTGTACCGTCCTCCCCGCTCAGGCGGTAGTGGAAACGCACGACGCTGTCGCGAACGATACTCATGGCTGGGGTCTCGGTAGTCTCGGGGGCGCGCAGTATCCCCGAGCCGGCGATACAGGCGCAACGCGGCTCAGGAGCGCGCCGCGAATACCGTGATCTCCTCGCGATCGTGGTAGAGCTGACGAGCCTGCAAACGCAGGCCTGGAATCGTGCGCAGCCGAGCAAGGATCCGCTCGACCTCGGCGAGTCGCTGCTTCATGGGAAGCTTGAGGTTGAAGATCGTGCGGCGACACCACCCCTGCCCCAGCCAGCGCTGCACCAACTCTGCTGTACGCGCAGGTTTGTCGACCACATCGCATACCATCCAATCGACCGGACGCGGTGGCCGATAGGTGAAGGCATCGGCGCTCAGGTGTCGCACGGCCCCGGCCTCCTCTGCCTCGCGCGCGAGCTTGCCGTGGTCCACCGCAGTGACACGGAGCCCCCTCCTCGCCAGCACCCAGGTCCAGCCGCCCGGTGCGGCGCCGAGATCGACCGCGCTCATGCCGGACGCGAGCAGCGAACCGGCCGTTTCGCCCAGAAACCAGAGCAGGCCCTCTTCGAGCTTGGCGGCAGAGCGGCTGGGTGCGCCGGCCAGACGAAGCCTCGGTACGCCCATGGACCAGAGCGCCCCATCATCTGCCTCCGACACGCCGATAAAGCCCGACCTGCCATCGAGGAACATCACGTGCAGACGCCGGCGACTTCCGGTCGAGATCAGTCCGGCGGAGCGAAGCCCCCCTTCCATGCGGCCCTGCAGCCGCTGACACAGCTTTGCGAGAGAACGACCCTCGGTACTGTCCGCATGCTGCAGCCACAGCGTGCCCACAGGACCGTAGGCAGCGGCGAGGGACAGCAGCGGCCCCACACGGTCAGTCGGGTCCAGAATGGCGAATGCTTCCCCTGCAAACCGGTCGCGGGCAAACACGAGAGAGCGGAACGGGCGGGCTGCCGACAGAACAGGCCCCTCCACCAGGATCCAGCCTGACCCGGGCGTGGGTGGAGCCGAAGCGCTCTGGGACTCCGCATGACATTCCACCTCGAAACCGGGTCGGCAGAGCAGCACATGCGCGCCGCCTCGAACAGCTGTCCGGTCCGCCCCGGGCGGCTTAGCCCCCACGAGGAAACAGCCGGAAATAGCCGTAGGAAGGATCTTCGGGACCAGCCGCACCGAGCACTGCGCCTTGCACTCGGGCGAATTCAGGATCGAAGCGGCTGGGTTTGCGCTCGCTCCAGTCGAGCACGATCTTGCGTCGCATGAACTGCCAGCCCGAACCACTCCTCACGTAATGATCCAGGTAACGTCCACCGACCAGGAAATCCACAGG